>Ga0209755_10000257_pt1 | contig 104292 bp, 107 predicted proteins | sample TergutCo191P1_FD_187301 | JGI IMG/M metagenome (GOLD analysis project Ga0209755, IMG submission 187301) | Cornitermes sp. P1 segment gut microbial communities from Petit-Saut dam, French Guiana - Co191P1 (SPAdes) (version 2) | ecosystem: Host-associated > Arthropoda: Insects > Digestive... | reverse complement strand
ACGCCGTCCACAGGCTGTGCGGTGAAGGTAATGCGGCTTGTTTGCGGCACATCCAAATTTCGGTCGGCACTTGGGCTACCTATTTCCAACATGAACTGGCCATTAACATACAAACGATGGGACGCGTACAGGGACACGCGGGTGAAGGTGTACCAAGTATCGTCATCAGGCACAAGAATGGTCATCCGGCTGGTGAGGTATCGTTCAGGCCGAGGGTCTCGAAGGACCGCCTCTCTTTCCCTTGCGGCAAATTCCGGCGGTGCTAAAAGAGCGGGGATAAATTCTGCATATCCGCTAAAACGGACGTTGTAATTATTAAAATCAATGCCACGCACATCCCAAACACTGTTGTCACTGCGCACAACCCTGTGGGATATTTCCGATGCGTTTATCAGCAAGGCAAAAATTATAAGCAAAATCGGCAAAAGTGCCGCAAGAGGCGACAATTGTTTAACTTTTGTAAACGCTCGGTTAATCTTCAAGCGGAAGTATGCGCAGCGCTCCTCGAAATCTCTAAGCATTAGCTATTGATTGCTTTCTTTTTCATACGGCTTCTCCCCCTGAAATTTTTGCCTACCTCATTAATAATAGCAAGGGAGAAACCAAAAGCAACGCTAATGACGTAACTCGCACAAAAATCGACGTAACTTGCATTTTGCCCCACTGTCCGGCTCTGTTAGGTTGCTGGATTCAGCACCGCAAGCAGGTAGTGCTGCAACGAGTACGATTAAGAGGGGAATTTTCAAATATTGTAGCATTTTATCAAATAATTTTCTCATATTGTTTGCTCCTGTTCATATTAATTACATTATAAGCCTTAATTCCTCGACACTTTTGTACTTGGAGTGCCGGTTTTTCAAGCGACCTACACAGCATGAATTAAAATTAATTTGCCTCAACAAAAAACTTCCTTAACAAAACGTGTCTTTTTACTTTTTCAATGAACTCGGCATTTCGTTATCAAGCCATGTTTCAATATCATCGGCAAATGCAAGTATCGAATCATCCAAAGGCAATCGAATCCCCTGACAATCCATTTGGCAACGCTCGCGGCCAAACTTTCTATAACATCCATAACCCTCTGCAATTTTAACCTGCAAGTCTTGCGAAAAATCCTTGATAACGTCAGCATATTTGTCTGTCTTTTTTGACCTCACAAACAAGCTGTAACCATTACGCATAGAGTTGGAAAACGCCCAAATCCGTTTTTGGTATTTATCGCGCGCCGATAACCCTTTGCTGCGTTCAGTAAGTACGGCGTATGAAAAGCTGGTATCGTCAAGTATGCTCAACGTGCAAGTTAGCCCCATATCAGCATAACGCTGATGTAAATTGAGTGCGAACGTTTGAACATTTTCGGGCAAAGGACGAATAAAGTCCTTTAATTCGTCTGCTATATCTGATTCTTCTGCTTTCAACTGCCTGTAATTACACCGCAGAAGATTGTGGTCATTCCAATAAGCCCTGCCGTTACGCCTTTCAATGTCGGCAATGGACAGAGCCTTTAAGCCCACCAAAAGAGCAGGATTGTCGGGATATAAAACTTGGGATTAAGCGCATATCCATCTGGAATATACGCCGGGATTAGAGCTCGTTTGTACTTTGCCACTTCATCAATTGGCTTTAATGTAACCGGATGTGCGCTCATTCTCGTTACCCCTTTTTCTTCGTGGCTATTTCGCTAACCCTTACTTCTACAGCCATTTTCAAATCAACCAACGCATCTTCGTTTCTGACTTCAAAAGACTTGCCGGGAATTAAGGCCAAAAAGTAGCCCTGTTGCGGATAGAGCGTACATAGGGATTTGCCGCTCTTTTGATATTTAATGTTCCACCCTCGCCAAATGTTGTTGTCCATCGCACATGACGAATATGCATACTTTGGCTTGACCTTATACATATCACGCATATGGCTGTCCATATCATCAAGAAGGCTGGTATTCACAAAGTCCCTAATTTCAGCTTCTGAGGGTTGATTGCCTTTCTCAAATTTTTCAAAGTTAAGCATATTATCCTCCATCTATGCTAGTCGCTTGTCTGCGATTTTCGTTTTTTCACTTTTGGCTTAATCAAGTCATAACTGTGCTGTATCATATCGTAAAGTTCATCAATCGGAACATCGCCGTCAACATAAACGGTATTCCAATGTTCTTTATTCATGTGATAACCGGGGGTTACGCTCTCAAAGGTATTGCGTAGAAAATCAGCTTTTAGGGGTTCACATTTCATGGTTACGTGGAGCCTGCCATGCAGATGGTCTATTAGGGCGAACATTTTCTTGCTAGTGCCGTGCCTGATGAGTGTAGTTGTATCGTCAAAGGGGTAATCTTCGTAAGCCGCTGTAAAAGTTAGGCAGTAATCAATCAGTTCTTTCTTAGTCATATAATCACTTGCACTCCTTCACTCCTTTTTGCGGTATATATAGCAAAAAGCATAACCATTAAAAATCGGCACTACTTCAACATCAAACCCTGCTTCGCTCCCGGCTTTGACTAATTCATCGGACGTAAATTTTTTATATCCGTGTTTTGTATGAGGAAATCTGTCAAGCGTTTTACTTGAAAGCATAGTGTTAAAGAAAATGCCACTTGGCTTCAATACACGCCTAATCTCAGACAAACCACTTTCAAGGCTATCCCAAAAGTAAACGGTATTGGCTGCCCACGGCGGCACAAATAATTCATGAATATTCTGCGAACTATCCACACTTTCTCCTTGAAAAAGTCATCATTTCGTTTCGGCAATTAATATAACCACCGATGAAATTGTATCAGATATGCCATGTAAGAACAAGATGCTAATATCGCAAACACGGTATAGATGTTGCTTTTACCTGTAATTAATATAGTATTCATATATACTGTCATAAAGGACGAATCAGCCGCCCACCGCCCGGATGATAACCGCCGATTAGCGAGGGGGCAGATTACGCCTATGAAGGCGTGCAATTCCTAAATGCACCAGCTATACCACAGACCCAACTAAAGAGGGCGTTTGTCAAGTGGATAATTTGTAGAAAATGGAATTATGTTATATACGCCCTCGTATTTTAATAACACCTGCTTCAAAGTTTTCCTTGCCGAAGAGTATACCATCTGCTATAATACATATCACATGCTATAAACGTGTTATCTGGAGGCATACGGATGATATTATCAGAATACATGAGAAAAATTCGGCGCGAAATGGAAATGAGCCAACACGAAATGGCAAAAGCTCTCAATGTTAGCTATACATCCATTAATCGTTGGGAGAACAAACAAGTTGCCCCCAGTCCGCTTGGACGTAAGAGCTTTCTTGACTTTTGCAGAGAAAATAATATCCCTATTCCATCAGAAATTCTTGATGATGGCGAGAACATTTAGAGCAAATAGGTTTATTTTAAATCAAAACGATTTGAGGGAGGTGTGCTAATGGCAAAGAAAAGCAAAGAGCAAATCAGCTATAATATGAGCCATGTGCGCAGCTCGGATTCATCTCTTGAGAAAATGTTTGCCGCAGAGTTAGCGCGCCGCGGAGTTACTACATATTCGAGAAATGACAAAACGGTTTTCGGAAAGCCGGACTTTGTATTCAAAGCTCGTAAAGTAGCTGTTTTTTGTGACAGCGAATTTTGGCATGGCTATGACTGGGATACTGCGCAAAAAAGCATTAAATCAAATCACGATTTTTGGATTCCGAAGATTGAGCGAAATATTAAGCGAGATAGAGAAGTTACCAAAAAGTTGGCTGAAGATGGGTGGACTGTCCTACGTTTTTGGGAGAGACAAATAAAGAAAGCCGTCGCGGAATGCGTTGATGATGTAATTGTAGCCCTCAGATATTCAATGCCGCAAGCGCCTTTTCGTACAATCGATCTCTGTGCGGGGATTGGTGGAATTAGGCGCGGATTTGAATTGTCCGGTTTTTTTAGAAATGTTTTGTCGGCGGAAAAAGACAAATGGGCTTGCAAAACATACGAGCATGTATTTGGAAACAATCCCGACAACGATGTAACTTCCGATGATTTCAAAATACTTGTGGAACATACTCCGTACGAGATTCTGCTTGCTGGATTCCCCTGTCAAACCTTTAGTCGTGTTGGACTTGAAGAGGGATTTGGAAATGAAGAAAAAGGGAAAATATTTCATCATATTGCCGAAATAATCGAACGTACTCGCCCATGTGCCTTTCTGCTCGAAAATGTCGATCACTTGATAACACATGATAAGGGCGAGACATTCAGATACATCATTGATGAACTGGTTGTACGGCTAAGGTATAAGGTAATAGGTGTCTCGTTAAGCCCGGGTGGAGAGCCTGTGTATTCGGGCAAAGATTTTATCCGAAACTCAAAAAATTTTGGTGTCCCTCAAAATCGCCCCAGAACTTATATCGTGGGATTTGACAGCGAAAGATTTCCGTTGGAATTGTTGGAGCGATTGCCATCACAGCTTCCGCAAGAAGGAACACGAAAATTATATTCCGATTTGAATGATTTGTTGGAAGATGGAGTTGAAGCAAAGTATTATATGGCTTCCGGCTATCTTGAGACCCTTAAACGTCATAGGGAAAGACAAAAAAATAAAGGCAATGGATTTGGATACCGCATAGTGAATGAGGAAGGGATTATTTCGCCCATCGCCAATACCTTATTAGCAACGGGTGGCTCAGGCAAAGAGCGCAATCTGATTTATGATCCGAAAGACGGAATTGCCGGTGTGGAGATCAAGGGCAAAAAAACTCCGTTAAATAATGAAGGTATTCGAGTAATGACACCAACCGAATGGGGTAAATTACAAGGTTTTATAAATTATGCTTTTTTGGATGAGGGAGAGAACGACAAATTTTCTTTTCCGGAAAATGTACCAAATGCTCAAAGGTATAAACAATTTGGAAATTCAGTAACCATTCCCGTAATTGAAGAGATGGCAAAATTTATAGCGGAATGCTTACGGACACTTTGCCAAGAAGGCGAATAGGGGGGAACCAATATGGCTGACCAAAACGTCATACTGCGGCTCACCGAAAGTTGCGACATCTTTTTTGACGGCTCACTAATATCCAAAGAGCTGATTATCAAAAAATATGCCGATTTTCTTGGTGAAGTGATTACCCCTGAAAATCGCCAATCAAGCGTAGCTCTGCATACGGGTTCCATGTGTTTCGATATAGTATCATTTTTAATGGCGGCGCTTGCGTGTGTTTTTAAGGATCAAACAGACCCTGATGAAATAATCGCTTCTTTATCGGATGGCGATATGGTGTTGTACAAAGATAAGCGACATCGCTGGCGCGGGTTGGAGATGAGGGATAATCAACGCTATATGAAGCTTGAGCAGGATGAAAGCGGTAAAAGCGGCGGATTATTAACACTATGTCCTTTCGAGGCAAGCAAAAGTTTAATTAAGCCATATTACGGAACATCTGGAGTAACCGATGGAAGAGGGATTAAAAAAAAGAAAACCAACCGTTCCGACTTTATTTCTTTTGTAACAGGAAAAGATGAATCTGATATTCCCGGAATTACAGGCGTTTCCACCGTTATTGTTGCAGACAAGACTTTATTTGACCGTATTCAAAAAGGCTTGAGCATCAGTTACAACGGTAAAAATATCAGACTATTAGACATTGTTCCCGCATCCTATTATACCGATGGTGATGAGCCTTACCAATTTGGAAGTAATCCTTCAAAATCAGAACCCGTTTTAAAAATCACGGGGAAGGTTTCAATTGCGCGTGACCTTGTATTGGACAAGCGTGGAAACAGAGCTATTGGGCTTATGATTATCGGCTCCGAAGTTGCTTCGAAAGGTTCTTCAGAGCTTGAGGATTTGCTTGGTAGAAAATCATTAAAGTTCACTCACATTTCAATGCGCATTGACTCAATAAACGCCGATAATTATATAGGTGATGATAAAAGCACACTCATCTTCGCTTGTACAAAGGAGTTTTTACTTCAAAACTCAAAACCCATATCAACTTCGAATCTGTTTACCAAAGAGCTTGACAGACAAATAGAGAATATTGTCAGTAACGAAACTACTATGGAAATTATTGGTGGCGGTTGCTCATGGGATCTTTACAAAAAAGTCAGAAACGCACTGTTTGTTATCAAACAATCGGAGTGGGATGATGAACATAAGAAGAATTTTATTGTCGCGGCACATTCCTTGCTTAACCTTTTCACTACCGCTGTTTTCCCGATGACCACGCTGGAGCAGGCCATAACTAACACAGAGCTGCATATTGGTATATTTTCTCCGTTGGAGAGAATCGAAGAGCTTTGGAGAATAGCCGAAAAATCCGGTTCTTTTGAAGGGCAATGCTTGCTTGTTGTCAGTGCGTTGGATAATTTGTATAAGTCAATAAAATCTGGTTCTCCAAAGGGGCAAGTGCTACGAGAAGTGCTAAATGATGCCACACGAGAAAAAATTGCCATTATCGTACCGAAAGCGTATTATACCGACATCTTGAGAAAAGAGTTTCTATTTGATCGAGATAATGTTCATTTAGTAACCGCTAACCGTTTTGATGCAAGTCAATACTATGATAAGGTGATCGTTGTCGGAGATTTTTGCGGAAAACGCTTTGATGCGTTAAAATGCAAAACCGCCGCAAATGTTATTGTGCTTCTCTATGAATGTGAAACCCATTGGTTCAAACGCAGAAAACTCGAATCATTAAAATTCGAGAGAAAGCTAAACGAGATAATTGGTATCACTGAGGACTTTGATGATACGGAAATAAATGAGTCTGAAATAGATGAAGATGCCGTTGTGCAGTTTGAAAATGAAACTTTTGATTTGGAAGAGTATGTTGATACAGTAAGCATATTCGATATACAAAAATTTGTCGCAAGGCTTTCTTCTTACGACAGAAATGTGGCAATGTCGGAAATTTCTGCAATCGGGAAATTTATAGGCGGTGGTCAAATAATGTTTTCCAAATTTTATAAGGCCGTTGTGTACAATCCGTTGAATACGAAAGCTCCGATTTCTGAAACCGATGTGGAAAAACTGACGATCGGGGATAATCTTGTATTTACAAAGCGTGATGATTTTACCAGAAATATTGTTGACGAAATTTATGAGGCTTTGCGCACATCAGGGAAGTTGAGTAAAGATGTTCTTAAAGCCACGGAGATGTCTCTTTGGTGGAAAGAAGTTTTGCGTGATTATCAGCAAACGCATAATCTAACATATCGACAGCTTGCAAAAGAGCTTAATCAGTACGGCAATTCATTGACAGAGGTTGCTGTTCGACAATGGCTTGTGGCAGAAAGCCATATCATAGGTCCGAGAGAGGAATCTTCATTGCGGCAGATTGCGGAGATGACTCGCGATCCTTATTTGCTCTGCGATACTTCGGGATATTTTAACGCTTGCGGAACGGTTCGGCGACAACGCAGAAAAATCCTCAAATTGATTGGGAAAGCAATTGAGGACAAGTTGAGCGGAAACCATCCTTCGCATGGCAGTGAACTTGAAATTGTGTACGACAATGTCGAAAACTTATCGGAAACTTTGGAGTTGGAAACAATCACTTTTTTAGAAGAAGCCCTTTCCGTTCCCATAAACATTGTAAATAAGCCTATTTCTGACATGGAGGTTTTATCATGACAAGCAGAGAAATTCAGAAGCAAATGATTGATGCTCGTGATGAATATATTAACTTGATAAAATCCGAGCTTCTCGGGCCGGGATCGGAGTTTGGCGTCCCAGATATTGAGCATGAGCTTATTTCAAGCAGTCCTATGAGCAGATACTCCATAGGCATCCTATATTCGCAAGGTAATCAGGTCAATCAAGATAATGACGAAGCAACACCGATACTTGACTCCGCTGATATTGATGAAGACATATTTGAGGATGAATTTTCTGTTGAGGAAGAATCGGTACAAACAGAGGGTAAAAACAACCGCCATTATGAACTTGACGAAACTGCTGACGAGAATCTTGATGAAGAAGTTGAGCTGTCAACGCAATATATGCCTTCCTCTATGGGAATTACTTTTATCGTCAAAGGTTCGGCGGCGAAGGTCAAAGGCAATGTGTCTTTTGCAACATACAGAGATGCAAAAGTACCCGATTGCTTAGTTCCGTATATCTTGCCTGATGGTGTGGATGATTATGTCGTACCATCCGAATTTTCAAACATAATAACATACGATAAAGAAAAGCAAGTATTTGGCCTATTGCGACAGGTGCAGAAGAAGGAAATAAGAGATATACTCGAACGTGACACACTTTTAGAATCGGATCACGCTATATTGAAGCAGCCGGCATATCGTTTGGCTGAACTTTGTCGTTCCGCTTATGTGCGAGAGCCACATAACGATATTGAATTTACTCTCGATTTTTCAAAAGGTGATTATATTGACAACAACAAAGAAATTGACGGAACAACCGCAAAAATAGCTGCGCTAAGAACGAAAATCGTCGATGACTTATGGTCGCTTACGATAATGCTCGTAAACGATTTGCATGAAATCCCGGCAAAAGCACATCATTGCCTATACCAACCTATTTTACGAATTTTGTCCTCGGACAACAGCTTTGTTTTTGCGGAAAATAATGCCGAAGCGGATATAAGCAATATGGATGATGAAGAGCGTTCTCTTGATCTGCTTTATCGCGACAAGAAAATCTACGGCACGGGATTAGGTGTGTCCGTTGAGTGGGATATTGATAAAAGCGGAGCCGGTAGTCTTTGGAGTAACTTCTTTCCGATATCCGAAATTCCGCCAATGAATTTCGAATTGCCTCAAAATGACAAGGTTTTAACCGAACATTTGTCAATGAAGTATCTGTCTGATTTGAATTTAACGGCAAAAACCACAAAGCTTGATGCCCTTGAATGTCTGATTGATTTATACCGGGCGTGGGTCGGTGATTTGGAACATATATCCGCGGAGCTTGATCTGCGATACCTATCCGCAGTCACAAAAAATATTGAAAACTGCAAGCAAGCATATGAGCGGATGTATTCCGGGATAAACGCTCTCAGAAATGATGACAAAGCATATTCTGCTTTTATGCTTGCTAACAGAGCGATGTTCATGCAAAGAGTGCATCTTCGTCTGCAACAACAAACATCCGACAAAGACCGTTATCCCGACGATGACATGATAGCCGAGTTGCTACAGAATATGGATTACCGTCAGCAAGACGACAAAAATTGTAGTTGGCGTCCATTTCAGATTGCTTTTCTCTTAATGGACATAAACTCAATTATTAATGACGAATCACCCGAACGTGATATTGTAGACTTAATTTGGTTTCCCACCGGGGGAGGTAAAACGGAGGCTTATCTCGGATTGACTGCTTTTACGATTTTTTATCGACGTTTGGCGCACCTTGCGGAAGCCGGAGGCACCGCTGTAATAATGCGTTATACTTTGCGGTTGCTTGCGGCTCAACAGTTCACCAGAGCGGCAACTCTTATTTGTGCTTGCGAATATATCAGACAAGATTGCGAAGCAAGAAAACCTATTTACCCTCCATACCCTTTGGGGAAAGAGCCTATTACCATAGGTCTTTGGATCGGTGGAAGTCATACTCCCAATAAAAATACGGGTGGCGATAAAAGAAGTCCGAGTGCCTCAATTTGCCTCGAAGAATTGATGAAAGCTTCGCAGGGATCATTGCGATATACAAAAGAGCGATTCAACAAATTCCAAGTTCTGAAATGCCCGTGGTGCGGAACAAAACTTGTCAAAGACGAGAAAGACAAAAAAATTATCGGTTCATGGGGATATAAAATGCGAGAAGGCAAGCGTTTTTATATGTCTTGTATGCAAGAGTATTGCGATTTTACCGCAAAGCTTCCCATTCAAATAATCGATGACGAGCTTTACGATAATCCTCCTACACTTTTATTCGGAACGGTTGATAAATTTGCTATGTTGCCGTGGGACGGACGGATAGGCTCCTTTTTTGCAATCGGAAACGACAACCGTTCACCGGAGCTAATCATCCAAGACGAGTTACACCTCATATCCGGTGCGCTCGGCACCATCGTGGGATTGTACGAAACAGCCGTTGATGCGATATGCAGTCAAAAAGGGGTGCGCCCCAAAATTATTGCTTCGACAGCTACTATCAGAAGAGCAAAAGAACAATGTTCGGTTCTTTATAACAGGGATGTTGTTCAATTTCCCGCCCCAGGGCTTAACTCAGATGATTCATTTTTTGCGCGCGAAGCTGAAATTTCTTATGATGACGGAGTGTTCGGTCGAAAATATGTAGGCTTGATGCCTTCCGGTAAAACTAAAGCCATGATGGAAATCAGAGCGATGGCTGCTCTTTTACAGCGCATTCATATGATGAATCTGCCGGATGAGGTGAAAGATAAATTTTGGACATTGACAACATACTTCAACAGCTTGAAAGACCTTGGTAAAGCATCCACGCTTGTGGAAGATGACATTAAGGACTTTATGATACGCACATCAAACCGCTTTTTTATTCCTCCAAACAGAAGGCGTATAATTAAAAGTGCGGATGAACTGACAAGTCGTGTTACCACAACGGAGTTGAATGAGACACTGGATAAGTTAGAAAAACTTGAATACTCACAAGTGAACATAGATAACAGACGATATGCTTCCAATGTCTTACTTGCCACAAATATGATTTCTGTCGGTATTGATATTGCCAGACTTAATGTCATGTTGCTTATAGGACAGCCGAAATTGACAAGTGAATATATACAAGCATCCAGCCGAGTCGGGCGCACATTTCCCGGAGTCGCTTTTGTTCAATACGATGCGACGAAAAGCCGCGATCGCTCTCATTACGAAAGATTCAGAGCGTACCACGAATCATTCTATCGTTATGTTGAACCAACCGGAGCAACCCCGTTTTCGAAACCCGCGAGGGAGAGAGCGTTACACGCTGTTGTCACATCAATAATAAGGCAGCGAACAGCGCTTGTTGAAGATAGGGATGCCGTCTATTTCGACAGGAATTGCTTTGAAGATGATATTCGCAAGACAGAGCAGTTTATAATCGAAAGGATCAAGCAAATCAATATACGCGCCGAAAATGATGTTGAGTCTGATATTTCGGACATTAAAGCTGAAATTGAAGAGTTCATCGACGAATGGGAAAAGAATGCCAAAGTTGCCGACGAAGCGAAAACACAATATTACTTCGGTCGAAGATTTATGGTTACGCCGCCGAGTGAAGGATCGGGTAGATTATTGCGACAATATAATTCACCCGGAAAAGATAAATCAATCGATACTCTTACATCTATGAGGAATGTTGATACACAAGTTATCGGAGAAATCGTGATTTGGGAGGAAGAATAAATGGAATACAAAATCAAAGATAAAGTTACTCTCAATAAGGTGACTCATTCCGTAAGAGCCGCACAAGCAGTGCTTCAATATAGTGTCGGTGCAATGATTGACTTCCCGGATCAAACATTGACAACCGCAGCTCCCGAAACATGGAGTGGAACGGAGCGTATTAGCGATGAGCGTTTTGCAAAAGCGCTTGGTGTTGATTTTTTTGCTTTGCCGACAAAGATCTCATACTCTCGTTTCCCGGAATGGTACTTCTGTCCGAAATGTCGTAGGTTTCAACCGATCAACAAATGGATGTCGGAATATCGGAAGCGCTCAAGGCCGAAAGTTTTGGAATTCGACCCACACATGACAAGACGTATGCAATGTACGGATTGCGGTCAAGATTTAGTAGTTGCCCGTATAGTCACCGTTTGTGCAAACGGACACATAAATGATTTCCCGTGGGTAAATTGGGTTCATAAGCAAAGCAAAAAACAACTTTGCGAAAATCCTTCAATTTCGTTTAAGACAGGAGCATCCGGCACCGAAGGATTGGAAGGACTGAGTATTTCTTGTTCTTGCGGCGCGTTTACCACTCTTAAAGGAGCGTTTGAAACGGATTGCTTTGAAAAACTCGACAAGGATGCTGATGAAGAAATTTTTCGCTGTGAAGGCAATCATCCGCATAAAAATATAAAGGAAAAGTGTGTTCTCTACCCCAGAACCGTACAAAGAGGTTCATCGTCAGTATACTTCCCTGTAGTTTACAGTTCGTTGGTTATACCGCCGTATGCGGATAAGTTAAATTCGCGGATTGAAAAGAGCGGAGCTTTTGCTGATTGTGAAGCGACTCTTTCAAAGCTGCCAGAAATGCGAGAGATGATTCTTGAACAACATTTTTCAAAATGGGTCGGAGAGATTGCACAAGAAATCGGAACTCCTCGCGCTGGTGTGGAGTCTGTTTTGCTAAGGAAATGGTTTGACGGTGGAAACGTAGAAATTGATGTTACAAGTGTCAAATACAGAGTTGAGGAGTATGAGGCTCTCAGCGGTGAGATAAATACGCCACCGGGATCACTGGGTGATTTTTCAAGAGAAGGTATTCGCAGAGAATTATTCCGAGACGAACTTCCTTATGTTAAAGCTGTTTCATTGATTGATAAAGTAAGAGTAGTAAATGCACTTATCGGCTTCTCGCGCCTTGATCCTGTGTCCGGTAAGGAGGATGATGGGTTCGTTCATATTAAAGAGCAGGAAACTCGTTGGTATCCGGCATATGAAGTACGTGGTGAAGGTATATTTATTGAGCTTGAGCAATTAGAAATTGACAACTGGATTGCGAATAATCCTACGGTTGCGGATAGGGCAAAAAGGATAAACGATAGTTATGCAAACTCATTTATTGGAGAGAATCACCCACGTATAATTACTCCCAAATTTATATTATTGCATACCATTTCGCATTTGTTGATCAAGCAGTTAAGTTTTGAATGCGGATATAGCATCGCTAATCTAAGCGAGAGACTGTACTGTGCGGATAAAGATGACGGAAAGCAAATGGCTGGTATATTTATTTATACTGCAAGCGGTGATTCGGAAGGAACTCTCGGAGGTCTTGTTCGGCAAGGGAAGCCTGATATGTTTCCAAAAATATTCAAGCGAGCGATTGATAGCGCAAAAACTTGTTCAAATGATCCCGTTTGTATTTTGAGTCACGGGCAAGGCAGAGATTCTCTTAACCTTGCCGCTTGTCATGCTTGTGCGCTGTTGCCGGAAACATGTTGCGAGGAGCGGAATAGTTTTCTTGACCGTGGTGTTGTCATCGGAACATATGAGAATCCGCAAATTGGATTTTATAGTAAGCACTAAAGAGCAAAAAACATAAATGAAATGCCGTGCATTTATCAGGTTTTCGTAAAAGGCAAGCAAGGCAGACGTATATACCTTTCGGTATAATCGCCTGCTGTTGCTTGTTGGGCTGCCGCCCAAACCCGCTTGGCGGAGCGCGATGCGCTCCCTGCCTAAAGTCGCCTGTCGGCGGCTACTGTGTGCGGCTGTGCCGCTATGTAAATTTCTATGCGCCGCCGCAAGACGGCTGCATGAAAATCCGTCAAACTTTATAAACTGTGTCCGAGGTCTTTATTGCGCTGCTTTTGTATAGGATGATGCGGTCTGTCCAAAAATAATTGGACGTTCTGCCGAGCCTTTTGCAAATCAATCATGTCCTCCCGTGCCTCGCGGTAGCCGCTGTATAATTTTTTCTTTTCGGCATCCAGAGTGGCGTATTCCTTTTTGAGCATTTGTATCGTAGGGAGCTTTTTATTTTTGCCGTAACCGTTTGTATCGAAATAATTCTTTGCGGCTTGCACAAGGGTAATGTCAGCACGGTTGGCTTCATAAAATTCATCGGCAGGGTGAGTTGCGTTTCTGAACTTCTCCCACTTGGTCGGCTGATATTTTTTCAGCTTTTGGTACTCGGCATATACGTCTTTTTTCTTGCTGTAGGTGCCAATGTGCCGTTGCAGTTCCGTTATTTCTTTCATGCGGGATTCGATTTCTTTTATGCGGTCTTGCCTGCCGTTGTAGCCGCTTTTTGCTTCGTCAACTTTTTCGTCCAGCTTCTCCCGTGAATCTATGCCGCGCTCGTTAAGGTAGATTAACGTCCGTGCCATTTCCTTCAAATTATAGAGGGTAGCAAAATGTTCAAAGCCGGGGCTGTGTGCCTTTTGAAATTTTGCTTGAATGTCGATTAGCAGAGTCGGGCGATAAGCGTCCGTACCCGGCGATGCCGTGGTTGATGATTTTACAGGTTGCACAGACTTTTTCTGAACAGGTTTTACAACACGCTTGCCGGATATTCTTTCAAGAATGGCTTCCTCGGTGTAATCATCGCCGAGAGATTTCAGCCTTGCAAACCTGCTTGCGTTGGGAATCTTTACCGAGATGTGCTTGCCATACTTGACTTCGCAACCTGCCGCTTTCAGGCTCGTTATGAAGCTGTCATAATCTTTGCAGTTTTCCAGAGCCGCATCAATCATCTGTTCCAATTTTTCACGATTGGAAAGCTGTTTTTCATCACCGAGCCACTTACCGTAACTGCCACGGCTTGGCTTCGGGTTTTCGATTATCGAGAGGCCGTTTTCCAAACAGAGATGGTCGGCAATTTTTCGGATTGCAAACGCCGAGCCTTTGAAGTTGCGGAACTTTCTTGTGCAATCAAGACTGGTGGAATTTATAACTATATGCGTGTGCGTATGTTTTTTATCTAAATGCGTACAGCAGACGAAGGCGTGACAGCCACGAGTCAGCTTCATGGCGAGGTCGTAGCCGATTTTATTTGCAGTTGCCGCATCCGCTTCGCCGGGTTTGAAACTTATCCGCAAATGGTATGCAAGCACGTCATTCTTGCCTTGATTGCGCCCTGTGATGGCTGCATATTGGTTTTTGGAAAACAAAAACTCCGCATCGGCGATAAGCGGGTCACATTCGTATGAAGTGATCCACTCGCCGCCATCGGTTTTCTCAAGGTTCTCAATATATCCCACAGACATTTTAAGTGCTTTGGCAACCGCCCTGCCGCTTGCATGGATGGGTATTATAGCCGTTGCTGCCATAGGCTATGCCCCCTTGATTGTGTCGCTGTTGGAGTCATCATCGGCTGTATCATCAACGACACCACCTTCCGCTGTTTCCGACAAAGATTTGTCCGACAGGTTTTTCAAATCCGAATATCTAAGCGGCGGCGTGAACCGCTTGCCCGGCTTTGCATCTGTAACTTCGGTCAGGATAGTGAGCAATTCGCCAAACTGATTTCTGATGGCCGCCAAATTTTCGTTTACCTCATCAACATCATTACGATGCGCGTCGTAGCCGGAGTTTACCGCTTTTGCCAGTTGATTTGCGTTGTTTGAAGTGTAGCGAAGCAACCTGCCAATTTCTTGCAGCGTGTCCATTTGTAGCACGAACACATGGCCGTCTATGCACATCTTCCTAATAAACGCGCTCTTGTTGCGGATGCCGGTCTGCTCCATACGCTTTTCGATGAATGCCATATCATCCGGGGAGCATTTGAAATAGAAGCCTGTGGTTTTTTCTTTTGCCTTCGCCATATTAAATTCCCTCCTTTGAAATTTCGTTTTGCTGGTCTTGTCCGTCCAAGTTTTCCAAGTTTGTCAAGTTTCTCATCATAGGCAGACAAAGAACTTCATGCTTAACATTCTGATAATCTTGGCAATCTTGAGAATCTTGGGTAACATCCGTATACTCGGCTTCAATGGGAAGAACCCAGAACCACTTCTCGCCTTGCTTTATTGAAATTGCCCCAAGAGCCTCTTTTGCGCGGTTAAGCGTCGAGGCTGAAATGCCTTCTTCCTCGGCTCGTTCCATGACTTCCACCGCAAGCACCGGCCCGTGTTCTAAAATTGTTTCGATGAACCGCCGAGCCTTGGCAAACTGGCTTTCCGGCCTGCGGGGTCTGCCCAATATATCATCAACGGTTGTGCCGCATTCGCCAAGCCATTCAAAGCCGCTGATTGGGTCTATGCGGAAAGCCTGTGATTTCCCGGTAGGTGCAAGGTTATTTTTGTTCTGCACGATTGCCCTGATATTTTCATCAGCCCCCGCATATCCAACGGTCAGCACGCTTCTGGCCGCGGCGAAAATATCTATGCTGCCAAGCCCTGCATACTGCGCCTTGCTTGCTTTTTTGTGAAGATGCCCAACGAGAATGACAGCACAGCCATGACGTGCCGCCACCTCTCCGAGCCTTTTCATAAGAGGGCGAACGCCGTTTGCGCTGTTCATGTTCGCCCGTCCCAAATATGCCTGCACAGGGTCAAGCAAGACGAGCTTCGCTTTGGTACGGATGATTGCTTCTTCAATACGCTCATCGGACAGGGAGAGTGCCTTTTCATCTTCGTCAATTACATGAATCCTATCTGAGTCCGCACCCATTTGTGCAAGCCTTGTGCAGATGGTTTGGGCGTAGGAATCCTCGCCGTTTTGGATAATGACATCCGCTGGGATAAGATTTCCTCCACCGGGCAGTGTATCGCCTTTGGATAATGCGGCGGCGATTGCAAGGGTCGCCGTGGTCTTGCCCGTACTTCCGTCACCTTGGATAAGCGTGATTGCTCCGCTTGGGATATACGGCTCCCACAGCCACTCCACCGGTTCCGGGCGTATATCGCTCATCTTGATAAGCTTTAGTTCTGCCATTTTCTACCTCATCCAAATTTTGGGAAAACAAATCGCCCGAACGGTCAAGTCCGGGCGCAATAAAATTGGCGGCCTGTGATTTCTCACAAACCGCCGTATGGTGAAATGATATTTTTGTTATGCAGGCAGGGCATCGGGCCTTGGCTCTGATTCTTCCGCCGCCTTTTTTTCTTCCCGTTTTTTCTTTTGCCACTCACGTTGATATTCACGCTGATAGGCACGTTTACGCTCCTTGCTGGCTTCTTCCTCTGCGGCGAGTTCTTCCGGGGTCTTTTCGGGCTGTGCCGCCAGTTTCGCCGCTTTTTCTGTTTCGCGCTTTTCAGCTTTCTCGGCAAGGATTTTTTCACGGTTGCGGTAATAATACGCCCGGAATTGTGCCTTGCGATGCTCGGCAGGGTCAATGGCTTCTTCGTGGGTCTCCAAGCCCGGTACAGAGAATTTGCCGATGAAATTCAGATAGATGTCCACCTGCTGTTCCCGCCTCCCGCTTGACTTGTCAGCTTCAAATACCACGATTTTACTGACGTATTCGTTTAAGACGGTAGCGGTCAATTCGGTTATGTCCGTATACTTGCGGACGATGGCGATGAATTTGCCCGATTTGTCGCTGTCGTCCTCGAAACGGTCAAGCCCTTCCTGTAACTGCGCAATCCGCTGTTCCAAACCTTCTTGCTCCTGCTCATAGTCGGCAATCAGGATTTCCATGCGTTTTTGGGAAAGGCCGCTTTTAACGCTGTCCTCAAACAAGCGTTTTATCAGGGTGTCCAGTTCGGCGCAGCGCCTTTGGTGGTGGGCAAGCTGCTTCTTTTGGATTTTTGCCGCCTCATCGCTTTGTAATTCAGACGCTTCACGGACAAGCCGCACAAATTCATCCTCATTCTGACGGACAAAATCGCTGACGGTGCGGATAGCATCAAGCACAAGCGACCGCAGGGAGGATGTCTTGATATAGTGCATGGTGCATTTGCGCGGGTATTTGGCGGATTGGTTGCAACAATAAGAATCTTGTGAATCGTATTGCTGTGCCTTTGAACCTCGGTGATTGTACATACGACTGCCGCAATCACCGCAAAACACCAAGCCCGTGAGCGGATTTGGTTCTCCGCTTGAATTGGCACGGCGTTTTACGACACGGCACTTCTGAGCCGTTTCCCATGTGGCTTTGTCCACAACCGGCTCTTGCGTGTCCTCGAAAATAACCCATTCATCGGCTGGGCGGCGTTTGCACTTTTTGTCCTTGTAGGAATCCTTAAATGTGCGGAAATTAACCGTTACGCCGTAATATTCTGGCTTGTCAAGGATGTTCTGGACTGTCTTGCCGCCCCAATTATACCTGTCATCGGGGTTTGGAATTTCGTATCCGTCACGCAGAGCGATATAGGCTGTTGGGCGTAATATCTTCTCGTCCGTTAGGGTTCGGGCAATCTGATAAGGCCCTTTTCCGTCAATGGTCATTTGGAAGATGCGCCGCACTATAGCGGCGGGTTCAGCGTCTAAAATCCATTGGTTTTTGTCATCAACCGATTTTTTGTATCCATATATGGGCGAATTGGTCATGTGTTTGCCGCTGTTGCCTTTGGCGTGAAGCACATTTTTTATTTTGCGGCTTGTATCGCGGGCATAATATTCTGCCATGAGTGAGATAAACGGTGCAAATTCAAGGGTTTCAGGGTGCAGGCTGTCAATGCTGTTTTCTACGGCGATGAAACGGATGCCCTTAGTCCTGAAAATTTCAAGAAATAACCCGACCTGTACGTGGTCGCGGCCAAAACGTGACATATCCTTTACACATATAATGGATACGTTGCCTGCTTCGACCTCGGCTATCAGCCGTTGCCAATCGTCCCTCTGAAACGTAGTGCCGCTGACCCCATCATCCACAAAATGCACGATGTTGCCAAAACCGCTATTTTTGGCGAATTTTTCGAGCATCTCCCGTTGATGCTTAATCGAAATGCTGTCGCCCTGGCGCATTTCATCGTCTTTGCTAAGACGGGAATACAACGCACACAAGCCCTGTTTTTCGGGCTTGCGTGACGCTCTGGTGGTGGCTTGCCGTGTGTTCATCATAATGAACTCCCTCCCGGCAGCCAACCCGCTTGTAGTGACTCCATTTTAGCGCATCCGGGCGGGAGATTCAACTCATTTTTCATCAATCGGAGCGCTTTTTCTTCCAGCGTTTCACTTCCCTCCTTGTTAAAATGCACATTCACCTTGAATGTGGTGGAGCCGATACGCCTTTGCATGACGAACGACTCCGGGTACGTCAGATTTTTTAAGGTTTTCATTTGACCGGCTCCTTTCGGTAATTTTGAAACTTGACTGTGGTTTCATAGCGGCAGCCGGACGAATTTTCTTTAACTGCCCGGATGTTTCTGCTATAATGATATTGGTTCCTGCTTGTGTAATCGGTATGACCGATACCCGCCCCTCCTTTACTTTGGATTTTTGGGAATAAAAAAGCGCCAACGCAGGCGCAAAGTTTTTCTCCCTCTATAAGTCAGGAAAATATAAGGGTCATTTCGGAACTCGCAATTATTACAATTTGGTTACAAGAATTTTTTTTAAGGCGGTGATGCAGTGGCACGTTTCGGATATTATAATGAAGATTTGCTTGCCCTGCATGATGCCGAAGCGAAGCGGCGCCAGAATCTCCAAAATGAAGTGCTTGAAAAATGGAAAGTGGATGCTAAATCCATCAAGGCTGAAAATGGGGATATGCTGCAAAAGGAAGCCCGGGAAGTTGCCGCAGAGAGGATAGAAGCCTCCGCACGTTCTGATGACGAATATGACAGGGTGACGATTTTGTGGGATTGTTTGGGGATAATCGAAAGTTGGCGGCTTGCAAAAGCTGAACCATTACGGACGGAACTATTGACTGAGGGCGAGTTTTACAGGAGCGACAATATAATCCCGCCTCCAATCAAACACGAATGGTGGCGGCAGATACTTAGCGGAAAGTTTCTTGATGTGATATTCGACTGTCCCCATGAAATTCATGAACTGACTTCATCAGCACCGATACATGATATTGTTAAGGCATTGGATGAAAAGCAAAAAGAAGTCTTGTATTATTTGGCAATAAGGCTGTGGACACCGCAAAGGTTGGCTGCTTTGCGCGGACAGACTGACCGGAACATCCGCAAGGTCTACGCTAAAATGATTGAAGATATACAGGAAAAACTGTTCGGGCGGCTTTATCTTCGGTACGAAAACTATTTGAATTTGACCACCAGCCAAGTTGCTTTTGTCGAGTGGTATATAGGTGAACACGGCAAGGGGACAATCCGGGCAGACCTTCCCGAAAAAGAAAAAACTGCCCTACGGAGGGAAGAAGATGAATAACCTGTTTCAGAAAACAAACGCATATTGGGCAAAATACAGCGATTACGAATACAGGCAGGGAGATGGCGGCACGCTTTACATCATACCCGCTGAAAACGCTTTGCCTGCTGTCTATGACCCCATGATAGAAGCGGAAACCCTTGTTGTGGATGCAATCAACGTGGGCAGGCTTGCAATGAAGCGGGAAACAGAGGAAAGCGATATGAAGCAGACGGTGCTTACCTTTGTGAAGAAGTATGGCCTGCTCGGTTTTATGACCGCAATACCTACCACGCCCGACTTCATTGATTACGATGCCGTATATATGCTAAAAAACCACTTCATAAAAGATGAAACCATGCACACGAAAGATTATCTGTCGCTTTTCTTCCCGTTCGGCAAGCCTGATATTTACAAGGACAAAGAAAAATCGAGGTGGAATGTCGCTGCCAAAAGTTTGCAAAACAGCGAAAGCCCCGAAGCCTTTAAGCAGGGGCGCATGGTGCTTGCCCTTGCCAAGATATTTTCAAGCGAGCCTATGGCGGTGGGCATGAGCCTATTGCCTATTTATGCCGAGCGATACGAGTGGCTTGTTACGCAGTTCAAGGATTGGGCGTTTATGCTTGTTTCGGCGTTTCTGTACTATGACAGGAAAGACGAAACGGACGAGGTTTCACGCGACCTGTACCGACAAGGTGTGTCCGCCTTTGGCAGCAAAGCCCCGACATACCATATTTCGCTGTATGACGACAAGCCTAAAATCGTGTGGGATTTCCATTCCCTGCTTTTGACGGTGCAGACCATGTTCGGGTTTGCATTGTCGGACGAAAACCGCCCTATTCGGCTGTGCAGGCATTGCAATTTGGCATTTATCGCAAAGCATAACAACGCCGCATTTTGCAGTTCGGAGTGCAAGAATCAATATAATGTGTATAAAGGTCGGGGGAAGAACCCCACATAAAAAATTGCCATTGCAAAACGAAGGCAGTTTGGGTATAATGAGTGTATAGTTTTTTTATCGGTGGGCTGACACCATTAACAATCCGAAAGACTTGCCAGACTTTGGGTGCTGGTAGCTGGCAGGCAGCGATAAGCCTGTGAGACTTGCCGGACTTCGGGTGCCGGTAGCTGGCGGACAGCGATAAAATCAGCCAATGAAGGGGAGTATCGCAGACCTGCGGGGTTGCTACTCCCTTTCAGAATTTTTGAATTTATTACAAGGGTGAAGCATATATGCCTGCAAGGACGAAAATCGAGGTTGTCAGAACAATCCAAAACTGCGCCGCACTGTACAAGGAAAACTTGTCCGGCAAGAATCTGCTGTTCGTCACCACCCATGACAACTCCGCTTTATGCTTTGAAACTTTCTTTGCTCCCCAAAATTTCATGCACCTGACCGGAGTGAAATCTCGCCTCAATAGTGACCAGTTTTTTAGAGCATCGATTGGTCGTAGATTGAGTGAGGATGACATTACGCTTCCTCGTGACGGCACGGTTGATTTGAAGTTGGATGCACTCCCCCAGCTTATGAATATACATACATCGGCTAGGATGGTTGGCGATTATGACAACACCAAGCCGCTTTTGATTACGGATAAGTTTGCCGGAACCGTCACTGCGGCTATGGGGTTCGTGTGCATCAACAATTTTTATATGCCGAATACTGCGCTCAAAAAAGATGTCAGGGAAATCACAATTCAAGCAACACGTCGCAAGGTTGCCGCCATATTTGTTAAGTACAGGAACGATGCGAAGTATGCAAAGCTCACCTATATCGCCAAAGGCATTGCGCTCGACGATGAAATCCTGCTTAAATCCATTGGCAGCAATGTTGACTTGGAGAATCTTACCGCAGATTTTTCAATCCCCAGAAAGAAGCAGGACACCGAATAATAGGCATCCTGCTTCTTTAATATGCTACGTGTACACCAGTTCAGATAGAATTATTTCATGGGCAACTTCTCTATCGGGTATAGCCCGAAGTCTGGTTGCCGCCGCTTCATCAATTTCTCGAAGCAAAGGGTAAAGCTGCTCAGATAATAGCAGTTGATTGTACAAGATGGGTTTGTGTTCCTTCAAAAACGCCTTGTGCATCATGCCGTACTTTCCGAGAGGCGGAGCATCGGGCGGGTCGCTCAGGTAGATATTCGGCAAAAGATAATCCGAAACTTGCGTGTAAGTGATTTCCATAACCTTGTCCTTTCTGCGGTGATACCGCTTGTAGTAATGGCATTAAAATTTATGCCATCAACCGGTAGTCATGGGGCAAAAGCTGCCCCAAAACCGCCTGCATAAACATCAGATTCACCACCTTCCGCTATTCACAAGTGGCTTCAAACCGTTACTACAAGCGGGTCGGCCGCACTCGTGATATTAAAGTAGAAACTACTTCTTTATCAGAGTACATCAAATAAGCAATAATGTTTATAAAAGTCGGGGTAAAGAATAAATAATTTACAAATAAGAGAGATGTGATAGAATGAATGTTAGACTTGCAACACTTGATGATGTTGAAACAATAAGTTCAATGTATCGGAATTTCTTTGCTTTTAATGCCGAGTTGCAACCTGCTTACTACAGGAAAGCTGAAAGCGGAGAATATCCTGTGAATACGATAAAAAGCGAAACCGCAGATATACAGGAAAGACGTCAGCGGCAAATCCGCTGAATGACATGGAGAACGAAAATGGCAGACTTATTAAAAGACGGTTACAACGAGGACTACATTCGCAAACTGGCAACGGACATCCAAGCCGTTTACAGCCCATTTAATATAGAGGGTTTTGTTTCGTTTGCTTTGGACGAAACATGGGATAGCCTTGAATTGAAAGGCCGTATGCGCCAAATTACCATGAGCCTTGGAAAGTTTTTGCCTGCTGATTACGCTGAAGCTATAGGCGTGATTGATAAGGTTATTACAGGCTACGGCTCTTGGCTGACTGGCTTTGGCGCAATGAGCTTCCCCGATTTTGTAGAGGTCTACGGACAAGATGAAGTCAACTGGGATATTTCAATCGCCGCCTTGGAGAGGTATACCCAGTACGCATCAGCCGAATTTGCCGTCCGACCATTTATCATCAGCCACGAAGAACGCATGATGGCGCAAATGAACGCATGGGCAAAAAGCGGCAACAACCATGTACGCCGATTGGCAAGCGAGGGCTGCCGCCCGGTGCTTCCTTGGGCGCAAGCAATACCCAGCTTCAAAAAAGACCCAACACCCATATTGCCGATTTTAGAGCAGCTTAATACAGACCCTGATTTTTATGTACGGAAAAGCGTGGCAAACAACCTCAATGACATTTCCAAAACGCACCCGGACTTGGTGGCGAAATTGGCGAAAGAGTGGTACGGCAAAAATGAACATACGGACTGGATTGTGAAACACGCTTGTAGAACCCTGCTCAAAAAGGGCAATCGTGAAGTGCTTGCTATATTCGGCTTCCATGATGCCGATTCTGTGGGTGCTGATAGCTTTGCCATTGATGCTCAGGCAGTAGCCATTGGTGGCAGCTTCAATTTTTCGTTCAGCATTTCAACCAATGAAGCCACCAAAGTCAGATTGGAATACGCCGTTGATTTTGTAAAAGCAAACGGCAAGCGTAACAGGAAGATTTTCCAAATTTCTGAAATTGCGCTGAAAGCAAACGAAAATAAGCCCTACACCAAAAATCATTCCTTCGCAAATTTAAGCACGAGGAAGCATTACCCCGGCACACATTCTATAACCTTAATTGTAAACGGCACAGAAAGAGGTACGCTTGATTTTGAATTGAAGGCATAGGGGCGTGTATGGCAAACAAGAAACCATCATGCTATTTTTAAGCTGAGAAACGAAGTGATAAAAAAGAGTTGTTTTACCGCAACCTGTACCACCGATTAGCATTGTGTGCTTGCTCAGCGCATCCATATCCAGCGAAAACGATGATGGGCTTCCCGCATAGATGCCGGTAAGTTTGACTTTCGCTCCGGCAACCTGCCCCGGAGGTTGGTTGTGCGAAAGGAGTTCGGTAAGTTATTTATGCTAGATTTTATATCGACCATAGTGTACAATGATGGCGATTTTACACGCATAAAACAATTGAAAAATGGTAAAAGAAGTTCGGCAGATGTTAAAGTGTATGATAAATATAAAATATGGTTGGAAATACATTGGGAACGGCTATGATGTTGGCGGCGAAGCTACACGGATTTATGAAACAATGGTGAAGCATCCATGAAAATCCTTGTTGATGCCGATGCTTGCCCTGTAAAGGACATTATCGTCCGCTTGGCGAAACAGAAAAATCTGCCAGTGACCATGTTGATTGACACATCACATCAGCTTAATGACGGCTACAGCACAGTCATAACTGTGGACAAGCAAGCCGACAGCGTTGACTTTAAGCTGATGAGCCTGTTGGCCGCCGATGATATTGTTGTAACGCAGGATTATGGGTTGGCGGCTATGGTTCTTGGCAAAAGCGCACGGGCGGTCAATCAGAATGGGCTTGTGTTCACGAATGAAAACATCGACAAGCTGCTTATGGAGCGGCACATAGGGGCGAAAGTCCGCAGAGGTGGCGGCCGGACAAAAGGCCCTGCCAAGAGGACAAAAGAGGATAATGAGAAGTTTGAAGCGGTTTTTGTGAAATTGCTTGACTTGGGGGTTCGTAATGGATAAGGAAATAATGCTGATGCTCTATTTCTCTGGAACAGGAAATTCAAAATATGTGGCGGAGTTATTTGCAAGCGAAATGAAAGCAGCTTGCCACTCCATAGAAGATGCCGTTGACTTCGGTTCTTTGATTTCCGAAAGCGGCACCATTGCTTTTTGCTATCCTGTGTATATGTCCAGAGTGCCAAGAATAATGCGGGAGTTTGTTTCAAGGCATTTGGGTGTGCTGAAGGGCAAAAAGACCGTCATATTTTGCACACAGCTAATCCTTTCCGGCGATGGCGCAAGGTCATTTGCAGCGTTGTTCCCGAAAAACCATGCCCTAGTTATTTATGCCGAGCATTTCTTTATGCCCAATAACGTGAGCAATGTACCCGTTTTGCCCATGCCGAGCGAAAACACTATTAATAAGTGCATGGACACAGCAAAGCGCAAAATGGAAAAAGTCTGTGAGGATATAAGGCATGGCAAAGTCAGGAAGCGAGGCTTTAATTTGTTTTCACGCCTGCTCGGACTGCCGCAAGGCGTGTTCATAACTAAAACGGAACAACTTGCGAACAACTCTTTCAGAGCGGATGCAGACTGTACGGTGTGCGGCCTGTGCGTTAGGATTTGCCCGACAAACAACCTTGCTATAAATGATGGTAAAATTACACACAATCATAACTGCACAATGTGTTATCGTTGCATCAATCAATGCCCTAAAAAAGCTATCCGTGTGCTGCTTCGCGGCAAGGTCAAAAAGCAGTATAAGGGAACCAAGAAAAGCGAGGAAACCACATAGATAATCCCACTATTCAGTTATGAGAACAGGAGCAAATAACATGAAAAGGATATTTGATAAAGCCATCAAACATTTGAAAATTGCATTCTTTGCTGTACTCGTTGTGGCGTTATCTGCTTGCGGTGCGGAACCGGGCAACCTAACAGAGCCACCGGTTGCCGCCGGGTACGATGCCGACTATCAATACGCATCAGAAACCGCCTACTATGATGCTACTGCTGAAGATGGATACTACCCCATGATTTATATTGATGAACCTTACTATGAAGCAGGTATTGCCTATTATTACGAAAACGTGGGCGATTCTGAGTATATCTACGCTTATGAGTACGAACTGGTAGTATATAACAACTTTGCAAGCCTGTTGGTGCAAACCACCGTTACAAGGGTAATCGACGGTGATACTGTTGAAATATACACGGGTGAAAGGGTGCGTTTTGTTGGTGTGGATGCTCCAGAAGTTGGTGAAGCCGGTGCTGATGAAGCTACTGCATTTGTCCGTGAGCGGGTATTAAATCAAATGGTATGGCTTGAAGCAGACGGAAATGATACAGACAGGTTTGGGCGGCTTCGGAGATATGTATGGCTAGAGCTTCCATCCGACCCCGGCGACCCAACTCAGATACTGAATTATCAGCTTAATGCGCTTCTGCTATCAAATGGGCTTGCCGAGCCGCTGATTATCGGAGAAGTGCGAAACGCCGACTTGTTTAGGGCGATAGCTGTTCCTTTGGTGCATACAGGCTCACAAGTGGCAACAACACCTGTAGAAGCTGTTAGTGCTGAATATAGTTTTATTGGCAACCGCAATTCGGAAATATTCCATTCTCCCGATTGCCGCTCATTGCCTGCGGAGCATAACAGGGTGCATTTCATATCAAGAGAAGCCGCTATTGACGCAGGGCATAGGCCATGCGGAATATGCAGGCCATAGAACTGCCACTCTCTGGACGTTCGGCATTGTGGATTTGTCATTGTAAAATATGTGTAATTCTTAGTTCACGGGAAAGATGGGTGAAGGTATGGAAAAAATCAAGTGGAGCGGGAAAATACTCTCGATACAGCCACGCACCAACGTATGGCGGTATCGTTGTGATAACCGTACACATTCACATACAGGATATAATATTTTCCTTGATGGAGTTGCAAGCGGCGAGCAACGGCAGTTTTCTGTGGCCATATCCGAAAACAACAGCAGACCGTCGGCTTTCGTATCGGGGATGAAGCAAGCGGTACAGGGTGGACAAAGAAATACCCACAGTGGGAATATGCGGATTTTTACCGTGCCGGAGCGTTAAAGCGTGTTAAAGCAAATGATGAGCCATTTGATGAAGATAAATTGCCGCCTTGAAAGTGGCACTTAGCTTGATAGATGGGGAATTGGTAAAATGAACGTCGGAGGATGCCATGTTACGCATATTGTACCGCATTAGCAAGTATTTGTTCATACTCGGAATCATTGGCAGCATTGTGACGGCTCTGTTCGATTTGCCGTCCGAAGTGGCGATGATATTTCCTGCGATGCTGACATTTGGCTTTCCGGCAAAGAAACAGACCCTTCATCCTATCACTGCTACGGACAGGACATTCTGGCCCCGGCAGACGGCACGGTTGTAGCTATGGGCGCAGTATGCCGGGATAGTAAAATTATGGGTGGTGGGAAAACAGACCCGCTGGCAAGCAACATTCTGGGGAACTATATTGTAATTCGCCATGCGGAACATGAACATTCCATGCTTGCACATTTGCAGTTTGACAGCATTTGGGCAGAACTTGGCTCGAAAGTTACAAGAGGTCAAAAGATAGCCCGTTGCGGAAATACCGGAAACTCAACAGAGCCTCATCTGCATTTTGGATTGCAAAGTAAAAAAGGCTTTTTAGGGGATGGTTTGCCTATTCATTTTACTGACATTTGTGCCGAACCATATCCAAATTACGCCGAAATAGACCCACGCCCTACCGAAACGATTGAAAATACTGATACCACATTCATAACCCGTGGCATGATTGTATGGAATGATGGCGACTGATGATTGCACAATCGAAGATTTTAAGCTTTATGTAAAAAGATAGGAGCGTTCAAATGATACAAGAATTTAGCATATCCGCCCCACGGGAGGATTAACCATGTGGCAATGCCCTAAATGCAGCCGTTCTTTCAGGAACACGAACCAAAACCACTTCTGCGGAAAAGTGGAATCCATTGACGATTACATCGTAGACCAGCCCGAAGAAGTACAGCCACTTCTGAAAGAAATACGCGAAACCATCCGTGCGACCCTGCCTGATGCAACGGAAAAAATCGCTTGGAGTATGCCGTATTATTGGCAGGGTGAAAATCTTGTGGGCTTTGCGGCACACAAGAAGCATATAAGCCTTTTCCCCGGCGAAGCTGCGGTCAAGGAGTTTACCGAGAGGCTGCCCGGATATAAGGCTAGCAAAGGTACAATTCAACTGCCGCTTAATAAACCCATAGACCACAACCTGATTACCGATATTGTGCAGTGGGTGTCAAAAAACGCTAAAGGGGAATAAAAAATGAGCAACGACCGTGTTTATAAAATGAAATTTTCAAAGGTCTATCCGCTACTCGTCCAAAAGGTAGAGCGTAAAGGGCGCAGCAAAGCCGAGGTTGACAAGGTTATCTGTTGGCTTACGGGATATGAAGAACAGGATTTACAATCACAGCTTGCCGCTGATGTGGATTATGAACAGTTTTTCTCCGATGCGCCGGAGTTCAATCCGAACGCCGATAAAATAACAGGGGTAATCTGCGGGCATCGGGTAGAAAACATCACTGAGCCATTGATGAAGAAGATTCGCCAAATGGATAAATTGGTGGATGAGCTTGCTAAAGGCAAGACAATGGAGAAGATTTTGCGGGCATAGGAGTGTAATTTATGACGGGTAAAAACAAAGAACGAAACAAGACGGTCGCATGGTTGTTTGGCTTTGCTTTTGCGTGGTTCTTTATATATGCTTTTTTCCACGAGGCAGGCCATGCTCTTGTCGGCATGGCTTACGGGGGAACTGTAGAGCGGTTTGTTTTTTGGAATTTTAACGCTCATGTTGCTATGACGGGTACGGAATTTACTGAATTCGGCCGGGCATTATTTCATGCTGCCGGTAATTTGTTGCCTCTGCTTCTAACTACAATTGTTTTCGCTTTTTACAACCCTGCAAAGCAATCAAAAGCGTACCATATTTGCCACATAATCCCGATTGTCAGTATAACTGCCGGAACTCTGATGGGCTGGGTTATAATCCCTATTCGCACAATGTATTCGCCGGTAATGGGTGAAGATGCCGCGCACTTTCTTAACACAACAGGGTTTCATCCCCTGCTTGTCGCATTGGCAGCGATTTTGCTACAAGCGGCGTTTGTGTCATTTGCACACGCAAAAGGGATACTGAAAAATGCAGTGGCAAATTGCCGATCTCTTAATAAGGAAATGGAGGTTGCAAAGAATCGTTTTTGCACAAAGTGGGGCATTGTTTCATTGCTGCTTGTTTTTACATCTGCCGGAGCATTTTGGATAGCAAGCGTTGTGCCTTATACACCGTCCGGCGTGGCTCATATCCGGCTTGAAATAGCTGATGTGAGAGAGGTGCCGCTATACAGTAATGCCTTTGCAATCAACGAAGAACGGTCATATTCGATAATTCTAAATGTGCGCGGTCAAGGGTTTTTAACCGGATTCCGTATTTCCGACAGCGAGGGCAACCAAGTCCTTGGCACATACGGAGAAAGAGTGTTTTCAGTTATGGGGATAACACTTTCCCCCGGTGTTTATACAGCCACACTCTATTTTATGACCGATTGGGATGCTGTAAGGGTGTTTTATTATAGCGGGGATGCACAGGAGTATCTTGTGGAGGAGAGCATGCATTCCTCGTATGAGGTTTTCGTCGGAGTGGATGATGATTATTCAGTTACGGCATTTATGGTGATACGCTGATATTTTGCAGGACAACATAGATATACTGGCAGTGAGTGAGGAATACAAGGAGAAGATGGAAAAAAATATTGTAAAAATGAAGGGAATGGATTTTATGAGTATCACCGTTAGAAAAGCAACTGAGGCAGATATTAACAAGCTGAAAAACAATCCGACATGGGGCTGTGAAGCAGCACTACCACAGGGAAATTTTTCTTTTATGATTGTCTATAATAACGACCACGGTTGGAAATTGGGGGATTAGCCGATGAATGAAATCATACGCAAACGCAAATCTGTAAGGAAGTACGATAACACACCGCTTGATACGGCTGTGCTTGATGCTGTCCGTGCCGAAATCGCAAAGGTAAAGCCGCTATACCCGGACATCAAGTATTCCATTGAAATGACAACCAAAACAAAAGGCTTGTTTGGCGTAAGAGCCCCGCATTTCTTGGTTTTTGGCAGTGAAGTTAAGGATGGCTCACATGAAAACATCGGGTTTATCGGCCAGCAGCTTGACCTGTATTTTTCGGCAAACGGTCTTGGTTCATGTTGGCTTGGGGCATCGAAGCCGGGCGAAGCTATGGAATCTACATTGCCCTATGTTATCGCTTTGGCTTTTGGCAAGCCGGCAGAGCCGCTGCATCGTGATATATCTGAATTTAAGCGAAAACCGCTTCCGGAAATCAGCGAGGGCAACGACCCACGGCTTGAGGCGGCACGGCTTGCCCCAAGCGGGGTGAATATACAAGATTGGTACTTCATTGCTGAAAGCGGAAAAATACATTGCTATCTGAAGAAACCAAACTTGATAATGGGCTTAATGGTCGGAAAACTTGGGCTTATAGATTTAGGTATAGCCATTTGCCATATTGCCGAGGAAAGCGATAATTTCAGCTTTGGCAAGGAGGCAAATCCACCGGAGCGGAAAGGCTATGTCTATGCGGGAACAGTAGGCTGACATGGCTTTATCCATTTTTGAAATATTTACAAATTCATGTGGAAATCCAACGAGGTTTGCGCTATACTGACTATACGGCGTATTGATTTTATCTTTAAGGTGATGATATGGCTGACATATTTGGCAACGAACGCTTTGTTGCTACTGTACCAATCGAAAAAGGATGGTCGGAAGATAAAAAATACTGCCTGACCGATACGTCCGGGACAAAACATTTACTACGCATAACGCCGATTGAGCGATACGAAACTCGAAAGGCGTTATTTGCGATGCTCGAACAAGTTGCCGCTCTCGATATTCCGATGTGCTTACCAATCGAATTTGGTACTTGTGCGGACGGCGTTTACTCGCTCCAGAGTTGGATTGACGGCGAAGACTTAGAAAAAGTATTACCGTTGATGCCCGAAACGGAACAATATGTGCTGGGGCTGAAGTCTGGCGAGATTATACGAAAAATGCACTCCATTCCTGCACCAAGTACACAAGAAGAATGGTCGGCTCGATTCAATAGAAAAACAGATCACAAGATTGAAAAATATCGTGAATGTGGATTGCGATTTGAAGGCGATGAATATGTCATTGACTATATAGAGAAAAACCGACATCTGCTTGAAAACCGCCCACAATGCTTTCAGCATGGTGACTATCATGTTGGCAACATGATGATTGAGAACGGAGATATAAAAATAATTGACTTCGACCGATACGATTTCGGCGACCCGTGGGAGGAATTTAACCGTATTGTTTGGTGTGCGGCAGCCAGTCCGCACTTTGCCACAGGGCAGCTTCGCGGATATTTTGGCGGTGAACCGCCATTGGAATTTTTCAAATTGTTGGCGTTCTATATTTCAAGCAATACACTATCATCAATCTATTGGGCAATACCTTTCGGACAGTCTGACCTCGATACCATGATGAAGCAATCGCAAGATGTTCTGCGTTGGTACGACAATATGCAAAACCCCGTGCCGACATGGTATCTGAAAGATTTCTATATCCAATGGATAGACGGCATACCGTATAAACTCAAATCACCGTTTGATTTTTCATTTCTCAGAAAATATGGCAAAGTATTCAAGATATTTGATGAGCAAGGTTCAGGCAATATTTGCTTCGGTGTATCTGGCGATAATACCAAATATTTCATTAAATTCGCAGGCGCACCTACTGCGAATTATACAGGTAAACCGAAAGATGCAGTTGAACGTTTGAAAATGGCTGTTCCAGTATATCAGGACTTAGCGCATCCAAACCTCATACGCTTGATAACCACCGAAGAAGTCGGTGATGGATTAGCGGCGGTTTTTGAATGGGTTGACATTCGGGGGAGAACACAATGAAAAGGTTGCTTTTGCGTATACTCATTATATTCGGAATACTAATACTCGTTGCTGCTACAGGCTTTGTTGCGGAATACGCAGGCTTTTTCGCTTTTATTGGTAATATTCCCATCATCGCCTTGATTGTCTTGTTAGTATGGCTCTTTGCAAAAAAGACATGACGTATTTACCATTCTTTTTCAGAACTGCAATATTAGCATCTCCACACCTTACCGTTTACAAAGCCTTTTGTCAAGCGCTTGATAAAATTGTTAGACGATAAGCAGATACCCTGATGGAAGTATCCGCTTATCATCTGTAATTCTGATTACAACTCCACGCCTCGTGTTTTCTGAATTGCCCGTTGCGGCGTTGGCGATTCGCTATGCAGGATTTCCTTAACGCTCCGCTGGATTTTTTCGACTTTTGCGGTTTCGTCTTTAAACGTGTAATATTCCCGATACAGCGAATCCTTTGCCTCTAAATTTTCAGCAAGTTTCTTTTCCCATGCAGCAATCGGGGGTAGCTTTTTCGGGTCGAAGTGTTTTTGCAAATGTTCACGCAGATATTTCTCAGCGGCATTGTACAACGTCAGTCCGGTGTGGTTTGCTTCTTTGAAATCGTTGACAGCTTCGAGCGCCTTTTCTGACGACCGACTTTGTGAACTGTTTTTTAATTATTCAAACCCCGAATTTTCGCCGAAAATTTTCCAAATCCAGTCCTTGAACGCCGTTTTGATTTGTTCCTGCTTCTGCTGTGCAAGGGTGGTTTCCTTTTTATTGAGAACGCGCTTTTCCTTGCCGTCCAGGGTCGGTTACATAGTCATAAATCCGTACATCACGCAAGTTAAGCGTATCGTCAATAATCTGAAGATATGTTTTGCAGATGCCTTAATCGATTTCCTGCCAAAATCCCGGTCGTGCCGTGCGTGTATGTTTTGAAAAGCTGCTTTAACCCCTCAGCATCCCCCATGCGGACAAAAGCCAGCATCCGCCGCTCAAACGGCATGTGGCTATGTATCGGCGATTCCTCCGGCGGTTTTAGGCGGATATCCAGAATTTCCGACGGCATTGAATCCCCGGTCGTTTGTGTTATAGCCGCGATATCGTCCAAGTGCAGCGTTTCATTGTTGAGGCAAAAATTCATGAGCAGTAAAATATGCAGAAAATTGGGGACAGAGAAGCTGGGGATATTCAGCATTTGCTTATTTTGACGCGCAAAGGCCACTAGGTCAATGCCAAGCACCAAAGCATAATCGCGTTTTTGCTGCGCAGTATACTCATTACGCCCCACTGGTCCGAGAATAATTGAATAGTCCTCATGTATAACTGCCCCATAAGTGCTGTGAAAAGGGGGTCAGGCAGTAGCTGACAGAACCTTCCTTTGTTATCAGCCCGTCTTTGTATGGCAAGACAGGGTCAATCGGCAAACCCATTTATGGAACTGCCCGATGGAACAAAAATGCCAATGGCCAACGCAATTGCAGCACGGCGGAGCAGATGCCTTGGTTCCTGCTGAGTGTTCTCGCGGGATTTATGCAAAAATCCGTGAAGTCTGCGGAGAGAATCACGTTATCTACGATGAGTTTCCGGATTATGCGCATAGCGACCCACGCTTCTCCGGCGAGGAAAACATCACGTACATGATTGATTGGCTGAAGAAAACCTTGAAGTGATACCAAGTGAATTAAGCAGGTTATTTCGGCAAAATTTGAACTTTTATTTTATCAAGTCCCCGACAACCTCTCTTGCCATGATAGCCCCTGCTACTGGCGGAACAAAAGCTACACTCCCAGGTATCGCCCGTCTCCTTCCGCAGTGCTTGGCGCTATCCGGGGGGCATATGCAGTTTTGCTTGCAGCTGAACTTCTCGTCACCGGAAGGCAAAAGCGGCTGCTCCTTTGAATAAACAACCTTCAAGCGCTCTACGCCCCTAGCTTTTAGCTCCTTGCGCATTACCCTGGCTAGTGGGCAAACGCTCGTCTTGTAAATATCTGCGACCTCCAGGCGGGTCGGGTCTAGCTTGTTTCCGGTACCCATGCAACTAATTATAGGCACGCAAGCCTTTTGCGCACCTTCTATCAACAGCAGCTTTGCAGTTACAGTGTCCACTGCATCCAAAACATAATCAAATTTTGTCAAATCAATATCAGCGGCAGTCTCCTTTCCGTAAAAACAACGAATGCCGCTGATTTCCGCCTGCGGATTAATGTCCTTAATCCTCTCGGCCATCACCTCAACCTTATCCCGCCCCAGCGTCTTATGGGTGGCGATTATCTGACGATTAATATTAGTCAGGCACACCGTATCGTCATCGCATAGGGCAAACCTGCCAACGCCAACCCTGGCAAGGGCCTCTGCTGCAGCCCCCCCTACTCCGCCTATGCCAAAGATAGCTACAAGAGAGCCTGCCAGCCTATCCATAGCGCGCCTTCCTAAAATCATTTCCGTCCGCGAAAACTGATCCATAGTGCCGTTTTCTACCTCAATACGTTAAACATCATCCCTATACTCGATGCCCGCGACATGTTGTTCATTTGCATTTGGGAGAAATTCACTCCGTGGTTAAACGTGTTTGCAGACGTATTGCCTGCATTTACAAATGCAGCCGGATTTCTGCTCACGCCTTGGGCAGTCCTTGAGAGCCTATTCATAAAGCTGGTGCCGTCCCTAGTGCCGAACCGCTCAAGCTCTCCGCTCCTCGCCGCTTCATTCATGCGGGCCTCGTCTATGCGCATTGTGCCATCTTGGTTAAAGGAAATGCCAACCCTGTTGAGCGAATTCGAAAAAGACTGCGCAAGCCCACTTAACTCCCTCTCCAAATGGCTGCCGCTTCCGGCATCCCCCGCCGCCCTAATAAGCCCATTAAAAGAATTTACCATATTGCGAAAAGCGTTTACTTGCGCTAATTCATCCCTGCCCATTGCCAGCTGCGTGGTGCCTTCGCCGGTAATCCTCGCCGTCATGCCAAAACCCAGGTTGATGTCATTAGACCTTGACGTTTGCAAAGAACCTTGCGCGCCGCGGTTTATTCTGAATTCGGCGTCCTGTGCTTCTTGAGTGATTTCACCTACCCCGGTTGCTTCCACGGCATTACCAAGCACGCTTGCGACTGTGAAGTTGTGCTGCCCCTCGTTTGCTACGCCTGTTTCCGTGGACTGCAAGACAAGCGTGCTTGTTCCCTCTGTTGCATTGAAGGTAACCGATGCCGACACGCCGATGTCGTCCCTATTGTTTATGGCGGCGGCAATCCTCTGCTGGACATCCCTATTTGTGTCATTTGCAGAAACATTGAAGTTAATGTCAAACTGCTGGTCGCCGACAGTTATTGCCATACGATGATTTCCCACGCTAAATCCGGAAACTGCCGCCCTTGCTGTTGAGTTTAAGGCCGCCCCTTCATTTCGCTGAGCTTTAGCAACCTGATTGACCTCTACGGAAAAGTCCGAGAGGTTGATGCCCCTTATCCTATTTGCATCAAAATTCCTTACATTTAGCACATCCGCATCTTCTGCCACAGGCCTCATGGCCCCAAAAGGCGATGTCGCACCCCTGCCTATCCCACGCATATTGTTTAGAGATTGTACCATTGCGTCCGAGCTGCTGGTGAGCTGCAAAACCGAGCTTCTAAAAGCCTCGGATGTTCCCGCCATATTTTGCCCGAGCATGCTGTTGCCTGAGCCGGAAAACATCTGATTTCGATTGGCGGAGGCAGGATTATTCCACCAGTTCATATTGCCTAGGCTGAGATTATTGTTGACAACCCTCATTATTAAACTCCTTTACACTACAATTTTAGTTACCCTACATGTCCTCCTGACCAAAATTGCGTATAAATCCGTTCATTCTCTGTATCGTAACTTTTCTCCGTCACCTTAGCTAATCATGCGCAAAAGGCGCGAGCGCTTAGCATAAATTTTCGATTGCGCACCGCCTGCCTGCGCAAATCAACACTGCACCGCTTGCCTCAAATCCGCAATCAAGTCGTCGGCAGACTCCAAACCGACTGAAAGCCGCAGCAGCCTCATGTCTATACCTCGGGCAACCCGCTGCTCTACAGGCATGTCTGCATGTGTTTGAATTGCGGGGAAAGTCATTAAGCTCTCAACTCCACCTAGGCTCTCCGCATACTGTATTACCTTCACACGCTCCAGGATTCTCACGGCAGTCTCCTCATCCTGGGCAGAAAAGGAAATCATCCCCCCAAACCCACTTGCTTGACGACAAGAAACGGCATAGCCGGGATGCTCAGGCATGCCGATGTAGTGCACCGTGCTTATCTCGTCGCGCCCTTGCAGCCAATGGGCAATGGCCTGCGCCGACTCTTGCGCCCGCTCCATGCGCACAGCAAGGGTCTTGATGCCACGGATTATAAGAAAGCTGTCAAAAGGCGACAGGCCTGCCCCTGTCGTTTTCGCTATAAATCTCAGCCGCTCAGACAGCTCCTCATCCTTGACCGCCAAAAAGCCTGCAACCGTATCGTTGTGCCCACCCAAATACTTCGTCCCACTGTGCAAAACGATGTCGGCACCAAGCTCGAGCGGCCGCTGGAAATATGGCGTTAGAAAGGTATTGTCCACTATGAGGAGCAGTCTGCGCTCCCCCGCCATTTGTGCAACGGCTGCAATATCTATTACGCACATCATAGGGTTGGTCGGCGTTTCCAAGAATATAGCCTTTGTCGCAGGCGTTATGGACGCTTCTATGCCCTCTACCGTGTCAGCATAGGAAAACGAAAGGCCGTTTTTTTGAGAAATATTGTCAAACAGGCGATAAGTCCCGCCATATAAATCGTCAGTTGCTATAATGTGGTCGCCAGGCGAAAACAGTTCCATCATAGCGGTAGTCGCCGCCATGCCGGATGAAAAAGCCATTGCGCCCACCCCCCCTTCCAAAGCCGCAACGGTATGCTCTAGGTGCTCGCGCGTGGGGTTTTGAGCGCGAGAATAATCAAATCCCGTACTCTCACCAACGCCGGGATGGGCAAAAGTCGCCGACGCAAAAATCGGCACGGCAATTGCGCCTGTGTTGTCATACCGCTTATCGCAGCCGTGAACGCAGATGGTTTGAATATCCATCCTATACCTCCTCATACAAAAAAGAATAACAAGTCCCGGAAAATCCCGGTAGCCCTGTCTATGAGCACCCGATCCCACCGGTCGATGTTTGTGTACTCAATGCTCGGAATATCAGCGCCTCGCTCTACAGAAACTTCTAGCGTGAGCGTCTGGCTCTCCCCCACGCTCAAATCGTCAAGCCGCAGGTTGAAGCCGCCGGGGGTCAAGGCAAATAAGCCACCAACACTCGCCGTATCCCACACATCCGTGAAGGACATTGTGAAGCTCCCGCTTTCTGGCAACCACACTGAAGACAGCGTAAATGTGTCTTCAAATATCCGCCCATCATCTATAAATGAGGCGCTCAACGTATTCTCATACCCATTTGGCCCCTGCGAAAGACTCCAATCAAACCGCATATTATTAATGCCGTAGCTGTCAATTGCAGTCAAATTCAGTGACCACAAATCGTATGCACAGCTGCCCAAATCAAGCTCCGCTATTAGCTCAACTGGTTCGTACCCATGAGCCATATCGACATGCATGTCCACCCTCAGAAGCCTGCCTCCTTCCCCCATGTAAAGCGCAACCACAATGCTCCCGGAGAATCTGCGCTCAAGCTCACTGATTGCATAGCGAAGATCCTGTATCAATTCGTTATGGCTTGCCGAGCCTCCGCCAAGTTCAAACGTCGGATTTTCAAAGGTGCTGAACGTTTCGCGCAGGTTTTCATCGCTCTCAAGCACCGCAACCGCATTGCGCAAAAGCTCGAAAATATCCCGTTCCGCTATCGTGACTTCAAAACGGCTGGCTGTTACCTGCTCGCCGCCCGATATGATGTTCCGCCGCGACGTCGAAAAATTCAATCCCAACACAAAACTACGCAAAATCCCCGTATATGGCTCAAGGTGTGCTGCGGGCTCTTCAGTGACCTTCAAAAACTCCGCCAAGGCATCAACCCAATCCGCCAGCATGTCCATTGTATCGTCCTCAAGCCCGGCAAGTCCGCCGAATGGCCGCACATCTTCTCTGAAGGTGTTAAATGCAATTCCATAAAAGTCCCTGCTCAACAATTGCGAGCGAGCAGCAAGCCGCTCGCTGTTTAGGTGCACATCTAAATCTACGCTTATCCACAGAGCCCTTACCAAGCCCTCAAGTGCATACTCGTTATTTTGCCTATCTGACATCAGGGTAGCAACTCCGTTTACGCCAAGTCCAAATAAACGGCGGTCGCGAATGTCGAAATCGACAGTCATCCTGCCATCGTCAAGAGTTTCCCACAAAATCGTCCCGGCTCTAAGTGGCGTAGTTTCCAAGCGTTGCCTCGCCTCATCACGCAAATTGCCAACAGCGCTTGCTGCCGCAAACGCCGGGGCAATCGCACTAAAAACGATTAGTGCTGCAACAGCCGCTATGGCAACTACCCCTGATGGCAACAGTATTTTCCACCACTTTTTCAAAAAGTTCCGCATACTTCCTTCTTCCTGTGAAATTAATTAATCCAGGACGGATTTTGTTATGAACAGATTCCCGCCTATAGTCATATTTTTGCCTATGACCGTCTCCCCACCCAAGATTACCGAGCCTGAGTAAATCGTGACATTGTCCTCGATTGTGGGGTGGCGCTTTGCGCCGGCGAGTTTTTGCCCCCCCTTTGTAGAAAGAGCACCAAGTGTAACGCCCTGATATAGCTTGACATGATTGCCTATGACAGTAGTCTCTCCGATGACGACGCCCGTACCGTGGTCAATGAAGAAATACTCCCCGATCTGGGCTCCCGGGTGGATTTCGATGCCCGTTGCGCTATGGGCATGCTCGCTCATCATCCTAGGAATAATCGGGACATTTTTCACAAACAAAAAATGTGCTATCCTATGCACAAAAACGGCAAAGAAGCCCGGGTATGCCAATATAACCTCGTCAACGCCCTTCGCTGCCGGATCTCCCTCAAAGCCCGCTTGGGCATCTTTTTGCAATATCTGCTGCAGCTCAGCAAGGCTTCCAAGCAGCTCTGCGGTTATTTTGCATGCAATCAAATTGGCGCTCTCGCTGTCTTTTTGCCTTATAAAAGCCGTCTTAATTTCCTTTGTCAGTTCCCGCCGTATTTCTTCGAGCAAATGGCCCAGCCATAAGCCTTTATCCTTAGGAATTGAGCCGGACATCTCATTAAAAAATCCCGGGAAAAGCACCATTTCCATCTTAACTATTATATCTGCGATATTGCCCTTGTTTGGGTATGCGTCCAAGTCGCCATTTTCTGTGAAAGCGCAATGCCCCGCAAGCAGCTTTTCCGCCGCTTCGGATACCATATTTCCGATTTTCATCTCCGCTCCCCTGCTCGCTACAGATCAGCGAACATCAAAGTTGACAAATACCGCTCTCCCGTGTCCGGCAGCATGACAACAATTGTTTTGCCTGCACTTTCTGGGCGCATTCCGGCTTGCAAAGCCGCCCATACTGCCGCACCTGATGATATTCCTACCAAAAGCCCTTCAAAGCGGGCTATTTCCCTGCCCATTTGAAAAGCGGCCTCATTTTTTACCCTAATGACTTCATCGAAGATGGATGTGTTTAAAACCTCTGGCACGAACCCCGCCCCGATGCCTTGGATTTTATGAGGGCCGCTCTTCCCCTCCGAGAGAACCGGGGAATCATCCGGCTCCACAGCAATTATCTTCAAGCTTTGGTTTTTGGATTTAAGGTACTCTCCCGCACCCGTAATTGTCCCGCCAGTCCCGACGCCCGCCACAAAAATATCGATTTGCCCGCCTGTTTGCTCCCATATCTCGGGTCCCGTCGTAGCTTTATGGACAGCGGGGTTTGCGGGGTTAGTAAACTGCCCCGGAATAAAGCTGTGCGGGATTTCCTTTGCAAGCTCCTCCGCTTTTGCGATGGCGCCCTTCATGCCAAGCGCACCATCGGTCAGAACAAGCTCCGCCCCATATATTTTCAGCAGGGTGCGCCTTTCCACGCTCATAGTCTCAGGCATCGTCAGGATAAGGCGGTATTTTCGAGAGGCGGCCATAGCGGCAAGCCCTATACCAGTGTTCCCGCTGGTCGGCTCTATTATGACCGAACCCGGCTTTAATGCGCCTTTTGCCTCTGCGTCTTCAATCATCGCTTTGGCAATCCTGTCTTTAACGCTGCCTGCGGGATTGAAGTATTCCAGTTTTGCTATCAAACTGGACTTGAGCTGATAATTGTCCTTTATATTCGATAGCTCCAGCAAAGGAGTCCCGCCAATCAAATCTGTTAACTTCCGGTTGATATTCATAACAACATCCCCTTGTCTTAAAATCTAGCATTCCTACAGTACAACAAAACGCAACTCTCTGCAAGATAAAAATTGGAAAATGCAAGTTTGCAATTTGCTCGTTCTTGGAGTATAATTGGGCGGCGGAATACCCGAGGGCTTCAAAATCATGGACTTGATTGGATAAATTGCTGATGAAACAAGCCGTAGCAAAAAGAAAAGAGCGGATTTTTTCAAAAGATTTCACATTGGTGATGACTGCCGGGACAGGCACCGCTTTTATGAACCATCTCTTCGCCGTGGCGCTCGCCCTGCACATCGAGGCGATCGGAGGGCTGCAGCTCCACGTTGGGATACTCGGGATGGTCTATTCCCTCGTGGCATTGGTGATAAGACCCATGTCGGGAGTGTTGTCCGACAAATACGGCAGGGTCAAGCAGCTTATCGTTGGAGCTTTCCTGTGTACGGTGGGCACATTCCTCTATGGGACTACCGCGCTGGTTTCCTTGCTGATAGTATTTCGTGCGATTCAGGGTATTGGGTTCGGCATGCACTCCACAATGGCCGGGGCAGTTGCGGCGGACGTGCTTCCCAAGTCCCGCCTTGCGGAAGGCATAGGCATCTTTGGGCTTGGAGCCACTATTGCGATGGCGGTGGGCCCGGGACTGGGAATTTTTGTGATGGGCGAGGGCGAGCTGCACAATTTTAGAAACCTATTTTTCCTTGCGGCGGGCATGTGCGCCGTCAGCACCATCGCAAATTCATTCATATCGTACGAAAGAAAACGGAAAAAAGCCGCCCGCACAGCAAGCTTGCAGGCGGGGGCCTCCGGCCAAAGTAAGGCTGCCGCAACAACAACTTCCTCCGTGCCCGACGAGCCGCTGCCCAAAACGTTTTTAGGCTTTGAGTACGCAGTCTTCAAGCCCATTGCGGCCATGACTCTGATATTTATGGGCATGGCGGGCAAAACCTTATTTTTGCCCGCATACGCCATAAGCACCGGCATTGGCAACCCTTCACTATATTTTATTTTCAGTGCCGCCGGCGTCTTCGTTTCCCGCATGCTAATGGGCAAGGTCGTCGACAGGCGCGGCTCCGATTTTGTCTTGATTCCGGGGCTAATAGCCCTGATTGCCGGATACATCATCCTGCCGTTCCTCACAACCTTGCCTGCGCTCGTCGCCCTCGGCTTCCCCCTTGGGCTTGCACAGGGCGCAGTCAACCCCACATTCAACTCGCTCATCTTCAAGCGCTGCTCCGCCGCAAGGAGGGGGACTGCGTCAGGCGCCTTTTTCACTTCCATCGACATCGGCTTTGCGGTAGGCTCTTTGCTACACGGTGCGTTAATAGACGTCTTTGATTTCAGGTTCGTGTTCTGGGCAGGGGCGGTGCTTATGGCACTCGGGCTGCTAGTCTACATCTTCTTTGCATCAGACAAGCGATATAATGCGAAGCTTAGGGGTTAGATTAGCTCTACATCTACACCGCCAAAACTGTTTGAGCCGCAAATTGTGATGGTGGGCGCGCCTTCTTTTTGTGCGCGCTCCGGAGCATCGGTGCCCCCGAAGGAAGTGCTGACATTATTTATAACATTCCACTCGCGGGGTATGTACAGCTCGACCCCTCCGAAGCTGTTGCTGATGTCCACCACTGCGCCCTCGGGTGAAAGCGTTGCATTGTCAAAGTAGACCTCCATTGAGCCAAAGCTGTTATCGATGCTGACGTATGACAAGTTTTCAGAACTTATGTACTTGCTCGTCCCTGAAAACCGCTCTTCGAAATATATTTCATCACCGCTCACATTCTCGACGGTGTGCTCATCGCCGTCGTCATCGTCGTCCCCAATGTCGTCAGCGTTAAAGACGTGAACGTCCTCGCCATCGACATTTACAATGTGGACATCCTTGCCTTTTTTTCCTCTGCTTACATGGATGTCATATCCTCGGTTCCCTCTGTCGCTGTTTTTATAGCGGACATTCTCACCGGTGCGCCTCGAATATGATTTGCCGTTTTTGTGCCCGAGGTTAACATTTATTAGCTTTTTTTTCCCCTTTTTTCCAAAAATAAGGGAACAGCCGATTGCCAGAAGTGCCGCAATGCCAAAAATCGCCCAGAAGCCGATGCTGATGTCAAGCGCATACTCAATATTTCTCCGGTAGATTAACACCAAGAAACCCATCAGCATAAACATCCCCCACCACTCTCTCCTAATCGCACTCCACACTGCCCCGCCTGCTAAGGGGATGCTTAGAAGCAGCGACCACACGCTGAATTCGCCCAAAAGACCCATGAGGTGCAGTACAATCATGCCTGCGGCGACTATAAACAGCAGCCCCCATACTATATTCCCAATCTTATACCTTTTCATTTTACCTTCTCCTTTGACTTAATTTCTGTTTCAAACTCTTAAAATAAAGCCTTGATACGAATACTTGCTTATGCGTGCCGAAGAACTGGACAGATGCCGATGAGGATATATTTTTGCTCAGAGACAATATTTGTGAACTGTTTGCAACGGTGGATTTTGATATTCTTGAAAATTCCGGCGGCAAAATGGCTTCAAGCTCATAAAGGCGGTAATTGACTTTAAACATATCGCTTTTTGTGTGTGCGTAAACGATTTCTCCATCTGTCTCAAAGAATAAAACGGAGCTGCTGGGCAAATAAAACTCCATATCATCCTTGTAGTACACTATGGCAGGGCTGTCGTCTAATAGCGATTCGATTGCTTCACAATGCCTCTTGACGTTCTCATCAAGGCTGTGGCACCGGATCACTATTTCTTCGTCCGTTTCCTTTGGTATGAACTCAATGCGAAACCTCATCATATCACCCCTTTCATCGCAATCAGCATTATAGCGCATGATGTCCGGTTTTGGATATAGTTTTTCGCCAAGTGGTAAATATATGCCTGTAAGTGGTCGGTTTAATACACACCACTTACCCCTCATTTCCCTACCACTTAGCGCAAACCTGTTGACAGCCTCCTTGGCTTGCTGTAGTATGCGGCAAGTTCTTAAATTGCCTAAAGGAGATTCATACATTGGAACAAATAAATGGACAAACTCGGGGCAAAATGCTCCGCACCAGTATCTCCAGCTCGCTTTCACTCTACTGGAGCGAACAGAAATCGGTGCTCATCATATGCGGCATTGCCGTCATTATGCGCGTGGCACTGCCGTACCTCGGCATACTAATGCCCAGGGTGGTGCTGGACCAAATTGCGGCGCAAGTCGAGCCTAGGCAGTTCTTTATCACTGTGGGCAGCTTGGCTGCGCTATTGGTCGTAGTCAATTACATAAAATCATTTACCGACAGCATTACAAACGAAGCTGTCGGCACTGTCGGCGTCGGTACAATCTTAGTCCAAAAAATGAAAAAGATGATGAACATGGACTTTGAATTGATGGAAGACCCCGATTTCAAGACCGTAGACGACAAGGCGATGAAGGCGGCAACCTCCAACCACGCTCCTGCTATGAACATCCCCCGCACGCTGGTTGAGCTGCTGTCCAACAGCCTCGGCTTCCTGCTCTACGCCAGCGTAATCGCAGTCGTTCACCCGCTCATACTCGTCATATTGTTCATCACATCCACCATAAACTGGCTGATGCTCCGCCGCGCGCGCAACTACATGGAGGCCACCCGGGATGAGCGGAGCAAGAAGTTCCGCAAACTCAACTCCCTCAGCGAGACGCTGCGAAACCCCGACGCCGCCAAAGACATCAGGCTATACGGCGCATTCGGCTGGCTGAAAGGCATTTACGGCGCAGAGTTTGCATCCCACCGAAAAGCGGAGCGCAAGCTGTTAAGCAAGAATATGCATGCCCAATTGGCGGATGCGCTGATGATTTTGTTGCGGGACGGCGCTGCGTACGCATTTCTAATATGGCTGATACTGGACGGGCGCATGACGCTGGGCGAATTTGTCTTTATCTTCGCCGCAATAGGCGCCCTGGCAGGCTGGATATCCGGCATCCTGACCGCCGCAAGCGACCTTAACAGGGCATGCGTCGAAATGAGAGATATAGCTGCGGCACTGGAGTATCCCGACCGCATGAACACAGGCACAGGTGCGCCACTCCCTCAAGGGGACAACCTTCCTCCCTCAATAGAGTTCCGAAACGTCAGCTATACATACCCAAAAGCGGAAAAGGCTGCGCTCTCGGGCATCGACCTTACTATAGACGCAGGGGAACGCATAGCCATCGTCGGCGCAAATGGCGCCGGAAAAACAACATTCGTCAAACTGCTGTGCGGCCTATACTCTCCAAGTGAGGGCGAGGTGCTTCTAAACGGCAGCCCCGTGGGTGCATACAACCGAGATGAATATTACACTCTTTTCTCAACGGTGTTTCAGGATATCCACATGCTGTCCGCCTCTGTTGCGGAGAATATATCCCAGCAGCCGCCAGAACTGACCGACAGGGAGAATGTGCGCCGATGCCTGGAGCTGACCGGGCTGAGCGAAAAAACAGACAGCCTGCCCGACAAGGAGGACACCTTGCTTGTCCGCGCCGTCCATCAGGACGCCGCAGAGCTGTCGGGCGGCGAGAAACAGAAACTCGCAATGTCCCGGGCACTATACAAAAACGCCCCGGTCATAGTGCTCGACGAGCCGACCGCAGCGCTCGACCCGATTGCCGAAAACGAGGTATATCAGCGCTATGCGGAGCTTACTGAGGGCAAGACGTCTGTCTACATATCGCACCGCCTCGCTTCCACGCGCTTCTGCGACCGCATTTTGCTGATTGACGGCAATGCCATCGCAGAGCAGGGCTCGCATGAACAACTCATGGCTCTTGGCGGGCTCTACGCCAATATGTTTGAAGTACAGGCCAGCTACTATCAAGATAGCAATGGAGAGGGGGCGGAGTAAATGACTGATTCTCAAGACGCAAGGCTATCCTTGCGCGAGACGCTCAGCCTAATGGGCTATGGCTACAAGCTCGTATCCAAGTTGACTCCCGCATTCTTGCCGCTGATGCTGCTGCAGGCACTCCTTACGGCGGCGCAGCCCATGCTGGTGCTATTTTTCTCGGCGCGGGTGCTCGACCAGCTGAGCGGAGCGAAGGACGTCCACTCAATCGTGCTCTACGTCTGCATCACTGTCGCCGCAACCTTCGTGATGTCGGCTGCCAGGGCTTTTCTGACCCGCGAACTCGAAACTGATTCCAACTATGAGCGGATTTATCAAAAAATGCTTATGATGCAAGCGGAGCAGTTCATCAAGATGGACTACGCCCACGCTGAGGACAGCAAAATCAGCGAGGCACTGGCCCGGATGGACACGCACGCAAGGGGCAATGGGCTGGGCTTTTTAAATGTTTACTTTGTCTCAACCCGGGCGGCGGAGCAGTTTTTCTCAATGATTTTTTCCTTGTTGCTCATCTTCGGGCCGCTTGCTGTGGGCGTTGGCATTTCTGGTTGGCCTGCATGGGCGCTGTTTGGATTTTTCATATTTGGGCTTCTGCTTGTTTTCCGCATGCACATGAATGCTCAGAGCATCCTAAAGAAGGTGTATGCTGAAAACGCCAAAGCCAACACCGCTGCAGGCTATTACGGCGACTACATAAAGGCAGGCGAGGCTGCGAAGGACATCCGCCTCTACGACCAAAGCGCAGCGCTGGTGAGCATTTTCCGCAACAGCTTCAATGTAAAGGCGTGGATGCCATTCTTCTTCTATTTTGCCAGGACGCAGGGGCTGATGCTGGGCATACTTGCCATTCTCAGCGGCGGATTTTACATGCTCGCCGGATATGGCGCATTGGGCGGCACCGCCACGGTAGGCGGCATTGTCCAGAGCGTCGGCGCAGTGACGGCTTTTGCAGGGGCTGTCGGCTCAATCGTCTCGACATTTGGCCAGCTTATCAACAACGTGGCCTTTCTAAAGCCTATGCGCGAATTCTTGAACTTGCCCGCCTTGCTGGTCAAGGGCACAAGGCCCACGGCAAAGGCGCAAGGGCATGACCACGAACTCGAGTTCCGCAACGTTTCCTTCCGCTATCCCGGTGTGGAGGAGTACGCCCTCAAGAACCTCAACCTCAAGTTAAACGCAGGGCAGAGGCTCGCCGTAGTAGGCCTAAACGGCAGCGGCAAGACGACGATGATTAAGCTGCTCTGCCGCCTGTACGACCCGACTGAGGGGGTGGTATTGCTTGATGGCGTCGATATTAGGGAATATGACTACGAGCAGTACATCGCATTGTTTTCCGTGGTTTTCCAGGATTTCCAGATTCTGCCCTTCAGGCTTGGCGCGAATGTCGCTGTGGGGGAACAATTCGACGAGGCGCTCGTGACCGAGCGTTTGGACGGCGCAGGGTTTTCAGAGCGTCTGAGCACCATGCCGGATGGGCTAGACACCATGTTATACAAAACATACGACGAGGATGGGACACAGGTTTCCGGCGGCGAGGCACAGAAAATAGCGCTCGCAAGAGCGCTGTACAGGGATGCGCCGATAGTAGTCCTGGACGAGCCGACTGCCGCGCTCGACCCTATTGCCGAGTACGAGGTCTATTCAACTTTCGAGCAGACTATCGGGGGCAAAACCGCCGTTTTCATCTCGCATCGCCTGTCTTCCTGCCGTTTCTGCCACGACATAGCTGTCTTCGAGGGCGGTCAGATGGTGCAGCGCGGCGAGCACGACGCATTGCTGGCCGAAGAGTCAGGCCTGTACCGCAAGCTATGGGACGCACAAGCCCAGCACTATGTGGAGTAATTGTTATTCACCTGCTATCTGTCCGGCATTGAGAAGCCTGCACACTCCTCTACGTTCGGTCAGCTGACGTGACAGTAGCCGGAATTCCCTCTCTACGATGAGCGTACAGGCTTCTCAATGCCTGCTACTAGGTTTTCTAAATATATGGAGCGGGAAGCTATCAAAGCCCCCCCGCTCCGCCATGTTTTCTTGACAGTCTAATTTTGCGCCTTCCTCTAATAGTCCGTCTTGAACCTCTGTTTAAAAGCTTCTTTTAGCTGCTCCCTGAATTTCGGATGCGCTATGTCGATGAGCATGCGTGCCCTGTCCCTATTCGTCCGGTTTCTTAGGTTTGCGACACCGTGTTCCGTGACTATGTACTGCACATCGTTGCGGTTTGTCGTCACAACTGCGCCTTCGTCCAGGATTGGGACAATTTTGCTGATGCTGCCCTCCTTTGCCGTTGACGGCATTGCGATAATGGAGCGCCCGCCTTTGCTGATTGCCGCAGCCCTGACAAAGTCCACTTGCCCGCCCACTCCGGAGATTTGGGTCATACCCACAGTCTCGGAAGAAACCTGGCCCAGCAAATCTACCTGAACACAGGAATTAATCGACACCAAATTGTCGTTCTGCCCTGCTAGGTATGGATCGTTCGTATAATCTGTCGGGTGCATGGATACCATCGGATTGTTATGCACAAAGTCGTACAGCTTCTGCGTCCCCATCAAAAATGATGCAAGCATCTTTCCGTGGTTAAAGTTCTTCTTCGAATTATTGATGACTCCGGCATTAACAAGCTCCACCACGCCGTCGGAAAACATCTCCGTGTGTATGCCCAAGTCCTTCCGTTCCTTTAAAAACAGCAGCACAGCATCCGGAATTGCTCCAATGCCAAGCTGCAGGCAGTCACCGTCACGCACTAGGCTGGCACAGTGCCCACCTATCGCCTTTTCAACCTCGCCGATATTTGCGGCGGGAAGGTACAAGAGCGGCTGGTCATGTTCGACAATGCAGTCCATTTGCGACACGTGGAGGAAACTGTCTCCTAGGGTTCGCGGCATATGCTTATTTACCTGGGCAATCAGCAGCTTGGTGTGCTCTGCGGCACTTTTTGAATAGTCCACGGAAACGCCCAAACTGCAAAAACCGTGCTCATCGGGGGGGGACACCTGAAGCATTGCAACATCCACGGGCAAATCCTCATGCCATAGCAGGGGGATTTTCGAAAAATAGCAGGGCGTATAGTCGCCGTGCCCATCGCTGACCGTCTTTCTTGATTTTCCTGACACAAACAGGGAATTATAGCAAAAATGCGGCTCCATGCCCGGGTCTGAGTGCTCGGTTTTTCCGAGCGGCAGCATTTGTGCAATTTCCACGTCACGGTATGCCTTATGGTTTTTTACCATCGCATCGACTAAGGCAGTCGCCTCTCCGGCGCCCAGGCCTATTACGACCCTATTTCCTGATTTGATTAACCCCACTGCTTTTTCTGCCGTGGTAAGCCTCTCTTTGTAAATATCTTTCCAATCCATGTTCAATTTTCTCCCATACGCTATTATTTATTTTGAATGTTTTATCTTTTTTTGCGAAACAATTAGGAGCACCATTATTACCAGGGCAACGATGCTCATAATGGTGGCGATGACAAAAGCGAGCGAATGTGACCCGGTTGACTGAAAAAATGTGGCAGCCAACCTGGGTCCGACAAGGGCGGCGACTCCGAATGCGATAAACAGCACACCATAGTTCATCCCCAAGTTTGCCGTGCCGAAATTTTCGGCGGAAATTGATGGGAACACCCCCAAGAACCCGCCAAAGCATAACCCAATGCCCATCACAGACACGACAAACAAGGTGAAATCGGTTGCTGAGTGCAAAACAAGCAGCATTCCAGCTGTCATAGCATACATCAGAATAAGGGCCTGATATCGACCAATCTTGTCGGAAACAGCCCCCCAAAGCAAACGCCCTGCCGTATTGGCGACGCCTAACAATACCACTGCGGTAGCCGCTGAGGCCGGGGTCACGCCAATCCTCACCTCTGCGATATGCCCGGCATGTGCGATAATCATCAGGCCGGTCACACAAGCTAGTGTATATACCGCCCACAGGATGTAAAACCTGGTGGTCTTTAGCATTTCGCCGACATTGAGCCCGGCAGCGGCGGCGGCTGATCCCCCCGTCTGCGGCGGAGTCCATCCCACAGGTTTGAAGTCAGCGGGCGGGGTAGATATAAACAGCGAACATATAATAACCACGATGCCGAAAATAATTCCAAATATTGTGAAAGTTTCAAGCACCCCCATTGATTCGACGGCACTCCGAAACAGCGGCGCAAATATGACAGCCCCACCTCCGAAGCCCCCGGCAATTATCCCGCCTGCAAGCCCGCGCTTATCCGGAAACCACTTCACGGCGTTAGGCACAGTGCACCCATAGACAAATCCAATCCCTATGCCGCCCAGCATGCCATATGTGAGATATAGGGTGGCGACATTTTCCGTAATAAATCTTGCCAAAATGAAACCGGCCCCGAAAATTATCCCTCCTATAAGGATAGTCAGGCGGACACCGATTTTTGCTTGCACCTTCCCTGCAATAATCATTGCAAATGGCACCAAGCCAAGCGAAAGGGTGAATGCGATATTTGCTTGCGGGGTCGTGTAGTGAAAAAGTTCAATCAGCCGAGGCTGAAACACGCTCCATGCGTATGCGGAGCCAACAATTAGGTTTGCGACAAAGCTTACGATTATTATGAGCCAACGATTTTGAGTTTTCAATATTTGTGACCAACCTTTCTGAGAGAAAAAGCCTATCATAATCGTCTTTTTTTGTCAACAAATTTTGCTGCAGACATATCGGACACAGAAGAGCTTTTGCGGCAAAATTACAAGATACATTTATGATGCAATTTTAGGAGAGAATTATCCGTCTTATTATACTTACTCAAGCAGGGGAATTAGACAGTAACCAATTTTAGAGGAGGAACGCTCGTGAAAGAGAAATTACTGCGTCCGCTTGCCCTGACTATAGTGGCGGCACTGCTTGTTTCGGTACTTGCCGGTTGCAATAGGGATGGTGGCGGCGACACACCTACGGACTCTCCCGGTAGCGCGCCCGGCACCGCTGCTGATGCCCCGGATTATATTTTTGTGCCAGAATTCGTAACGTTCCCCCCAGACATGTCGGACATAGCCAATATCTCTTTTTTTAATCAGCGCATTTATTTTTCCACAACGTATTGGACGGACGAGGGGGAGAGTTTAACCAGGCTCTTTTCCATGGATGTTGACGGCACCGGCGTGGAAGAGCTCGTCGGCTTTAGCCCTGCCGAGCTGCCGGAAGGCTCCACGGGGGGCTTTATGATCCAAGCCTTGAGCAACGATGCCGACGGAAACATCTGGGTGGCTGAAAATGGGATGTTCTGGGGCTTTGACCTGCCCGAAGACGAGGATGTAGACCCGGAGGATATGTGGCAGTTCCAATCCCCTATAGGCAGCATAACGCTGGTGCGCAAGCTTGACGGCACCGGAGCGGAGCTGTTGTCTTTTGACATCAGCGGCCTTGGTGATCCTGATGCTGGGCCTTTCGACCAATTTTTTGTCTCCGGGTTGACTGTTGACGGCGACGGCAACATCTTTGTCGCATCCAACCGTACGATTTTTGTGCTTGACAGCAATGGCGCTTTGCAGTTCACGCTCGAGGCTCCAAACTGGATTGAACGCCTTGCCCGCTTCGACGACGGCAGTGTCGCACTTGCCGGTTTTTTGGAAACGGGCGCCGGAATACGGATGATTGATACCGAAACCGAGGAGTGGGGCGAAGACGTAGAGTTCCCGGATGTAGTCACGTTTGTGCGCCATGCTTTTGCCGGCGGCGGCGAATTCGAAGCCTTGTTCAGCGACAATGCCCACCTATACGGCATTGAGGCTGGGACGGGAGAGGCTGTCAGGCTGCTCAACTTGATAGACAGCGACATCCAGGGCGACAGTCTGTTCGAAACCTACATCCTGCCGGATGGCCGCATACTGGCAATTACCCGTTCGTTCGGGGCGGGCGGCACAGCCTTTGAACTGGTGCTACTCACCCCGATGCCCTATGGGAGCGTGCCTGAGAGGACTGTAATCACCCTGGGGACTATGAACCTTCATTGGAGGCTTCGTACCGCTGTCGTGGATTTCAACAGAGCGAGCAGCACGCACCGCATCCAAGTGCTGGACTTTTCTGAGTTTAACACGGCAGACGACATGACGGCGGGACTAACCAGGCTGACTACTGAAATACTCGCCGGGAGAGTCCCCGACATGCTGGAAATGTCCGCCCTGCCGTTCAGGCAGTACGTGGCGAGAGGCCTGCTTGTAGATTTATATGATTTCATAGACGCCGACCCCGAGCTTAGCAGGGACGACTTTATGGAAAGCGTTTTCCGCGCGTCGGAAGTCGACGGAAGCCTCTACCAAGTCTTCACGTCGTTTACGATAAACACCCTGCTCGGCAGCCCGGAGGTTCTCGGCGAGGGCATGGGCTGGACTTTCGATGAGTTTAGGGATGTGCTCAGGGCAAACCCGCAGGCGGACATACCCTTAGGGGCGTTTATGACAAACCGTTCTTTCCTGTCGCGCATGATTCAAATGAACGTTGATGATTTTGTCGATTGGAATAATGGGACCGTTAACTTTGAAAGCGACGATTTCATACAGCTGCTCGAGCTTGCCGACTTATTCCCTGCAGAGCCGGACTCTGCGGATTTTACCGCTTGGTTGGATGCTGAAATGATTTCCGAGGGCAGGCAGATAATGATTGCGGACATGTTCGGAGAATTTGGGCGCATCCAGTTGAACATGGCGTTTTTCGGCGGGGACATAGTATTCAAGGGATTCCCATCGTCCACCGGAGTCGGCCAGCACGCCTTGGCGCTGTGGGGCGGCATCGCCATAACTAGCCCGGGTGAGAACCAGCAGGCGGCTTGGGAATTCGTCCGCTCCATTTTATCCGAGGAATGGCAATATGAGGCATTGCAGATGGGCGGCGGCCTGCCAACGAACAGGGCCGCATTCGACCGCACTCTTGAGAGAACCATGACCCCCAGCTTCTGGATGGACGAGGATGGCAACGAAGTGGAAATGCCTCAGGCTACGTGGGGTACGATGGGCAGCGATGTCTTTATAACAGTCTATGCGATGACACAAGACGAGGCAGACCAGCTGATGGAGTTAATTGACGCAGTATCCGGCATGACGAGCGTGGAGACGAGCCTTATGAACATCGTAAATGAAGGTGCGGACGACTTTTTCGCAGGTAGGAGGACAGCTCAGGATGCCGCAAGGGTCATACAGAGCCGCGCATCGATTTTCATTGCGGAGCAGACTTAATGCGGCTTGATATTCCCTGTTGACTTTTAAAAAGATTTGGTGTAAATTATTCCCACTGGACAAGGGCGTTCATCAGATGGTGTGGGCATTGGCTGGGTTTTGATATTTTAGTCACAATCCGTCCATGCCGGGCGTCATGTGGTGTGCGCCCTTAGCAGTGCCGCTTATTAAGGAGGACGACATGAGCAACAAAATAGTGCTTGCCTATTCCGGTGGGCTTGACACCACCGTTATCATACCCTGGCTTAGGGAAAACTATGAAGGCTGTGAGATAATCGCCTGCTGCGTAGACATCGGGCAGTGCGGCGACTATGGCGCATTGCAGGAAAAAGCGCTCAAAATAGGCGCAAACAAAGTGTCTGTAATAGACGCCAAGGAAGAATTCATGACCGACTACATCTTCCCGATGCTCAAAGCAAATGCCGTTTACGAAGGAAAGTATCTGCTGGGAACATCGGTTGCGCGCCCCCTGATTGCAAAAAAATTCGTAGACCTCGCACTTGCCGAAAACGCTGACGCCATCTGCCACGGCGCAACGGGCAAGGGCAACGACCAAATAAGGTTTGAACTCACAATAAAAGCTTTCACGCCTTGGATAAAAATCATCGCCCCATGGCGCATCTGGGATATAAAATCTCGTGAAGACGCCATGGAGTTTTTGGAAAAACGAGGCATCGAAGTCCCGATGACGAAGGAAAACAGCTATAGCCGCGATGAAAACCTGTGGCACTTGAGCCACGAAGGCTTGGAGCTCGAAGACCCAGCACAGGAGCCGAATTACAGGCGCTTGCTTCAGCTGAGCGTCCCACCCGAGGACGCACCTGACACTCCCGAATATGTGGAGCTATATTTTGAAAAAGGCATCCCCACCAGGCTGGGCGAGGTGGCTATGCCCCCCGTCGCATTGATGGAGGCGCTGAACAAAATCGGAGGCAGAAACGGCATCGGCATAGCCGACATAGTTGAGAACAGAGTCGTCGGCATGAAATCCCGCGGAGTTTATGAAACTCCCGGCGGCACGATACTGTATGCGGCGCACAGGGAACTTGAAAGCCTCTGCATCGATAGGCAGACAGAGGTTTATAAAGCCAATGTCGGGCTCGAACTGGCGGAGCTTATTTATACCGGCGAATGGTTTTCTCCGCTCCGTGAAGCGCTCTCTGCATTCGTTGACAAAACACAGGAAACAGTCACAGGCTCGGTCAAGCTCAAGCTCTACAAAGGCAACGTAATCCCGGCAGGCGTTGAGTCGCCGTACTCGCTGCATAATTTGGAACTCTCCAGCTTTGCCACAGGCGACTTGTACGACCACAAGGATGCGGAGGGCTTCATCAATCTGCTTGGACTTCCCATGACTGTCCGCGCACTGATGAAAAAGGAGCTGGAAAAGAACCTCAAAAAGGAGCCTGGTGCAAAGTGAAACTATGGGGCGGACGTTTTGGCGGACAGGTAAATGAACAAGCAAACCACTTCCATTCATCTATTTCTTTCGACCAAAAGCTTTACAAAGAGGATATACTCGGCAGCATAGCCCATGCGAAGATGCTTGGGCGGCAAGGGATAATCCCAAATTCTGACGCTGAGGGGCTCGTCGGGGCGCTAAGGGGCATTTTGGCGGATATCGAAGATGGCAGGCTGCAGATTGACACAGCCGCCGAGGATATACACTCATTCGTCGAAGCCGAACTTACCTCGCGCATCGGCGACGCCGGCAGGCGCTTGCATACGGGCAGGAGCAGGAACGACCAAGTGGCCTTAGACATGAGGATGTATGTTAAGGGTGAGATAGGCGAGGTAAATGCGTTGCTCCATGATTTGCTTGACACACTATTGAATCTGGCGAAACGGCACACAGGCACCATCATGCCCGGGTTCACGCACCTACAAAAGGCGCAGCCCATAACATTGGCGCACCACCTGCTGGCGTATTTCCAAATGTTCAAGCGCGATTGCGAGCGGCTCGTCGATTGCCGCACAAGGACTGACATAATGCCGCTCGGCGCAGGTGCGCTTGCGGCGACCGTCTACCCTATCGACAGGGAACATGTTAGGGAACTCCTAGGATTTTCCCACATAACGGCAAACAGCTTGGATGCCGTATCCGACAGGGATTTTTGCATTGAGTTTGTCTCATGTATGTCCATGATAATGATGCATTTAAGCCGTTTTTCAGAGGAACTCGTTTTGTGGTCGAATGACGCATTCGGCTTTATCGAGATATCAGACGCCTATTCGACAGGCTCTTCGATAATGCCACAGAAAAAGAATCCCGACATGGCGGAGCTAATCAGGGGCAAGACAGGCCGGGTTTATGGCAGCCTCATGGGTCTGCTGACCATGATGAAGGGTCTGCCGCTTGCATACAACAAGGATATGCAGGAGGACAAGGAGGCGGTCTTTGACGCAGCTGACACAGTGAGGTCGTGCCTCTCGGTATTTACAGGCATGTTAAAAACCACCGCCTTCAACAAGGACGCCATGTATAAAAGCGCCCTCGGCGGCTATACCAACGCCACTGATGCTGCCGACTGGCTAGTACGTAAGGGCGTCGCCTTCAGGGATGCGCACGAAATCATCGGCAAGCTGGTGCAATATGCCATCAGCAGGAAATCGACGCTTGAAGACCTATCGCTCAGCGAACTAAAAGATATCTCGGACATTTTTGACGAAACAATTTACCAAGCGATTTCCATAAAGGCTTCTGTAGACGCCAGAAAAATTGCGGGCGGCCCGGCTGAGGCCGCCATAACTGCAGCTATAAGGCAAGCGGAAGAGTTCTTGCGCTGGGAGGATGTATTCATTGAAAAAGCTGATTAGCGGGAAAGTCAGGGATGTGTACGAAGTTTCTGACGACAAATTGGCTATCGTCACAACGGACAGAATCTCCGCTTTCGATGTTATTTTGTCCAAATCCGTTGCAGGCAAGGGCAAAATCCTAAACGAGATTTCGTTATTCTGGTTCGATTATACAAAAAACATAATCCCAAACCACATATTGTCAAGTGATTCATGCGATATGCCTGCATTTTTTCGCACAGACGAATTTGCAGGACGCACGGTGCTGGTGAAAAAACTGAAAATATTGCCTTTCGAATGCATAGTAAGGGGCTACCTCTTTGGAAAGATGTGGGAGGCTTATTCCAGGAGGCAGCCCTTTTGCGGGAATGTTATCGAGGGGGATTACAGACAGGCGGAAAAGCTGTCCACACCATTATTCACCCCTTCGACCAAGGCACATGAGGGGCATGATGAATATGTGCCCTTTCAGTTTTTTCAGGACTGCCTTGGCGCTAAGTTGGCAAACAGAGTCAAGGATGTCAGCTTTGAGCTTTATGACAAATGCTACAAGCATGCATACAGCAAAGGGCTTATAATCGCCGACACGAAGTTCGAATTCGGCATCGATGCCGATGGGCAGCTCGTCCTTGCCGATGAAATTTTCACACCCGATTCCAGCAGATTCTGGAGCCTCGCCGACTATGAGATCGGCGCCTCCCCCAAGAGCTATGACAAGCAGTTCGTCAGGGATTGGTTGCAGAGCAATAAATCAAGAGGCGAAATGCAATTTAGCAATGTCCCCGACGATGTGCTGTGCAAAACGGCGGATATTTATTCAGAATGCTTAAGGAGGCTGACAGATGCCTGACCGCTACGAAAACCCACTGTGTAAAAGATATGCAAGCCGTGAAATGCAGCGCATTTTCTCGGACGACACAAAATTCTCCACATGGCGCAAACTATGGATTGCCCTCGCCGAGAGCCAGCGCGAGCTTGGGCTTGAAATCAGCGAGAAGCAGATTGCAGAGATGAAATCGCATGTCAGCGACATAAATTACGAGTCTGCGGCCAAGCATGAGGCGGAGACTCGGCACGACGTGATGGCGCACATCCTCGCATATGGCGAGCAATGCCCCTCTGCCAAGCCCATTATCCACCTGGGGGCGACCTCCTGCTATGTGGGCGACAACACCGACATCATCTTGCAGCGCACCGCACTATTGCTGGTGAAAAAATTGCTCATAAACGCCATAGGCAACCTAGCAGGCTTTGCGCAAACACATAAAGCCCTCCCCTGCCTCGCTTTCACACATTTTCAAGCGGCTCAGCCCACAACAGTCGGAAAGCGTGCAACGCTCTGGATACATGATTTGCTGACAGACCTCGAGCAGCTGGACTTCGCATTGGGGAACCTAAAATTGCTGGGCTGCAAGGGCACGACAGGCACGGGGGCCAGCTTCCTCTCGCTCTTTGACGGCGACCACGGCAAAGTTAAGGCATTGGAGCAGAAAATAGCCGCTAAAATGGGTTTTGAGAAGATTTTTGCAATCAGCGGCCAGACTTATTCCAGAAAGGTCGATTACTACACGCTGTCCGTACTCTCAGGCATCGCACAGAGCGCATATAAGTTTTCCAACGACATACGCCTGCTGTCGCACATGAAGGAACTTGAAGAACCGTTTGAGTCAGGCCAAATCGGATCCAGCGCAATGGCATATAAGCGCAACCCCATGCGGAGCGAGCGCATCGCATCGCTCGCCAGGTACGTGACTGTGGACGCCCTCAACCCCGCTTTGACGGCAAGCAGCCAATGGCTGGAGCGCACTCTGGACGATTCGGCAAACAAACGCATTTCCATTCCCGAGGCATTTCTTGCGGTTGACGCAATTTTGTCTCTGGTAATAAATATCTCGGGCGGGCTCACTGTATACCCCAACATAATCAGGAAGCACCTGGACGAGGAACTGCCCTTCATGGCGACGGAAAACATCCTAATGCACTGCGTCAAAAAGGGCGGCGACAGGCAGGCTCTCCATGAAAAAATCCGTGTGTACTCGATAGAGGCGGCAAATAAAATCAAATTGGAAGGCGGGGAAAACAATTTAATATCCCGCATCCTCTCCGACGGCGATTTTGGGCTCACGCGGGGCGAGTTAGACTCCATTATGCAAGCCGAAAACTTCACGGGCAGGGCAAAGGAGCAGACGGAGGAGTTTTTGTCGGAAGTGGACATGATTTTGGATGACAACAAGGATTTGCTGGGTGCAGACATAAAAATCACAGTTTGACAGGGGGATAATAACATGCTTACTGCAGTAGTTGGTATCAACTGGGGAGATGAAGGCAAGGGACGTATGGTGGATTTACTGTCGGAGAGCTTCGACGTAATCTGCCGTTATCAAGGCGGGAACAACGCCGGGCACACGGTGGTCAATGACAAAGGCAAATTTATCCTAAACCTATTGCCATCAGGCATTTTGCGCGACGACGCCGTAAATGTCATGGGCGGCGGCATGGTGATTGACATAGCTCATCTATGTGGAGAAATTGAGTCACTCACAAGCAAGGGCATTAAGTTGAGCCCTGAAACCCTGAAAATCAGTGACAAGGCTTTTATTTGCATGCCCCATCACATATTGCAGGATATTTTGGAAGAAGAGCGTCTTCTGGACAAGAAATTCGGCTCCACCCGCAGGGGCATCGCTCCGGTATATGGCGACAAATATATGAAAAGAGGCCTCAGGATGGGCGATCTGCGGGACTTTGAAAGCCTGAAGCGCAAGCTCGCCGACATTGTTGAGTGGAAAAACCTGACGCTCAAGGGATATGGCGAAGGTAAGGCAGATCTGCCCGAGACTTTGCGCTGGTTGGATGAGCATGGCTCCAAGCTCCTGCCGTATATCACCGACACATCGGAATATCTGCTTGATGCCGTTTCCGCAGACAAAGACATCCTCTTTGAGGCCCAGCTGGGCGCACTTAGGGATATAGACTATGGTATCTACCCATATACCACCTCATCCCACACCCTAGCTTCATATGCGACCACGGGGGCAGGCATCCCCGGCGTTAAAACGCAGCGTGTGATTGGCGTCATGAAAGCCTATTCCAGCTGCGTGGGCGAGGGGCCGTTCACTGTAGAGATGGACGGCAAGGAGGCCGAGGCATTGCGCGAGGCAGGGGCGGAATATGGTGCGGCGACAGGCAGGCCGCGCAGGGTAGGCGCATTCGACGTCCCGGCCAGTCGCTACGGGGTGCAGATGCAAGGCGCAGACGAGCTTGCGCTAACCAAAATGGATGTGTTATCATACATGGATAAAATCCCCGTCTGCGTTGCATACGAAGTGGACGGCAAAAAAGTAGACCGCTTCCCCACCGATGACAGACTCACTAGGGCAAAGCCGATTTTCGAATATCTGGAAGGTTTCAAGTCCGATATATCCAAATGCAGAAAAACCAGCGAACTCCCCGATGCGGCGCTGAAATACATCCGCTTTGTCGAGGATGCTGTTGGCTGCACGATTAAATATGTATCGGTAGGGGCAGGACGGGACGATTATTTTGTATTGGAGTAGGTCGTGTTTGAAAAATCAGCGCATTTGGCAAAATTGTCATATTTTTTGCCGGATGTGGCGTTTTCCCGCAGGAATAATTGCTTTATTTCAAGGGGAAACAACGAAATATGACAGAAAATAGGGCATTTTGACGAATGTGATGATTTTTCAAGCACGCCCTAGCACATACTAAAGAAAGAAGGTATAAAATGAAAGCATATCTATCACTGGAAGACGGCACGGTTTTTGAAGGCAAATCATTTGGCTCACAAAATGACGCCATCGGAGAAATTGTTTTCACCACAGGCGTCGTCGGCTATTTGGAAACCCTGACCGACCCCAGCTACTATGGTCAAATTATCCTTCAAACCTTCCCGCTCATAGGCAACTATGGCATCATCCCTGCGGATTTTGAAAGCTCCGGCATCTCGGCGTCTGCATACATAGTAAAAGACCCGTGTCATGAACCCTCCAACTTTAGAAGCGAAGGCACTCTGGACAGCTTTTTAAAGGAAAACGGCGTTGTCGGGCTGTATGGCATCGACACTAGGGCGCTAACAAAAATTATTCGGGAAAAAGGCGTTATGAACGGAAAAATCACGATGTCTCCGCCAACGGACGCCGATTGTGCAGATGCACAGAGCCATGCGGCAGCCCGCGCCGTCGCATCCGTATCGTCAAGCACGATAGAGAAACTAAGCGATGGCTCCCATCGTATCGCCTTGATGGATTTCGGCGCAAAGCGGGGCATATCCAAACAGCTAATGGATCGGGATTGCGAAGTGTGGTCGTTCCCATACGATACGCCCGCAAATGAAATAATGAAAACCTCCCCACAGGGCATAATGCTCAGCAATGGCCCCGGCGACCCGGCAGACCCTGCAAACAAGGGGATTGTTGATGTGGTCCGAGCGCTTTCCGAAACAGGCGTGCCTATTTTCGGCATCTGCTTAGGGCATCAATTCTTGGCGATGGCGCATGGCTACAAAACGACAAAGCTGAAATTCGGGCACAGGGGCGCCAACCAGCCTGTCAAGGATTTGCGCACGGGTCGCACCTTTATAACAAGCCAAAACCACGGCTATGCTGTGGTAGGAGGTGACAACAGCTCGTTTATCAACGTTAACGACGGCACAAATGAGGGCATGGATTACGGAGCTTCATTTTCTGTGCAGTTTCACCCTGAAGCCTGCGGCGGCCCGCTGGACACGGCTTTCTTGTTTGACCGTTTCATTGAGAGGTTAGGTTAGGGCATAATATGAATGAATGCGTATTGGTACTTGATTTTGGCGGGCAATACAAAGAACTCATCGCCGGCACGGTCAGAGGCTTGTCTGTTTTTTCCGAGATAAGGCCAGGCGGTATGCCCGTGGAAGAAATCAAGGCGCTCTCCCCTATCGGCATCATTTTGACAGGCGGCCCAAACAGTGTTTACTTGCCCGATTCGCCTAAGTGCGACCCCGAGCTGTTTAATCTGGGAATCCCGCTCCTTGGCATTTGCTATGGGATGCAGCTAATGTGCCATATGCTCGGAGGCGAGGTTTCCCCCGGCATTAAAGGCGAATATGGCCGCATCCCCATCATACCAGCCGACTCGTCAAAAGCTCCTTTCAAAGCTCTCATGAGCCATAGGGATGCTGTAACGAAGCTGCCCGACGGTTTTTGCGCAACAGCGCACACCGCTTCCTGCATTGCGGCTTGTGAGGACGCTGAAAAAAAGTTGTATGGCGTGCAGTTTCACCCTGAGAGCAAACACACCGACGGCGGAATGGCAATTATCGAGAAGTTCTTGTTTGAAATATGCGGCGCAACAGGCGGCTACAAGCTGGACGACTACATAGATTTGCAGATAAGTGCAATAAGGCGGAAAGTTGGCGACCAAAATGTGCTGCTCGCACTTTCGGGCGGAGTCGATTCATCGGTTTGTGCCGCCCTGCTGACGAAAGCCATCCCCGGTTGCCTTACCTGCATATTCGTTGACCATGGCTTGATGCGCTTAAATGAGGGTGATGAAATTGAGCGGGCGTTCTCGAAACGCAAGTTGCAATTTATTCGTGTGAATGCGCAAGAGCGATTCCTTTCAAAACTAAAAGACGTCGCTGACCCCGAGGCAAAGCGCAAAATCATAGGGGAGGAGTTCATCCGTGTTTTTGAGGAGGAAGCCGCAAAGCTGGGAGATATTCCCTTCCTTGCCCAAGGCACAATCTACTCCGATATCGTAGAATCAGGCGGCAAGCATGGCGCCACAATAAAGAGCCACCACAATGTAGGCGGGCTGCCTGAAAACCTAGCCTTTTCCGAGATTATCGAGCCGCTTTCCGGACTGTTTAAAGACGAGGTTCGCATTTTGGGCAGGAAACTGGGGCTCCCAAAGCCTCTCGTAAGCCGCCAGCCTTTCCCCGGCCCGGGGCTTGCCTTGCGCATCGTGGGCAAGATAACGTTTGAAAAGCTGGAGGTGCTGCGGAAAGCCGACGCAATTGTCCGTGAGGAGCTGGACGGCATTAGGCGCAAGCCCGACCAATATTTCGCAGTACTGACCGACACCCACACAGTAGGGGTAAAGGGCGACGATAGGACGTACGATCCGGTAATCGCAATCAGGGCGGTAGAGACAGGAGACTTCATGACCTGCGAATACTCCCCCCTGCCGCACAGGGTTTTAGGCAGGATGTCTTCTAGAATAACAAACGAGATACCCTCTGCCAGCCGTGTTGTTTACGACATCACTTCCAAACCCCCGGGAACTGTGGAGTGGGAGTAAGAAAACTGGCGTAAAGAATGTTGATTTTGCGGGGTTTGTAGCCTGTCGATAACCGCCGTGGCAACATTGCTTATAAATCCATACGAAAAGAGCTAACTGGTTTTGAATGCCGGCTAGCTGCCACAAGACCGATAAACTGCCCCCCATACATAACGAAGTCATAGAGGATATGAAAAATATGATGCAGGGGTATGTCGAGGACAAGATGACTTATGGAGCAGTCGTGGCGAAATTCTATACGCTAATTCATCATTACAAGGCCGGTTATGGCACAGAGCAGTTGATGCTGTTTTGAAAGAAAGGTGAGACTTTAATGCTACAAGAATTTAGCATATCCACCCCACGGGAGAATTTTTACAACATTACAAGCAAAGTGCGGGAGGCTATTTCCGCAAGCGGCATAAAAGGCGGCATAGCCGTGGTGTTTTGCCCGCATACAACGGCAGGAATTACCATAAACGAAAACGCCGACCCGGATGTTGTCCATGATATGCTTTTAGGCCTTACAAAAGCCTACCCTGACCGGACAGAGTTCCGGCATGGCGAAGGAAACAGCGCAGCACATTTGAAAGCTACCGCCGTAGGTTCAAGCGTTACGGTGATTATAACTGATGGGAATCCCGCATTAGGCACTTGGCAGGGTATTTACTTTTGTGAGTTCGACCCGCCACGTAACAGGAGATATTATGTGCAGGTGATAGGAACATGAACCAAAACCACCCAACAGTGTAGCATAGGAGCATATTGTCCGTTGGGTGAACAAACGATGTATTCATTGGCTCCCTGCGGGGTGGTTGAGTTCTCAGAGATAACGACCAGCAGTACCATCGTAGCATTTTATTACAAAAACCGCAACTTAATTGTTCACCACTTCCGCTCCGCTCGCCGCAGACAGGATATCTCCGACTCCGAAGGGCTCCTGTCCAAATCTGCCGTGATAATCGCTGCCTCCGGTCAGAAAAAGGCCGAAGCAGTCGGCTAGCGATGAAATGGTTCTTTTATCCTCTGCGCTGTTTGAAGGGTGATTTAGCTCCAGCCCATCAAGCCCCAGTTCGCAAAGATCCGGCACCAGCCAGAAATTCCGTTGCTGCCCTGCGTGAGCCAGCACGGCCAGCCCGCCGGCCTCCTTGATTGCCCGCACCGCATCAAAAACATCTATGTACTCGATGTCAAAGTCGCAAATGCCGCCGTTCTTGAACGTGTTTTCATAGAATCTTCCAAACAGTTCAGTCACCTGCCCTGTTTTATACAGCCAATCCATGATATGCTGCTTGTAGAGGTACTTTCCGTCAGCTCGTCCGATTTTGGACAGGTCAATATCATAGCCGGATTTAATCAAAATTCCGGCCTGCTCTTCGGAACGCCGGTTGCGGGCCTCCAGCATTGGCAAAGTGAGAGCCATGACGATTTCCGGCTTCTTTATGCCATAGCCCAGAACATGAGCCTTTGTCCCCGTTTTGCGGTGCGATGCAGACAGCTCAACGCCGCCAATCACTGAAATGTTTGCAGACGCAGGCATTTGCTGCAGATGCGACAACGTATCATGGTCTGTAATTGCTATGGCGTCCAGGCCTTTTTCCTCCGCCTGGTCTATGAGCTGCTCTATACTGTCGCTACCGTCGGACACTGTGGAGTGCATATGCAAATCTGCCTTCATGATACCAGCTCCATTTGCTTCGTAACTATATTATAACTCTTGTCCGCAACCACCTTCATTGCATTGTAATCATGAAAAACGCCCAGAATGATGGAACCTTGGCTCTTTAGTTCTTTTATAAGCTCCAGCACCCTCGTTTTTGAATTTGGGTCAAGCGAAGCCGTCGGCTCATCCAGAAGGACAAGGCGGGGTTTTGTTATGATGCCGTATATTATATTCAGCCTCTGCTTCTCGCCTCCGCTGAACGTGGACGGATACATATTCCACAGGCTTTCCGGAATCCCCACCATTTCCAAGAGGCTCTCGGCTCTCTTTACGGCCTCTGCACGCCCAATCCCCCTGTTTATCAGCGGCTCGCACAGAATCTCGATTGCCGCAATCCTGGGGATAACATGAAAAAACTGCGACACATATCCAATCTCATTTACCCTTAGCAAGCGCATGTCTTGCAAGTTCATATTAGCCAAATCGTGCGTTACGTTATTTTTGTCCGTGTAATAGATATTTCCGGAGGTCGTCAAGTATGTTCCGTACACACATTTAAGCAGGGACGATTTCCCCTTGCCGCTGGGCCCGATGACGGCAAGCATCTGTCCGGGCTCTACCGACAAGCTAACCGAATCTAAGCAGTTGATTGTCTCCCTATTGCCAACGTGCATAGTAAAAGTTTTTGAAAGATTATTAATATTAAGCATTTTATCCGTTCCTTTTCAGATTAATGAATGCACAAGTGTTTGCGTGAATGGATGCTGGGGGTCTTCCAGAATTTGGTCTGTGAACCCATGCTCCACAATCTGCCCGTCGAGCATTACTATGGTTCTGTCAGAAAGCATCCGTATCACTGCCAAGTCGTGGCTTACGACGATGATGGAAATATTGAATTTCTTCTGCACCATACGAATCAAGTCAAGCACCTTTGCCTGCACGGAAAGGTCTAGGCCTGTAGTGACCTCATCAAGAAGCAGCACGGGCGGATTGTTTGCGATAGCCTTTGAAATCTGGACACGCTGCTGCATCCCCCCTGAGAAATTCTTAGGCGGCTCCTTCACCCTGTTTACAGAGATTTCCATATGCTCAAGCAGCTCGAATGTGCGGCTTTGCATAGCAGAAACATTCCTATGCCCGGCGGCAATCAGCTTTTGAGCTATGTTCCCGCCGTTTGAAAAATCCATCAGCAACCCTAAGAGCGGGTTCTGATACACCATGCCCAGCAGATTGTTGCGGATAGCCCGCTGCTGCTGGCTAGACACGCTAAAAATGTTAGTCTTACCGTCTTCATACGCATTTAAGAACGTTTGCCCCGACGTCGCCTCCCGGTCAAAATACAAAGTTTTCATCAACGTCGATTTGCCCGAGCCGGACTCGCCGACCACGCCCAAAACCTCAGAATGATACAGGGAGAACGACACATTGCGCACAGCCCATACAGTTTTGCACTTTGGGCAACGATTCTTATCAAGCGATTTATCCGAATCAATGCAGTACACACAGCCGTCGCCGTACCTGACCGTGAGTTCATTTACATTCATTACTTGTTGCATTTGATTTATTCCTTTCCGCATTTTTGCCGCAAAAACCGGAATCAGAGCATTGGAAATACCTCTCACCGCTTTCTGCATCAAATATCTCGTCAAAAAACACGCCGGTTGCGCCGCATATGCTGCATGCCCGCCCCTCGGTCTCTTCGATTTCAAATTTATAATCTTCAAAATCCAGTGGCACGACTCTTGTATGCGGCGGCACCGCATAAATCATTTTCTCACGCCCTGCGCCAAATAAGTACAGGCAATCGGCATCATCGAGCTTTAGCGTGTCGTACCTGGGTATCGGGCTTGGCGACATGACATATCTGTCGTCCACCATGACGGGGTATGCTGCGCCCATCGTTATTTTGCCATACCGCATGATTTGCTCATAGAGCAGAAGCCAAGCTGCGCTGTACTCTGAGTCTGCGTGCATTTTGCGCGCTTTCAGCTCGCTTCGCTCGACATACCTCAAAGGTTCGGGCATCGGAACTTGAAGCACAAGCACCTGGCCTTCAGTTAGCTTCTCCTCTGGAATTCTATGCCTCGATTGGATTACGTCAGCTTTTTCCGTGTCTGTGGTTATCTCCACGCCCGTGCATTCGTGTACGAATTTTTTGATGCTAACTGCGTTGACACTGTCGTCGCTGCCTTGGTCTATGACCTTCAGGACATCGTTTGGGCCTATAATGGAGAGTGTAATCTGTATGCCCCCTGTGCCCCATCCTCGTCCGATGGGCAGTTCCCTGGAGCCGAAGGGAACCTGATATCCGGGGATTGCGATGGCCTTGATAATCGCCCTTCTTATTTCACGTTTTGAAACTTCGTCTAAGAATGCGAAATTATAATCATTGTTCTCATTCATACGCCTGCATCCTCTAGCCTTTCTTTTCGGCAGTTTCGTTTGCCTTGCGGGTTTTTCTTATGTTATCCAGCTTGGACTGGTATGTGACATAGTGGGGGAGCTTGAGATGGGAAATAAACCCTGACATTTCAAGCGCTTCGCCGTGAAGCAACACAAATTCCTCATCATTTGGGGGGCTGTTTGGCGTGGGGTAGTTTAGGGCGCAATCCAATATTGACATGGCAATCGCCTTTGTTTCAGCTCTGCCGAATGCAAGCCCATAACCTACATCAATCTCCAGTTCATCCAATTCCTGCTCAGAGCTTTTGTGGCTGGAGACAAATGATTCCACCTCTGTAAAAAATATTTCACCAAGCACCATGCTCTCGTTTTCGTCCAAAATATATTTAATTTCGACTTCCACATGACCACTGCGCAGCTCGCCGATTGTGGGGTGAGCCATGAACCCATAGCCCCTGAGTCCCGCATAAGATACGCCGCTTACGAAGCCCGTATCCGCCCTGAAAAGAGTTTGAAGCCTTGCGCTCCTTGAAGCGGGAAACATAAGTTTGTTTTTTGTGATATCCATTGGCTCGGTGTCGTCAGGCTCATATGCGACCATCAGGTTTTCCTTTTTCAGCAAATCTGAAACACGCTCCGCCCTCATGTCCACCTCTTCGCCGCCGATGCTTGAAAAATATTGCTCTCTAAAAGAACGCAATTCACCCTCATCCTCGTCCCGCAATCGGAAATTCAAAAGCCTATGGGTATAATCGTAAGAAGCGCCTAGTATCTGCCCCAGCGGGATATCCTTGAAAGCCGAAGAGATCCTTCTGGAAAGGCGCATGTTCTTGCAGTCGATCGTCAGGCTCGTATGTGTTTGCGAGAGGGTGGAGCGATAAGCCCTCATCAAAAAAACGGCCTCCTCAAGGCTGCCCTCGCTTTGCTTAAATGCAATGGCCGCATACTCGGGCGCATAAAAGCCCGCCTCGCACATAATCCTGTCAATCAGCTGCTTTGCCCTGTTGATAATAGCATCTATCTCCAAAACCGCCGAACCGTCGCTACGTGACAGCTTCAGCAGTTCAACAGAACTCTCTATAGCGTCCTGCCCGCCCTTTACAGCTACATATGCCATTTAGATTGCCTCCCTATAGAATTTTGTCCGACGGGAAACCGCCAGTATCTCACCTTGAGGGTCTGCGAAAATAAGTTCGAAACCCTTAGGGTATTCAATGTCCAGCTTAGCAACCTTGCTTAAGCAATCCGCAATGCGCTTGTCTAGCTGGCAAGTGGCCTTTCCGTTTATGCCGGGGCCCTCGGCGGTAATCTTCTCGTCTCCGCCAATACTCGGCACCGCGACAATGACTGTAGCACCTTTGTGCGGGTCAAGCAAGGTGCCCTGGGGTATTTCTTCAAAAGCATCGAAGTTTGCGGCATCTTTGATTATAACAAAATTCGCTTTTTCAATGCCTACGCAATTGGCATAGGTCATCTCTTTTATGTCGCAGGCAAAAACCTTGTCGCCGTGGACGTAAAAGGACACAGTATTATCCAAAAAAACAAAGCATAACGCTTTTATCGCCGCATCGTCGCCATCAGGCAGAGGCCCTCCTCCGCCGCTTTTTAAACTATATGTTTTAAAAGGGTGGGAAAAAGCGTTGACAATGCTCTTGAACATCCGCTGGGTGCCCAAGGCATCATGAACATCGGATATGCCCTCCATATTACTCCTCCATAATGTTGAAATTAACTTTTGTTGACATGGCAATTTTTGAGTCCTGCGCGCGCTTTTCGCAAAGCTTTGATTCCCACGACCCCAGTTTATCAAGGATTTGCCCCTTTTCGGGCAAATCCGCATTCATTGCGGCGTCTATGACTGCCATTGCATAGACCTTTTCCAAATCGTCTCCCAAGGCGGCGGCAAACCCCTTTATGTTACCGATAGCCACCATGCATTCACAGGCAAGGGCTTCTCCCGCATAAAACAGGCTGTTTCTCGCACTTTCCCTGAGCTTGAGCACAACCAACGTTTTTTTAGGCTTTTTCAGGACAGCCACATCATGCTGCGCCTCCAAATGAGTGCCAAAGCTTATGACCTCGGAGCTTTCCGTAAAATTCAAAATTCGGAACAACTGTTTCTTTTCCATATACTCAGCTCCGTCTTGCCGCAGCATGTAATTTGGGGTGATTCAGAACAGACATGACAGCCCCTCTTTTTATTGCCGTGGTTATGTTAGGGTGCGACCCTGAGCCGTCCACCAGTATTAAATCAGCCACTTTCCCCTCTGCGATAGAGCCGACTTCTTCATAAATGCCCAGAGCCCTAGCCGGAGCGGATGTTACGAGATTGACGCAGTCATATAGAGGCATATCGAAATCCCTATGCAGTTTGAACACAGCCTGCATCATGGAGGGCGGATAGTAGTCGGAGCATAGCATTGAGATGCAGCCGTCCAGAATTCCCTCGGTAGCGGACAAGTTTCCTGAATGCGATTTGCCCATGAGCACATTCGCAGCGCCGCCCAGAGTCTCCATTCCTGCCTGCGTTGCGTACCGGGCGACGCCAAGTTCCACGGGGAACTCGCTGATAGTGGCTCTGAGGGAGTTTTTTACAAAATCCACTTTTTCAGTGCTATCGTCGTCGTGTGAGGCGATTGCGACACCCATGCTGTTGGCGAACTTCGCTATTTCAATCAATGTTTCGTCGGGCAGCTTCTTAACATTCATGCGCGCTTGAAACAGCCTTTCAACCTCTTCCTCGCCATAGGAGGAGTTGTAAGCTTTTATAGACGCTTTTGCCTCTTCGATATCCCTGTATTGCCCTTGCCCCGGAGTGTGGTCCATAAAGGACAAGAGGGCGACGTCTCCGCTTGCCAGCATATCCATCAGCTCGGGAACAGCCTCGATATTTGTTATGTCAAAGCGGATATGCAGCCTATGGTTTATTAAGCGGGATGCTTTGCTCGCATTTGCGATTTCCCTGACGACCTTCTCCAAACCGTCGCTTTCCCGCAACGTTTTTTTCTTCGTAGATGAAATAATCGGCTTCCACATGGACAGGGATTGGTACATGGTGGTTATGCCATTGTTGATGAGCTGCTTTTCCTGCTCCCGCAAAGCAAAGGCAATATCCATGAAAGTGCCCGGCCTTGGCTCTATTACCTGCTCGATATGATCGGAATGTATGTCTATGAACCCCGGCATGAGATAGCCGCCTTCTGCGTCGATGACATCCCCATGGCTCGATGTGGAGTCAATTCTGCTGATTAAACCATCCTCCAAGGCTATGCAGGTGTTCTCTGCGATTTCATTCGGCAAAACTAAATTTACGTTTACAATATTAATCTGATTTTCCATTTTTATCCAAGTCCCTTCAATTTGCGTTTTAGTATGTTAGTTGATATTTCAAATGCGTATGTAAAAAGCACGACAGCGAAGACGGCGACCCATGCTCTGCCAAACCTGTTGCTGCCAAATGCCATCGCAATGATATGCCCTATCCCGCCTGCGCCGACCACTCCCAAAATTGTAGCACCATGGAAATTCGTCTCGAAGTTGACGGTCAGCCAGGCAATCACCATTGTAAGCGCAGAGGGCAAGATGGCCGAGAAGAAGATTTTTATCCGGTTTGCGCCCGTGGCCTCCAAGGCTTCCAGCGTTCCTGAATCCACCTCTTCAAAGGCATGCGCAAACGCCCTTGCAAAAAAAGCGGTGGAGCTGATGGTGACGCCTATTATGGCAGGCGCAGAGCCGAAGCCCAAAGAAACCAGCACCAACAAGACGAAAACAAAGCTTGGAATTGCGCGGATGAAGGTGAATATGGCGGCGAGTATTGGCGGGAGGAATTTATTTGGCGTGATGTTCCGTGCCATGAACACCGCAAAGAACAGCCCGATGAGGGCACTGTAAATGGTGGAAAGCACAGCCACGCTCAAGGTTTGGTAGAAGAATGGCAGGATTAGGTCGATTTCGCTGAAGTCGATGGTCAGCAACGGTCTGATTGCATCCCCTATGTTGACTATGCGCACCAGCAGCCTCCCGAAGTCGTAAGGTATTATGTACGCCAAGCCAAGCGACAGCACCGTAAACAACAATAGGAATACATTGAAAGGCCGCGTATACTTTGGATTGTGAATCCTAATTTTCCCGTGCCGATTTTTCACCATCAGCGGCATAGGTGCTGCGCCGCCTGATTCATCAGCGGCAGTCTTTGCCCTAACAGTCATTTTGACAACACCCTCTCTCTCAGATAATCGGTAATAACGCCTATAATGATAATGACGGCGGCTAATACCAGAATAAAGGCAAAAGCCGTGCGGTATCTGAATGCGTTCAAGTGCCCCATCAGCAGCATGCCGATGCCTCCGCCCCCCATGGCTCCTACGATTCCTGCCGACCTGATGTTAATCTCCACGGAAAACAGCAACCACGACACAAAGCCCGGGATAGCCGCAGGTATGACGCATTGGGCAAGCTTGGGAAGATAAGCGGATCCCGTGCTGTCGAGAGCTTCCATGCTCTCATTGCCAACCTCGTCAACCACCTCGGCGAACATGCGCGTCAAAAAGCCCACTGTATTAAAGAGAAGGGCTACAAAACCAATCGTTATGCCTATCCCAAAGGTCATCCTGAAAATGAACAGCCATATGATGGTCGGAACATTTCTTTGCAATGACGCCAGCCCACGCACAAGCCTCACTACTACAGAGCTGGGCGAAGTCTGAAATGATGCTAGAAAGCATAGGCAGAAGGATATTATGCCGCCAACAAAGGTCGCAAGAAATGCCATGGAAATCGTTTGGATGAGGGAGTCCCAAAGCCCGACGGCCCTGCCGAAATTCGGGGGAATCATGTCATTGACTATGAAGGCAATGAAGTTTTCCATATTGAAAAAGATGATAAAGGGGTTAAATGATGTGTTTACTGTTGTTGCAATAAATGCTAAAGCGATTATTGCAATGACTATGTAATAGAGTCTTCGCTGCTTTTTTATTTCATCTGGGACAGCACGGTAACCGTCCTTTTTAGAGCCATGCGGGCGAGCCCTGTGAAAAAACTTAGCCAACAACTGCCATTGCCTCCATTCCCACCGCATAGGCGCGCTCGCCCTCTTCGAGAGCTGAGACGCCGTACACATCGTCAATTTTCTCCTTTGTAAGAAGTTCAGGCAAATCGTCAAACACAAGCTTGCCTGCCCTCATCCCCAAAATCCGGGTGGAATACTCTTTAGCAAAGTCTACCTGGTGCAGATTTATTATGCATGCAATCCCTCGCTTTTTGGCTTGGTCTACGATTATGTCCATGATAGTCCTGCTTGTGACGGGGTCTAGCGATGCAATAGGTTCGTCGCACATAAGCAGGCTGGGCTCTTGCATAAGAGCGCGGGCTATGCCGACCCTCTGTTTCTGCCCACCGGACAGGTCTGAAGCTCGCTTGTATATCTGCTCCTCTAACCCAAGGCTGCTCAGTATTTCAAAAGCTCTTTCCTTATCGCTTTCCGAATACCTTCCCAATGTCGCATCGAAAGTGGACATATGCCCAAGCCTTCCGTGCATGACATTCTGAAAGACGGTCAGTCGATACACCAAGTTGAAATGTTGGAAAACAAAACCTATATTGCTCCTCGTCTTCCTAAGTGTTTTTCCCGGCATTCTGCTAGCCATATCGACATTATCGAAGGTGATTTTGCCGCCGCTGCTATGCACTAGCCTGTTTACGCATCGCATGACGGTGGATTTCCCTGCACCGCTGCGCCCGATTATGGTGACGATTTCCCCTTTTTTGATGTCAAAGCTGACATCATCCACTGCCTTTGTGGAGCCGTAGTGTTTCGATAGGTTCTTTACAGAGAGAAGTACATTTGACGTTCCTGTTGCGCTATCCATAGTGAGCCTCCTTTGCTCTTGGCACAAAGGCCGAGCGTAAGTCGGACCTTTGTGCGCCTTCATTTTCAGTTACTTACTTAGTCTTCCAAGCCGAATCTTTCGCGAAGCTCTCTCATGACGTCGAAATCGCTGTCAGAGATTGGGATGTACCTTGCGCCAATTCCACCCCTGTGCTCCCAGAACTCCTCGTCGTCCCATTCAAAGAAAAAGTTTTTGATGAGTTCTTTCAAATCGTCCGGCAAATCCCTTTGAAAAGCAAGCGGGGAGTTGGGGATTAGCGGAGAGCTGTGGAATATCCGCAACTGGCTCATGTCAACAAGACCCGTGTCCACCTCTCTCGTCAATACAGTGCTTGCAACAGCTGCCGCATCAATGTCCTGCCTGAGGACTCCTTGGATGCTGTTTGGATGTGTGCCGGTGAACATCGATGTTGAGAAAAACCTGCCGCTGATGTGCAAATCGTCTTGATGCAAATCTGGCATCGTTGGTGTGAAGTAATTGATAAACTCGTTTAGCGGGACAATATTCCCGGATGCGGACTCAGGGTCAACAAAGCCGAAAGTGCGCCCCGGCAAATCGTCCATGGAGTATATGCCTGAATCAACGTGGGTGATGAAGAGCGAGTAATAACCCTTTAGAAAACCGCCTTCTGCTGCGGGGTCTGGCCTGCCGATAATCGCAAAGGCTTCTGCGCCCGCCCTGTAAACCGCGGTGACGTAGGAAAATGGGCCGAAGTGCGCCGCATGCGCATGCCCAACCCTCATGGCTTCAATTACAGCGGCATAGCTGGTTCCGTGGAACTCTCTGACGGGAATCCCAAGCACCTCTCCCAATGCTTCGCCAAACACTTCTCGAGTCCATGCGACTTCCGGGGTGTCTTCGCCCGGCAGCAAAACAATAACAAATTCGTCTATCCCCCATCGCTCCTGCGGAGTCAGTTCAGGCGCAGCTGCCTGGGCCGTGCCCGAAGCCGTGCTCGGATTTGAGGCGGGCCCTGAAGGCTCGGAGTTGCCGCAACCGAAAAGCAGAAATGTGGCTGCTAAGGTGGATGCCAGTAATGCGATACGTTTAAAAATACGCTTCATAGTGAGTGTTCCTCCTCCAATATTGTGTTTCAAGTGACGGCCGCTCACTGCTTTGGACAAGCTTGTATGTAAATTGTAGCGCATCAATGTAAACTGTGACATCGGAAATAGGTAAAAGTTGCGTAAAAAAGCGGAGGATGCTGGAGTATCCAAAGTGGATAGCTCTAACATCCTCCGCAACAGGCGGTTTGTTGGCAGTGATTATATACTGCCGATGGGCGTCACATTACAGACCCCGGCGCGAAACACCGCTAGATTTCGCAGCCAAAGCCGTGGCGTCTGCAACAGCAGCGGCGACAGCCCTATTCAACGGACTAGGTATGATGTAATCCTCGCATAGCTCATCGTCTTTGACAAAACTCGCAATAGCCCTGGCGGCGGCGATTTTCATCTCTTCATTGATATCAGAAGCAAGCTCGTCCAAAGCTCCCCTGAACACCCCGGGAAAAGCAAGGGCATTGTTTATCTGATTCGGAAAATCGCTGCGCCCAGTGCCAACGACGGCAGCGCCGCCAAGCTTTGCCAAATCAGGCATGATTTCAGGGACTGGATTTGCCATGGGAAACACAATGGGGTCTTTGTTCATGCTCTCAACCATAGCCTGAGTCAGGCAACCGGGGGTAGACAAGCCGATAAAAATATCGGCCCCCACCAAAACATCCTTGAGCTCCCCCTTGCGGCGCTCGGGGTTTGTCGCCTCCGCAATCAGCTCCTTTTCCGCATTCAACTCGCCCCGCCCCTTGAAAATTGCGCCTTGGCGGTCGCAGAGGATGATGCTGGAGGCTCCCGAATCGGCTAAGAGCCGCGCCGTGGCAATGCCCGCCGCACCGGAGCCATTTATTACTATGGAAGAATTTTCCAGTTTCTTGCCCGTGAGGCGCAATGCATTTATTATTGCCGCAAGCGTAACTATAGCAGTCCCATGCTGATCGTCATGGAAAATAGGGATATCGCAGCAATCCTTTAGCCGCCGCTCAATCTCAAAGCAGCGGGGTGCGGAAATATCCTCCAAATTAATTCCGCCAAAGCTGCCAGCCAGCAGGCGCACGGTGTTGACAATCTCATCAACATCGTGGGAACGGATGCACAGAGGCACAGCATCCACGCAGCCCAGCTCTTTAAATAGCACAGCCTTGCCCTCCATTACGGGCATCGCGGCTTCGGGTCCGATATCTCCCAGCCCCAGCACCGCCGTGCCGTCCGTCACGACTGCGACAATGTCGGAACGGCGGGTCAGCGCATAGCTTTGCTGTACATCTTTTTCTATGGCAAGGCAAGGCTCTGCGACCCCGGGCGTGTAGGCAAGAGACAAATCATCCCTAGTTTCTACCGGAACCCTGCTGATTATTTCAATTTTTCCCCGCCACTGATAATGTTTCTTTAGGGATTCCAAAGCATAGTCCATAAATTTTAGTATCCTTCCACTACTGCACCGTCGTTGGGGCAATGAATGCGTTCTTGCTCCTCAAAGGTGCATTTTTTAAAATAAGCTCCCGATCAAATGACTCGGCAACCACATCCTCACGAAAAGCGTTGACATTGTCAAATGGGTGGCTCCGCTCTGCAACGCCCTCCGTATCAAGCTCTGCAAGCATTGCCATGCTGTCTAGGATTTTTTGCAAATCGCCCTTTATCCGGAGCTTTTCGCCCTCCGACAAGGCAAGGCAGGAAAGCTCCTCCAAATATGTTATCAAAGCGTCGTCAATTATCATGTTCCGAACCTCATCTCTTCTAGCCTACGCATGGCTTCTATTACGTTTTCCTTATTACCAAAAGCTGTCAGTCGGAAAAATCCCTCCCCATTTGCTCCAAATCCCGATCCCGGCGTGCCGACGACATTTGCTTTTTCGAGCAGCAAGTCGAAAAACTCCCATGACGGCATCCCATCCGGGCATTTCAGCCAGATGTAAGGCGCATTGTGGCCTCCCGTATACCAGATGCCCAATTTGGACAATGCCCTGGCTATGATTGCGGCGTTTTCTTGGTAATATTTTATGCTATCCATAGTCTGCGCCAAGCCATCCCTAGTGAAAACGGCTTCGGCGCCCTTCTGCACTACATAGGAAACACCGTTGAATTTTGTGCTCTGACGCCTGAACCATAACCTGCCCAATGGTTGCCCATCGTGTACAAGCTCATTTGGCACTATTGTATATCCGCACCTCGTGCCAGTAAAGCCGGCAGTTTTTGACAGCGAGCAAAATTCGATTGCGCATTTCTTGGCGCCATCAATCTGAAAAATGCTTGTCGGCAGTTCTTTGTCCTGCACAAATGCCTCGTAGGCACTATCAAACAGAATCACCGCCTTGTTTTCAAGCGCATAATCAACCCACGATTTTAACTGTTCCTTGCTATAAACCGCACCGGTTGGATTGTTGGGCGAACAAAGGTATATGATATCTGCTTTTACGCTATTGTCAGGCAAGGGCAAGAAGCCATTCTCGGCATTGCCGCTCATGTAGGCGACGCTTCGCCCTGCCATGATGTTTGTGTCCACATAAACAGGGTAAACTGGATCCGGAATCAGCACGGTGTTGTCCGATGAAAAAATATCAAGGATATTGCCTATGTCGCTCTTTGCGCCGTCGCCGATAAACACCTCGTCCCCGCCCAATGTAACCCCCTTGCCTGCATAATAGCCACAAACGGCATTGCGCAAAAAATCATAGCCCTCGTAGTCGCCATAGCCTTTAAAGGTGTCGGCGTTACCCATTTCCGTGACGGCATCGTGCATCGCCTGCGTGACAACAGGGCAGAGAGGGAGCGTCACATCGCCAATGCCAAGGCTGACGACGTCTAGGCTCGGGTTTTTCTCCTTAAATTCCCTGACTTTCCTGCTGACCTCGGAGAATAAATAACTATCTTGCAGATTCGAGTAGTTCTTGTTTAAGTTCATAATTATACAGCTTCCTTCCTTGATTGAGGTTGCCTTTTTATAATCCTTGCTAATGCATCACGCCGAAATTATAAACAGGCTCTAAGCAACCCGACAAATAATGGGTGAGGTTTGTTGGGGCGGCTTTTGAATTCCGGGTGAAATTGGACGCCAATGAAAAAACGGTGGCTCGGCAATTCTACCGACTCAATCAGCTTGCCGTCAGGGGATAAGCCGCAGAACTCAAGGCCATGCTGATTTAGCGGCTCTCGATAATCATTGTTTACTTCAAGGCGATGGCGGTGCCTTTCGCTTATCTCCGCCGTGCCGTAGAGCTTGCAGAGCAGCGAACCGGTTGCGGCAATGCATGGATATGCGCCTAGGCGCATGGTGCCGCCGCTCCCAACCATCCCTGACTGCCCGGGCATAAAATCAATCACACGGTGCGGAGACTGGCTGTTAAACTCGACAGAGTGCGCGCCCGCAAGTCCGCAGACATTGCGAGCGAATTCAATCACCGCAATCTGCATGCCCAAGCAAATTCCAAAGAAGGGGATACCGTTTTCACGGGCATAACGGCAGGACGAGATTTTGCCCTCAATGCCCCTATCGCCGAAACCTCCGGGAATGATCAACCCGTCGACGCCGGAAAAAATCTCAGCGGCGTTTTCTTCGGTTACAGCCTCGCTGTCAATTAAGCGGATGTCCACATTTGCGCCGATTTCAAATCCTGCATGATGCAGGCTTTCTATGATTGAAAGGTAAGCGTCGGGCAATTGCACATATTTTCCGACGACGGCAATGCAGACGGCCTTTTTCCTTGAAGCGATTTTTTCCGCTAGAAGACGCCACTCGCTCAAGTCCGCCTCAGGGGCGTCAAGCATCAGCTCGCGGCAAACGACATCGTCCAACCCATTCTCGTGCAGCATCAGCGGCGCTTCGTACAGGGAGGGGAGGGTTATGTTCTCTATGACACAATCAGGCTTTAGGTTGCAAAACAATGCGATTTTCTCCCTGATTCCACTGCTCAGGGGTTCGTCGGCTCTTGCGATAATAATGTTTGGCGAAATGCCTATAGAGCGCAGTTCCTTGACGGAATGCTGCGTGGGCTTTGATTTATGCTCGCCGGAAGCCTTTATGTAAGGTATTAATGTGACATGTATAAACAGGCAGCTGTCTCGCTCCTGCTCAAGGGTAATTTGGCGGATGGCTTCCAAGAAAGGCTGGATTTCTATGTCGCCCGTCGTTCCGCCGATTTCGGTGATGAGCACGTCTGCACCTGAGCTTGCGGCCCCTGCATATATGAACCGTTTTATTTCCTCAGTGACATGCGGGATTACCTGCACGGTGCCGCCAAAATAGCCGCCTGCCCGCTCACGCTCAAGGATTCGGGAATATACCTTACCTGATGTAAGAGAGGACAGCTCGGTGAGATTTTCATCGATAAAGCGTTCGTAATGCCCTAGGTCAAGGTCTGTTTCAGCTCCGTCGTCAGTGACAAAAACCTCCCCATGCTGGTAGGGGTTCATTGTGCCGGGGTCGATGTTCATATAGGGGTCAAGCTTCTGTGCAGCAACCTTGAGTCCCCGCTGTTTCAGAAGCCTGCCCAAGCTGGCGGAAGTGATGCCTTTTCCAATTCCGGAAACAACGCCGCCTGTTACAAAGATGTATTTGGTCAAAAATCCTCACCACCATTTTTATGCACTTTGGTATTTGCGTAAATCCACTTCCCCTTCAAACACTTTTGCGCAGCCGCCAATCATGATGACGGAGTCGTCGGTGTAGTTGATTGTAAGGTCGCCGCCGGTCAGCGATACTGTTATATCTTCGCCTTTGCCGCAGTGACCGTTTAGGACGGCGGCCACTGCCGATGCACAGGCTCCCGTCCCACAGGCAAGCGTTTCGCCGCTTCCACGTTCCCAAACTCGCATTTTCAGATGGTTTTTCCCAACTATCTCTACGAATTCGGTATTCACCCTTTCGGGGAACATAGGATGGTTTTCAAACAGCGGGCCAACCTCGGTTACGGCAAAGTCCTCGACATCGTCACAGAACACAACTGCATGAGGGTTGCCCATCGAGACGCATGTGACGGCATACGCCACTCCGCTAATGGCTACCGGCTCATTTATGATGCTTTGCGGCGGCGGGCCGTGATCCTCCGCAGGCGGCTGCAAACCGCCTATGCGCACTGGAATCAAATCGGGCTGCAGCACGGCTTTGCCCATATCTACCTTGACAGATGCAACAAGCCCATTTTCTATGGTTACGTCAAGCGTCTTTATGCCGCTGAGAGTTTCTATAGATAGCCGCCTTTTTCTGACGATGTTGTTATCATATAAATACTTTGCGACGCAGCGAATGGCGTTGCCGCACATTTTTCCTTCGCTGCCGTCGGCATTGAACATGCGCATTTTTGCGTCGGCGGAGTTTGAGGGCAAAATGAGTACAATGCCGTCGCCCCCTATGCCAAAGTTCCTGTCGGACAATGATTCTGCAAGCGATTCAGGGTTTTTCATTTCAAGTTCGAGGCAGTTGAAGTAAATGTAGTCATTCCCGCATCCCTGCATTTTAGTAAACCGTAATTGCATAAGCACACCTCTCAAAAGTAGCCAGGCACCGGCATTGAAGCGGTCAAACAAGAGTTCCGCATCCGCAGACAAGCCGCACTATTTCATTGTAAATCAGAGACGACGCTTATCGGCAAGCTGACATCTATAATCAGCTCATCGATAAACGCCTTTGTTTACCGAGAGATACTATCACACGGAGGCTCGCTTGTCAACGGTGTTGCTAATTGAATAATTTCGTTTGTAGCCTAGTGTGGTAACAATTCAGTGTCTGCTATCTGTCCGGCATTGAGAAGCCTGCACACTCCTCTACGCTCGGTCAGTTCCGTGACAGTAGCCGGAATTCCCTCTCTACGATGAGCGTACAGGCTTCTCAATGCCTAATACTTAGGTTTTCTTGGCTGGCACTGAATTGTTACCCAAAAAACGCTCCAAATCACCTAAAATTTCAATGTCGCCGTAGTCAGCGAACGTAATCTGTGATATAATCTTTGCCATAGAGCACCATCCCCTTTCGGTTAGTTTTCTGCAAAAACATTATACCGCTTTAGGGGGCGCTTTTTCAACGATTTGCGCACTTTTAAAGCCTTCATCCGCGCTTTTGGGGGCGATATTTATTTTAGGGGGGCTGCAAAACATTGCTGTGTCATGCCCCGCGAGCAAGCGAAATGATTCTAATTTGGCAATCCTAACCTTATTTTTCCCAAATCGACAATGCCGTCTTACTTACTTTTTTAGGGGACAGCCTCCGGCTGGGTATTTTTCTGCTCGTGCAGAAAAGACAGGTTGGCGGAGATAAGCGGGATCGAACCGCTGTGTTTGTCTCCAGCTCAATATTCGAGCAAGACTTCAGCTATTCATTGTTTAGGTTATCCAGAAACACGAATTCGAGTCACAGGTTTTATGTTGAGCTTGTTGCATGTTCTTTCATGCGAGCTAGGCTCTGCAAGAAAGTAACTATTGAGATAACTATCGCAGCGACAAGACCTACTGGAAAAAAATCAAAGTAAATACCAAAACTAGACAAAATATGGCTAGCTCCCCACATTACGCCAAAATGAACGACTAAAGCCACAATAATCATTAGTGGTATGTTAACGATGAGGTTCCTGAGCGCAGCAAAGGCCATCTCAGTAACAATTATATGTACAATCATCACTATGAGAACTATCCACCATGCCGTGTTGAACTCAACGTCAAAAAAAGGCAAGAACGACATAAGCCACAAAATAATCGTAAGAATCACACTCCTCTCCTAAGTGTCTAAAGCATTAAAACTGATAATGCAAAACGGCGCAACTCAAAACCGTATTTCTGGAGCACCTAAAACGAAAAGATGAAAGTTTAACTACCGGAAAGTAATTTCAAACACCATCTGTTCAGGTCTGCTTGACATGGTAATACTATATCCACTATTTTTGATAGCCATGTATTCGTCACCTACGATTTTCATTGCTTTCTCCGACAAATTCATGGATTTGTTTTCTTGAGCTAGCTTGAAATATATGCGTCTCTCACCGCGCCTTATGCTATTTCCAGCATATCCTTTGAGCTTCTCAAGGCTGTCAATATACATTGAATTTACATGAAAGTAGTTGCTAGAAACGGCATTGCATTTGGGGGTACTAACCCCTATGACATGATCAACCAAGATATCATTATCTGGTAAATTAAAGTAATCATATCTATGCGCAGACCTATCCGACGTCAGCGTCATATCGAATGTAACGTCAAGATGGTACAACTCTCCTTCTACCTCAACAATATTCCATGCATGCCCCTCCATTTGCGAATTATCAGGATTTTCTGCATCTCCCGTCACGACAATACTTTTTAGTCCGACATAATCAAATACCAATTTCACAAACTTTGCGATTCCTTCACAAACTGCCCGATTTTCCAAAATAGGACCCATAATTGTATGCGATTTTTCATCAAAGGAGTAGTCATAGCAGAAGTTGTTCAAACAATACTCATGCACGAAAAGCTCCTTTTTATATTCACTTTTGTTACAAACAGTATCAAATTTAAGTAAGTATCTAATGATGTCATTATGCCACCGCTTCGATATAGATTTTGAGTATTTGTATTTCGGTTCTATAGTGCAGATTTCATTATTTGAATCACTCCAATGCGTAAATGTAGGGGCATAATGAACAAGAGGATTGTCCAGCAAAACAAACTTGAATATCTCTGACACAGTATTTATGTCTGCATATGGGATTGGTATTTTGTCATCGAAGTTGGTTAGCCCTGAAAGAAGCTCCGAGTAAATCTTTTTTTTCACTTCACCAAGATGTGTGAAATAATATCTATATGGATTATTAAAATTAATGTTCATTCATATAACCATACCTTTCTGCGAAAGGCACAAAACCGGTATGAAACTGGTCTGGCCTTCGCTTGTTAATCTAAACTTCTGTGTTTACATCTGATATAGTGTTGCTCTGGGGAACAGGCACACTACAGAGCACGCGGAGGTTAGTGGCGGAGACTGTAAGAAGTCACCCCGCGTTCATATATGTGCTGACGGCTCTTTCAAGCACAAATAAATAGGACGTTAAGAGCCTGAATACTTATCTTTGTAGAAACACTACTCGTTTTTAACTGAGCCGTCAGTCCCTGCCTGATTCACCAAATATTATTGCAGGAGGGGCTTATGCTCAAAATCGTTTACCCTATTTGCTGTGGGCTGGATGTCCACAAGTCTTCTGTTTTCGCATGTATTGCGGCTACTGACGAAAACGGTGTTACGACTTACAAGAACCGAAAATTCTCAACCTTCACAAAAGACCTGAAATCATTGGCTGATTGGCTGGAGCAGAACAACTGCAAAGATGTCTGCATGGAGTCTGCGGGAAAGTATTGGCATCCCGTCTGGAATATCCTCGAGCCGACATTTTCAAGCACGACCTCGTGTCTGGCAGCTTTATCCCACCCAACGACATTAGGCAACTGCGGGACTTAACGCGATACTATCGCAAACTTGGTTGTACCCTTTTTATGGCGGTTCTCTTAATAACGGTTTCAAACTTTATTATCTCATTTCCCCTGTACACCTAGCTGTAGTTTGAATACGGCACACCTAACGCTTGAAGTTTTGCAATTCTTATATGTGGATTTGGGTGAGTTGAAAACAGCGCCTTTAGAAATGGGTCTTGAGGTATACCCATTGCGTTCGAGTCCAGCCATTCAGCAAGCTCAAGACCGTAGCCCAAATCAACTGCAAAAGCATCTGCTTCATACTCATTTGCTCTCATCGACCATCGTAGAAACAGCAAGCAAAACTTTGTCCACAGCCAGATAATAGCTGAGAAAAAGATGCCCACTGCCGCTGTGAGACAAGAACGTTGTTTGATTGCATTTATTATCGAAATGGCAGCAATTATAACTGCGAATGTTTTAATCAAAAAAATCAATATGGTCATGAAAGGGTTTCCGCCACCAATTAACATTTGAATATCGTTATGACCTTTAGCTAAATGGGCAACTTCATGGGCTAAAATACCGAGAATTAGTCTGTCAGGAAGCCTGAACAATCCTTCAGTTACACAAATAGTGCGCCGTCCTATTGCATATGCTGCGGAATCAGCCGAGTATATGATTCTCAACCTAACATTGCGAGTAAACTTAGGCCCGTTGCTCCTCGCCTGCTTTACTACAACATCTAGTAAAGGAATCATCCGAGCTTGCATATCAGTTCTAAGCATTTTCTTTGCTCCAACAAAAAAGGTCAACATCCACTCTCCAAATGGCGAAAACGCCAAAGCGATTGAGAAAAGGTATGCACCAAAAACCGCAATAATAGCATTCATCCTTGCTTCTGAAAACAGTAGCATCACAAACATTGCATTGAGCAGAAAAAATATGACTACCCCAATATTTGATGCCTTAAAGGTGTTCTTTACCATTTGCAACACTATCTCCCATCTCGCTAATCTCATAGTATGTCCAAATCGCTCCAATCTCTGCCTCTACCAAAAAGGACATAGCCTCGAATTGTCATGATAGTTAAAAACAATCCTGCAATTACAAGAGCGACAGCCCCTATATACCATGTGAACATTGCAGATGCAATTAGAATCACCAGCGCAGCCCACCATCCACTTAGAATACATAAAAATCCATCTCTAATCCCGCAAAGGAACCCTGCAAACAACCCCAAAAAAGCGCGGGGAAGATTGAACTTCCAACGAGCTACAGTTATCGCATTCCAAATAAAGCCAAATGCAGCAGCGCCAACCATCAGGACTGGTGCGATCATCATTGTCACATCAACCAATTCTCTGATTTGGATACCTACAGATCCGAGTAGAACTCCTAACACGCCAGTGACTAATGCTCCTAACAACCCATACGGAATAGAAAATCTTTGACCAATTGCTTGAAACCCACTTAAGACAAAACAAGCAACAGCGATTGCAATTAATATATAATTTTGCGTCATACTAATAATTCGTGTAGTAGCGAATTGAAGCCCATATTCCATCATAATATCGACCCAAAACAAAACTGGCATACCCCGCATAAAAACTATATCGTAAAAAAGCATTGCCAATCCTACAGCAACATAGAGAACTAAGACGCCTGCTAAGCCCCAAAAGGCTTGCCTGCCGTCAAACGTGAAGTTTCCTGTGGACTTTTTCGATGCTCCATGAGAACTGCATGACGAGCCCTCCCAACTATAATCCCGTTCGGGCGATGTATTTGGCGACTGCGAAGTGCTACTAATCACTTTGTCTTTTGTGAGCACAAAAAGTGTGATCGCCCCACCCAAAAGAATGACACTAACAACAATCTTAGCCATAAAAAAGACTGTGAACTCCAGATATATTAAGTACCTAAATGTGGCGATGTTTGCTCTGAGCACATTTGTTGTCAAGGATTCGAATACTAGCCTTAGTGCAACAGCTCCAACCAGTGCGCCAATTGCTGAAGCTAATATGCCTTTTGGCTGCTTTAGCAAAGCAAAAACAATTACTGCTATGGGAAAAGCTATGAGTATTAGGAGATATGGGAATCCCACCCCACCAACTCCAATTACCATATTCAGCCCTGAGATTTCAAATCGATTGTAGACAAGGCCGATACGCGTTCCCATATTAACCCATGGCGCAAAGAATGCTCCTGTCAGAAGCGTAGCGACAACCAACACACCAATTGCAAATGCTTTGCTGATGGCTCGATCATAAAACGACATAATACCAGACATGTTTGTTACCCCCATGAAAACACCATTGTGGAATTTTCAGTTTCATCACTCTCGTTAGGTTTATTATAGGCGGTTGCTAATTTCTTCCAAACGGTCTTCACTAGCTTCGGTGTGATTTTCTCTCGCTTCATTTACAACCCTTGCACTTCTGTTTGTCGTCAAAGCAAGAAGCGCAACTGCCTTGCCAAGGTGGATTATGCTAATAACAAGCATAGCCTGTAAAAAGGCCAGTAAAATCCAAGTACATCAAGTATCTAAAAGTGGCTATGTTTTCACGTAGTGCGCGTACCATCAAGTTCTCGAACGCTAGTCGAAACACAACAGTTCCAACTAGAGATGCGCCGGAAGAAATTAATACGCCTTTGAGATTTCTCTTTAGAGTAAAAATAATTGCAGTTATCGGAAAGGCCAACACAATAAGTAAATAATCTAACCCGACACCTTCAACGCCGGTTGCTATGTCAAACCCTGAAACTATAATCCGAGTGTAGACAGGTCCTATTCGCATTCCCACATTAACCCACGGCACAAAGAAAGCGCCTATCAGTAGTACCGCTACAACCATTACACCAAGCGCAATGGCTTTGCTGTTGTTCCGGTCAGTGTGACATAAGAGTTGACATGTTAATCCCCCGTGCGTTTACCTATGTGCATTTTTCTTTTTCACAGCACTCGCCCAAATTCTGGCTATTATGTGAATAAACACAACAAACGCATTCATAACTAGTGCAGCCGTAAATGGAGTTGCGAAGTTCAGTTCTCTAATGTACTGGAAGCCATCAATGTTAGATTGGAGTTGGCTAGATGCAAAACCTTCAAAACCGACGCGAAATATAATCATCCTCGCAAGACCGACAATTGCCGCAATCATTAGAATATTGCTTACTAGCTTAGTTTGGTTAGCATTCTTTGTTTGCGTTGCGGAAGAAAGCATCAGCCATGCTGCGGGAGCAGCTTGCAATACAAACAATATTGGAAAACTCATGCCTCCAAGCTCACCTCCGCCAGTTGCCATCCTGTGAGTGATACTGAGGTCAAAAAACGCCCGACACGTACTTGCATATCAATCCACGTCAAAAAAACATCACATACACAGTGATAAGCGAAATAATAGCAAGGATGCCGAGCAAACCTATGATGCAGCCTACGGTGTTTAAGCTGTTAGACTTGTTGTCTGGACTATTCATTTTGACGACCACCCCTTTACATAGTGAATAGATGAATCGAACATGAGTTGTCATTTCTGTTAGAATATGGATGATAGCCTTGAGCCCATTGGTTGATTGCGAAACGTAAAGTCAGTAAGTCCCATGTGCAAGAACAAGCTATCAAAGAGGCTATATACGTGGCCTACGTTATTAACATCGCTGTAAGGTTTCTTGTTGACATCAAACCTTCACGCACATAAGTAGAGTCAAATTGACACTATAAGGCGTATGAAACAAAATGTTCAAGCGTCTTCTAACAAGTGTTCCCACTGACCAATGTAGCAATTATGCCACTTGCACACTCGGTTAAATAATGAGATGTATATAAAGACATCTCCATCACTCCATATGAGTTTGTTTTGATGCATTCTGCTGCATCTTTGCCGGATTCCATATTGTTGCCATTATGTGCACACTAACTATAATCGCATTCATAATAAGTGCAGCCGTAAATGCCCACTCGAAATTCAAGTTTCTTATGTACTGAAACCCATCAATATTAGCTGCGAGTTGATTCGTCGCAAAGCCTTCGAAGCCAACACGAAAGACAATCATACCCACAAGGGCAACAATTGCGGCAATCTTCAAAACATTGCTTCTTAACTTTGTTGCTCTCTGAGACTTTGCTTTGGGCAGCAAGAAGCCCACTATGGGCACGGACAGTAACACAAATAGAATTGGAAACGACATTCCACCCAATTCACCCCCTCCGGTCGCCATCTGCCAACCTGAGAACGATACCGAGGTTAAAAAAGGTCCAACACGCACTTGTATGTCCACCCATGTCAAGAAAAACATTACAATCATAGCTATAATCGAAATAGCCGCTAGGATAAATAAAACAAGCGATAGAAGGGCTATGATTACTTTGAAACAGGCTATGATTGCTTTGAAACAGCCTATGATGCAGCCCGTGGCGCTTAAGCTGTTTGATTTGTTGTCTGGATTATTCATTTTGACGACCACTCCTTTCTCGTCATACCTTTCATTTTTACCATGCACCGTTTGAATTTCCATTAAATACAAACAATCACAAACGTTCAAAAATTTGTGCAAAAGCTGGAGGTTTGCACAAGCAATCACCATGCTTTCTTGTCTATAAGCCACAGCACAAATATAGATGCTGCTATGGAAATAATGATAAACACTGCAAGAGCACCGAGATTTTCAAGGGCATTTTCAAGAGTGTTATTAAACACACCGTACGGTGGATCCCATCCGAAATGCTCATGATCAAATCGAAGTGCACTGCCTATCGCCCGGATTGAATAGTTGCTGATAGCAAAGGTATCTGCATTATCAAGTTGCACCTGCTCAAAGACGAAGCCGGAGAACAGAATTTTGTATAACATAACAAACGGAATGGTAAGCGCTGCCACCTGCGTTTTATCCCTAACAAAAGTTGAAACCATTAATCCGATTTGTGCAGAGGCAAGCATTGTGAAAAATACTGCAAAGTACAGGTACAATGTGTTTTGACCATCAATTCGATAGCTATTTGAGAAATAGGGAATAATTAAAACAGCACTCATTATTGCGCAGAAAACGATAGCCATTAAAGTCTTAGACATAATTATATTGCTCGCCGATATTCCCATACGCAGTTCCCTGCGAATCATATTGTAGTCCTTGCACACAAGGTTTATTGACATCATCAGCCCGATTAGCATGGCTGCACAAGCCATTGCAAAGGCAATGGGTAGTGCATCTGCATATTCAAGAAATGTTTCCGTCGATGTTGCAAACCCCAAAAATGCAGTTGACATAGTTCCGAGAACGATTAAAAATATCGAGTTCTTGCCGTAAATAGCAAACTCACGATAAAACAATACAACAAGCTTCATTGCTTCACTAACCTCTTTCTATTATTAAGAATTATACGCACGGTGATAACATCAAAGGCTATCTTCTTTATTGTTTTGGGCTCATTGGGTGCGGCATTTCGCTTGCATTCGATGAAGGTTTAGAGGATGGTTTACGGTATTTATCTATAGCCCCCCATATGTTTACCGAACCAAACCTACCAACTGGATTTTCAATAATCCCACCACTTTGTTCATCTGCCACACTTATCTTGTTTATGTTTTTGTTGTCAAAGTGTGTTGAAAGAACTATTGTGATTCTATTAGCTTTGTTGATGTCCAAAAGCAGCTCGTGTAGTTTGTCTCGATTTGCTTCGTCAAGACCGGAATCAGGTTCGTCAAGAAGAAGCACTTCTGGATCTCTTAATAATTCTACACCAATACTCAAACGTTTACGTTGTCCACCACTCAACTTGCTGATTTTACTATCCATGACAGTGGAAAGATCCAAACTTTTTAACAGGTTCTCTACTCTACCAGAGAATCTGTCTTTGCTCTTAACAAAGATTTTATAATAGCCTTTAAGCAGTTGACATGGTGTAAGTTCATTATAGAGGGAATCGATTTGCGGGACATATCCAACTATTTCCTTAACAGTCCGGTCTTCCTTTTCCGCATTAACTTCAGCAAATTGCAATACACCACCGTATCGTTTATCATACCCCCCGAGTATTTTTAGAAGCACTGTTTTGCCCGTGCCGCTACCACCCAATACATACAGTATTTCGCCTTTTTCTGCATTGAATGTTGCTTTTGCCGAGCGGAGACTTCCAATGTTGCGCTTAGTTGAAAGCCCACTTGCGCTAATCGCTAACTTATCATTGTCAGCTTTTACTTTTTTAGCTCGTTCTTCTGCGCGATTTTTTTTTACCTTGCTAATTAACCCAGCAGGCAAGGCAACAACAAAGCCAATACCTAATACTATTCCTAATGCAATGAAAATACGCTCAAGCACAAGTCTTCCATCCACAACTTGCTCTTGCACCAATCTCAAAAGTTCAATATATAATACATATCCATCATACTCGTGGACAAATTCAACTTCGTATCTTTCAAATCCGTCCGCCAACACCCTAATTGTGTGCTTACCAAACTCTAGCATAATCGGGTCGTGCCAGTTTTCGAATTCCCTCCCGTCTAATAGCACAGTAGCATCGGCTTCACTTATATTTAGCGTGAGAAATCCAGCTATTGCTTCTATTGTGCCCACATCTATTTCCTCAACTTCACCTGACTGAACTTGAAACATGAACTCTCTATCGGCAATGTTATCACCTACTATTTTGATGTGATGTGTACCAGCGAAAATTAATGCCCACTGTTCTGATTCGTCGACACTCGCCCCAATAGGAATAGGGGTAAAGTCGTCATTTAATGAGCGAAGAAAACCGTTCATAATGTGTCCTGCGTTAATTACACGCACAGTACTGTCACCTTGCAAAATATCTATGAACCATATTGTGCTGTTATAAAATCGCATAAATATTCTCGACTCAGGCTGTATATGGTCAATAGCAGTTTCAACTCCATCTATAGTAATTATTATGTCGCTCGTAAACACAAAGTCCTCTTCGCCAATGGTTATAACACTGTCCGCACCATCGACAATGATATTTCCTTCAACACGCCGCTCCCTACCATCATTGCTTCTTGATATGCTAAGAACAGTACCATCCAACACAGCAGGCTCGCGTACAACAACAAAATCCGCATAGCTCTCTGCTGAGACAGTTGCGTCAACAGCATCACTGTCAGCGTCACCATCATTTGTGCTTGCTCCTGGCACAGGCTCTTCGCCTGCAGCTCCATACTCATGTGCTGGCTCGTCCAAAAACTCAATTATGCTCTGCACTTTAACCTCTACAATATCTCCAACAACGAGTGCCCGATAATGTATTAGTTCCCCTTGTTCGTCACGGAATTCTAATATTTCCGGCAAGCTGAATACAAATAACTCACTATCATAAAATCTAAGTAGCGTAATTGTTCGTGTTGTATAAATGTCTGTTCCAGAAACTATTGCCATAAATGACCGAACCGAGTGCTCGTTCTCGCCATTGTTCTCATCGGCTATCGCTATTACATATTTTTGGAAAAGTATGACGATGCATAACAAGCATACCAAAAACACTCGAATCTTATTATAAAAGCTCATAACGACTCACACCCCAAACTCTAATCAAAATGTCCTGCTGTTATCAGCAAGAACAATATATTTTCAGCCTCCTGGACTGTTACATACGCATATGGTGCTGCGTCAGCTATGCCCTCCGCCGTCCTTCTAAAAGGAATAAAGCGTCTCTGTACCAAGTAGTTAAGATAATGATAATAGTAGACATTCGGGTTGTCCGGCATGCCTACTGCATTTGCCTCAAAATGCAGTAGCCCATCTATTTCAAAACCGAAATACTCAATGTTTCCCGCAAGCATTCTAAACATATGACTACGCCTAAGTGGATCATGAGTCCTAAAAAGACCATCTGGAAACCCTGTCAGAACCTGCGTTTGAACGGGGCCAATGCGTACAGTTAAATTCTGCCCGATATTTATTGCTGCCTCTAATGACCCTCCCATTGGAACATCTATAAAAGACTGGATTGGTCTGTCAAAATGGAGTTGCTCAACCCAATGAATATGCATGAGCGCTTCATAAAATTCGCCACGTGTTACAATGCGCTCACCACCATGTTCAATGCCTTGAAAAGTTATGCCTCTATCACTTAGAAAATGACTTCTATTGGTAGTGTTGCCGTGCGGTGTTGGAGTCAACCGAAATCTCCCTGTGCGGTTTAGGTAAACATATAAATTATTACCCGCAACAAAACTCCGAGGAAGCACACCGCGTTCATTCCCAAAGATATCAATATATGCGACAGCGTTGTAAAGTAGATTCCCTTGTGCATCAGTCATAAAGTCCAGCGAGAGTGGCAGTGTTATCAGCGCACTTCTACCCGGATGCTCTTTATTCCTCACGTCGCCGTGCTCATTTTCCACTTCAAGCCTGATTATTGAATCCCCATGTACAGCGATTGCGTCACCCTCATATGCAAAAATCAGTCTGAGATCGGATTCAAAAGCTGGAGCACGTCCCTGCGGGTCAGGGCGGCCAAAAAAGAACTCTGAGGGAACATCAAGATTTCCATAATGGGTTAACATAGACAAAAATTTATCCGGTGTTTCCAAGAATCTTCCAATTTCTATAGGAAATTGATCCATACCTTGCAAATCCGGTGGCATTTCAAAGTTGTCCAATAAGTAATCAACATTTAGTTCCCTAATGGTGAGATGATCGGTTCTGCTAAACATGAGACCGAGGTCTCTGTACATGCCGTCAATCAGTTCTTGAGCTTCATGGCTGACCCTGCGAAAATCATCACTTTGCACCTCAGCGCGTGTAAGCACTCTTCGGAAATCGATTTCAACATCAATGCCTTGTGGATATTGCCTGTCCCCAGCAACAAAATCAATCCAATCATGCGATCTTCCTCCTGCTCTTATTTCCACAATATCAAGTGCATGCTGTATGCGATTCCGAGGTCCCATATCCTCACCTCCACACCCAGAAAGCAACAGTGGCAGACTAATAATTACAAGGCACGATATTAATCCTAGTAATAATCTCTTCATTTTCCTTTCTCCTATCTTCCGTGTAAGTTGATTTCGCGAAGCAACACACCGTTAACCATTATGCTTAATATATAGTTGCTTGCCGATGCAAAGTAGTGCGGGTTTAGTGTTATCGTTCTGCTGCCTGTGAATATGAACGTTACAGATTCATTACCGGGATTGATTCTTTGCTCGCTGCCAAAGGGGCGTATAAAATATGAAATTTCCTGCCGACCCCAACCAAGTCCCCCTTGAGTTACGGAAACCTCAATGTCTATTAGTTCCGTTCCACTCAATCCGGTTATAATGGGTCGAGATGGTCTTGTTACATCCATATGTCGAAATGCATCAGGGTCGTAGTTATTCATGGTTATGACTCCAACTATGACGAATACGATTATTAGGCCTGCCAAGATTAGTAAGGGTTTAAAGAATTTGCTCTCTGTGAGCTTCGGCTTGGGCGGCGGGGGGCCGGGGGGCGTAGGTCCAGGCGGTTGCGGCGGTGTGGGGGGAGGAGGACCTCCCTTTTTTTTACCATCGCCTAATTTGTACTCAATTTTCTCATTTTCGCAATATGCGATAAAAAGCTCTTTTGCAATCTTTTGGTCATTAAAAATTTTCATAAGCTCTGATATAAACTCATTACAGTCGGTTTCTGACAAGCTGTGAATCTTTGCATCATTACCAACTTTGTTGAGCACAGCAATTTTCGCGTGATACGCAAGATAGTCGTCATACAGTTTTTTGCTTGCATCACTTTCAAAGGCCTGTTCACACAATCCGCACAATTTCTCACCGGGTCCCTTTTCTGGAGTGACATTTCCAGCAAACTCTTCACGCTTTTTTTTCGTCCTCTCTAACAATGCATTTCGATTGCCACTGTGCTTGTCCCGTTCTGCTGTATTAGGATACAAGAAGTCATATAGGTTTTTTGCAGGTTTAAAGAGCCTAAGCTCGGACTCCATTAATGAAGTCGTCAGGTTGTCCCGAATTTTCGGTTCATCTCCGACATGCTTTTTATAGACGGCATCGTAATCAACAACTTCTACATATGCTATGTGTTTGAGTTTTGCGCGCTCTTGAACATCTTTCTCGGTTACGCTGTAATCCGTCTTTTTTTTACCCTCGTTCACTACAGAGAGGATATTCTTAATGTCGTTATCATCTATGCTGCCTTTATCTGCTTTCTTTTTATCTAAATAATTGTCAACATCGCCAAATACATTTTCACATGCTTCCTTAACAAGACGGTCGCGAGTGGCTTTGTTCTGCATATCATTTCGCATTTCATCGAGGTTTTCTAAATACGCTGTATATGTCGGTCCGTTCATCACGTCAATTTGAGATTTCTGACTCCAAATACCCCGCTTTTCATTAATTCTTTTCTCAATGGTTTCCCAATCATCAACAGGATTGGGAAAAAATTCTAACTCTAAAACTATGTACCAATTCATCGCTCGCCTCATCTCCTACTTAGTTTATCTCGCTGAAATTTTACCGCTTATCTCCTGTGCAAAACCAACAAATGACCCTCCTAGCTGATCGACAGTTGACAGTTTGGCATATTCCTTTATTGAGGCAATTTTTTCAAGAAAAGGTCTGTTAGCTGACCCAAAGCCTAATGCCATGATGTCTATATTAGCTCTATGGCAGTCCTTTGACACCGACAATGCTTGAGCTTCAGCAGTCCTCTCCCATTCTCCGTCAGTTAAGACAATAGCGTATCTGGTACCTTTTTCGTTTGACAGCCTAGAGCGAATCTCATTAAACGGTTGGGCACTATTGCCGCCCCCAACGCTTACTTTATCAATGCTCTGTATCGCTCTTTTCACAGCGCTATAGTCATTTGTCAGGCCTAATGTGCAATTGACTCTGTTTGCAAAAGCTATAAGACCGATTTTTACATTACTTGAATCCATTTGACTAACAAACTCCAGCATCGCTTCTTTTGCTTTGTCCACTGGTAGCGGAACACCGTAGAACATGCTTCCCGATAAATCAATCGCCAAGTATACGCTAGCGCTTTGTATGACTTTTCTTTTTATCTGCTTGATAACTGGAGGGTTGTCAACCCAAGTCATATCTTTGGGAATTGCTTGTATATCTATTGCTAGGCTCTTTTTTGTCTCCTGTTCAGCGGCGCTAACCTCTATAATGCTATCGCTGGTATAGGTGTAAGTGACATCTATTATCACTTCTTCTGCGCTTTCTTTGGTTAAGCTTTTCTTAGCAATAACGTACTTGTTAATGAGTCTGTTCCTCAAAGGTTCATCGTAGTAGTCACCCTGAGTGACATATATCTCAAAGTCTTCCCCATCCTCGCCTACATAATGCTTGTAGGATTTTGTCGAATTAATTGGAATTGCAGATTGGCGATGAATAATAACGCTGTTTATATAGCAAGTGCCACCTTCGTCAACAGCAATCATGCCAAGCGAATGAGCGGTTGCGTCTGTAATAGATTTAGCACCTGCTATTTTGAGCACTGATTTGCCATTGGAGCCGCCGAGTTGGGGTTTAACTATCTCTCCTGTTCTTTTGATGTTGGCTCTGATTGCAGCCCCAAGTGCAACTGCCTCATCGACATTTATCCCTCTAAGCGGTGGTGATCCCGACATCTTCTCTATGTAATCGTGAATCATTTTCATCCGCGTAGAGCCGCCAACTAAAATCGCGCCGTCAATGTCGCTCCAGCTTTTGTTTACTGATCTCATCAGACTGCTTATTACATCTCTGGTTGTACCCATAAGATGATCCGATATCTCCACAAATTTTTCTGTTGTAATCTCAAATGTTTCATCAAAGCCTTTATACTTCACAGGGATATTGACGGAATTTCTGCTGCTCAGATGCTTTTTCGCTGTTTCCGCCTTTACAATAAGGGAACCCATGAATCCGGAGTCATCAGCATCGCCGAGGTCAATATCTGTCTTTTTGAAAAACTCCTTTGCCAGATATCTCGCAATACAATCATCCCAGTTCTTGCCACCGAGGTCATGGTTGCCATCACTACCCAAAACGACAATCTCATTTTTGGTGACATTTGCTATTGTCACATCAAAAGTTCCTCCCCCAAGGTCATAAATCAGGATTGTCTGCTCTGTGTCCTTTTCATTTATGCCGTACGCAAATGCAGCCGCAGTAGGTTCGTTGACAAGCTCAACGTCTTTTAGACCAGCCTTTTTTGCTGCTGTCAAGGTCGCCTTTCTTTCTGAGTCGGCAAAATACGCGGGAACAGTAATAACAGCGGCATCAAATGCTTCCCCACATTGTTCCTCGGCTTCTGCGATTATTTTCTCAAGAAGAATTGCTGACAAATCAGTTGCTGTATACTCTTTTCCATAAAATTCTACAACAAAGTCTGTTTTACCCATACTACGTTTAAAGAAAGCTGCCGTATTTGAGTCGCCTTGCTCTTGCATGCTTTTGGCTTCTTCGCCAAAGAGTATATTGCCATTTTGTTCAAAGCAAAGCACAGACGGTGTGACCGACTCATCATAACTGTTCTTGATTATTTCCGCTTTTCCTGTTTGCGGATTTATCCGAGCGATGGCACAGAAAGTTGTGCCAAGATCTATCCCTACCCTTATTCCCATGTATCTGCCTAGCCTCCAAACTATCCAATTCAAATACTGAAAATGATGTTCGCTATTTCGTCGTTCTAGTGCTTTCGGGTGGGCAAGTCATCGCCCGAAAGACAAACCCCTAGCTCTTTATCGTTATGCCTTCGAGTTTTTTCGTCATTTCCTCAACTTCAGCATCGGTCATCGAATACCCCTTTTGAGCTTGCAAAGGCGCCTTTATGCTTTTGTTTTTTGTCAAATCTAATCCGCTAACCTCTAATGTACCATCATTATTGAGGGTAAATGTTACAGCAAGAGGTGCACCTTCCGGAAGGTCGCCTGTCAGCTCAAGCACAACCGTACCTAATAGATATTTCTTGTCAATATCAAATATCTCGTCCGTGATGTCACTTTCATAAACGACAAGCGGTGCTTTGGTCATATTGGCTGAATATGTTAAAAACTCCTCTGTCACACTAACTTTTCCATCTGGCATCCGGGAGTGTGCGATAATCATGTTCTTGCACTTTGCTACGTCGTCAATGATGCACTCGATAGCCAAGCTCTTTCGTGTTGCCATAGTTATCGTGATCTCTTCGCCGGCTAACTTTAGCTTTTTCTTCCCCTTGCCATCTCCTCGCCCGGCTGCGTACAATGCTGCGCCCTGTGCTACGCATAAATCCACATCGGTCTTTTTTAGCGGTAAGCTATATTTTTTCGTTAGGGCATCCTCGACCTGGTTCATCCGTGTAGAGCCGCCTACTAGGATTACTTCGTCTATTGTATGACCTTTACCTTTAGCGATATCTATTGCCTCGTCCGTTAGCTTAAGGGTTGCTTCTAGCAAATGGCTTGTAATATCATTAAATTTTGCTTTTTCTAAGGCTATGGATTTTGTTGTCCCACCTGCGGATACAATGATATTAGTGTCGGGCTTTTTTCCAGTGAGCATCTTCTTTGCTTTTTCCGCCTTTATACGCAAATCTTGCATCTCATTGTCATCTAAATCCCCCTCGAATGACGTTGCTGATGCAAATTCTTTAATTGCATACTTAATAATTTCGTCATCCCAATTCTTCCCACCCAACGCATGATCGCCGGTAGTGCAAATTACATCCAAATCACCGCCATCGCCTACTCTCATCACCGAGACGTCAAATGTTCCGCCTCCCAAGTCATAAACCAAAATTGTAGTGTTGTCGTTTCCTCTGTCAAGCCCATAAGCAATGGCAGCGGCTACAGGCTCATCCAATACTTCAAGCACATTGAGACCCGCCATTTTCCCAGCAGCCTTTGTTGCGTCTCTTTCGTTTTGCCCGAAATAGGCAGGGACAGTTATTACGACATCCTTAACTTCTATATCAATTAAATCAGAGGTATCCTTTGCAAGCTTCCGCAAAACATGACTAGAGACCTCTTGCGGCGATTTGTCCTCGCCATCCAACACAAGCGCAGTGGGACTTTTTCCCATGAGCGGCTTGAATAGCGATGCTGTTCTTTCGGGTTCAATTACTGCATTCTCTTTGGCAACGTCACCCACTTGAACAGAATCAGAGCTTTCATAGCAAACAACAGATGGTGTTGTGTCAGACCCTTCAGAGTTTTTGAGTACGACTGCGCGATCAGTCTCGTCAACATGTGCAATGCATGAATACGTTGTCCCTAAGTCAATACCAAATACTTTCTTCTTTTCGCTCATTTTTTCTCTCCTATCCTAATACTTGAGTTTCTATTATGTAATATTCGGGCTGGTTTGCCTTTGTAGTAGTCACACTTATTTATTGTTTTGCCCCCTTCTCTGCCTCATATATATATACCTCCACCTGCTCGGGGTACATAGTCTTTCCTGAAATGCTATAACCATCTGATACTGATTTTGCGATTTTCTTATTTAGCTGCACAATATTCGTTGAAATTTTCTTAGTCGCCCTCTGTGGGCCGGGCGAAAAATCATCTATTTCTGGAGTGCTCGAACTTATGACTACTCCGTGGTTTTCTAAAATGTCCTTGACCTCGATTGCACATACTTCAAATTCATCGATAGTAATATGCTTTGCTCCCTCTGGTCTGCTTTTGCACGCCTCCAACAATTTCATTATGTTGTTTCGCATTGCGATAACATCCGCCAGAACTCGACCTGTCAATTTTGAGTACATATCGTTTCTGTGTTCCTGCAGCTCTCTGTGCATGTTATCAACAATACTTCTTTCGTGCTCACTATGCTCGATTTTAGATTGGAATAGCCTTTCTAACCCATCAAATTTGCTGTTAAGCTTTTCTATTTTATCGGCGAGCTTCTGTTCATCATAAAACTGTACTTCTGCCTCAAAAATCTCATTGCTCTGTGCGTTTACTGGGGGTTCACTATGAGCACTCTCTGCGAAATCGTTATGTGCGTTGTGATTTTCGCCCTCAACACTATTGACGGACTGTTCTTCGCAATCTGCAAGTGTCTCCCCATGTGTGGTTGATGTTTCTCTCACATCTATAGCCATTGATACTACCTCTCAATCTTATAATCGCCGCGCTGAGCTGCCTCATAATTGCCACATGTTTTGCAGTTGTCGCTATTTAAGCAATGATAATCTTTGTGACCTCCGGCTTGATATGCACTTGAATCCCATGGGGTTACTCTACACTCTGATCTTGATGGGTTAAAATATGGACACATATGCGATTCCTCCTCTCCACATGACGGAACTCTTCAGTCTAATTTTGATTTGACCGCTCTACTGTTGCAAAGCAGAACCATACTAGCAAAATCCTCACTCTCTTTTATCTGAGTTTGTCAATTTGATGGCTACAAACTTCACCATCAACATTATTGACACAACACACTAACTAAAATGATGTATTGAAAGCAATAGGCTCTAAAGACTAAAATGGAATCCAACGGCAAACGGTAGCACACAACGCCTACAACCCATTGAAAATACAAGCCCGGAGGAATCCGAAGCATAACGAACAAAGCGTCTGCCCCTGCAAACGCTTTGTTGCATAAAACATTATTTATCTGTATCATCTGATGATGAATACAACAGTTTCATAGGGCTGAAAACCCTTGGAAATACTAACAAAAAACAGCCCATACAACATTTTAGTTAAAATGTTGTATGGGCACTTATTAAGGAGGAACCAAAATGGCAACGACTCAACCAATCCGAGACAAGGAAGATGTCAATAAACTAACCGCATATTATGAGGAACTAGGCCAACTACGAAATCAAGCTCTCATTGTTGTGTCGTTGCATACAGCTCTGCGCATAAGCGATGTGCTATGCTTAACATGGGATGATGTATACGATTTTAACAAAAACCAAGTAAAGAAATCAATCACGCTTACTGAGAAAAAAACAGGCAAGCAGACTAAAATCGCATTACACAAATCAATCGTTGACGCACTAACACATTACGCTTCGCAGGCCGCGATTAAAGGTGGATTCATCTTTAAAAGTTCAAGAAGCAACAAGGCTATAGACCGCACACAAGCGTATCGCATAATACGCACTGCCGGAGAAGCGGTAGGGATTGAGGAGCGCGTATCATGCCACTCACTGAGAAAAACATTCGGCTATCACGCATGGAAAGATGATGTTCCCACGGCGATAATCGTGGAAATCTATAACCACACTTCATTGGCAGTCACTAGGCGATATCTCGGCGTTGCACAAGACGATAAGGACTCTGTGTACTTGGGAATAGACTTTACAGCACGAGCAAGTGCTCAAAAACTGCCACCATTTTATACCAGTTGCCTATAAATTGCAAGAGAAATTTTGCTCATTACACCACAAACAAAACTAACAAATTCAGTCTATTTTTCTGATATCGCAACAATGTCTGCGTTGCGCCGATGTCAGGAAGGTGCAACATTATCATCAACATGCTCAAACCGCTTTGTCGGCTTGCCGTCAAGCTCAATCAAATCCTCCCACATGGCGAGTGGACGCACCCATGTGCCTTGCTCGCCATAAAGGGCTTTGTAAATGAGCATATTTTCAAGCGTTTCGCTGTGCTTTGCAGCCCCTGGTTACTTCGTACCGATTTCCTTTGTAGTGGCGGTAGATGCCGAGTGGCATTGAGGTATTCATCGCAATTACAAGCTCCCTTCTATCGCCATTCCTGCCGCTTTGCCATACGCACGAATCAGCCCGCCTTTTCCTAGAAGCGTTCCCCCGAAGTATCGGACAACCACGACTACTACGTTTTGCAGATTTCTGCGGGTAATTGCATTGTATATAGGCAGCCCTGCCGTTCCACGCGGTTCGCCGTCGTCGTTTGTTTTTGCTGTGCCTGTCAGAACATATGCAAAAGCCACATGGCGCGCTTTTGGATGCTTGCGGGAGACTTCGCTAACAAACGCTTTGGCATCGTCTTCGGAATTTACCCGTGAGGCATAACCGATAAACCGTGATTTCTTCTCAATAATCTCGTGCATCGCAAAAACAACCTTCCGCAGTGTGCCGGCAGCTAACCCATAAAATGGTCGTTGGATCCGGTGATCGGGTCATCAGAAATTCCGTTGCGGCGACTACCATCTTCGACCTGCACAGTCTGCTGCGTAGCTGCTGTCAACCAAAAATTCACGCTCTTCTGCATGATGCAAACGTCTCATGCATTATGTTTGAAAGTATACTCTATAACATCTGCCCCATCAAATAAAACATGGCGAGGCAACTCCGAGGCGAGACCGGTGACATGATGATTTGCTCCCTGCCACTTGATCACTATCAAAAGATGATTTATTATATTCTGCATAGCGACGTGCTCCTAAGCTGGCCGTTGATTTTGCATACAAATTTTTTACAGTACGTATGGACGAAGTGGTGAGGAATTAGATATGGCATTACGCAACCTAACAAATTGGAATGACCCGCAGTTCCGCAAGAAAAGCCGTCCGGTAGAAAAATTTGACGAGCGGCTATGGGCTTTGCTTAACGATATGTGCGAAACGCTCGAAAAGGCAAACGGCTACGGCTGTGCGGCGGTTCACGTGGGTGTATTGCGCCGAGTAATTGTTGTTTTGGACAATGACGGAGTGATTGAAATTGTGAATCCCGAAATAACTGAAGAAAGCACGGAAACACAGAAAGTGCTTGAGGGTTCAATTGCCCCCGATGCCCCGCACGGATATGTCATTCGACCCAAAAGAGTGGCCGTGGCGGGGTTCGACCGAAACGGAAGCCCTATATCCGTTACTGGCGAAGATTTCTTAGCTGCTACGCTCTGCCATGAAATAGACCATTTAGATGGGGTTTTGTTTACCGACATTGTTGTGGCATAGAGCAGTCAAGCCGGAATTTTACTCCACCCATATTACATTCAAACTTTGCATATCAATCCCCATATCATAGCACATCAATTTCAAACTCTATTTCATCCCGCAAGGGGATTCCGTCATCCCCGATAAGCGGTATGGATGGCTTCAACTGCCTTGCTATTTCCATTGCCCCGATTCTTATTTCACGAATCGTGAACCCGCGCCGTTGATAAAATCGAATGGCGTGTGTATTGTCATTGCTTGTTTGGACAATTATCTTGCCCACGCCTGCTTCCTTTGCAATTTGTTTCACCCAGTCTATCAAAGCAGTAGCTATGCCGATGTTCTGAACCACGCTTTCAAGCACCATGATTTCGCATACGCCATTGTGGAACTCATACAACAGGTATCCAATAACATCAGTTCCGCACACCGCCGCATATCCCGGCATCGTGCGGGAATCCCACAGCTTACCGCCCGTTGCAAGCAGCGGTGAACCCCATGTGTCCGATAAAACAGCCTGAGTTTTCGTGCGGAGAGTATCGCAGACGGTTTGGATTTCATATTCAGGCGGCTCAAGTGGCTTCACAAAGAAAATGCAGCGTTCCGTTTCCTTATATCCGATTTTCCGGTGAAAGTTGTAGCTGCCAGTGTTTTCAAGCAAACAGTCGCTTGCAATTTCACGGCAACCATTCATTGCCGCCCATCGCTCCGTTACTTTGACAAGTTCATGGGCAATGCCGCCAAGACGGTGTTCCGGCAAAACATAAATTGCTTCGAGGTAGCCTTTCAAATCTTCGTTTGTGCCATTTATATATTCACGGCGCAGCGAACCATGCGAAATACCGACAGGCTCACCGTCTGCAAGCGCAAGGAAAAAAACCTGATTTGTGTCCGCAAAATGTTTTTCATTTTCTTCAAGCAGTTCTTCTCGCAATAAATCCGGAGCCTGCCTCTCGTCGTTATAAAGCAAAAACAGCAGGTTGGTCAGAACCTCTATATCCGGCCGCTTTGCCTTGCGGTACAAAATTTGATTTTCCATTCCTTGCATTCTCCAATTCAAAATCAATTCCTCGAATCAATTAACTTTACAAAAAGCGCAAATCCTTTGATGACTAGCAATATTCCGCGCGGCTTTCAGCCCAAGTCGCATTTTTGAAAATGAAGGTGCTTGGGTAAGAGTTTCGTCCCGCATTTTCTTGTACAGCTCATAAATATTTGTTACTGCTTGCGTCACAGCAAACTGGCATAAGTCGTGTTCTTCCAAATCGTACTTTTTTTGAAAAATTCACTTTAAAACCTTGCGCATATGTCAATAATTGGTTATAGTATGACTACGACAGGAGGTGTTTTTTGTGCATATTAAGGCATCGGCTTCTATCAGGAGCAACTATAATGAAATATCAAAGCTATGCAAGCAAAGCGGCGAGCCCGTTTATCTAACAAAAAATGGCGAAGGTGATTTGGTAGTCATGGATATCACTTCTTTCGAACGACGCGAGAAGGAACTTCGGCTTGCTGAAGATTTGTGGGGAATCCGTACAGCGCGGTTAAACGGCGCAAAGGGCCATTCAATTGTGGAAGCCCGCAAGGTTTTAACAAAAACTATAGAAAGAGCGGGAGTTGGCAAATGATCACGGAATCAACATACGCTGTAGAGATTTCAGATGCCGCGCTTGCAATGCTTGACAGCCATGTTGACTTTCTTGCAAGAGTCAGTGCAGGTGCGGCAATTAAATTAATGGACGAAATGCTTGGAGATATGGCATCGTTATCGGAAAACCCTCAACGTTTCCCTGTGTATGAGAACAGTTTTATTCCCCTTGGCCGCTATCGGAAGATGCTGAGTGCGAAACGCTCGAAAAGGCAAAAGGCTACGGCTGTGCGGCGGTTCATGCGGGTGTATTGCGCCGAGTATTTGCAAAACTAAATCGTAATCCAATAGCGCTGAAGAACATTGCCGCTATCTTCCGTTATTTCGTTTTCTAAAACACCCGCATTGTTGGCTATGGTTTTTGCAGAGCCTATGTTGTCTTTATCACAAGTGACGAGAGCTTTTTCAATTCCAAAATCGCGACATTTTTCAAGAGCAAGCTCAAGCATTTTTGTACCGTAACCTTTTCGCCGCTCAGTTGGACGAACGCCGTAACCAATGTGACCGCCGTGTTTTTGCAACGATTCATTCAAATAATGCCTAATGGATATTGTTCCGATGATGCACCCATCAACAACCGCAAAATAGGTAGTGCCGGTTACAAATTCAGGCGGCACTTCTGTTTGTGCCAAGATGATGCGTTCTAGCCATTTTTCATAGCTTTCGGCATGAACAAAACCCGCACTTCCGTGTATATGGCTTTCATTATTATCTATATGCTCTTGCCGATAGCCAAGAGCCGCTTGCTTGTGCTTCATCGTTGGGAAAATAAGTTCCATCATGCTTTTCTCCTTAGTTCGTATATTCACCATTCTGCACTCACCTTAAAAACATTTTTGAAAAATGCTGCAACCCACCGTGAACATTCAAATATTTATCGCTGTAGCCGTCAATATCCTGCGGTCATATAATCTTAGTCGTTGAATATTCCAGCTTCACCTCGTTGTCCTTCGTGCGGGCTAATTTGGCCTTATTTCCGTTGTCATCCTCAAGGGACATCTTCTCAAGCTTGTGGTCGGAAAAGAAATCAACAACGACCGTTTCCACAAATTCGGCCCACCGTTTTTGGTTGCGCGTTTCAGGTTCGTATTCATCCTCCATTACTTGGGGTACATTTTGTTCGCTCATGTTAATTGACGCTCCTTACTTCATAGTCAAGATGCAGTATAGCAGAAAACCGGTAAACGCACAAGTTGTCGCAGGGTATTGTCAACACTTTTCTGGACAAAATTTTGTCGACCGAATGATTGATTGGTTGCTATTCAGTGCCTCTTGCGTCATTTAAGCGCGCAGTCGCAGAATCCAGTATATCGACACTTCTTTAGGTAGTGCTAATTGGGGTTTTGCCTCCGGCGGGGAACGGCCTCCGGCGGGTTACTTTTCTGCTCGTGCAGAAAAGTAACCAAAAGACACGCCAAGGGGATGCCCCTTGGAACCCCGGGCTCGCTAACTCGCTGCGGCTCGAACAGAGCTCGCCTAGGACGAGGGACAGGGCGCTGAACAATTACACATTTTGTTTGCGGTGTAATGAAAATGAGCAAAATTTATCTTGCAATTTACAAGTAGCTAGTATAAAATGGTGACGATTTTTGAGCCTTTGCTCGTGATGTAAATTTTATTCCCAAGTACACAGAGTCCTTGTCGTCTTGTGTGACACCGAGGTATCGCCGAGTGACTGCTAGTGAACTGTGGTTATAGATTTCCACGATTATCGCCGTGGGAACATCATCTTTCCATGCATGGTAGCCGAACGTTTTTCTGAGCGAATGGCATGATACGCGCTCTTCAATCCCTACCGCTTCTCCGGCGGTACGTATTATGCGATACGCTTGTGTGCGGTCGATAGCTTTGTTGCTCCTTGAACTCTTAAAAATGAATCCGCCTTTAATGGCAGTCTGTGAAGCATATCGTGTCAGTGCGTCAACGATTGAGTCGTGTAGTGCAATTTTAGTCTGTTTGCCTGTTTTCTTCTCAGTGAGTGTGATTGACTTCTTTACCCATTGATTGTCAAAATCGTACACGTTGTCCCATGTCAAGCGTAGTACGTCGCTTATGCGCAGGGCTGTATGCAAAGCCACAACAATGAGAACTTGATTTCGTAGTTGGCCTAATTCCTCATAATATGCAGTGAGTTTATTGACGTCTTCCTTGTTTCGGATTGGTTGAGTCGTTGCCATTTTAGCTCCTCCTTAGTTAAGTGTCCATACAACATTTTATCCAAACTGTTGTATGGGTCTGCTTTTGTTTGCATTTCCAAGGGTTTGAAGCCCTATGAAGTTGCTTTAATCATCACTGGATGATATAGACAAATCATATTTTTTCATCAAAGCGCCCGTGAAAACAGGCGCTTTGTTCGTTATGCTTTGGATTCTTCCGAGCCTGTGTTTTCAATGGGTTTCATGCGTTTGGTTTTGCATTTTTCCATGGGGTTCTGCTTTAGTCTTTAGTGCCTATTGCTTTCGATACAACAGTTTGGATAAATTGTTGCGCACTACTGTAATCTTGTCTGAGTCTGGCCATGAGAAAAATATTCTGCATTTGATGCTCCGGTTCGTATCGCAAAATCAATGTTGACAGGGATTTGAATAGCCACACAAAGCGGGAAAATTAGAATTACATCAAACGATTTTTCAAGTGATAACATATAACTATGATGAATTACTATATTGATTATGCCACAATGTGCAGCAGAGGGAATGTCCGGGCTAAAAATCAAGATAACTTTTGGTGCATGGGTAAATTTCTGGAAAGTGAAAATGATGGATTAGCTGAGCCAATTGCAGGTATAACAGAATCAAAAAGCTATCCCGCCTTTGCCGTGTTTGACGGGATGGGCGGCGAACAACAGGGCGAGGTCGCCGCATTTATTGCCGCCAACAGTTTTGACGCCATCTATGCAGAAGGCCGCAAACACGACACTAAACAATTCCTGCTTGATGCATGTGCCGATATGAACAAAGCAATTTGCGCACACGCAAAAGAACGCCGCCTCCGAAGCTCGGGGTCTACAGCTGCGATACTAATGTTTGGCAAAAAAGATATTTACATCTGCAACATTGGAGACAGCCGGATATATCAATTCAGCGATAATGCCCTGACGCAAATATCCCACGACCATAGTGAAAACAGCGTCAAAGACAGAAAGCCGCCGCTGACACAGAATTTAGGAATCCCCGAAACAGACTTCGTCATAGCTCCATATGTGGCAAAGGGGATATTCGCTAATATGGACAAATACCTCATTTGCTCAGATGGGCTGACGGACATGATCTCCGAAGAAGAAATAACAAAAACAATTGCCGCAAATAGCGGCATCATGAAAATTGCCGAAGCGCTTATGAAAAAAGCCCTCAAAGCGGGCGGTCATGACAACATCACTCTAATACTGTGCGAAATTCGCAGGAAAACCATATTTCACAAAAATTTTGCAGGGGGCGTGTCCAAATGAGCATTGAAAAAATGAACACCATCTGGCCTGAATGGAAGATTACTCAGCAGCTCGGCGAAGGGTCATTCGGAAAAGTCTACAAGGCCGTGCGAGAAGAACACGGCGTGACATCCACCGCCGCAGTGAAAGTAATTTCTATCCCGCACAGCGATGCGGAGCTGGTCTCAATACGCTCGGAAGGACTGGACGAAACAGGGACGCGCTCATATTTTGAGGGCATCGTAACTGACTTCGTAGGTGAAATTAAGCTGATGGAATCTATGAAAGGCACATCAAACATCGTCAGCGTCGAGGACTATAAGGTGCTGGAAAAGACCGATACGATAGGCTGGGACATCTTTATCCGCATGGAGCTTCTGACTTCGCTTAATGATTATACAATCGAAAAAAAGCTGACGGAACCAGAGGTTATAAAGCTGGGTCAGGATGTTTGCTCGGCTCTGGAGCTATGCGCCCAGCGCAACGTCATCCACAGAGACATCAAGCCCGAAAACATCTTCATATCCTCATTTAGCGACTTTAAGGTGGGCGACTTCGGGATTGCCCGGGAACTGGAAAAGACCAGCGGCTCATTATCACAAAAGGGGACGTATAACTACATGGCGCCCGAAATTACAACATCTAGGCATTACGACGCCACGGTGGATATATATTCCTTGGGGCTGGTGCTTTATAAGCTTATGAACAACAATCGGCTGCCGTTTCTTGACCCAACCGCTCAACTCATCCAATATCAAGACCGCAAGGATGCAATTGACAGACGCTTTGGTGGAGAACCGCTGCCTGCGCCCATACAGGCAAGCCCGGATTTAGCAAGTATCATTCTTGCGGCCTGTGCTTTTAATCCCGCAGAGCGCTATGCAACACCGACGGCATTTAAGAATGCTCTAGAAGTAGTGGCAGGGCAAAATCCATCTCAGGCTCCGGCGGCTCTTGACGTAAATGCGACGACGGCGGTTCGCCGTGCGCCGGATGCGGCAAATCAAGCCGTTCCGCAGCCTGCTCAAACCGATATTCCTACTGCGTCATTTGGCGCAAAGAAGAAGTCCGGCAAAAAGAAATTCGTGATTTCTGCCGCCGCCC
>Ga0209755_10000256_pt1 | contig 104733 bp, 100 predicted proteins | sample TergutCo191P1_FD_187301 | JGI IMG/M metagenome (GOLD analysis project Ga0209755, IMG submission 187301) | Cornitermes sp. P1 segment gut microbial communities from Petit-Saut dam, French Guiana - Co191P1 (SPAdes) (version 2) | ecosystem: Host-associated > Arthropoda: Insects > Digestive... | reverse complement strand
GCTGTATTACGCTATATGTGGTGGTGATGGATGCAATGGTACACCAGACGTTTTGAGAGTCAGGCACTCTGCGTGTCCTTTAGTGGATGATACTTTGCACATGCTCTAATTATACGACCGTTTAAAATGAACGATCGTCAATTCAAAAATAATACGATAAATTCGCATTTTAGTCAATATAATTGCATTTCACAATGCTCAATTTAAACGGTCTATTAATTTTAGCAGTTCAAAAGAGGAGACTATTATGGACTCTCCGCCAGAGCTTTGCGAAGGCGGAGGGAATATCGCGAGAGAGAATGTAAACAACAAACCTAAAATAAAGGAAAAAACATGAAAAAGAAAATAACAAAAGAACAAGCATTGGGACTTGGATTGGCAATAGCCATGCCGTTTGTCGTAGCAACTTGTGGCGATGAACCGAAATCTCCTCAACCCGGGCCCCAGCCGGGCGAGCCCGAGCCCACTACATGCGGATGTCCGAATGGAACGGCGCACGAACCGGAAAACTTTCCGTGCTGTGAATTCGGCGATTGCAACTGCACAATCGCAGAACCGGAAATTCGGAGTTTCCCAGTCAGTTTTGATTTCAAAATGGCCGATAATGACACCGGAGGCATTCGTAACGCAACCATTCAAGATGTGCGCACCAAATGCGGAAGCGCAAATCTGGAACAGTTGAATGTGAATGGCAAAAATATCGTGACCATAATTGATGAAGCGATAATGGGTGCGTTTAACACGACTGCCGTTTATAACTCACAAAAGAACGCGTTCAGAAGAGTGTTCGGACAAGAAGGTGGTGTCACGATAATCGTTGACAATTCTGCGATTGCTTACAAAATGAAGGCAACGGATGCGACAACGATATATATTCATATCAATTACTTAATCTCACCTGCCAATATTCAACAGAATATTTTTGACGCGGTTGTGGCCATGAATGGTGGTGCTTCTTTGCCTCTTGAAATCAGCAAAGCGATTGTGCCGGTGCCACAGTATAATCGGCAACGCAGAGTGTCAGTCACCGAAAACGTCTGGTGTACCGTTGCACATAACACCACCATATATAGCGTAATGCCGCAGATTTTGAATCCCTGCTCTCATTTATTCTGAAGTGTACGCTAATAAATCTACCAGAACGGCGTGAGCGCAAAGGTCTGACGGCGTCTATGGCTGCTTTTCACTCAAGTCTTATTAACGCCGTTCGCGAAGCGAAGGAGCAATGCACTAATAGATAAAACCCAGTCATCTTAGCCGTCAGGCCTTTGCGCTCACGCCTTTCATGGCATCTTTAAGCATACACTTCAATATCATTTTACAAGCTCGTAATTAGCCAGCGCTTCTTCGATTAATTCTTCAAGCTCAAGTTTTTCGTACAGTTCGTTAGCTTCGCTCGCGTCTGCGTGCAAAACAGGGTGAGGCGGACTGAAAAGCGTGCAGCAGTCCTGATACGGCTGAATCGAAGTTTCAAAAGTGCCTATTAACCTCGCTTTTTTTATAATATCCTCTTTGCTAAAGCCGATTAGCGGGCGAATGACAGGAAGAGAAACCTTGCTTTGCGTGCAGGTTAAGTTTTCAATTGTCTGGCTTGCAACCTGTGAAAGACTCTCACCTGTAATCAGGCACTTGCATTTTATTTTTTTTGCGGCTTTTTCTGCGGCGTTCATCATTGCCATGCGAAGGAGGACAGTAGTCCACGGCAAAGGAGCGCGTTCTTTTATACGCATCTGCGTCTTTGTAAAATTTAAAATGTACAGGTGAATGCCCATGCAGTACGCGCCTGTAATTTTTGAAAGTTTTATTACTTTTTCTTTCGCTTCCAGAGAAGTGTAAGGGTACGCGTGAAAATGAACCGCGCTTATATTCATGCCGCGCGCCGCCATCAAAAATCCGGCGACAGGCGAATCTATTCCTCCTGACAACAAGAGCATCCCTCTTCCCGCGGTTCCGACGGGAAGACCGCCGAGTCCTTTTTTGCCTCCCGAGTAGACAAAGGCTTTTTCGCGAATTTCAATTTTAATGACGTCCTGCGGATTGTGAATATCAACTTTTAAATCGCTGAACGCGTTATTGACGGCGTTTCCAGCTTCGCAGCATAATTCGTAGGAAGTTAATGGAAAACTTTTATCAGTTCTTCGCGCGTCAATTTTAAAAGAGCGAACACCGTTGTTAAAAAGTTTTTTTCCTTCTTCAACGCAGGCGGCGAGAACTGATTCGCTGTTTTTTTCGCAGGTTATGGTTTTTGCCCAGCCTGAAATGCCGGTTAAATGAGAAAGCGCATCTTCAATTTTTTCAGATTTTTCTTCTGAAGCGTATATATAATAACGCCCTGCCGTAAATTTTATTTTAATGCCGTTATCAATTGCTGACATAAGGCGCTGTATATTGCTTTTTAAAACGCCTTCAAAACTTTTTTTGTTCTCGCCTTTTAAAGTGAGTTCAGCAGGTTTTAATAACCATGTAATCATAAAGTTTTTAATACCTCTTTGATTCCGTCAATCAAGGCGTCAATCTCTTCGTTCGTGGTGGCATAACCCTGCGAAATGCGGATGCCTTCGACCCTCAGGTTTTCTTCTATACCCATTGCGGCAAGGACAGGCCGCTCAGGCGATGAAGAAGAACACGCAGACCCTGTTGAGACAGCAAAACCAAGATCGTCAAGCGCGCGCGCCATAACCTCTCCGGGAATCCCCTTAAACGCTGCCTGTAAAATAAAAGGCGAAAACCCGTCTTCATTATTTATTCGCTCCTTGGGAATAATCACACACCGATCTATCGCTATAAGCGAAGTAATCAATCTCCGCCACCTCTCCTTAGCCTCAACAAACTCCTCACTACAAACTCTCTCTAAACATTGCGCAAAAGCAATAGCGCCTAGCGTATTTTCAGTGCCGCCCCTAATACCGTTCTCCTGACCGCCTCCGGTGTAAAAAACATCAATGGGTTTTCTCAAATACAAAAGACCAGTTCCGCGCGGTCCGCCCAATTTATGAGCGCTGAGCGAAGCAGAATCAATCTCCCAGTTTGATATGTCTACAGGTATTTTTCCAACTGCCTGTACCATATCGCAGTGAAGGTGAATAGGCGCCTTAGAACTGCGAAGAACATCTTTTAAAGACGCGATATCTGTAACAGCCCCTGTCTCGTTATTAACAGACATAACCGCGGCAAAACGCACATCGCCGTACCGGGTAAGCGCATTTGTCAATGTTTCGGGCGTTACCCTGCCGGTTGAGTCGACAGTGATGCTTCCTACAGGTTTTCCAATTCTTTCAAGGGTCTTCATGCCCTCCCTGACAGAGGCATGCTCGGCAAGAGAGGCGATTATTCGCCCTTTCCCCGGGCGCGCCAGACTTGAAAAAAGAGCGATGGCATTGGATTCCGTGCCGCCGGATGTAAAATACAGGCTTTGAGGCGGCACATTTAAGGCGGCGGCGGCGCGATTTCTGGCTTCTTCAAGCGCGTTTTTCGCCAAACGGCCCTCATTATGCAGCGAAGAGGGGTTTCCGAAGAAAAAAGCGGTGTTTATTACTTGATTTGGAGCGGAGGCAGCCCAGTCAAAGTATATCCGTCTCCCCGCATTTGCGTCTTTTTCCATATTTCTTCGGTTTACCACTATAAAAATATCCGGAAATTCATTAAAATTCAATGGGAGTGTTATATGTTAGTACTTAAATTCGGCGGCTCATCAGTCGGAAGCCCAAAGGGTATTGAGAGCATCATCGGCATTTTAAACGATAAGGACCATGCAGAGAAGGTTCCGGCAGTGGTTGTATCGGCTTTTTCAGGAGTCACCGACCTTCTGATCGAGACGGCAAATACCGCAGTTAAAGGCAAGGAATATTCAAAGCAGATAGAAACATTAAGAATGCGCCACAAGAATATGGCAGATATATATTTAAAAGGCGGGGATAAAAAAAACGCTGATAAAGAGATCGACGCAAACATTTCGCTTTTATGCCAGGTTCTGGACGGGATTTCCCTGTTAGGTGAATTATCAAAGCGCAGCGTAGATTTGGTGATGAGTTTCGGCGAGAGGTTTTCCGCAAACCTTCTTTCTTTTATTTTTAACGCGAACGGAATAACATGCGAATATCTCGACGCGCGCGATATTTTAATAACGGATTCCAATTTTGGAAAAGCGGAAGTTTTAAAAAAAGAGACAGAAGAAAAAATTCGCAGCTGGTTTAAAAATACCAAAACGATGCAGATTGTTACAGGTTTTATCGGATCGACTGTAGACGGACACACAACGACGCTTGGGCGCGACGGTTCAGATTTAACCGCCGCCGTTTTTGCCGCGTCTCTCAGCGCCAAAAAACTTGAAATATGGTCGGATATTGACGGCATACTTACAAGCAATCCCGAATATGTAAAGAGCGCTTTCCGTATCGAAGAAATCTCATATACCGAAGCGATGGAAATTTCCCACTTCGGCGCAAAGGTGATTTATCCTCCGTCTGTAAAACCCGCGCTCGAAAAAGGAATACCGATTACGATTCTTAATACGTTTAATCCCTCATGCATAGGCACAAAGATTTCCGCGAATCCGGCTGCCGGGAAATATCCTATCCGCGGTATAAGTTCCGTAAGCTCCGCCGCGCTCATAAGGCTTCAGGGTTCAGGCATGATCGGCGTATCGGGTTTTTCCGCGCGCGTGTTCGGCGCTCTCGCCGGCAAAGGCATAAGCGTTATGCTGATTTCACAAAGTTCAAGCGAATATTCAATCTGTTTCGCTGTTCTTCCCGAATACGCGGAGGGCGCGGATGCCGCGTTAAAAGAAGAATTCGCAAATGAAATCCTCGCGGGTTCCATAGAAAAACCGTTTATAGAAAAAAATCTTTCCATAATTGCGGTAGTAGGTTCCGCGATGAAAAGCACCGCGGGAATTTCCGGAAAGGTGTTTCACGCGCTTGGCAGAAACGGCGTTAATATTGTGGCAATCGCTCAAGGCTCTTCGGAGACAAATATTTCCGCTGTAATTTCTTCCCAGGATGAAGGAAAGGCGTTAAACGCAATTCACGACGCCTTCTTTTTTACGAATCAGAAGTCGGTCAACCTTTTTCTTGCAGGCACAGGGCTTATAGGCGGCACGCTGCTGAATCAAATCGCGGAAAACCTTAAAAAATTGGCTGACAGGGATATGATCAAAATAAACCTTATAGGCGCCGCCAATTACGATAAAATGATCTTTTCGCAGGAAGGGCTTGATCCAATCAAGGTAAAAAATATGCTTACGGCTCCCGGCAAAGTGGAAGGCACTGAACAGATTGAACCCGGCGCGAAAGGCGCGTCCGCGTTTGTGGAAAAAATGGCTTCGTTTAATCTTCCAAACTCATGCTTCTGCGACTGTACGGCAAGCGAAGATATAGCGAATTTATACGAAAAAATACTTCATTATTCCATTCCGATTGTTACGCCAAACAAAAAAGCTAACTCGGGCGCTCTTGATTATTATGAAAGACTTACATCCTATTCAAGGGAAAGAGGAATCCCGTATTATTATGAGTGTACTGTCGGAGCGGGACTTCCTGTTATATCAACGTTACGCGATCTGTTTCTTTCGGGCGATAAAGTGACAAAAATAGAAGCTGTGCTTTCAGGAACATTAAGTTTTATTTTTAACAGTTTCGACGGTAAAATTCCTTTTTCCGCTCTTGTTAAAGAAGCAAAGGCAAAAGGCTATACAGAACCGGATCCAAGAGATGATCTTAACGCCATGGACGCCGCGAGAAAAGTTTTAATACTCGCGCGCGAATGCGGCCTTCACATCGAGTTTAAAAATGTAACAATAGAACCAATCCTGCCTCAGGCATGTTTTAAAGCGAAAGATATCGACGCTTTCTTTAAAGAGCTTGAAAAATCTGACGCCGATTATGAAAAACGCCGCGCGCAGGCCGAAGCGGATGGCAAAAAGCTGCGCTATATCGCGGTGATAGAAGAGGGAAAGGCAAAAATTTCTCTTCGCGCGGAAGAGGAAGGCAGCCCGTTCCGTTCTTTGGTTGACAGCGACAATATAGTTGTAATTACAACCAGCCGTTACTCGAAACTTCCGATGGTTATAAAAGGCCCGGGCGCAGGAGCTCAGGTTACGGCCGGAGGCGTGTTTGCGGATATTTTGCGGACGGCAAGGACTTTGGTTTAGTGAGAAGTGAGGAGTTAGAAGTGAGGAGTAGTTTGTGGCAATAGCAGCAGTAATAAAATCGGCGTTGAGCTCTTCTTCGATGATACGAAAGATGTTTGAAGAAGGTTTACAGTTAAAGAAACAGCATGGGGCTGAAAATGTTTTTGATTTCTCTCTTGGAAACCCGGATATTGATCCGCCGGAGGCTTTCCATGCCCTTTTTGTAAAGCTCGCCAATGAAGATGAAAAAGGCTCTCACGGCTACATGCCGAACGCAGGATATCCACATGTAAGGGAAGCTCTGGCAAAAAAAGTATGCACCGAGCACAATGTAAAAGTTGACGGCTCTCACATTGTCATGGCGGCAGGCGCCGCAGGCGGCTTAAACGCAGTTTTTAAAACAATCTGCAACCCGGGTGATGAAGTAATCGTTTCACGTCCGTATTTTATGGAATATAAAGCCTATACCGCCAACCACGGCGCAAAATTAATCGAAGTTGACGCCAGAGAAAACTTCGATCTGGATTTATCCGCAATAGGCGCCGCGATCAATGAAAAAACAGCCGCTGTAATTATAAACTCGCCCAATAATCCTACAGGAAAGATTTATTCAGCTAACGATTTGGCGTCTCTTGCTTCCATTCTAAAAGAGCATGGAAAAAAAACAGGGCGTTTTCCTTACCTTGTTTCTGATGAGCCTTACCGGGAAATTGCGTACACCTGCGAAGTGCCGCCTGTTTTAAGCTGTTATCCGGAGGCAATTGTTGTAAATTCGTATTCAAAGAGCCTTTCTCTTCCCGGAGAGCGAATCGGTTTTATCGCGGTAAGTCCTGACATTTCTGAAAAAGAGGATCTTGTAAACGGGTTAATCTATGCGACAAGGATTCTTGGTTTTGTTAACGCGCCGGCATTAATGCAGAGGATAGCCGGCTCTCTTACAGACGCCCGCGTAGATGTTTCCATTTACGCAAAAAGACGCGACGCTTTTATAAAAGTGTTAGACGAAACGGGAATCAAATACGCGGCAGCGGAAGGCGCGTTCTATCTGTTTTGTAAAGTGCCTGACAGTAAAGATAAGACAGGCGATGACAAGGCATTTGTTGAACATTTAAAGAGGTTTTTAATTCTTGGCGTACCCGGTTCAGGTTTCGGAAAACCCGGCTGGCTTCGTTTTGCCTATTGCGTAGATGAAAAAATTATTAACGCTTCAAGCTCCGCTTTTAAAAAAGCCATGGAGAGCTGGCAGTGAATATATCATGGACGTTAATTAACGTTATACGTCGGAACAGAAGATTATTTCTTTTAATTAAAAGCGTTCTTTCGATTAAAAACTTTGGCTTTAAAAAAGCGTTCATCGATTTTATTTCCAACATAAGAAGAAAGGCGATTCCTTTGGAAACCTGCATGTATTTATCAAAACAGGAAAGAAAATCTCAAGCCAAAATATTTTTTTCCAGGAAAATTAAATTTTCAATAATTGTTTCTTTGCGCAATACTAAAGAGCAATATTTAAGGGAAATGATAGATTCTGTTATCGCGCAGACTTACAGCAATTGGGAGCTGTGCCTTGCCGACGGGAGCAATAAAATTAACATATCCGTAAGACATATTTGTAAAACATATACGCAAAATGACAATAGAATTAAATACAGAAAATTCAATAAAAATTCAAAAAAATCAGAAAGACTAAACAAGGCGCTTGAGATGTCCGGCGGGGATTTTATAGGGCTTTTGGATCAGGGTGATGTTCTTCATCCTTCCGCGCTCTTTGAGGTAATGAAAGTTATAAATAAAGAAAAAGCGGATTTTATTTATTCTGACGAAGCAAACTTTTCAGGAAATAATATCATTACTTTCAGGCATCACAAGCCGGATTACGCGATTGATACTTTATTATCCCATAATTATATCGGCCACGCTTTTTTATTTAATAAAAAGTTAATAGAAAAAGCGGGCGTATTTAAAAGCGAGTTTGATAAAAGTTATGATTACGATCTTATATTAAGATATACGGATATGGCAAATAAAGTAAGTCACATTCCGAAACTTTTGTATTTTAACAGGGATATTGATAAAAAAACAGTTTCAGATATAAGCACAAGAATGGAGAGTATTTCTGATTCAGAAAAAACCATAAGTGAATATTTAAAAAAACACAACACGCCCGCGATAGTAGAAAGCATAGTGGGGCTTCCCGGTTTTTTTAGAAGGCGTTATGAATTAAATGATGAGCCGCTGGTGTCAATAATAATTCCGAATAAAGATAACGCTTCCATGCTGCAGAACTGTATCTTTTCTATCTTAGATAAAACGACATACAAGAATTTTGAAATCGTTATTGTAGAAAATAACAGCAGTGACAAAGCTGTGTTTTCTTTTTACAAAGAAATCAGCAAACACGGAAACATTCGCATAGTAACATGGAGAGGGCAGGAATTTAACTTCAGTGAAATTTGTAACTACGGCGTTCGTAATTCTGCAGGGCAGCAGCTGGTATTTTTAAATAACGACGTATTAATAATAACTCCTAACTGGATAGAGGAGATGCTGATGTACAGTCAGCGCAGTGATGTAGGCGCCGTCGGAGCAAAATTATACTACATGAACGGGTCAATTCAGCATGCGGGCGTTATATTAGGTTTAGGAGGACTTTCCGGTCATATCTATCATGGAGCGCCTCATAACTCTGTCGGTTATATGGGTAAATTACAAATTGTTCAAAACATGAGCGCGGTTACGGCAGCCTGTTTAATGACGAAAAAAAAGGTTTTTGAAGATGCGGGACAATTCGCATCTGAATTTCCAAACTCGCATAACGATATTGACCTGTGTTTAAAGATAAAAAGAGCCGGTTTACTGATTGTTTGGACACCTTTTGCCGAAGCATATCATCTGGAATCGAAATCACGGGGGTATAGTACTACTTCAAAGATTAAAAAAAGCCTGACAATGGAGATAAATCTGTTTAAATTAAAGTGGGAAGAAGAATTAGAGGACGGAGACCCCTATTATAATGACAACTTCTCCCTTGACAAGACGGCTTATAATCTAAAATAATGTAGCTGCAGCTTATTTTACCCATTTTATCAGCCAGTTTCGGCGGCGATAAGGTGTTTTTTTTATGAATTTATTAAAAAAAACCGTTTTTTTAACGGTTAAGTCTTACTTTGCTTAGTGGAAATTACAAATGAAAAGAACAATTGGACGATTACTGACACTTTTAAGGTACCGCGAGCTATTTTTCCAGCTTGTATCCAGGGATATTAAGCTTAAATACCGCAGAAGTTTCTTAGGATACATCTGGAGCATGTTAAATCCGCTCCTAACCATGATTGTAATGTACATGGTCTTCTCTAATCTTTTTAGATTTAATGTTGTAAACTTCCCAATTTATCTTTTAATTGGGCAGCTGTTATTTAATTTTATGGCGGGAGCGACTTCAAATTCGCTTTATTCGGTTCTGGGAAACGCGAGCCTCTTAAAAAAAATATATGTTCCCAAATATATTTTTACGCTGGCGTCAGTTACAAGCGAATTTGTTACATTCCTTTTTTCACTCGGCGCTTTAATTATTCTTTTTATAGCTACCAGCGTACCTCTTTCACCGCGTTTATTTTTAGTTATTATTCCGGTAATTCAAGTTTATCTTTTTAGTTTGGGCTTAGGGTTGTTTATGGCGCAGGCAACAGTATTTTTCAGGGATACTTTATATATCTGGAATGTTTTTTCTACTGCATGGCTGTATTTATCGGCTATTTTTTATCCTGTAAGCATTCTGCCTGAATGGTTATTTATTCTTGTTACGAAGTATAACCCCATGTATTTTTATATAACAATGTTTCGAAATTTTACAATTGGGACCGCTGGTATGGGTAGTTTGGATTTGGCGGTTCGCGGAGCGGTTGCAGCCGCGCTGATGTTGATTCTGGGGCTTGCAACATTTGCCAGAGCAAAGAAAAAATTTATTTTATATATGTGAGGTATGAATTGGAAACCGTTATCAGTATCAATAATGCTACAATACGTTTTAATATTGCATCGGAAAAAGTAGATAGTATAAAAGAATATTTTGTTAAATTCTTTAAGGGTGCGCTTCATTTTAAAGAATTTTTAGCTTTAAAAAATATTAATTTTGAAGTTAAAAAAGGAGAATCATGGGGAATAGTAGGTAATAACGGAGCGGGAAAATCTACCCTGTTGCGTCTTGTCTGCGGAATTTTAGCGCCGGATAATGGTTCTATAACAGTTAATGGACGTATTTCTCCCATATTGGAACTTGGCGCCGGTTTTGATTTAAATTTAACTGCGAGGGAAAACATTTATCTGCAAGGCGCGCTTTTAGGTCACAGCCATACTTTTATGAAGGAACGATTTGACAGTATCGTAGAATTTTCAGAACTGGCTGAATTTCTGGAGATGCCGATAAAAAATTATTCAACAGGCATGCAGGCGCGAATGGCATTTTCTGTAGCTACAGTTGTGGATCCTGAAATACTTATTGTTGATGAAGCTCTTTCTGTGGGAGATTCCGCATTCCAGAGAAAGTGCTCAGATCGTATACAGGAAATGCTGCAAGGTAATACTACTTTCCTTTTTGTATCACACAGCAGCGCAATGGTAAAACAATTGTGCAAAAACGCGATATGGCTGCGTAATGGCGAATTAGTTATGACAGGCAGTTCTGATGAAGTATGCGATGCTTATGAGGATTACTATAAATGAAAGGGATTATTTTAGCCGGAGGCGCAGGCACAAGGCTTTTTCCAATAACAAAGGCTGTTTCCAAACAAATACTGCCGTTATATGATAAACCAATGATCTATTACCCGCTTTCCGTGCTTATGCTCGCAGGCATTAGAGAAGTGCTGGTTATTTCTACACCTCGCGATCTTCCGGTTTTTAAGGAACTTTTTGGAGACGGCTCATGGCTTGGAATGCGTTTTGTTTATAAAGTACAGGAAAGCCCAAGAGGGCTTGCGGACGCATTTATCCTGGGAGAGAATTTTATCGGCAGTGATTCCTGCGCTCTTGTGTTAGGTGATAATGTGTTTTACGGCAGGGGATTCAGTCAGACTCTGCACAACGCTGCTTCTCTGGTAAATGAAAAAAGCGGAGGAGCTATTTTTGGATATTTTGTGAAAGATCCTGCGGCTTACGGAGTTGTAGAGTTTGACAAAGACGGTAAAGCGCTTTCTATCGAAGAAAAACCTTTAAAGCCAAAATCGCATTACGCTGTTCCCGGCCTTTATTTTTACGATAACGCGGTTGTAGAGATAGCAAAAAATATTAAACCTTCAGCCCGCGGAGAGATTGAAATTACAGCCGTAAATAATACGTATCTTGAAAATGGACAGCTTTCTGTTGAGGTTCTCGGAAGGGGAATGGCATGGCTTGACACAGGAACTTACGACGGACTTTTAGAAGCATCCAATTTTATAGAGACCATACAAAAACGGCAGGGAATGTATGTTTCCTGCATAGAAGAAATTGCATATAACAACGGCTGGATAAATAAAGAAGAGCTTTTAAATATCGCGGCTGATTATAAAACAGAATACGGTGATTATCTTAAATATGTAGCGGAAGGTATATAATGCCCTTTACTTTTACACCATGCCCCATAAAAGGACTTGTTGAAATACAGCCAAAAGTATTCGGCGATAACCGCGGATATTTTTTTGAGTGCTGGTCAAAGCGGGATTATGAAGAGGCGGGAATAAATCTGCTCTTTGTGCAGGATAATCAATCTTTTTCAACTAAAGGCACATTGCGCGGTTTGCATTTCCAGAAAACTCATCCGCAGGGAAAACTTGTCCGGGTTATAGAAGGAGAAGTATTTGACGCAGCTGTAGATATGCGCCCCGATTCGACGACAAGAGGAAAATGGCATGGTGTTTATTTAAGCTCAGAAAAACAAAATCAATTTTACATCCCGCCGGGATTTGCCCACGGTTTTTTAACGCTGACAGACAGTGCTGTATTCGCTTATAAATGCACTGATTTTTATTACCCCAATGAAGAGAGCGGAATTATCTGGAATGATCCGAATATCGGCATTGAATGGCCGGATATAAGAATGGAGTATATTTTATCGGAAAAAGATAAAAAATTACCAGGTTTGGAATCTATTAAAGTTTAAGGAAAAATTAATGATATGGCTGATTGGCAATAAAGGAATGCTGGGAACAGAACTCTCTTTGCTTCTTGAGAAAGGAGATTATAAATTTGCCGGAACAGACATGGAAGTAGATATTACAAATATAGACGCGCTCAGGGAGTTTGTTAAAAATCATTCAGTTAAATGGATAATTAATTGCGCAGCCTATACGGCGGTAGATAAAGCTGAAGACGATAAGGAAACATGCAAAGCGCTCAACACGACAGGGCCGCAAAATATAGGTACAATTGCTAAAGAAATCAAAGCAAATGTAATACATATATCTACAGATTATGTGTTTAACGGAAAAGGCAGCAATCCTTACAAAGAAGATGATGTTACAGATCCAATCGGCGTATACGGACTTACCAAGCGTGACGGAGAAGTAAAATTACTGGAAGAAAACGATAAAACATTTATCATAAGAACTGCGTGGCTTTACGGAGAACATGGTAATAATTTTGTGTATACTATGCTGCGCCTCATGAAAGAAAAAGACAGCATCTCTGTTGTTGATGATCAAAGAGGCAGCCCTACATGGGCGAATGATTTAACGAAAACGGTTATTGAGTTTATTAAACAATCAAATGAAGATAAAGAAATCCCTTACGGCATTTACCACTATACCAATGAAGGCGCGATTACCTGGTTTGATTTTGCAAATGAGATTTATAAACAAGCAAAGACTGCAGGAATTTTTACTAAAAACTGCGAAGTAAAATCATGTACCAGCGCGGATTTCCCGGCAAAGGTTACCCGCCCCGCTTATTCGGTGCTGGACAAAACGAAAATAAAAAACGCTTTGGGAATTTCAATTCCTGCGTGGGATGAAAGTTTTAAAAAATATTTGGGCTAATAAAATAAAAGCTGTAATCTTTATGAAAGGTATTGTAAATTGAATTTATCAATTATAGGTCTTGGATTTGTCGGGCTAACAACCGCTCTTGGTTTTGCAGACAAAGGCTTTAAAGTTTCAGGGTATGATATTAATAACGATCGTGCAGATAAAATAAACAGCGGGATTGTTCCATTTTTTGAACCAGGACTTACAGAAGCGTTAAAGCGCACACTAGGAAGTAATTTTCAAATTGTATCAGATGTAAAAGAAGTTATTAATAATACTGAAGCCGTTTTTTTCTGCGTTGGAACCCCGTGCGATGATGACGGTAAAGCAGATTTAAAATATTTATTATCTGCAATTGACAGTGTAATTAATTTAGTGCCGGATACATGCGTATTTGTAATAAAATCTACCATTCCGCCTGGTACGACAGATAACATTATTAAAAAATATGTTAAGGAAAAACGTAATACAATATTTATTACAAACAATCCTGAGTTTTTGAGAGAAGGATACTGCTGGAATGATTTTATAAAGCCTGACAGAATTGTCTGCGGATGCAATGATCGCGATACACATGCGATTAATGTTCTTACAGACCTGTATAAACCGTTTAACGCGCCAATACATTTTGTTTCGCCAAGTACGGCTGAATTTATTAAATATTTGTCTAATTCTTTGCTTGCTTCATTAATTAGTTTTTCAAACGAAATGGCGTTAATTGCGGACGCAGCGGGGGATATTAATATTGGAAAAGCCTTTAAGGTATTGCATCAGGATAAACGATTAATAAACGCTGGAATTAGTCATTATATATATCCGGGCTGCGGGTACGGCGGTTATTGCCTGCCGAAAGACACTGTTGCGCTTTCTGCAAACGCAAAAGCAAATAGTTTTGTTCCGCGAATATTGGAAGGAGTTATTTCTTTAAACGATGAGATGCCGTGCTTAACTGCAGACAAAATAAAACGCAAATTAAAGGATAAGAATGAAAAAATCGGAATATTGGGACTTTCTTTCAAGCCAAATTCCGATGATGTACGCGATAGTCCTGCAGCAAAGATAATAAAAATATTGTTGGCAGATGGATATAGAAATATATTTGCATACGATCCGGAAGCTATTGAAAGTTTTAAACTCTTTTATAAATTTGATATTAATTACAGTGAGTCAATTGAAGAATTATGCGGAAAATGTAATTACATTGCAGTAATTACCACATGGAATATATTTGCAAATATTGATAAAAAGTATCCTGATAAACAATTTATTGATTGCAGATATTTTTTAAATAATTAGACGCAAATGAAACCGGAAATTTCTGTTATTATGCTTACATATAACCGTGAGCAGTATGTAAGCAGAGCAATAGAATCAATATTAAAACAAACATTTACGATTTTTGAGTTCATTATTGTAAATAACGGCAGTGCAGACAGAAGCGGCGTAATTGCCGATGAATACGCCGCAAAAGACAATCGTATAAAAGTTATCCACCGCGAATGCGGAAATATTGGCAGCGGCAGAAACGCAGGACTGGATATTGCAAAAGGCGAATATATCGCTTTTATTGATGATGACGATTGGACTGAACCTGATTTTTTGGAATTTCTATATAATTTGGCCGTTAATAACAATGCCGATATTTCAATTTGCGGAAGTTACCGCCAGAACGAAGATGGCAATATTCAATCAAAATATATTTTTGACAATATATTTTTGCATAACGCAGAAACATCAGTGAAGGAAATGGTTTTGAGAGAACATTATAATTCCGGTACGCCTACAAAATTATTTAAAAAATATTTATTTAATAATATTCGTTTTCCAAATCAAGGTAAATATGATGATATATCTACAACATACAAACTGTTTGCTAATACCGTTTTAATCGCAGCGCATGGAGTGGGGAAGTATTATTTTACGCGTCATTTTGGCAATAATTCAGGCGCGGCAACTAAACATGAACTGTTAAATTCACAGCAGTTAAATGAATATTTGACTGTTTTTAAAGAGCGTACTGATTATTTAAGCCGTGTTTTGCCGAATTTGGCAGAATTTGCCAAATGGAGCGAATGGTCTTATATGATTTCCATGACAGAAAAAATTAAACATTTAAAAATAATAGGCTGTGAGGAACCGTATGCCTATATGCTTGGCGAGTTGAAGCAAAACCGTGATGCGTTTTATAACAGTATTTATACAAGAAATTTTGAAAGAGAATGGATGGATAAGTTGATATAATGGATAGCGGAATTAAACATTTGAATGCATTGGACTGGCTATTGGAAAGGTAATTACTTATGGAAAATTACAGAAAATTTGACGAAGACGCGCAGATAATCGGAACTCCCCGGTATGAATATTTTCAACGTATGTGTACAGAAGCGGGTCTTTTTGCGATAAAAGAGGCAAAAGATAAGGGGCTTCCGATAACATATTTGGATAACGAAGAGATAGTAAAGGAATATTCTGACGGAAGAAAAGAAATACTTGGTAAAATAAAACCCAAAGTAAAAGTAACGCAGCGGGTATATAAAATAAAATGAAAGAGCGTATGAAACGCCTTAGAATTTTTGCCGGTCCTAACGGATCGGGAAAATCAACACTTTATAGTTATCTTACGCAGGTAAAAGCATTTAATACATATTATCATATTAACCCCGATTTAATTGCAAAAGATATATCTGTTTCATTGAATCTTGATAATTGGCCAATAGAATTCAATTTTAATGAATTAAGCGATTTTTTAAAGTATTCTCCTTTCCAGACAATGGTAAATTTTAATATATCGGGTTTATTATTATTAGAAGAGCAAAAAATTTCTTTAAAAAAAACAACATTTAAAGACAGTTACATGGCTGCCGCTATTGCAGATTTTATTCGTTATAAAATGATTCAGAGTAATTCTTCATTTTCGTATGAAACGGTTTTTTCTCATTCGTCAAAATTGAAGTAACTGGAAATAGCAAAGAAAGCAGGTTATAAGATATACTTATATTTTATAACAGCATCTGATCCGTTAATTAATCTTCAGCGCATTAAAAACAGAGTGGAGACAGGAGGCCATGATGTTCCTGAAGAAAAAATATTTAATCGTTATAACAGGACTTTAAACAATCTTTATCCGGCTTTTAAACTTGCAGATAAAGTTTACTTTTTTGACAATTCATCAGAAAGAATAAACCGTTCTTTTGATTTCTTTGCAGAAAAGAGAGATGATAATATTTATTTATCGGAATTGGAGAATATTCCACAGTGGTTTGATGAATATATATTAAAAAATATTTAAAATAGAAAATAATAGGAGCCGAGATGAATGAAAACAATAATACCCCCCCCCCCACATTTTTTAATACTGAACAAGAGAATTATGTTAATGATTTATTGGTAAAAATAAGAAGATATGAAACTGACTTTTTAACTGTCAGTAAACTACATGATGATGTTGTTGAAAGAGTTTGGACGAATGACAATGAAAAGAAAAAATGGATATGTATGTGGCCTTTTGAAAGGTTTGTAATAGGAGGTGGAGGGAATGTTACAAGTTGTTGTTCTAGTCATGTAAAAAAAGGGCATATTTTTGGTAATGCATTTAATGATACGTATGAAGAAATATGGAATTCTGATAATGCCAAAAAATTAAGATATTGCGTTTCAAAAGGAAATTTTGAATATTGTTATGATTATTGCGGAAAGTTTTGTAATAAAGAAATAAATCAAGATATAATATATCCAAGAGTAAATTCAAAATATAATTTTGAGAAGTGGCAGGATTGCCATCTTGATACAACGCCCAAAATTATAAATGTAGTTTGTGATCCATCTTGTAATTTACAATGTATAACTTGCCGTAAAAGGATTGTTGTAAGCTCTAAAGAGAAAAGTGAAAATATATTATTAATGTTAAATAAGGTGGTAAAGCCATTATTAAAAGACTGTAAACTTCTTACATTCAGCGGCGGAGAATTTTTTGCGAGTAATTCATATCAAGAATTTGTTAAATCATTAAATAAAAATGAATTTCCTGAATTAAAATTTGAAATACTTACAAATGCTCAATTATTTACTCCGGAAAAATGGAAAGATTTTATAGCTAATCAAGATATGTTCTCTATTATTAGTGTATCTATAGATGCGGCATCAAAAGAAATGTACGAGAATATAAGAATTGGCGGTACATGGGAAAAACTTAGTAATAATATGGAATTTATATCTTCGCTAAGAAAGGAAAATAAAGTTAATAAATTGAGTATCAGTTTTGTTGTACAGGATTTGAATTATAAGGAAATGCCCGATTTTGTTGAATGTGGAAGGAAATGGGATGTAGATAGAATTGGATTTACAAGGCTGGTTAATTTTGGATCATATACTGCTGATGAATTAAAACAATCTGATGTTTTTAATAATTCACATAAAAATTATAATGAGGCAAGAAATATTTTATTAAAGATTAAAGAAGAAAATAAAGATATCGTGATAACAGACAATTGCTTGAAAAGCGATACATTTAATGATGATATGTAATGATATTATTCTAATAATTATATTTAAGGAAACGTATGCATTATAAATACCCGCGCGCAGACGAGTTTAAAGATGTTCCGCGCCCTGATTTTCATGCTCACAGCGGAAATTTAATCCTTTACGGCGCAGGCGTAAATGGTCTAATTGCATCTGTATTGCTAAAAAAAATGGGTGTTGAATTTATCTGCTTTGCCGACAGCGATGAAAAAAAATGGGGAACAAAATACATGGATAAACCTGTAATTTCCCCGCAGGAATTAAAAGAGAAATACACTGATGTGGCAGTAATGGTTACTCCTTACACACTGCGTCCTGTATATAAAATGCTGCGAGAAATGGGGTATACAATACTGTTTGATTGTTTGCATTTATTTTTAGAGTTTGATACTGAAGATGTAGAACCATTATTGCCAAAAGAACGTTATTTACCAGGGCAGTTTATTATAGCTATTAATAGTTATATGAGGAAACTAACTGAGTTTCATTTATTTGGTTTTGGTGGCTATAAAGCTTTAACAATATTTTTAACAGAGAAATGTACATTACGCTGTAAAGATTGTTTGAATTTTATTCCATTTTATAAATCTCCAAAAGACTGTGATTTTGAAATATTAAGTAAAACTTTAGATCGTTTACTAAGAATTGATCGTTATGCTCATGTTACAATCGAAGGCGGAGAGATATTTTTATATAATCATTTACCAGAAATAATAAATAAGCTTATTTCGTCAGAAAATATTAATTTTATTTATCCTATTACAAATGGAACAATATTGCCAGATATGAGTGTTTTAAATAATTTTAAAAATGAAAAAGTAGTTGTCCGAATATCTGATTACGGTGATAAATCTATAAAGATGGAAGAACTTTCAAGCTTATTTAAAAAGGAGAAAGTTACGTTTAATATTACAAAACAACAATGGTATCGTTTGGATTTTAATAAATTTAATCGCTCTGATAATGAGAATCAAATTATTTTTAATAATTGTTGTAAATCTGAAGGACCAATATATGTTTTTCATGGAAAACTTTATCGCTGTGCATTCGCCGCGCATCTTGAAAGATTAGGAATAATAGCAATTAGTAATGAAGATTCAGTGGATTTATCAGCAGAATTATTTGATGATGCTGAATTAAATAAAAAGATAAATGAGCTTTATACACGTGATAAATTTATCAAGGCATGTTGTTATTGCAGAGGTAGAAGTTATTTAGGAGTAAAAATCCCAATTGCGGAACAAGCAATTGGCGAACTTCCGCCTTTGCCTAGATTTACAGAATAGTTTTTATGAAAAAATTCCTGCTCTACGGGCACGGCGGCTCATACAATCATGGCGCAGAAGCCATCGTGCGAACTACCATAAAATTAATTCGCGATAAATATCTTGATGCGCATATTACATTGTCTTCGCATTTTCCGCAGCAGGATAAAGAGTTTGCTTTAGATGTAAATGCAATATACGGACCGGATGAATCATTCTGGGCGATTGAAAAAAAAACGGCAGAAATTATAGAAAGAAAAGAGTTAGCGCGTAAAATGTACGCACAAGCTCAAAATCAGATTAACAATGATACTATATGCCTGTCTGTAGGCGGTGATGTTTTTTGCTATAATAACTGGCATCGTTTGGAAGTTTTTCAGGAGAGAGCAGCGGATGTTGGAGCTAAGTCAATATTATGGTGTTGTTCAATAGAACCTTCATTAATTACACAGGAAATGCTGACTGTTTTGCAAACATATACGCATATTGCGGCGAGGGAAAGTCTTACATACAACGCTCTAAAACAACATGGAATAACAGAAAAACTTTTACAGTCGCCGGATCCTGCATTTTTTCTGGAACCTAAATCATTCATGCTTCCTGAATGGCTTTTAAAGAATCAGATTGTAGGAATCAACATCAGTCCATTAATTGTTCGCAGAGAAGCAAACCCTGGTATTATAATTGAAAACATAAAAATTTTAATTAAATGGATAACAAAACAAACAGATTATAATATTATTCTAATACCGCATGTAATGCAAAATGCTGACAACGATTATACATTGCTTTATGAATTATTCAAAGAACTTTCTGATGATTATAAAAAAAGAATATATTTATTAGATAGCACTCTATCCGCTACTGAATACAAGTACGCTGTATCAAAATGCAGATTTCTGGTATGCGCAAGAACGCATTTATCTATCGCAGCTTATTCTCTTTGCATACCAACGATTGTTTTAGGTTATTCGGTAAAATCAAACGGTATTGCTAAAGATTTGGGTATGAATGATTATGTGCTTAATATTAATAAAATTAAGGATAAAAACAGCATTATAGATATTTTTTTATCTCTTTTTAATGAATATAAAGCTGTTAATGATTGTTTAAAAAGTAAAATAACAGATTATTTAGAGAGTTTTAAAATAATTAATAATCTTCTTTAAAGTAAATAAAATAAATGAGTAAAATCACAATCTGCACCACTACATACAATAGAGAAAATCTCCTGCAGCGAACTGTAAACAGCGTGTTATCGCAAACCTTTAACGATTTTGATTATTTAATAATTAATAATGGTTCAACAGACAATACCCAGCTCATGATTGATAATATTTGTAAAGAAGATAAAAGAATTCGCTTTGTTACTCATCCATTCAATTCAAAAGATACGGCTGTTAGTAGAGAAAGATGGCAGGAAATCAAGCAAGGTATTACTACACCGTATTATATGAAAATAGATGATGATGATTATATGGAGCATAATACAGTTGAAACATTATATAATTTGATTAGAAAACATGATGCTGATGTCGCATGTGTCGGCTCAAAATGCGTTTTTCCCGACGGAACAATGAAAGATAAATTTGTATTTAACGGTATGTATGTATATAATCGAGTAGAAGCAATGACAGAAATGCTGAAACGTGAAAAAATCAACGCAGCAATTGGCGCAAAATTATTACGGACAAATGTGTGGTTTAAAGACATAGATTATCCAGATGTTTCACGGCTAAGGGATATTCATATATCTTACAGAAGAATGAATAATGTTAACAAAATGGTTGTCTCAGGAGAGCCGTTATATTATTTCAGCCGTCATGACAAAAACATGAGCGGGCTTGATTCATCTGAACAAATTACACCTGAAAAACTAAAACAACACCTGGAAGCAAATACAATGCGAACCCAATGGCTCTCTGAACACATGCCAGAAATTAAAGACTATGTTTTCTATTGCGAACTTTCTTTTATGATCTCGCTGTATGAAAGAATTAATAGATTGGATGTTAAGGATTGTTTTAGAATAGCAGATGAGATGAAAGATACTTTAATAAGAAATATGGCATTTTTGGAAGAACATAATTTTTGCAGCGAAAGAGAGAAGGGTATACTTAAAAATATTTTATCATAATAATTAAAAGGCTGAAAAATACTATGAAAACAATCGATAGTATAAAAGGAGTTTATTATGAATGAAAACACGGAAACTTTTAGAAAGTACACGATTTTTGATTTCTCTAATCCACAGCATAGCGAAGAATTTTTTCGCTTTTTTGGAGGGGAAGAGTATATAAAAAGTAATTATCCCGTCTTGTATTCCAGATACGAAAACGCAAAAAGAAAAGACGTTTCCAATAATATAATTACAGGGTATATTGATAAACTGCATCTGCATGAACTTTTATACAATAATCAAAATAAGAATTTTTTTTGCGATGGTTTTATCAACTTGACGCATAAATCTGATATACATATAACGCTGGAAATATTTGTTAACAATGAAAGTAAAGGACGTAATTTTAAAAGCATTCGAATGTCGCAGACAGGATATCTGGATTGCAGCAGTATTGCTATTCAGTCTATTTCGGGAAAAGACAAGGTTTATGCTGTACTTACAGGATATTGGACAGATACGCAAAAAAACTCTTTGGTTGGAGCAAGCGCAGCTCAAAGAATTAACTGGACAGGCGATGAATATATCGATTCTGTAGACTGTATTGACCCAAAGAAAATTAAAAGCCAGTTCCCTGAAAAAATCAGGATTTCTTTTGGACGCACCCCTGCCTCAAGCGAAACAATTGACTATTATTTTGAAAACAGCAGAGATGCAGAAGGCAATCAAAGAATTTTTCTTAATTTACATGGTGATGTAAAACTTAAAAACGGTTATACATATAGCGAGCTTGAGGATTTTTCCATTGGTCTTTTTTCTGATGATATGAGTGCTATTGCTTATTATGGCAGCGATCCAAAATGCATCATCACACCCGGTGGATTTAAATGGAGCTTTGATCAGGACTGGAAAAATGTAATCAGTTCAAAATTGGGGTATGGGAATGCATTATTTGATTTAGATATGAGTATTAGCTTTAAGTGTAAAGACAATAACGGTAATACTTATTTACAAAAAGTCATTGTAACTACCCATCAATCTACAATTCCTGCCAAAAATACGAAAATCATTAAAAAGCTTGAGTTTCTTTGGGGATGTATTGCGAAAGACGCGCTTGTCAAAATGAATGACGGCAGCCAAAAGCCAATTTCCGATGTACATATAGGGGATGTTGTTGCAACGCCAAAAGGATCCGCTCTGGTTAGTAATGTGTTTTCTGGATTACAGGATGAAATATATGTAATCCGCACTGCCTGTAATAAAGAGATTCACGTAACAGCGGATCATCCTTTAATGACTTCGCAGGGTTTTGTGAGAGCGTGTCAATTAACATCCCTTGCGCCGCTTAAAGCAGAAAGCGGTGAATTTATAGAACGTGAGGATTGTTATCCGACTGCGTATAATGACATGGTATTTAGCCTTGAATTGGATGGTTGTGAAGAGTTTTTTGTTTCCGGGTTTGTCAGCGGAACCTTCAGCGTACAAAACAAAAATCTCTGTGTATCAGACGATGAAAAAATTGAAGCTGATCCCGAGTTTGATTTAATTGCGTCAGATATTAAAAAAGGGGAACTATTATATGAAATTTAAAGGAATATTCAAAACGAAGCAGACCTATTCGCCGAATGAACCTATTGATATCGAGTTTACATTACAAAACCTCAGCGGCAGCCCGCAAAGAATTTTAAAATGGTATACCCCATTAGACGGTTTTACCGGAAATTTTTTAACTGTGTGTCATAACGGGCAGCCTGTCAAATACGACGGCGCATTTTTCAAAAGAGGAAATCCGCTTCCTGAGGATTTTTTGACGCTGGAACCGGATAAATCCTGTTTCGCAGCGCTTGATTTATCAGAAGCTTACAATACAAGAAATGCAGGCGTTTATACTGTCGAATTAAAAGAAAATTTAATCGAAGTTTGGGGTCCTGCAGACAGTCTAAATAATGGTTCAGATGTAATGCCAACCTGTGATTTTATTGAATGTGTACAGGCGCAGTTCACGGTAGGCGGCGGTAAACCGGCGAAAAACAGCGAAGAGAGGCTGACAAAGGGTGAACAGCAGCGTTTAAAAGAAAAACTTAATAATAAGGATAACGCAGAGCCCAATGCGACAGCACCTTATATAGCTCCTGTCATAAAAAATGCGACGGTTGATGAAGAAAACTACACGCGAGAAGCCCACGCAGCTATGATGGCTTACCTGAGCGGATGTATAATAGATATTTCCAGAGGCAGTCAAAATGAACATTATAAGATGATATTCGGCGCTCCTGATCGAACCCGTTATACTAAGGTGAATGGTATTATTAAAACTATCAAAGATGGTTTGGTTATTAACACAAATTCGATTGGGTATGAATTCAACAATGACCCAGCGTTATCCAAAGTTTATGCTTATACCTTTAAAGGTGCAAGCACGGTGTTTTTATGCGCCAAGTTTAAAACAGCGCCATTGACAGGCGAGAATTCCAAAATAGGAACCCTTTTTCATGAATGGTCTCATGCATTTGGGTATACCGATGATCACAGATATGGCCGTTCCAAATGCAGAAACCTTGCTCAAAACGATCCTGATAAAGCAGTTGAAAATGCCGACAACTATGAATATTACCTGGAAACAGAATATACATTTTGGGCAGGAAATGAAAAAATTAGTAAACGTCATTCTATTTCACCTCAATGCAACTACAATCCGTCACTTGCGGTTTATTTGGGCAAACTATACATTATTTATAAGGGCGCGCACTCGAATACATTATATTGGTCAGTTTTTGACGGCGCTGATTGGAAAAAGAATGAAGTTATTAAATCAGAACGCGGGTCAACGTTTGAAACAAAATTTAATCCAGGCGCTGTTGTGTATAACAATCTATTATATATATTTTTTGAAAGTAACAACAACATTTGTTATGCATACTTTGACGGAAAAAATTGGGGAGGTCAAACAACGCGTACCTTAATCGATCCGTATAAAATTCAGCGTTCTCCAAATATAACTGTATACAACAACCGGATATACTGCGTTTACAAAAGTACAAATTCCAATGATTATTATTATTTTTATTATGACGAAAACTATTTTAGTACACCAAGGAAGGTTACTGTTACAAGCGGAAATCTGCAGTCTGACTGCAATCCCGGTCTTGCAGTCCATGACAATATGCTGTACATAGTGTACAAAGAAGCAAACTCCTATATGCTGCGTTATGCTTGTTTTAACGGGACAGACTGGAACGAAAACAAAAAAATCTCTGATGTATCCAGGATATCGCCAAAAAGTGATTATTCACCGCGTATTTCTGCCATAAATGATATTGTCTACATCCCTTATAAAGATCCTGATACAAATGATATGTATCATTCTTATATGTATTTTGACCCAGTTATTAATAAACTGATGTTTACCGGAAACGAAAAAGTGTCGGATAATTCTGATATATCGCCAAAGACCAGTTGTGAACATTCTGTCATTGAGTACAACAATAATATTTATATGGTTTATAAAAACGACAATTCCAATGATTTATATTACGCATGGCAGTAATAGTTTGAACTGACAGTTCCGCAAATGATGAAGCTTACTCCAAAAAAAATTTAATTAAAGGAAAATAAATAAATGAATGCAATAAATAAACCTGCTGCCAATGTAAATGATGTAATTAAATTGGCAGATGAAGTCCCATTGGAATCTCCTTACGTGATTACTTTGTCAACAGGAAATATATGTGATTTCAGATGTATTTACTGCGGACAATTCAATAATGATGCTAAAAAATCCGCTGAAAATAATATACCAGAATTAATGTCATTGGAAAATTTTACAGTTCTGGCTGAGCAAATCAAAGAATTTAAAAAACATGTTAAACAGATTAGTTTTATTTCTCAGGGTGAAACAATTTTAAATAAATCATTGCCTGATATGATTAAAATAGTTAAAGAAAATAATCTTGCTAAAAAAACTAAAGTATTGACAAATGCGTATTCTCTGACTAATGAATATTCTGACAGATTAATAGATGCCGGATTGGATCAGTTATTTATTTCATTACAAGGGTTATCTTCTGAAAAATATAAAGAAATATGCGGTATAAATATTAATTATGATAAATTTTTTAATCAAATTAAATATTTCTATAAAAACAGAGGAAATTGTAAAGTATATATAAAAATTATTGATATATCGCTTGATGATAACGAAGAAGATTTATTTAATAGTATGTACGGAGAATATTGTGATTATATTTTTATTGAAAAATGTCAAGGGAAATACTCAAAAAATAAAGACATTATTAATAAATTCGGGTTTGAATTAAAAAACATGGAAATATGTCCTACTCCATTTTATAAAATGTGGATTAAACACAATGGCGATGTAATGCCGTGCTGTTCAGGATCAGTAGTTCAAAATATATATAAAAAAAATATAAAACGTATATGGGATGAAGATTTTTGTAAATTACAGATACAACTGTTAAAACAGGAAATAGAAAGCAATCAAAAATGTTTTAACTGCGTTTCCTTTAAAAGTAGAGAAAGAGAAGAAGATAATCTGGATTTTGACAGAGAAGAAATTATCAGGAGGTATTCTGTCAAAAAATAAATATATATGAAACCGAACTGCATTTTTAATAAAAATTATTCCAAAATTGAATTAATTGAATTCTATATTACAGCAAAGTGTAATTTTAATTGTGAGTATTGCTATGGAGATTTTTCACCTCAAAAATCTCATGCAAATGATGAAACTATAGATAACTTTATTAAATTAATACCAAAGCTGCATAAGAATGCTTATATAAAATTGATAGGCGGAGAACCTACTTTTCATCCTCGTTTTTCTGAAGTCGCAAATTATATTCTAAAGAAAAACTACTGTCTTGATATAGGAACTAATTTTTCACTGCCAAATGAAATATATGAAAATTTATTAGCTTGTTCAAAATTGAATAATCAAATAAGACTAATAGTGTCATTGCACTTATCGCAGATAAAATCAATTCCTGATTTTATTAATAAGATTACTTCTTTAAAAGATTGTGGAAAAAATAAATTGTCAATTAATGTGGTAAGTGTATTACTGGAAGATAAATTGGAATATTTAAAGGATATACACGAAGAATTGAAAACGCATGGAGTAAATATGTCTTTTCAACGTTTGAAAATTATCGTTGACGGAATAGCAACATTTCAAAATTATAGTGATGATACAGAAAAATATCTTAAAGAAACATTTCCGCAAAGAAAAGCGTCAAAGATTGAAGATTTAAATCCTTATGGTATGTTATGCAAGACAGGATATTCTTTTGTCAGAATAGATACAGACGGCAACGTATACCGCTGTTATGATTTTAATGAAAAATTATTTAATTTGGGTAGTATAAATAAAGATTGGAAAAATCTAAGAAAAATAATGCCATGTTTAAGCGACAAATGTACATGTTTGCTCCCTGTTAACAGAGGTTTATTAATGTTTGATAAATATAATAAAAGACTTGCAGATAAAATATTAAAGAGTTAAATAAGGCAGATTATTATGAAAAAAATCTTTATTATCTCCAGAGCAAAAAACGAAAGTGATATTATCGAATCATTTTGCAGGTATAATCTGTTATATTGTGACGGTATGATTATTAATGACAACAAAAGCGATGATAATACACTGGAGATTTTACTAAAGTTAATGAATGAAGGTCTCCCTATTCATTTAACGCAAGAAGCCAGTCAAATGAAGAAAGCGAGTATGGCGATTGACGAATACGGTGCTGATCTTGTTATTCCTCTTGATGCCGATGAATTCTTGTATCAAATTGATGGTATAAATCCTCGTGATGCATTGGAGGAATTAAAGGAAGATATTGAATATCAGGCTATATGGCGAACGTATGTGTATGAGAACGAACCTGATATAAAATTGGGTTTTATGCCTAATAATTTTTCGAATTATAGAAATTCCAGGATGGAAAATCCTGATATTTATACCAGACATAAAAAAACTATAACAAGTAAATATTTAATAAAAGAAATACAGGCAAAGTATGTTTCAGGTGCGCATTTTTTGGAATACCCTGAAGAATATAAAGATTCAATTAAAACAGAGATACATCAAAAACTGGTTTTTGCACATTTTCCAATAAGAAGTAAAAATCAAGTTATGAAAAAAGGAGTTTTAAATTGGATAAACAGAAACTCAGTAGAAAATTGCATGCCTCGTTATATGCTTGATGCTTTTCAATTGGGAATTTTATTTAATGAAATAAAGTTATCCGGAGAATTGTCAAATAAGAAAATGAAGCAATATTCTGTTGAATACGCTATGCAGCTTGATTCTAATACAAAAAATGAGATTAGAATTACAAATAGAGAAGAATTAGATAAATTAAAAAAAGAACTAGGTAATAATATTTTAATTAACAGTAAAATGGATATAAAATATTGTAATGAAAAATTAAAATTACATTACACTGATTATTCTGTTAATAATAAATTATTTTTACGTTCATTGTTAAATGAAATAGATAAAACAATTACTATTTTATCATCAAGAGTCGCAGATAAGACAAATGATTTAAATAATTATATTAGCTCAATTAAAAGAAACTGTACTATATTTTTTGATACCGGAAATGGTTTTAACAGTAATGAAGTTCAAAATTTTTCATTTATTGGAAATAATGTAGAAATATCATGCCAACTGCCTGATAATACATTAAAAGTTCGTTTAGATCCTGTTGAAGGTTTTGGTTGTGTTATTAAAAATCTGGAAATTCTTTCATATGATGGCATTGTAAAATACAAGCCGTTAAATGGTTTTATGGATAATAAAAAAAATATCGTATTTACAAATATGGATCCAATAATTGAACTTAATGGAGCATATTTGTGGATTAAAATAAAATATCAAATTTTACTTTTATCAGAATATTCGCATTTTGATTTTTTAGAAAATTATGTTACTACTTGTAAAATATATGGTAATGTTGTAAATGAAAGAGATGATCTGATAATTGAGCGTAATAATGTAATAAATGAAAGAGATAACTTGATAATTGAGTGTAATAATGTAATAAATGAAAGAGATAACTTAATAATTGAGCGTAATAATGTAATAAATGAAAGAGATAACTTGATAATTGAGCGTAATAATGTAATAAATGAAAGAGATAACTTGATAAACGAGCATAATAATATATATAATTCAAAATCATGGCGTATTACAAAACCGTTAAGAAAAATAGGTAGTTTTATACGTAAAAACAATATATTATATCTTCCAATTAAAACATTAATTTCCATTAAAAGAAAGGGAAAAATAAATAATATTCTAAATAAAAATAAGGATATTTTTAGTAAATATATGCAAAAAGATAATATAAAAATATGCATTCAAATACATATTTACCATTTAGATTTACTTAATGAAATAATTAAAAATATTAAAAAAATACCGTTTCAATATCATTGTTATATAACTACCGATACGGATGAAAAGGTTGCAGTAATTAAAAATAAATTTACAAAATCATGCAAAAATATAAATAAAATATATTTTGAAAAATATGAAAATTGCGGCAGAGATGTAGCTCCGTTTATAGAACAAATTAGAAAAAATATTAATAATTATGAGTATATTTTACATATTCATACAAAAAAATCAATTGGAAATCTTCATTTTGGAAATGAATGGAGAAAATATCTTTATAAATATTTATTAGGTAATAAAAAGAATATTAAATATATTTTTTATAAATTTTTAACAAATAATAGATTAGGAATAACATATCCAACATATCCGCCGGTTAAACCATATATGATATGGTCAGGAGGAAATGCAGAACAAGGGAAAAAAAATGTTCATGATTTATTAACTAAGATTGGTGTAGAAATATTTTTAGATGAAAAACCTGAATTTCCCGCTGGTAATATGTTTTGGGCCAGAACTAAATCAATTCAAAAAATATTTAATTCTGATATAAAACAAAGTGATTTTCCTAATGAAGATAATCAACAGGACATGACACTGGCGCATGCGATAGAAAGATCATGGGTTTATATTGCAAAATATGAAGGTTATACGTATGAAGAGATTAAGGACTAAGCAATATTTTAAATAGGAGAAATTTAAATATGACATTTTTTACAAGTGCTAATAATTTTTATCTTGCTAAAGCAAGAGTACTGGCGAAATCTTTAAAAAAACATATGCCTTCTTCTATATTTATTTTAATTTTATCAGATAAAATTCCATCAGGATTTAATATTGAAAATGAACCGTTCGATGACGTTATCACGATAGATAAATTGGGAATTCCTGTAGAAAATATAAATATGTGGATTTATATGCATACAGTAGTTGAACTCTGTACAGCAGTTAAAGGTCAAGCATTATATAATTTATTAGAGAAATATGAGAAAGTAGTATATCTTGATCCGGATATAGCTGTATTTAATGATTTGTATATTATTGATAAATTATTAGATCAGTATGATATTATATTTACACCTCATCAAACAGCTCCTGAAGAAAACGATGAGGATGTTGTTAATAATGAGATTTGTTCATTAAAGCATGGAACATATAACTTTGGTTTTTTTGCTGTAAAAGCAAATAAAAACGGTAAATCTTATGCAAAGTGGTATAGGGATCGTTTGCAAAAACATTGTAAAGATGATAAAGCAAACGGCTTATTTACTGATCAGAGATGGGGAGATATAGCTCCGGCATTATTTGAAAAATTGTTAATATGGAAAGATCCTGGTGCTAATGTAAGTACATGGAACCTGACACATAGGGTTATTACCAATGAAAATGGCAAATATTATTCAAATGGGAATCCATTATTATTTTATCATTATTCAGGGTTTGATTCAGGTGCGCAATTATATATGTTAAATTATTATTCAAAAGGAAATTCCGCATTATATGAACTGCGAAATTGGTATATTAATGAAATAAATATGAATGGACAGCATGAAAGTGAAAAAATTATTTGCTTTTATAATCAATATTCCGATCATACTTTAGTAAAAGAAGAAGAAAGAAAATTATTAAGAAATAGAATCGATGTACAACATCATTTTGCTGATACAAATCCCTATGAAAAAGCGGGAAACAGCTATTATAATTGGTTTTTAGACGATATAAATGTTAATAATTATTATTATAAAAATAGAGAAGAAATATTAAAAGAACTGAATATTGTTTACAAAACTAGATCGTGGCGTTTAACTGAGCCTTTAAGAAAAATTTCAAAATATTTTAAAAAATAGAAAAAAAAGAGTATAAAATTATATGAGAAATTGTGATATAATAATTCCTGTTATAAATAAAAATAATTATCTTAATAAGTGCATTGAATCAATAATATCATATACGAATCTAGAAAACAATAGATTATTAATAATTGATGATGTAAATTGTGATGATAATACATTTAAATATATAAATAGTCTTAGTGATAAATACAATAGAAGGTTAATTTATATAAGAAATAAAGAAAAACTTGGAATAAATAAATCTATAAATATCGGAATAGAATATTCTGATAACGATATATTTTTATTACGAGATGATACAGAAGTTATGGAAAATTGGCTTGAAAAAATAAAAATAAGCGCGTATAGTAAAGAAAACATTGCAACTGTAACTTCTTTAACAAATATATATCAGTTTGCATCAATGTATAAAAATAATGAATTAAATAAACAGTTCGATAATTTTGATTTGTCTAAATATCGGTATTTAATTAAAGATATTTCTTATAAAGAAAATAATGAAATACCTGTTTGTAAAAACTTTTGTATTTATATAAAGAGGGAGGTAATAAAAACAATAGGTTTATTTTATGAAAATGAATATATTGGAATAGAAGATTTTTGTTATAGATGTTTAGATTATGGATATAGACATATATTAAATGATGAGGTATATTTACATCATAATATTACTGAAGAAAATTATTATTTTAATAAAAATTTATTTGAAGAAAATGAAAAATATTTAAATGAAAATTATTCAGTAAACAAAAAAAATTCAGATTTGTGGTTTAGGAACAAGACTTTAAAATATATTAGTAAAAATTTAAATTATAATAGTTGTTTACGTAATGGCAATAATAACATCTTAATAATAATTCATGAGTGGGATAAGGAAGTTAATGGAGGAACATCATTTCATGTATTGGATTTAAAAAAAGGATTAGGAGAGAAATATAATTTTCATATATTAGCGCCTTATAATGGAACATATCGTTTATACAGTTATTGGAGAACAGGCGAAGAATTAATTGATATTAATACAGATAATCTAAATAGTTATTCAAATAGTTTATTTGATTCAAGATATGCAAAAATGATTAATAATATTATTAATATATTTAAAATTGATTTTATCCATATTCATCATTTACTTGGACATTATTTTGATATTATTGACATTATAAAAGAAAGAAAAATTAAAACAATAATTTCTCTTCATGATTATTATTCATTATGTCCCAGAGTTAATAAATATAATTATATTTATAATAAATATTGTAATACAATTGATGAAAATGAATGTGCGTTTTGTCTTAAATATTTTTCTGATAAAATAAAAAATATAATAGCATGGAAAAATATATGGAATATATTATTTTTGAATGTTGATAAAATAATTGTTCCGTCTAAAAGTGTTAAAATAAAAATTGAAAATATACATAAGAATATATCCATTAATGTTATTGAACATGGAATAGATATTACTAAAATAAATGAAGAGCTTAACATAGATAATAAAAATGAATTTCATATTGCATTTATAGGTGTTTTAATTCGAATTAAGGGAGAAATGGTTGTTGAAGAATTAGTTAAATTTGCAAATAAAAAATCAAAAAAAATATATTTTCATTTTTTTGGATATAGTGAATTAGATAATTTAAGAAAATATAAATTTAAAAATTATAAATATCACGGTAAATATAAAAGAGATGAATTAGGTAAATTATTAAAAGAAAATAATATAATGCTTACATGTATATTTTCAATAGTACCGGAAACATTTTCATATACTTTAACAGAGAGCGTAGCGAATAATATTCCAGTTTTAGGAATAGATATAGGTGCAGTAGGGCAAAGAATTAAAGACAATAATTTAGGCTGGCTGATAAAATATGGTTCGAGTACCGAAGAAATATATCAAAATATTATTAATATTATTAGTAATAAGGATGAATATAAAAAAATTGCTATATCAGTTTCAGAGTATAAAATAAAAAATGTAAATGAAATGTGTAATGAGTATAATAAAATATATTCTGAATTTAAATATAATAATAAAGAAAATGATATTTCCGAAATAAAATTATTTATTAAGAATAATTATCAATATTCTTTAGATAAACATTTGAAAAAAATAAAAGCGAATGAAAATTCATTAGAGATAAATAAAATAAAACAAATTTATAAATCTAACTCATGGCGTATTGGACGATTTATTACATGGATACCGCGAAAGATAAAAAAAATTATTCAATGTTTGCATATTTATGGTATAAAAAATACAATTAAAATAGTAATAGCAAAATTTAATAAAAAAAAATATAAATAAAAATATTATTCAAAAATTATGAAACAATTACTAATATTTATTCATTATAATAAAAATAATAAACTTGCAGATTATATTATTTATACACTTAAAAATATTAAGCATCTATTTAAAAAAATTATTTTTATTTCTAATAGTCAATTGTCTGAAGAAAATAAATTAAAATTAAATGGACTTTATGATATAATTAAAATAAGGGATAATAAAGGATTTGATTTTGGAGCGTGGAAAGATGCGTTATTAAATGAAGGATGGAAAAATATTATTTCTTACGATAATATTACTTTAATGAATGACACATGTTTTGGCCCGCTGTATGATATTAAAATTATTTATGATAAAATGAATAAAAATAATATTGATTTTTGGGGATTAACAGAACAAATTGCAACAAATACAGGAATGCCAGGGACAGATGATCCGGTTCCTGCGCATATTCAAAGTTATTTTATGTTTTTTAATAATAAAATAATAAATTCCAATATTTTTCAAAATTTCTGGAATAATGTATTATACGAAGAGACAGTTGAAATTGTTATTCAAAAATACGAAACTCAGTTAACAAATATTCTTATTAATAATGGATTTAATTGTGAAGCTTTTTTTAAAGCAGAAGGAATTACTAATTTATCAATATTTAATCCGGATTTATGCATAATAAATTCCGTACCATTTATTAAAATTAAATCTTTTTTATATTTTCAAGATATAGATATAATAAAAAAATTATTACAAGAAATGACAAATTATCCTTTTTCATTAATAACGGATCATTATTTTAATATTTATAAACCATCAGATACATATTTATTAATTTATAAAAATGAATTAAATAAAAAAATAAGAGAGTTAGAAGAAACAAGAGATTATATTAATGGAATAAATGAAATACTTAATAATAAAAATGAAGAATTAAAAAATAATATAAACGAATTAGAAAATTCAAAAAATTTTAAAATTGGAAAGATAATATTATTTTTTCCAAGACTTGTTAAAAATATATTTAAAAAAATAATTAATATAAATAAAAAGAATACAGACAAGGATGATAATAATGTTAAAAATTAATAACAAATTGAATAGTATTTTTAGTCACTGGCCATTATTTATAATAGTATATTTTATTGTATTTATTTCTTTTGGAATATATTCGATCTCTTTATTTGGTATTAATTATTCATTATTATTTACAATTTGTTTAGGGACAATAATATTTTTTGGTATATTTACAGGTATTAATTTAGTTAATATAAATAATATTATTAAAAATAATAAATATCAAATAATATTAATTTTATTAATTCTAATAACAAATTTTCCTTTATTTACAGAATCATATTTGTTTTATGATGATTATTGGGCATTTTCTGAAAAAGGAAATGGTATCATTTCAGGATTAAAATTAGCAAGATTATTTCATGGAATGTTAATTGAATATTTTAATTTTGCATTCCCTGCCAATATGAACATTGTAAGAATATATACAATTTTTATGATTATTATATATGCAATTGTAATATATTCATGGATTAATAAACATTCAAAAAAAGAAACATTATCATTTATTATAACATGTTTTATAGTATTATCATCACAAATAATTGATTGCGTTGCTTATGCTGCCGCTCTCTCATATTCAACAGGTTTAGCAGCAGCTGTTATTTCAGTTGTTTTATTTGAAAAAGCATTTGTTATCTGGAAAGAAAAAAAAATAAAAAGTGTTATTCTTTGTATTTCTTCATTTTTATTAATATTTACTGCTTTTCAATGTTATCAAATATCTTTAACAATTATTTTCTTTATGTTTGCTGTATATGCTTATTATACTGATGACAGAAAATCTCTTATAAAAATATTTTTTATTTATATATTATTATTTATAATAAGTGTAAGTGTTTCTTATTTATTTATTAATTTATTTAATACTGACAGTAATATTAATAAGCGAAGCAGTATAATTACTTCATATAATGAATATATTAATAAAATAAAATGGTTTTTTAGCTATATAATTCCAAATGCTGTAAATAGAATATTAGCAGCTGTTTTTGGTAAAATATTATTTTTAGATAAAAATTACTGGTATGTATTATCATATTCAAATATGCCGATAAAAATTATGAATATAATTAAAATATTCAGTTACATGTTTATTATAATCGGAATATTAACATATTATATAAAAAAGAAAAAATTATTAGAAATGTTATTTATGTTTTTATGCATTCCGGGAACTTATATTGTTAATATATTAATAATTGAATATTCATATCATACTTATTATGCATACCCGCTTATTTCTTTATTATTGTTTTATCTTATTATAGGAATACATTATATATTAAATATTATAATAAAAAATAATGTAAAAATAAATAATATAATATTTTCACTATTAATTATAATATGTATTATACAAACAAATTTATATATTAGAAAATTCTGGATTTCAGAGAATCAAAAATCATATGATTATATTAAAGATACTTTAAACACGTCTTATATAAGAAATCAATTAAATTGGATACATGTATATGGAACACCAAATTATGGGCAAGCGGATATTTATTCTATATTTGCGGTAAAAACAATACTTGATGAATATGGGTATAATAAAGATGATTTTAAAATAACTGTATCAAATAATGAATATTATATTCATAATATTCATGGATCTGTTTTAAGAGAATTAATTTTATCTTTAGCTTCTGAAGAGAAAGAAGAATTAATGACTTGTTACGATTATAACGAATTATACGATAATTATACAATTAATTCACAAGGAAATATTTTAAAAGAAAACTTACAAAGAATATTTAATAGTAATGGTTATTTACCTTCAAATGATGATAATAATGTTTTATTTATTGATTTAAGATGGGTATCTCCGATATGGGGTAGAAATATATATTATGAACAGAATCAATATAAGATTCCTAAGAATCTTATATTCATTGATTATATAAGAATATCAAAGGATATTAATATATTATATGATAGTTCATATGATATTCATCATATTGATATTATAGAAGATAACTTGTTATTAAATTGCGGGAATATAGATCCAATGATTAATATACCTTTAATAAATCCAATTGATAAACCTGAAGGGAATCAATATATTGAGTTGACATATTGCAGTAATATTTCAGGTTTAATACAAATATTTTATGATTATGGAAATGGTTTAAGTGAAAAGAATAGTTTTCGTATGGAAATAAATCAAGAGGAAAATGAAGAAAATATAAATATTCCTGTTATAGGATGGAACAAAAATAAAAAATTATTTTCAATAAGAATTGATCCTCCTAATGATGCAGAAATAAAAATAAAAAATATAAAATTATTATCTACAAAGTAAAAAAGGTATTAACATGAAAGTAATTATCCTGGCCGGAGGTTTAGGAACACGCCTCTCGGAAGAGACAAACCTAATACCAAAACCAATGGTAGAAATTGGCGGGCGTCCAATCTTATGGCACATAATGAAGATTTATTCACATTGGGGATATAATGAGTTTATAATCCTTACAGGGTATAAATCACATATTATAAAAGATTACTTTATAAATTATTATACTCGATATTCGGACATTACAGTTGATATGTCAAATAATTCGGTTGAACTTCATAACCATAGAACTGAACCATGGAAAGTTACAATGCTGTATACAGGACAGGAAACAATGACAGGGGGTAGATTACTAGCGGCAAAAGATATTGTAGGCAAAGAGCGTTTTATGCTAACCTATGGCGATGGTGTAAGTAGTATAAATATTCCTGAATTAATAAAATCGCATGTATCATCAGGAAAATACGCGACCTTAACTTCGATAAAACCAAGCGGGCGCTTTGGCGCGTTAGATATAAAGGATGATGGAATGATTTCTTCGTTTAAAGAAAAACCGGAAGGTGATGGCGCGTGGATTAACGGCGGTTTTTTTGTAATGGAGCATAATGTATTTGATTATTTAACCGAAGGTAAAGACACAATTTTAGAAAGGAAACCTTTGGAAACCTTGGCTGAACAAGGAAAGCTTAACGCTTATAAACATACAGGCTTTTGGCGCGCGATGGATACATTAAAAGACAAGAACGATTTAACAGAAATGTGGATAAACGAAACATGTCCCTGGGCTATGTGGTTAAAATAATGCTGGAATTTTATAAAAATAAAAACGTGTTTATTACAGGTCACACAGGCTTTAAGGGTACATGGCTTTGCAGAATTCTTCTGCAGTCAGGAGCTAAAGTTTCAGGTTATGCTTTTAAACCGATTACAACACCATCTCTTTTTAAAATAACAAACACAGAAAAAGAAATGAACTCAATAATTGGTGATATTAGAAATCGTGATTTTCTTGTTAAAACAGTACAGAATATTAAGCCTGATATAATATTTCATATGGCAGCGCAGCCTCTTGTGCGGTTATCATATCGCGAACCCGCTGATACTTACGATACTAATGTAATGGGAACAGTAAATATTATGGAAGCTTTACGTTTAACGCCTTCTATTAAATCGTTTGTAAATATAACTACCGATAAAGTCTATGAAAATAAAGAATGGCATTGGGGATATCGTGAAAACGAAAGTCTTTGCGGGTTTGATCCGTATTCTAACAGTAAATCATGCAGTGAACTTGTTACATTCAGTTATCGTAATTCATTTTTTAATAATTTAGAAACATCGTCAGTTTCTACAGCAAGATCGGGTAATGTGATAGGTGGCGGTGATTATTCAGAAGATAGAATTATTCCGGATTGCATTAGAGCAATGGAAGAAGAAAAAGAAATAATTGTTAGAAATCCAAATTCTATAAGACCTTATCAGCATGTGCTGGAATGTTTAAACGGCTATCTAATTTTAGCGCAGAAACAGTATAATAATAAATCTTTAGAAGGCGCTTACAATTTTGGACCAGATGATGATAGCTGCATTTCTACAGGAAAACTTACAGAAATATTCTGCGCAGCATGGGGAAATAACGCTGCATGGAAAGTACAAGAAGACGATGGTCCTCACGAAGCTAATTTCTTAAAATTGGATTGTTCAAAATCAAAAACCATACTGGGATGGAAACCGTATTGGAATATAAAAAAAGCGGTAGAAAAAGTAGTAGAATTTACAAAAAATAACACAAATAAAGAAAAATTAGCATGTATAGACAGGCAAATTAATGAATATTTTGGAGAAATTAATGTTTGAATCAATGACAAAAGAACAGGCAACACAGCATATACTTAATAATGTAAAGGAATTTTATAAAACATATATGCAAAAACCACCTTATAAGGAAGGCGATCGCATTTCTTATGCCTCGCGTGTTTTTGATGAAAATGAGATGGTTAACCTTGTAGACAGTTCTTTGGAATTCTGGCTTACATCCGGTCGTTACACAGACCAATTTGAAAAACTGCTTGGTGAATATTTAAAAGTGCCTTACTGTTCGCTTGTAAACTCCGGCTCATCCGCTAATTTATTAGCGTTTATGGCGTTAACTTCGCCTTTATTAAATGAAAGAGCGATTAAAAGAGGCGATGAAGTAATTACGGTGGCGGCGGGTTTTCCCACAACTGTTACGCCAATTTTACAATATGGCGCGGTTCCTGTTTTTGTAGATGTTACAATTCCTCAATATAATATTGATGTAACGCTTCTGGAAAAAGCTTTTTCAAAAAAAACTAAGGCCATAATGCTGGCGCATACTCTTGGAAACCCATTTAATTTACAATTCGTTAAAACTTTTTGCAAAGAAAATAATTTGTGGCTTGTAGAAGATAATTGCGACGCTCTTGGCTCAACTTATACAATAGATGGAGTTAAAAAGTTTACAGGAACAATCGGCGATATAGGAACGTCAAGTTTTTATCCGCCTCATCACATGACAATGGGTGAGGGTGGTGCAGTGTATACTTCTGATCCTCTTCTTCATAAAATAATTCGTTCCATGCGCGATTGGGGTCGTGATTGCGCTTGTCCTTCCGGGAAGGATAATCTTTGCGGTCATCGTTTTAATGTTCAATTTGGAGAACTCCCGGCAGGCTATGATCATAAATATGTTTACAGCCACTTTGGATACAATTTAAAAGCTACAGACATGCAGGCTGCGATTGGCTGCGCGCAGTTGGATAAGTTTCCTTCGTTTGTAGAAAAACGAAAAAAAAATTGGCTGCGTTTACATAATGGATTAAAGAATATGCAGAATAAACTTATTTTACCGGAAGCTGCACCTAATTCAGATACAAGCTGGTTTGGTTTCTTAATTACATGCAAAGAAGGTGTCAATCGTAATAAGTTAGTACAATATATAGAAAACGAGAATATACAAACGAGAATGTTATTCGCTGGAAACCTTGTAAAACATCCATGTTTTGATGAACTGCGAAAAATCGGCGAAGGTTACAGAATCGCAGATAACTTACAGGAAACAGATCGTATCATGAACGATTCATTCTGGATTGGCGTGTACCCAGGGATGACAGATGATATGATAGATAAGATGATTGATATTATTAAGGACTTTTTAAATTCATGAATTATAATGAAGATTTATCTAATATCAAAGATTTACGAAAAGAAATATTTAAAATGATGCATTATTCAAAATCCTCTCATATAGGAGGATGTCTTTCATGTATTGATATTTTATATACGTTATATTTTAAAATAATGGATTGCAAAAAAATAAAAGAAAAATCGCCTGATAGGGATATTTTTATTCTTAGTAAAGGCCATAATAGCGCAGCTTTATATGCAACGCTTGCTTATGCTGATTTTTTTCCAAAAGATTATTTAAATCATTATTATATTGACAATGGAATTCTTCCTGGACATCTTGATATGACAACAGTTAACGGGATTGAATGTTCTTCAGGTTCATTAGGACACGGCGCGGGTATAGGACTTGGTTTCGCTATTGCTAAAGATAGAAATAAAAATGAAGGACATGTATATGTTCTTCTGGGAGATGGTGAATGTAATGAAGGTTCCATCTGGGAAGCTATAATGTATGCATCTACTCTAAGACAAAAGAATTATACTTTAATAATAGATTTTAATCATTTACAAGGAATGGGAAGGGATGTTATTCATCAGCAAAACCTTGGCGAGCGTATTGCTTCTTTTGGTTTTAAAGTAATAGAAGTTAATGGTAATGATATTGAACAATTAATTCCGGCACTAAAGGATCGTGATGGGCCGCTTGCTGTAATTGCTCATACAAAAAAAGGATACGGCGTTTCATTTACAGAGGATAAGCTTGAATGGCATTATAAGTCGCCAAATGATGAACAATTAAAAATTGCGTTAGATGAATTAAAATGAGAACTACCTTTATAAATGTTCTGACAGAACAAGCTAAAATTGACAATAAAATTTTTATATTAACCCCGGATATGGGTTTTTCTGTTTTTGAAGATTTCGCGAAAAAATATCCAGAACGTTTTTTAAACGTAGGTATCGCTGAACAAAATACTGTTGGAATTGCTACAGGTCTTGCTCTTTCCGGATTCAAACCTTATATATACTCAATTGCTACTTTTTCATTAATGCGCTGTTTTGAACAAATTCGTATTGGAGCGGCTTATATGCAATGCAATATTAAAATTATAGGAGCGGGCGGTGGTGTTGCTTATGGTCCCGCGGGAGCTACCCATCACATCATTGAAGATTTTGCAATAGCAAAAGCATTGCCAAATTTTATTGTATGTTCTCCTGCGGATCCGATAGAAGCTAGGCAAATCTTTGAACAGAGTTTGAATATATTATCTCCAATGTATATTAGACTTGCAAAAAATAATGAACCAATAATACACAATACAGATGATAATATAATTATAGGTAAAGCCTTTTCACTAATTAAAGGAGATGATCTTGAAATTATAACTACAGGGACCATTTCAAATAGAATTATTGAATGGCTGCAGGAGATAAAAAAACAAGGTTTTTCGGCAGGCGTTACAATATTTCCTACAATTAAACCATTAGATACCGAATTTCTTAATACTCTTGTTAAAAATGAAAAGAAAATCTTAATAATTGAAGAACATAATGTTATTGGCGGTTTAGGTGAAAGTATTTGCGCGTATCTTGGAATAAATAACGCGAAAAATAAAATTGTACAATTAGGAATTCCGGACAATTACAGTCATTTTGTTGGCAGCCAGCAATATATACTTGATAAATTTGGATTATATAATGTTCCAAATATTAAAGATTTATTCTCAAAGATGTAAATAATGAAATCAGTAGCATTAACAGGCGCAACGAGTATGATTGGCATTGCTTTAATAAAGCAATGTATTCAAAATAATATAAAAGTTATTGCGTTTATACGTTTTAATTCTTCAAGATTAAATCGTCTGCCAAAATCTGAATTAATAACGCTTATTAATTGTGATCTTGATTCTATAAAATATTTTGATTATGAAAGATACAATATAAAAGATATTGATGTATTTTATCATTTTGGATGGAGTTATACAGATAAACAGGGACGTTGTGATTCTAATGAACAGCTTGAAAATGTAAAATATACTCTTTCTGTTGTAAATTTCGCTAAAAGAATTGGATGTAAAAGATTTATTGGCGCTGGTTCACAGGCTGAATATGGACGTGTGAATGTATCTTTAACAGGAACAACATCTGTTAATCCGGAAAACGCATATGGAATAAGTAAATACACAGCTGGAAAACTCGCAAGAATAGAATGTGATAAATTGGAATTAGAGTATATATGGGTACGAATTTTAAGTGTATATGGTGTTAACGATAACGATAATACATTGCTTAAGGATTTTATTATTAATTGTAAAATAAATAATACAATACCATTGGGACCATGTACCCATATCTGGGATTATCTTCATGAAGAAGATGCAGGTAGAGCTTTTCTTTATATTGGTAAAATTGGAGTAAATAATAAAATTTATTGTCTAGGCAGTGGTATAGGCAGGCAATTGAAGGAATATCTTGAAATTATTAAAAATTATATAAATCCTTCATATAAGATTAAATTTGGTGAGATACCATACACGAAACAATCTTTAATGTATTTATGCGCTGATATTTCTGAATTAACAAAGGACACAGGTTGGAAGCCTGAAATTTCATTTGAAGACGGGATAAAAAAAGTAATTGACATTTCAAGCTGATAATGATAAAAAGATTAAAAATACTGCAATTCAATTTATAAAATTCGGCATTGTTGGACTTTCAAATACAATAATTTCTTATCTTGTTTACGCTTTATTGGTATATCTTGGGTTTCATTATCTTGTTGCAAGCATTATAGCATTTTTTATAAGCGTATTGAATTCTTTTTTTTGGAATTCAAGATATGTTTTTAAAAAGGAAGATGGCGCAAAACGCAGTGTTTTACACGCTTTAGTTAAGACATTTATTTCTTATGCTTTTACAGGACTTATTTTACAAAATATATTTTTATTTGTTTTTATAGATATTTTTCATATTTCAAAATATATGGCTCCATTATTTAGTTTAGTTATAACTGTACCTTTGAATTTTATTATGAATAAGTTTTGGGCATTTAGACAATCAAAAATAAATGAGGAAAATCCTAATGAAGAAGATCAGCATACTAATACCATGCTTTAATGAGGAAGAAAATGTTGTTCCGCTTAGTAATGAAATAATTAAAACATTTGAATCTAATCTTTCTTTATATGATTATGAAATTGTCTTTATTGATAATTATTCAAGTGACAATACAAAAATACTTATTCGTGAGTTATGTAAAAATAATCAAAAAATAAAAGCAATTTTTAACACAAAAAATTTTGGACAGAATAATTCTCCGTATTATGGAATGTGTCAAACAACAGGAGACTGCGTTATTCTTTTATGCGCTGATTTTCAAGATCCAATAGAACTTATTCCAACGCTTGTTAATGAATGGGAGAATGGACATAAAATTGTTTCTTGCATAAAAAATAAAAGTAAGGAAAACAAATTTATACGTCTTTTAAGAACCTATTATTATAAAGCCATAAAAAAAATGTCAGATGTGGAACAAATAGAACATTTTACAGGTTTTGGTCTTTATGACAGATCATTTGTAGAAGTAATGAAAACATTACAGGATCCTATTCCTTTTTTACGCGGTGTTGTTGCAGAAATGGGTTTTAAACGCAAAGAAGTCAATTACGAACAGCAAAAAAGAAAAGCGGGAAAAACAAAAAATAACTGGTATTCACTTTATGATTTAGCGATGCTAAGTTTTACTTCCTATACAAAAGTAGGTCTTAGAATAGCCTCCATATCAGGATTTATAATTGGTGCGCTAACATTAATAGTTGCGCTTGTTTATTTTATTTTAAAATTAATTTATTGGGATAACTTTCCAATGGGAATGGCGCCGCTAATAATCGGTGTTTTCTTTTTTGGCTCTCTGCAGTTATTTTTTATTGGTTTTATTGGCGAGTATATAATGGCAATTAATACAAGGCTTCGTCTAATGAATCGGCCTTTAGTTATAGAAGAAGAAAGAATTAATTTTGATTAACATAGTAAATAAATGAAAAAATTTTTACTAAGCATACCATGGTATATTAAAAAAGGATATTTAAAAAAACTTTTTCAATATATAAAATATAACGGATTATTTGGGTTAAAAGATAAAATAAAAAGAGTTTTAAAAGGCAATGTGCATAATGTTCCTGTTTACGCGTTTACAAATAATAAATTAAAGGAAGTATTATGCGGTAATATCTCAAAAATCCGCTATAATAAATCTGTAATAAAACATATAGAAAATATAGATATTATTATATGCGTTTATAATGCTTATGAAGATGTTAAAAGTTGTATAGAATCTGTATTTGAATATTCTTCAGAACCGTATAACATTATTATTGTTGATGATGGAAGCGATGAACTTGTAAAAAATTATTTAGAATCATTAAAGAATAGTTGTACAAATATTGAATTATTTAGAAATGAAAAAAGCAAAGGATATACAAGAGCCGCCAATATTGGGTTGAAGTATTCAAATGCAGATTACTGTATTTTGTTAAACAGCGATACGATTGTTACAGAAAATTGGCTTGATAAATTGGTTAATTGCATAAAAAGTGATTCAAAAGCTGGTATTGCAGGTCCATTGTCAAATACAGCTTCATGGCAGTCCGTTCCATCTGTTTATAACATTAAAGGAGATTGGGCTTCAAATGATCTACATGAAAATATCAATCTGGATCAATATGCAAAATTAATAGAAAAGTATTCAGGCAAGATTTTTCCGTCTGTACCGCTGTTAAATGGTTTTTGCATAATGCTGAATAGATCGGTAATAGATTCAATAGGTTATTTTGACGAAGATAATTTTGGCAGCGGATTCGGTGAAGAAGATGATTATTGTCTTAGAGCAGGTAAAGCAGGATTTAAAATATTACTTGCAGATGATACGTATATATTTCATTCACAGTCAAAAAGTTATTCAGACCAGAGACGAATAGAATTATGCAATGAAAACGGACAAAAACAGAGAAGAAAACATGGTGATGAACTTTTAGATACAAGCGTTAGTATAATGAAACATAATTTTGTGCTGCATGGAATTCGTTCAAGAATTAATATTTTGGAAGAACGAAAGCTTCTGATAGAAAATACAAAAAATAAATGGGAAGGTAAAAGAATATTAATATTGCTTCCAATAAATGAATCAGGAGGAGGAGGCAATGTAATAATTCAAGAAGCCAGCTGCATGATAGAAATGGGAATTGATGTCTGGCTATATAATCTTGCAAGATTTAAAAAAGATTTTATAGAATGTTATCCGCAAATGGAAATACCGGTTATTTATGGTGAGAAAATAGATTCATTTAAAACGTATGCAGATGATTTTGATATAATATGCGCTACACAATGCTCAACTGTAGAATATTGTGATTTTAAGAATTTTACAAATACACGTGCTGCTTATTATATTCAGGACTTTGAGCCTGATTTTTTTATAGAGGGAAGCGATGAATATAATAATGCTCTGGATTCATACACATTGCTGCCTAATATAAATCTAGTTACAAAAACTGAATGGAACAAACTTGCTGTAAGTAAATATACAGGAGCGCAAGCTAAGGTAATAGGAAAAAGTGTGGACATTGATCTTTACCGTCCCGTGAAATTATTTCCTAACAAGGATAAAATGATAATAACAGCAATGGTTCGTCCCTACAGTCAAAGACGCGCCCCTCAAATGACACTGTCTGTTTTGAATGAAATTGCAAAAAAATATAGTGATAATATTTCAATAATGGTATTTGGATCAGATCCAGAAGAATCAGATGTAGACAGAAATTTCTGGAATGAAAATAAAAAAGAAGATCAGGTAATTAATTTAGGCAAGCTTAAAAAATTTGAGGTTGCTTCATTACTGCAATGTACGGATATATTTACAGATTTTTCAAGCTTTCAGGCAATGGGACTTACTTCTATGGAAGCAATGGCTTGCGGGTGCGCCGTTATAGTTCCAAAAAACGGTGGCTCAGTAGAATTTGTAGATGACGGTAAAAATGGAATAGTCGTGGATACAACTAATAAAAGTGAATGCATAAAAGCTTTATGTCGTCTAATAGATGATCGAGAATATTTATATAAATTGAGCTATAAAGCAATAAGTGATATCTGTAGATATTACCCTGAAAAATGCGCTTCTAATTTTTTGGACGTTTGTTTTGGATAAGGTATATTGATTTGATAAGTATTCATGCAATAGGAGAAACCGGAAATGAAGAACAATTCCATGATGTGGCTTATATTAGATTATTTTTACCTCTAAAATATTTATGCGAGAAAGAAAAATTTAAATTAACTACAGGAAAAACATTCGCAGGTTTCGAGAACAAAGATATATATTTTATTCAAAGATCATGGTCAAAAAATATTAATACAAATAGTGTTAAAGCATTTTTAAAAATTATTCGCTCTGGGAAAAAGAAACTTATATATGAAATAGATGATAATCTTCTTGATAATCCCGATATTTCGTCAGAAAAAAAAATGGTTATTCGTTGTCTTGCTGGTAATGCCGATGTTGTTATAGTAAGCACTCTAGCTTTAAAAAAACGATTAGAATTTCTTAATAAAAATATAACAGTAATTCCAAATTTTATGGATTTAAATGTAATTAATATGAAACGTGATAAGCAAAATAAAAATAATAAAATTATAATAGGTTATATGGGAACTTCTACGCATCAAAAAGATTTCAAAATGATTAAACTTCCGCTAATGAAGATAATTAATAAATACAAATCAAAAATCAGTTTTGAGTTAATAGGCGCAATTGAGAATGAATCAGAAATAAGATCTCTTGCAAATACAAAAATACACAATCGCGGCGCAATTAATGATTATTTTTCATTTTGGCGCTGGATGAACGATAATTGTTTTTGGGATATTGGTATTGCTCCGCTAAAGAATGATGAATTTACAAAATGTAAATCCGATATAAAATATCTTGATTATTCAGCATTGGGAATGGCAGGCGTTTATAGCAAGCATCCTTCATATGAATATAATATTAAACATAAAGAAACAGGATTACTTGCAGATAATACATGCGAAGCATGGCAATCTGCGCTTGAAGAATTAATATGCAATGAAAATCTAAGAAACTCGATAAAATTAAAAGCTCGAAATGATTTAATGCAAAACAGAATTCTTCAAAACAACACGGATCTTTGGCTAAAAGTGATAAAATGAGTACATTAAGGGAGCATCAGCAATGCGAAAACTTTCAAACATTCTTGTAACAGGCGGCGCCGGATTTATTGGCGCAAATTTTATCCGATACCTTCTTGGAGAAGGAAGTCAAAAATCAGAGTTTAACGGGCGTATTATAAATCTTGACGCTCTTACTTATGCGGGAAATATTTCAAACCTTGAGGAAATAGAGACACAATACGGAGGTAAACGGTATTTTTTTAAACACGGAGATATATGCATTCAATCATTTGTAGAAGAAATATTTAAGCAGTTTGATATTGATACAGTCGTGCATTTTGCGGCGGAAAGTCATGTTGACCGTTCCATATTGGGTCCGGAAGCTTTTATTAAAACAAATGTAATGGGAACTTTTACCCTTTTGGATACCGCACGCAATGTATGGAAAGACAGACAGGATGTTCTTTTTCATCATGTCAGTACTGACGAAGTATACGGCTCGTTAGGTGAAACCGGTTATTTTAAGGAAACAACTCCCTATGATCCGCGCTCTCCGTATTCAGCAAGCAAGGCGTCTAGCGATCATCTTGTTATGGCTTATAATCATACGTACAATCTTCCGATAACGCTTTCAAATTGTTCCAATAATTACGGCCCGTATCAGTTTCCGGAAAAACTTATTCCATTAATGATAATGAACATGCAGGAAGGCAAGCCTCTTCCTGTATACGGAGACGGCAAATATATCCGCGACTGGCTGTATGTGGAAGATCACAATATCGCTGTCTGGACAATTATACAGAAAGGAAAAGAAGGAGAAACATATAATATAGGCGGAGAAAACGAATGGGAAAACAACAAACTCCTTGATGTTTTAATAAATATAACCGCGTTTAAAACTAATAAGAACCCTGAAGTTATCAGAAAAACAATAACCTATGTGAAAGATCGTCCCGGACACGATCGCCGTTATGCGATTGATTGTTCAAAATTAAAGAAAGAACTAGGCTGGAAGCAAACAGTCGATTTTGAAGAAGGTTTAAATAAAACCGTAGATTGGTACATCTCTAACTCTAAATGGGTAAACAATATCCGCTCGGGTGAATACCAGCAATGGATAGATAAAAATTATATAAAACGTTAATTCACTTCTTTAAAAAATCATTTATAAAAGAAAAAAACCGCTTCCAAAACCTGTCTTCGGGGTCAATCTTTTTCTCTGTGATTTGCCTGTTCTTTTCTTCCAGAACATCAAAAACTTTTTTTCCGCTTTTTTCAATCTGACGGGTATTTTCTTCTCTTTCCTGAGCCAGTTTTTTCTGGTTTTCTTCGCTTTGCTCTTTTATCGATTCGCGTTTTTCTATGACTGTCGCCCATATTTTTAAAAAAGCCTCATCGGTCTGGTTATCCTGGTTGAAATATGCTTTAAATTCGTCATCATTTTGAGTTGTATTTTTCACTTTACGGCTCCAGAACGGGATTTTTAACTTCAACTTTGTCGGCGTCTTTATAAGGCGCAAGGCTCGCGATCATACGGACAATAGAGGATGATCTGTTAATTACATAATGGGATTCTCCAGGTTCAATGTGAATTAACTGTCCGGGTTTTAGATCCTTTGGTTTTCCGTCAACAACAATTGTTATATTTCCTTCGAGTATGAAAAAATTTTCTTCCATTACTTCGTGGTAATGCGCTTGAAAATCCTGGCCCGGATTGAATTGAACAAGAGCGAAATTCATTCTCGGCCCCTGCATTAAATATTTAGGCCCGGAATCTCCAAACCGGTATTCTTTATCTTTCTCATCAACAATAAACATGTCTCACTCCTTATTACTCACTGCAAACCCGGCGCAAGCCACATGTGTTTTGTTACTCCGTCATCACTTAATTGAAGGAGAGGCTGATACGCAGCTTTCCAATCCATATATGCTTTATTATACACCTTTTTGTTATTATTATCAGGGATAAATGTCTTTTCTATCTTAACAAGTTTTTTTGCGGCTTCATTAACGCTTGTGTAAACTCCTATTCCCTTGCCTGCCATTATCGCGGCTCCCAAAGAAGTGGCTTCTTTTACAACAGGAACATCTACAGGTATTCCAAGAACATCGGCGAGAATTTTGGGCCATAATTTGCTCTTTGCGGCTCCTCCGGCAAAAACAAGTTTTTGCGGACATTTTCCCGCCGCGTCTTCCACAAGCCTGAGATGGCCAAGCGTTACCAAACAGGAGTTCTCCATTATCGCGCGGTAAAAACTCGCCTTGTTAAATTTTTGAGCGTCAAGCGCGAAGTTTAAAAAAGAAGGGGAAGCGTGTTTCCAGTTTAAAAAATTCATAACATCAGAGAACGCGCAGATAATTCCGTGGCTTCCCGCCGGAACATTTTCCGCGGCTTCATCAAGGATCATGTAAGGATCGATCTTTCTCTCTTCGGCGATGCGTTTTTCTTCCGCGCAGAAAGCGTCCCTGAACCAGCGCATCACAAGCCCGGGGTTAAACGCAAGCGCTTCGTATTGCCACAAATTTTCAACGGCATGGCAATTAACGCGGACATCGCACTTCCCGGAACATTCAGGCGTTTCTGAATTATACTCGTACTGCCAGAAACTTCCTCCAAAAACAACCGCCTCATTAGCTTCGACAACTCCGACTCCGATTGTTCCAAGCTGGCAGTCTCCGCCGCCTGCGACAAGCGGCGTGCCTTCCTTAAGCCCCGATTGCTCGGATCCTTTCATTGAAACTTTCGCCGCCGCGGCTGCGCATTCTATCACATCGGGAAAAATATCATCCCTAAGACCGCATCGGCGCGCAATATCAATATCCCAGTTTCTTTTTTTTAAATCCATCAGCCCTGTTGTCGATCCGTTGCTTGGATCTACAGCCAAAACTCCTGTAAGTTTAAAAATAATCCAATCATTAATCATTCCGATTTTTGCGGTCTTTTTATATACGTCGGGCAATTTGTTCTTTACCCACAAAAGTCTTGGAAGGGCGCCGAGAGCGAAGGCTTGTCCTGTTTTTAAATACAACTCTTTTTCAAGGGAAGGATCAATTTGTTTAAGCTGCGATACTTCGTCTTTTGCGCGCGAGTCAACATTGGCGCATGCCCACAGTTCATTGCCTCCGCCGTCGTAAAGCACAATGCCTTCTCTCATGCACGTTGTGGATACGGCGGCAACCTGTTCGGCGCGCGTTCCTGTTTCGTTCAAAACTTCCTTTATAACAGAACATGTTAAATGCCAGTTTACATTCCAGTCAAAATTCATGCTGCCCGGATAAGACGGGTCTTCAAGATGCTTCCATTCCTTTTGCGCGCAGCCAATCTGGCGGCCTTCAAGATCGAATATTACGCACCGGATACTGCCTGTTCCCGCGTCGACAGCCATTAAATAATCCATGTTGTTAATTATATGATTTTAGTGTAAAATAATCAAACAGTTTATTATGAGAGGTTGACAATGGCTGATAAAGAAGGCGTTAAAGTTGAAAAGAATTACCATCTCGATGTTCCCTTTAAAACAAACGGGAACTTCCATGTAAAGGGAGCCGCCAATCTTGATTGGGGTATGAAAAAACACCTGACAAATATTTTTAATCCCAAGAGCGGAAACACCGTAATGTTCGCGTTCGATCACGGTTATTTTATGGGCTCTGTTTCCGGCCTTGAAAGACTCGATCTTTTAATCCCTCAATTGATGGATCATGTTGATGTATTGATGGCGACGCGCGGCGCTCTTCGCACCTGCGTAAAACCCAATTTCAGAAAAGGCATCGCTCTTCGCGTGTCCGCCGGCTCCTCCATGGTGAATGATGATCTCAGCCGGGAAATTGTTTCGGTTGATATCGAAGATGCAATCCGCATGAACGCTGACTGCATGGCAGTGCAGGTCTTTGTGGGAGCGAGAGGTCAGCTTTTGAGCATCAATAATCTTTCAAAAGTGATTAACGCGGGCGCGGGATACAGCATTCCAACGCTTGGCGTTATCGCTGTCGGCAAAAATATGGAGAGGACAAGTCAGTATTTTAAACTTGCGACGCGCATGGTCGCGGAGATAGGCGCTAACATTGTTAAAACATATTACTGCGAAAACTTTGAAGAAGTTGCCGCGGCGTGTCCCGTTCCGATCGTTGTTGCGGGCGGCAAGAAGCTTCCGGAAAAAGACGCTCTTACAATGGCGTACAAGTCAATGCAGGGCGGCGCCAAAGGCCTTGATATGGGTAGAAACATTTTTCAGAGCAATCATCCTGCGGCAATGGCGGACGCTATTGGAAAAATTGTCCATTACAAATATACAGATGAAGAAGCATGGGAATTTTTCTGCGATAAAACAAAGAGTAAGTAACATGGAAGACAAGTTAAGACATCGTAAAGCTTCTCTTAAAATTAAATTAATTTCTAAAGACAATAGTCCATTGAAAAACCAGGAAGTAAAAATATCACAGAAAACACATCAGTTTTTATTCGGCGTAGGAGGTTTTGAAGCTGTCGAAATTGAAAGCGGTAAAAAACTTACAGAAAAACCGGGCGGCGTTCCTATAGAAGAAGACAGAAAATCTTATCTTGAAGAAAAGCTGGGTAAACTTTTCAGGTTTCATAATTACGCAACATTGCCTTTTTATCTTGGACGTTATGAGCCCGTAGAAGGCGAACCTGAAGAAGAGCTTTTAAAAGCTGGAGCAAGATGGTTTTTAAAAAGAAACATTATGCTTAAGGGTCATCCTCTTTGCTGGCACACTGTCTGCGCTCCATGGCTTATGAATTATTCAAATGATCTGATTCTTAAAAAAGTAATCGAGCGCGTTGAACGCGATGTGTCAGCTTTTAAAGGCATCATAAATATTTGGGATGTAATAAACGAAGTTGTAATAATGCCCGTCTTTGACAAGTACGACAATGCCATTACAAGGATATGCAAGGAATACGGACAGGTGCGCATTGTTAAAGAAGTGTTTGAAGCCGCGAAACGCGCAAACCCAGACTCATGTTTACTGCTTAACGATTTTGATGTTTCAAAAAATTATGAAATACTTATTGATAAAGTTTTACAAGCGGGAATTCCTGTCGATATAATCGGCATTCAATCTCATCAGCATCAGGGTTATTGGGGAGACGAAAAAGTTTACGATGTATTGGAAAGGTTCTCGCGCTTCGGTCTTCCGCTTCACTTCACGGAAAATACGCTTATTTCGGGCGAGATAATGCCCGCGAATATTGAAGATTTAAACGATTGGGTAGTTGACGATTGGCCGACAACGCCCGAAGGCGAAGAGCGTCAGGCGCGAGAGATTACGCGGATGTACGAAATTCTTTTTGCGCATCCAAAGGTAGAGGCAATCACAACATGGTCGGGCGGGGATAACGCGTGGCTCCACGCGCCTGCCGGTTTTCTTCGCACAGATAACAGCTTAAAGCCCTCGTACAATTCTCTTTGTTCAAAAATCGAAAATGACTGGCGCACAGAAATTACAGCGCGGACAGACGCCGAAGGATTTGTCAATATAGAAGGTTTTAAAGGCGGTTACGAAATAATTTGCGGCGGTGAAACTACCGCTTTTAAATTAGACGGAAAAAATAATTTATTGGAGATAAAACAATAATGAGCGATTCTCCCAAAGGCGTATTCGGTGTTCAACTATTCGATAAAATCTGGTCGTCGATTTTAAAGAAACAGGAATCAATAAACAGGCAGCTTGAAGAAAGCGAAAGAAAAATCCTGCGGCAGATGGAAGAAAACAGGCGCCTTACAGAGCTGAGCGAAGAAAAGTTTTTCAGGCAGCAGGAAAATAAACACAAACAGCTTGAAATGATCGATCAAAGAATAAAAAGGCAGCTTAAAGAGAACCGGCTCAAGGAAGAAGAAATAGAAGATGAAATCACAGATGAGGTTACAGTTAAAAAAGGCAAGCGTTCCAAAAAATTTAAATTAAAACATTTAGAAGGCGCCGAGAATACAGACAGATACGGAGAGTACAACAAAATCTTCGAGGATATTGTAAATGCGCAAATAAGCAACGAAGAAAAGCAGGAACTGGTAGAAACAATTACAAAAATTTATCAGAAATTCGCGTCAGGGTGATTCGGCCCGAACCCTTTAATTAAAACAAGAGGTTCAACAGGGCTCGCGTTCGTAATTACAATTCCCTTTTTCGCCGCGTCTTCCGAAACAAAGTATTCATCTGCGCTCTGCTGGCCGAAACGCAGCATTCCGGGCGCTTCGCAAAGGTGCGCGCCGAATTTGCCGTGTCCCTGAATAAAAATTACGCTGTGCGCGCAGGGTTCTTTAATTGTAACGCTTTTGCCCGGGTTAACGGAAAGCTCCTTCGCGCTGAAGTAACCTTCGTTGGCGTATGAAATCCATTTTTCTTCATAGTCCGCATTTTTAACAATGCTGATTGGCGGACGGCCGAACCTCTTCTTGTAATGCGGGTCGGTGTTTTTTTCCCAGTCAAGCAGGCTGAATATATAATCGATATCGTCTTTTTTGTCTGCGGGACATTCGCCGTTCAAAAATTCTTTAGGGTACGTAACGCCCGACACTACGTTTTCATGCACGGAGTTAACGTCGCCGTTCCAGTTTAATTCATAAGTCATAACAGAACCCGGCGCGTGAATTACTCCTGCGGGAGAGTACCAGCCGGAGCCAAGTTCAATCCGCCATGCTCGCGAAAGCTCCGTAATGCGCGTGTCGCCTTTGTTGTAATCGCGAAGCCGCTGCTTTACCTCTTCAGGTTTTGTGTCAGGGTCGTAGCCGAAATAAGTCGCGTTCATCTCTCCTGAGTGGCTTGCGAACTGGTGCGGAAAATAATAGCACTCAGGTTTTCCAAGTTTGCCGACTCTCGCGGCCGCCTCCATATCAAGGTGAAGGTGATGGAAGAGAGGAGTTTTAAGATCATAAAATTTTGAAAACACCGGAAAGCCGCCGTACTTGTCCATCAGCTCTTTGCCGATAACCTCTGCGCCCAATATTTCAATCGCTTCTTTAAGACTGAACTTTTCATCGCTCCCGTATTCAACCGCCGCGAAACTCAAGCCTTCCGTCGGGCCCGCAAGAGGTCCGTTTTGGGCAATGTTGGTGGAGGCCATCCACCTCTCTTTTATCGAGCCGCGTTCAAGACCGTACGCGAAATAATCATCGGGATGAAGACGCAGACGCCTCCCTTCAACGCCGAAAGGCCTTGGTATAAAATTCGGATTCAGGCGGAAAACGCCTTCGCCTTTTTTTAATGTATTTAAAATTAAATCTTTATTTGCCATAGTTAATCTCCTGATTCATTTTTTAGTATAAATGTTAAAAAGTCAATAAAAATATTGATATTGACATTTATTGCGGAATAAGGTTAAATAAGAAAAATAATGGACAAAAATAAAATTTTTGAAGCAATAAAAGAGCTTTTTATCTCTGAATTTGAAGTTGACGCGGATATGATAGAACTTGACAAACGCCTTGATGAAGATTTGGAACTGGATTCGCTTGATATGGTGGACGCCATTTTATATTTAAAAGAAAGAATCGGAGATAAAGTCGATCCCAGTCTGTTTAAAACCGCAAAAACAGTAGGGGATGTAGTTGATTTACTCGAACCAGTCTGGAAGTAATTTTTTTAATTCCTGAACGCCTAGCTGACGGTATGACGGTTTTTCTCCGTTTGTAAAATCTGCCAGAAAAAATTCTTCATCGTAAAAAGAAAGTTTTGAGTTTGTGCCGGGATTGCATTCAAGATAAATAATACCGTTCAAATATAAATTTTTCGCTTCGCATATTTGTTCCGCAAGGCTGCGTCCAGCAGCTGTAACGGAAGTTCCGGGATTGTCCTTGTAAAGTTCCGTAACGATTACGACGATTTTTTCTCCTTTATAAATTTTTAAGCCGCAGGCGGAAGGCACGTCCCACTGGCCTTTAAAATTGAAAACCTCATCGTAGTATTTTTCTTCAACGCGCATTATCTTTTTACTTCTTTCCCGAATGATTTGTTAATTAAGCGCCTGTTTCTGGGCTTGTAGGTTCCGTCTTCCATTTCACGGTTAACAACAGCCGACAATAGATGAAACATTTTCTCTTCCTGAGACTCATCTTTATAAAAGGTTTGCCATGCGTAATCGTAGAGTTCCTGCAAACGCTCTGCGCTTACATGCTTGGGAGTAAAAACAACTTGCCCCGCGTTATAATGATTCCAGTCGCGGTCAAAAATGCGCCCCTGCCTTTCAAGATCGTCCCAGGCCTTTGTGTGAGGGAAAGGAGTCATCACCGTAAATTCGGCAAGGTCTAAATTAATCTCTAAAAGAAAATCGATAAGCTTTTTCATATCGTCTTCGGTTTGGCTGTCCAATCCTAAAAGAATTGTCCCTTCTACGCCGATTCCGTAATCGTGGTATCTTTTTACCCTCTCTTTTATTTTTTCCGACGTGTCAAAAACCGCCTGATACACGTACCACGCTCCCGCTTTGGAAGCAAGTTCCAGTACCTCAGGGTCGTCCTCGATTGTGTGGCTGATCCACTTTTTTTTAAGGGGGATCATTTCCCTGAAAAGCTCCATTTCCCATTTCTTGTCCTGGGCAAGAGAATTGTCCACGATAAAAAGACGGTTGTTTTCAATTCCCGAAAGCTCTTCAATTACCTTGTCTATGGGGCGCGGGCGGAAAGACCTTCCGCCGAGATAGGAGACAGCGCAGGGGTAACAGCTGAAACGGCAGCCGCGCGAAGCGTGAAAAAGGTCGACCATCTGTACGCCCTTGTGGTTGTACATTTCACGGTTATATAAATCACGCCGCGCAGGCCCTATTTTGTCAATCGGCGGAAGCTGAGGCATGTAATTGTATACTTTTTTAAGGCACCCGTTTTTATAATCCGCGAGCACTTCTTCCATCCGGGTTTCGGCTTCGCCCAGAAATACAGAGTCGGCGTGTTCCATCGTTTCTTCAGCGTGCAGCATTGTAGAAATGCCGCCGAAAATTACCTGTTTTCCGCGCCTGCGGTATTCATCGGCGATAGCCCAGCCTCTTTTTACCTGCGTACTTAGCATCATCGAGATTGCGGCAAGATCGCAAGGTTCGTCAAAATCGAGGTTTTGGACATTTTCGTCGGTAAATGATATTTCTACGCCGGAAGGCAGAGCTGCCGCGAATACTACCGGCCCGTGCGGAGGTAAATTAAAGGTGGTTTGGCCTGGAAGTTTGTTCCATTTTGGGTAAATCAGTTTCAGTTTCATTCTAGGATGAATTTCAGTACATCATAATTTGAAATGCTTGTCAAGGAAAGAAAAATGCGATATATTTATAGATATTCATATTATAAATGGAAAAAGCATAGAAAATGGACAAACTAAAGCAGGAAATAAAAGAGTTGATAATAAGCTCGCTTGAGCTTGAAGATGTAAAACCCCAGGATATTGCAGATTCAGAACCTCTTTTCAGGGAAGGACTGGGGCTGGACTCCATTGACGCCCTGGAGCTTGGCGTTGCAATCAAGAAAAAATTCGGCGTCAAATTGTCTGCGGAAAACGCAGATAATAAGAAACATTTTGCCTCGGTAGACGCGCTTGCCGCTTTTATTGAAAGTGAGAGAGGATGACATGACCAAAGTAGATATTTTAGAAAAGATTCAGGATATTCTGTCAGATCAGTTTGAAATAGAAAAGGACGCAGTTACCCCAGACGCAAAATTATATGAAGACCTGGAACTGGATTCAATCGACGCTGTAGACCTGCTCGTAAAAATGAAAGAGTTCATTCCCGGAAAGGTTGATCCTGAGCTGTTTAAGAAGGCCCGTACCGTTCAGGATGTGGTGGACGTACTGTATCCCATGGTTCAAAACACCTAGTGACTTCCCGGTTTCAAAAAATATTCAGACCTGTTTCAATTATTGTTCTTGCCGCGGCTGTTATTGTATGTGTTGTTAAAGGCTCGCTTTCCTATGTAAAATTTTATCCCGTATTAATTAACCTTGTTTTTCTTTTCGCTTTCGGCATAACCCTGTTTTTTCCTCCTGTGATGATTTTCCGTTTTGCGACGCTTCAGGATAAAACAATAAAGGGCTCTTTCGGAGAAAAGTATGTGGAATCCTACTGCAGAAAGGTAACTATTGCGTGGTGCGGTTTTTTTATATTCAACGGGAGCGTCTCGGTTTTTACCATTATTCACGGTTCTGATTTTTTATGGACTGTATATAACGGCTGTGTTTCATATATACTGATAGGTATATTTTTTATGGGAGAATTGGCAGTAAGAAAAATGGCGCAGAAAAAAAATCCAAAAGCCGTTCCTCTTTCGGCCATAAAAAATAACTCCCGTTTAAAATCGAAAGTTATATGTTATCAGGGCGTCTTCAGCGGCGGGCATTTTAAAACATGGAACGATTTTCTTGAAGGGACTGTAAAATTAAAAAGAAGCATAGAAAAAATTAACAGTAAAAGTAATAGATGGCTTTTATACTGCGAAGACTACTGGTATTTTCTGCTTGCTTTTACGGCTCTTCTACAATGTAAAAAAGAAATACTCTTAAGCGCGAACATAAGCCCGGATTATATTGACGAGATAAGAGGCTGCGGCGGCGGAAACAGCGGAGTTCCTTTTTTAACAGATCAGGTTTTTCCCGAAGAAAAAGACGGTATTTTTTTAATAGCGGATTTGCTTGATTTTGATTTGGAAAAAAAAGCCTTAAAGGAAAAAAATATTTCTATAATCCCCGATGATACTTCAATTGTAATGTATACGTCGGGAAGCACCGGAAAGCCGAAGGAAGTAAAGCAGAGGCTTACAGAATTTGAAAACGATAATAAATTTGTTCTTTCCAAATGGGGAGAAGAGCTTTTGGATCGTAAACTGTGTTCTACTGTAAGCCAGCATCATATCTACGGTCTTTTGTATTCTGTTCTTCTTCCTTTTACCGCGGGTATTCCATTCAGAAGAAAGAGAATAGAGTTCCCTGAAGAACTTGAAAAATTTAACGATGACGCGTATACGCTTATTACGGTGCCCGCGTTTTTAAAACGCGCTGTCGATATCGAAAATCAAAAAGAATATGGTTTGAAAACGCCGTGGATTTTTACATCCGGCGGAGTTCTGGATCCGCAGACTGCCGAAAAGACGAATAAAATCCTCGGGTTTTGGCCCGTAGAAGTTTACGGAAGCACAGAAACCTCCGGTATTGCGTGGAGGCAGTCTTTTAACGGGCTTGAATGGATGCCTTTTGAAAACACAAGCTTAAGTAAAAATAAGGACGGCTGCCTTGTAATTAAATCTCTGTATATCAAAGACCCTGAAGGTTTTGAGACTCAGGATATGGCGGACATATTGGAGGACGGACGGTTTCTTTTAAAGGGAAGAGCGGATTCTGTCGTCAAGATAGAAGAAAAACGCATTTCTTTAACGGAAGTGGAAAACCGCATTCTGCAGTCTGGGCTTGCAGGTGAGGCATGCGTTATTTCAATTATTGAAAAAAGGCAGTATCTCGCGGCGGCTGTTGTTTTAAATGAAAAAGGAAAAAATGAGTTTTCCAATTTTGAAAAAAAAGATATAAATAAATATTGGCGGGAATATCTTTCAAAGTTTTTTGAATATGTTGTAATTCCCAGAAAATGGCGTTATCTGGAAGAGATTCCAAAGGACGCGCAGGGAAAGAAAAAGAAAGAGGATATAGAAAATATTTTTAGAGGTTAATATGAGTAAAAGTTTTGAAAAGCTTAATGCTTTAAATATTATAGAAAAAACTGATAATTCTGTCAGTCTGCTTTTTTCTGTTCCGAAGGAAAACGCGTACTTTGACGGGCATTTTCCCGGTTATCCGATACTTCCGGCGGTCGCTCAAATGGAACTGGTTGTGCGTTTTGCAGACCGTTTTTTTGAAACAGGCATCGCTGTTTCTCAGATAAAAAGAATGAAGTTTTCAAAAATTATAAACCCGGAATCACTGTTATTGCTTAAAATTGATATTAAAACAAATTTAGTTAATTATGTTATAACTACGCCCGAAGGAAATGAGACATATTCAAACGGAAGCATAATATTTCCCGCGCAGGATAAGGCGGAGAATGCGTGAAACAGGGAATTTTAATACCGGTTTACAGGCACGCGAAAACCGCCTGTATTGTATCGGATAAATTACTGGAAATGGCTCTTCCTATAATTCTTGTTGACGACGGAAATGACGAACAGGAAAAAAAACTGCTTGAAGAATATGCAGCTAACACAAACGGCGTTTTTCTGGTCAGCTTAAAGAAGAATTCAGGAAAAGGAAAAGCGGTAATGGAAGGATTAAAAAAAGCAAAAGAAATGGAGCTGACCCATGTGCTGCAAATAGACGCGGACGGACAGCATGATGAAAAAAAATGCCGGTTTTTTCTTGAAGAATCGGCAAAAAATCCTGACAAGGTAATCTGCGGTTTCCCTGAATTTGACGAAAGCGCTCCAAGGAGCAGGGTAATAGGGCGGAAAATTTCTACATTTTGGGCTGCGGTTGTAACGCTCTCGGCTGAACTTAAAGATACTCACTGCGGATTCAGGGTATATCCTGTTGAAGCTTGTTATAAAATAATTAAAAACCCATTCATGGAAAAACGCATGGGTTTTGACACTGAGATATTGGTTCGCCTGTACTGGAAAAAGGTGTTTCCGCTGTTTTTTCCTATTAAAGTAATTTATCCGGAAGGAGGAATTTCAAATTTCCGCGTTGTAAATGATAACATACGGTTAAGCCTGACTTTTACAAGATTATGCGCCGGAATGATAATTCGTTTGCCGTATTTAATACTGATTAAGTTTACTAACAGGAAAAATAAAAATGGAAAAAACGAAAAATAACGAACACTGGTCGCGTCAGAAAGAAGAAGGAAGCCTTGGAACAACAAAATTTCTTTTATTTTTATTTAAAATATTTCCGATTGGTTTACTGCGTATTATAGCGTTTCCCGTCGGTTTTTTTTATTTTTTATTTTCCGCAAGAGCAAAAAGAGAATCCAGAAGATTTTTGACAGCGGTTTCTGAGTACATAGAAGATGAAAAAATAAAAAAAAGAGCCAAAAATTATTTTTCTCCGTTAAGGCATATAATTTCTTTCGCTCTTTCTCTTTTGGAAAAGATTCAATCGTGGGGAGGAAAATACAAATTAAAGAACGTAAGTTTTTATGATGATGATATAAATGAGTTAATCCGCGAACTGGAAAGCGGAAAAGGAGTTTTTCTTATTATCTCTCATCTTGGAAACGCGGAAGTTCTAAGAGGTTTATTTAATCAAGGACAAACCGGCGTTTCAAGAAAAATACCTTTTACCGCGATCATGGATATAAAAGTCACCTCTAATTTTACAAAGATGCTGAATGAAATAAACCCGGAATCAGGCATGGATATAATTAGCGCCGACGAAATAGGTCCTCAGACCGCTGTCATTCTTGAAGAAAGGCTGTCTTCAGGCGGAATGGTTATGGTTGCTGGAGACAGGACATCAGCCATTGATAAAAACATTAAAAGAATATCTTTTCTGGGAAAGGAAGCTCCTTTTCCTTCAGGAATGTTTTATATAGCGGCTTTATTGAACGCTCCTGTTTATTTTATCTTCGGTTTCAGAAAGAAAGAGCTGTCCATAAGATCAAAATACGATATGTATGTGCATAAAAGCGGCATTTCGCTCTCTTCTGAAAGCACAAGAAAGGAAAGAATGGAACAAAGCAGCCTGATAGCTGAATCTTTCGCGTCTTTACTTGAAAAATACTGTAAAAAATATCCGTTTCAATGGTATAATTTCTTTAACTTCTGGCTGAATGAAGAGGAGCGCTAATGAGAGACAGGCAGGATACAGGCCCTTTTAATATTTTCGCTGAAACAGAAATTACAATAGAGTTTAACGAACTTGACCCGATGCGTATCGTTTGGCACGCGAATTATTTTAATTATTTTGAGGCTGCAAGAAGATGCCTTTTGCAGAAATTAAATTACGATTATTATGAAATGGAAAAATCCGGCTATGTTTTTCCTGTTATTGAAATTTCAGCTAAATATGTGGATTCGCTTAAATACATGGACAAAGCGAAAGTCAGAGCAATTCTTGTTGAGTATGAAAATTGCCTTAGAATAAAATACGAAATACGCAACGCGCAGACGGGCGTTCTTACTACAAAAGGGGTAAGCACTCAAATGGCGGTAGACATTAAAGCGCAGGAATCATGTTTCGCGTGCCCGAAGATTCTTATTGATAAAGTTGAAGCCATTATTAAGAAGGAGAAGCCGTGAAAAAAGCAGTATTATTATTTTGCGTATTTATTTTTTATTCGCAATTTGCATATAGTCAGGATGAAGCTGTTTTAAATTACCCGTTGACAGCGCAAACGGCGGAAACATTCAGGGCAGTGTGCGCGCGCATTGCGCAGCATCCGGTAATTAAGGGGAACTTTGAACAGGAAAAAATAATTTCGCGCCTTAACCGTTCGCTGAAATCGTCGGGGAATTTTATTATTACTTCCGGTTTGGGAATGGTTTGGGAGACGATTAATCCGTTTGCGTCTACGCTTGTGCTGGGAAAGGATTTTTTAATTCAATCAAGGCCCGGCGGTCAGAGAACTGTTTTAAGCGCGCAGGGAAACGAAACTTTCCTTGGCATGGCGCAGGTAATAAGCGGCGTTTTTTCCGGCAATGCCCGCGCTCTTGAAAATAATTTTGAAATTTTCTTTTCAGGAAGCGCTTCATCATGGGAGATGGCTCTTATTCCTCTTGACAAGACGCTCAACGCGTTCGCGCAGAGGATAATCATGAAAGGCGATAATGTAATAAAAGCCATTTGGATAAGCGAACAAAACGGAGATTCCATTAAATATATTTTGACAAATCACATTTTTCAGGCGGCGTTAAATGCAAACGAAACAGCGCTTTTTTCGCTTCCTTAAAAAAGCAGCAGGTGATAAAACAAATAAATGGGAATTGTATCTATGGTTTCTGTTTCATTTGGGAGTTCCGGCTCTTCTTTTAATTTCTATTTTTACAACAGGAAACATAAGCGTTAACACATCCCTTTTTGACATGCTTCCCGGAGCGGTAAATGAAAAATCGGTAATGGAAGCGGACGCTGTTTTAGGCGAAAAAAACGGAAGAGAAATGGTTATACTTTCCGCTTCCGGAGATTTTAATGATGCAAAAAAGGGAGCTTTGCTTCTTTACGAAAGTTTTAAGGATTCTCCCGATTTTTCCGATATTTTGTTTTATTTTGATTCTTCCGTTATGGAAAATTTTTACCGCTATCTGTTCGACTACCGTTTTATGATTTGCGCAGGCGACACGCTCGCGCTGCTTGAAAACGGACAGGCGCAGGAAATTGCGTACGACGCTCTGGCTTCTGTCTACGGAGCAATAAACTTTTTTCCTCTTGATAGAATCGAAAAAGACCCGTTTCTTTTAACAGAAAGAAGAATGGGGGAGTTTTTGTCATCTTCGCTTCTCTCAGGCGCCATGACGTTAAAAGAAGACATAATCGCAGCTTCCAAGGACGGAGTTTTTTACGTGATGCTTAAGATGACGCTCGCACCGGGAAAGGTTTCACTTCAGGCGGATAAAAACGCGGTAGGAAAAATTTATTCACAAACCGCTGAAATTAAAGAGGAGATTAAAGATTTAAACTTTTATTATTCAGGGATTCCGTTTCACAGTTACGAAAGCTCGTCAGGAGCGCAAAGAGAAATATCCGTAATAAGCACTATTACGCTTTTACTTATCCTGATTATTTTTCTGTACATATTCAAAACCGCGGCGCCTGTATTTTATTCGATACTCGCGATTATTGTCTCTATTGGCATGGCAGCATCCGCCGCGCTTTTGGTTTTCAGGGAGATACATATAATAACATTTGTTTTCGGCACAACTCTTATAGGAACATGCGTTGATTATTCTGTGCATTTTTTTGTGCATTGGAAGAAAAACGCTTTGATGCAGAGTGGAGCGCAGATAAGATATCACATCATAAAAAATATTTCAATGAGTTTTATATCCACTCAAATATGTTTTATAGTTTTCTTTTTATCTCCGTTTCCAATTTTAAAACAATTCGCGGTTTTCTCAATCGCGGGACTTATAAGCTCCTTTTTAACATTTTTCTGCGTCTATCCGCGTTTAGGACTGCCAAAGAATAGAAATAATACAAAAATTTCTACCACGAACCACACTAACAACACGAACCCTCACCATCAAATCTTCTCTTCGCTCGTGATGGTTCGTGATGGTTCGTGGTTAAAAAAAGTAAATTTATTTATTATTACAGGTTTAGTAGTTACAATGGTTGTGCTTTTTATTCTTAATTTCTCTAATATTAAAATTAAAAATGATTTATCCTCGCTGTATACAATGTCCGATACGCTTCTTGAGTCAGAAATAAAAACTGCGCAGGTTTTAGAACATGGATCGCCGGGGTGGTATTTTATAGTTTCCGGTTCAACCGCAGAACAAACGCTTGAGAATGAAGAAATACTTGGATATCGTTTACAGGAAGAAATAAATAAAGGAAACATGGATTCTTATCTCGCAGCATCCGTATTTGTTCCGTCAATTAAAAGCCAGACAAGAACATATAACGCGATGAAAGAACTCATACCTCTTTCTGTGTCTCAATATGAATATCTTGGTTTTCCGGATGATTATGCGCAAATTTTCAAGATGGAATTTGATAATTCAAAATTCTGCCTTCCCGAAAACGCGCCAAGACAGGCAGGCGTTTCAAACCTTTGGATAGGAGAGATCAACGATACATTTTATTCCTGCGTAATGCCGATGTCGCCTAAAGCTGAAGAAAGTCTTTTTAGAGAGATTGCAAATGAATATGAATTTGTTCACTTTATTAATAAAGTAAAAGATATAGGCGATAGTCTTGATACGCTTACAAAAACAATGCTATTCCTTTTCCTTGGAGCTTATTTAATTGTTTCAGTTTTTATTTTTCTTGCATTTAAAAGAAAAGAAAGCGTTAAAATATGTTTAGTTCCGTTACTGCTTGTTTTAGCTTCGGTCTTAATACTTGCAATGAATAAAATTTCTATTGGGTTTTTCTCCGCCGCCGCTTTGGTATTAGTGTTCGGTCTCAGCCTTGATTATATCTTTTTTATGTCGGAGAAAAAACAAAAAGAAGAAAAAAAGATAACTCTTATTGGAGTTACATTATCTTATTTAACAACATTGCTTTCATTCGGCGCGCTTGCTTTCAGCAGTTTTATGCCTGTTCATCTGTTTGGGCTTACAGTCTGCGCAGGGTTAACCGCCGCCTTTATTTCCGCTGTTATTTTACAATCAAGAGAAACAGAAGATAACAAGCGTATTTCAGGCTGACTCTGATTCTCTCCTTCAATTGCCGCGGCAAGGACGTAATTTTCATTTTGTTCATTAGTTATATCATACAGCCTGAAAGTAACAGGAAGAGAAGAACTTAAGTTAAATGAAAAATTATTTTCTTGAATAAATGAAGGAGAGGTTCCAATATCGAATACGCTCAATCCGCGCAGTTTTATAAAACATTCTTTTAAAGTCCATATTTCGTAAAATCTTTTTAAATTAAAATTCCCGTCGTTAAATAAATAAATATTTTCAGATTCAGAAAAATACTCTTTTGCAATAGCTATGGCATTTTGGCGCGTACGAATTTTCTCGATGTCGCACCCTGTCCGCGTGTTTTTACAGTCAGTATATGATACTGCGATAAAATCACAGGAATGCGAGATATTAAAATCAACATCCCTGTTTGGAAAAAAAGGGCGGCCATTTGTTTCCTTTGCTAAATCCTCTTTGCTTATAGGCTTGTTCTCAAAAATTGATAAAATTCGCATGGATTCAGAGGAAGTCTGCATTCTTTTGTGCCTGGTGTTATTTGACAAAGTTGATAATCCTATATAATATGACATACTATTGAATTCCAGGGGATTTTTTGAATTTTATTTTTAGAAACTTAAGAAAAATCAATTTGGTTTTCCTCTTGATAACGGCGGTATTCTGTCTTTTTTCATGCGCAACTAATATGCAAAAAGATAAAAGGCCGTTTATATGGCTTGCAGACAGATCCAAGTTCATTTTATTGCCTGCGAAGGATATTGAAAAGCCCCTGGACGGATATCAGCGTATCAGCGCTTCTTTCGCCGGGCAGGATTACCGTATGAATACCTGGGTAAAGGCCGATGAAAATGGAATGGATATAGTCCTTTTAAATGAAATGGGCGCAAATATGGGAGAGCTTATTTTTAAGGACGATGGCATCACATTTTCTTCTTCGGTTTTTCCCTCTTCTTTAAGCCCAGAATATATTATTGCCGATTTTCAGTTTTGTTTTTTTAACGCGTCCGCCTTAAACAGCGCCCTTAAGCGTGATGGTTTTTCTTTTTTTTCAGGCGTTGTCAATGAAAAAGAAATAAGGCGTATATATAAGGGAGATACTCTTATTATTGAAATAACTTTTAATTCCAATTATATTGTTCTTGTTAACCATTTAAGGGGATATACATATACCCTGGAAGGTGATTTTTAATGAAAAAGAATATTTACCTTAGCGAGCCTTCGCTTGTTTGCTGCGCAGGCCTTGATAAAAATGAATTATACCGCTCATGCCTTTCAGGCGACAGAAGCGGTTTTACAATGCGTGAGTTTAACGGCAAAAATTATCCCGTAGGTCTTATAAAGAGCGAACTTCCAAAGGTTAACATTAAAAATTTTGGAATTGAGCAGTATGCCGGAAATACAAGAATTATCCGAATAATTAACGCAGCTCTCTCTCAAATGGAAAAAGCTGTAGAAAAAATAATTTCAAAATACGGACGGGATAAAATAGGCGTATGTCTTGGCTCCTGCGACAACGGAAGCGAAGCCTCTTTAATTGCGCATAACGCGTTTTTGAATAAAGGCGCGTTTCCCAAAGATTATAATCCAGCGTTTCAAAGCGCCTCATTCCCCGCTGAGTTTACGGCAAAAAAATTCGATCTTGGCGGCCCTGTTTTAACGGCTGCTACCGCCTGCGCATCAGGCGCAAGCGCCATTATTAGGGGAGCCGAATTGATAAGGTCAGGCGTTTGCGGCGCTGTAATAGCAGGCGGCGCAGACATTGTGTCGGACACTGTCTTTGCGGGGTTTAACGCGCTCGAGGCAGTTTCCGCCAGCCTTGTAAACCCGTTCAGCAAAAACCGGAAAGGAATCAATCTGGGGGAAGGAGCGGCGTTTTTTATTCTTGATTCAGATGAAATCTCCAATATAGAATTATTGGGCGCAGGTGAAAGCTGTGACGCTTATCACATGACAGCTCCCAGCGCGGATGGTGAAGGCCCGGCGAAAGCAATGAAAGCGTCGCTAGCGGACGCGGGGATTGAAAGCGCACAGGTCGGTTATGTAAATCTTCACGGAACAGGAACAGAGCTGAATGACAAGGCCGAATCTCTTGCGCTCAAAAAAGTGTTTGAAAAAGATGTGCCTGCAAGTTCAACCAAATCTATAATGGGACATACCCTGGGAGCCGCAGGCGCGCTTGAAGCGGCTGTTTGCTGGATGGTTTTGAATGAAAAAAGAGGACTCCCTGTTCACTGCTGGGACGGCGTCTTTGACGAAGACGCTCCCTTTCTGCCTGTAGAACGCAGCGGAGATTCCCGCAAAGACTCTTCCTGTAAAACGCCGTCAATCTGTATGTCAAACAGTTTTGCGTTCGGCGGCTGCAACGTATCCTTAATACTTGGAAGAAAAAATGATTGATAAACAGGAGCTTTTAACCCTCATTCCCCACAGGGGAGAGATGATGATGCTGTCAAGAGTTATTAAATATGACACAAAGGAAAAAAGCATAGAAGCTGAATATGATATTACCGAAGACTGCCTCTTTTTCGATTCTGCAAAAAACGGCGTACCATCATGGACAGGATTCGAATTGATTGCGCAGGCAGTTTCCGCTTTTATTGGAATCAGGGACAGGGAGAACGGAATCCCTCCCAAAGAGGGCTATATTCTGGGAATCTCAGACATGCGCATGGGACTTCCAATTTTAAAAAACAATAGTATAATAACTATTAAATCCATAGAACTTGATAATGTTCATCCCGTTTATATTTTTGACGGCGTTATAATTCAGGACGGACAGGAAGTTCTCGCGGGAAAAATAACCGTTATGGAAGTTGAAAAAGATAAAGAAAAAGAAAGGGAAAATAATCAATAAAGGAAAAATAATTGAGTGATAAAAAAGTTCTTGTAACCGGCGCAAGCAGGGGCATAGGTAGAGCCATAGCGCTTGGCGCGGCGGCAGCCGGATATAAAATAACAGCGCATTATAATAAAGGAAAAGAAGCCGCGCAGTCTCTTGAGAATGAAGTCCTTAAAAACGGCGGAACGATAGAATTGATACAGTTTGATGTCAGCAGCCGTGAAGAATGCCGCGAAAAACTTGAAAAGTGGTCGGAAGAAAACGGCGCGTTCTGGGGAATAATCTGCAACGCGGGCATCTGCGCCGATAACGCGTTTCCCGCGATGAGCGGCGAAGAATGGGATTCTGTTTTAAGGACCGACCTTGACAGTTTTTACAATGTGATTCAGCCGCTTATTATGCCCATCTGCAGAAAAAAGCAGGGAAGGATTATAACGGTATCGTCCATGTCCGGAATTTCCGGAAACCGCGGACAGGTAAATTACAGCGCCGCAAAAGCCGGCATCATTGGAGCGACAAAAGCTCTTGCGGTTGAGCTTGCGTCGCGTTCAATCACTGTCAACTGTATAGCGCCAGGGCTTATCGAGACTGATATGCTCTCCGGTGTGCCAATGGATAAAGCCCTCCCCCTTGTTCCGATGAACAGGACAGGAAAACCTGAGGAAGTCGCGGCGCTTGCCGTGTTCCTTTTGTCGGAAGAGGCTTCGTATATCACAAGACAGGTAATATCGGTTAACGGAGGCATGTTATGATAAACATCAATTTTAAAAATAACGCGCGGTTATTAGTCAGCGCAGAAATGAGGTTATTGTGAAAAAACGCGTAGTTATAACAGGCGGTTCTATAGTAAGCGCATTGGGAAGCGAATGGCCGGAAATTTTAAGCGCTCTTAAAGCCGGAAAAAACTGCACTCGTTATATGAAAGACTGGGAAAGATACAAAGAAATGAACACCATGCTTGCGTGTCCCGTTGATTTTACGATGGGCGATTATCCAAGAAAAAAAATCAGAGGTCTTGGAAGAGTCGGACAGCTTGCTTTAGTCTCCGCCGACAAAGCGCTTTTAAGTTCAGGGATCAATCAGGATGATCCTTTAATAAAAAGCGGACGCATGGGAGTGGCTTACGGCTCATCAATGGGCAGCATCGATCCATTGCTTGATTTTTACAGTATGCTTGTGCTGGACGACATAAAAAAAATCAGCGCTACCACATACATTAAAGCGATGCCGCAGACTTGCGCCGCCAACATTGGAGTGTTTTTCGGGCTTACAGGACGTCTTATTACAACGAATACCGCATGCACTTCAAGCAGCCAGGCGATAGGTTTTGCGTATGAAACTATAAGAGCCGGCATCCAGGATGTTATGCTCGCGGGCGGCGCCGAAGAATTGAGCGCGATGGACGCCGCTGTTTTTGATACGCTTTTTGCCGCAAGTACAAAAAATGACAGCCCGGAAAAAACTCCCGCGGCTTACGATAAAAATCGCGACGGTCTTGTTGTAGGCGAAGGATCGGGAACCTTTGTCCTTGAAGAATACGAACACGCGGTAAAAAGGGGAGCGAAAATAATCGCGGAGATTGCCGGATTCGCGACAAATACGGACGGCATGCATATTACTTCACCTAACAGAAACACGCAAAGCATTGTAATGAATATGTCGCTGGAAGACGCAGGGCTAGCTCCATCCGCCATTGGTTATGTGAATACCCATGGAACTGCGACAGACACGGGAGATGTCGCGGAAAGCTGGGCAACTTATGATGTTTTTAAAAGAGCCGTTCCCGTAAGCACGTTAAAAAATTACATCGGGCACACGCTCGGAGCATGCGGCGTAATTGAAGCGTGGATTTCCATTAACATGATGAAAGAAAAATGGTTTTGCCCGAACCTCAACCTTAAAGATTTGGACCCGGAGGTTGCGCCTCTTGATTATATTACAGGAAACGGTAAAGAAATCGATTCTGAGTATATCATGTCCAACAACTTCGCCTTCGGCGGAGTAAATACATCATTGATATTCAAGGATTTAAAGTGAACCAAAAAACAATCGAAATAGGAAAAGACAAACTCACAATAGAAAATCTGCGCCTTGCCGCAAAGAAAAAAATTAAGGTTAAACTTTGCAAAGAAGATTCTTTTACCTCAAAAATAAAAGAAGGCGCCGCCATTCTTGACAAGGCCCTCGAGCAGAACGGAAACATTTACGGCGTAACAACGGGTTACGGCGCTTCCTGCGGACAGAGGTTAAGTCCGGATCAGTACAATGAGCTGCCTGTTAATTTAACGCGGTATCACGGCTGCGGAATGGGAGAGTATTTTGACGAGGAAACTACAAGAGCCATAATGATAATCAGATTGAATACGCTCTCTCAGGGGTTTTCTGCCGTCAGTATGGAATTGCTTGAGTACATTATGTTTTTTATCGAGAACGACATCTTGCCTCTCATACCGCAGGAAGGATCAGTAGGCGCTTCAGGAGATTTAACTCCTCTTTCATACCTTGCGGGAGCTTTAATCGGAGAGCGCAGCGTGATGTATCAGGGAACAGAAAAATCTTGCACTGAAGTGCTTTCGGAACTTGGAAAAAATCCGTACAGGTTCCGTCCCAAAGAAGCCATCGCAATAATGAACGGAACCGCCGTTATGAACGCCGTTGCATCCCTTGCCTTTGACGACGCCGCGTATTTGGCTGATATCGCATGCCGTATAAGCGCAATGAATTCAATCGCGTTAAAAGGAAACGCGTATCATTTTAACAAACGTCTTTTCGAATTAAAGCCCCACCCGGGACAGGCGGTTGCCGCGGAAAAAATACGTGATGCCTTGCCGAAAAAAAATCAGGAAAACCAGGACGCTTATTCGCAAATTCAGGATAATTATTCGCTAAGGTGCGCGCCGCACGTTATCGGCCTCTTTTACGACATGCAGGAAACCCTGCGCTCTTTTATAGAAACCGAAATGAACAGCGCAAACGATAACCCTCTTATCGATCCGCAGACGAAGACGGTGTATCACGGCGGACATTTTTACGGCGGACATATTTGCCTCGCGATGGATTCTTTAAAAAACATTACAGCTAACCTTGCGGATTTAATTGACAGGCAGCTTGCCATGCTTGTCGATGTAAAATACAACCGCGGCCTTCCTTCAAATCTAACGGGGACAAGCGGTAATATTTCATGTAACCACGGTTTTAAAGCGGTGCAGATCGCCTCTTCCGCATGGACTGCCGAGGCTTTAAAAAACACAATGCCTGCCAGCGTTTTTTCGCGCTCGACAGAATGTCACAATCAGGATAAAGTAAGCATGGGTACCATAGCGGCGCGTGACTGCGCGCGCGTAAATAAACTTACGGCACAGGTAATGGCAGCCTCTCTTCTTGCGTCTTTTCAGGCGATTGATTTACGTATAAAAAACGGCGAGCTGCTGCTAAAGGATCTGGGACAGACGGGAACAACCTACAACGAAATCGCCGCATTCTTTAAGCCGCTTCTCGATGATCGTCCGCTTGAAGGAGATTTAAGAAAAACTCTCGAGCTGATAGAGAACAAACATTTTTGTCTGTGATTTATTCGGGTTTTCCGGATTCAATTCCCAGAATTTCCAAAATGTCGATGTTACTCAAAATATATCCCTTGTCTAAAAGGCTGATTATAATATTTTCTACAGTCTCCGGAATCCACGAACGATTAAAAGGGCCTAAAGGATTTCTCTTTAATTCTTCTTCTTTCTCCTGATATCCGCCTCTTGCGTCGTGAAGCAGAATGACGCCGCCGTTTCTTTTAATTGTTTTATTAATTATTTCCCTTTCGGTTGCCGCCTTTCCTGACGCTGATGATACTGCGTCATAAGCTCTGATATTGACAGGCAGTAAAATATAGCCTTCGTCTGTAATAATATCGCGGTGAAAGGATTTGTAAAAACCGCCGTGAGGCCTGAAAAATTTGGGATGCGGGTAAAATCCAAGCGCGTTTGTAACCGCTTCTTCGCATTTTATTAGATTATCTCTGAACTCTTCATTATTCATGTGAACTGCCCATTTATCATGGTAGCCGTGATTTATAAATAGATGTCCTTCATCATATATCCGCCTTACAATCCCTGGATATTTTTCCGCGTTTACACCTAACAGGCAAAAAAAAGCTTTTATCTGATATTTTGCAAGGACATCCAGTAGTAAAGGCGTTGTATTTTCATCGGGCCCGTCATCAAAGCTGAATATAACGGTGTATTTCGGCGTGCCAAGTATGTCTTTTTCCGTGTTTATACTCTGACACGAAAATATAAAGAAAGAAAAAATTACAAACAGGAATAAATAGTTCTTTTTTTTCATTTTTTTTATTTCGGAAACAGCGCAGCTTCAATTTCTTTTGTTATTAATTTTGCCGCCGCAGGCGCCGGATAATCTTTATATTTTTCAGGATTTATTTCCTGCCCCATGCTCAGTTTATAAATATATCTTTCTGTCGGATTAAAACCTGTCCATGGATCTTTCTTGCCGAGCCCGTACTTGTCGTTTCCTCCTATGCGGACAGGCACAATGCAGTTTCCGGTTGCCATTGCGATGCGCGCCGCTCCTTTTTTTAAAATGGGCTTTCCGGTTCTTGGAGTTCTTGTTCCTTCCGGGAAAACAATCAGGCAGTTTCCCTGACTAAGCGTTTCTGCGCAGGAATTAAATATATCGTCAAGATCGCGCGAACCAAGTATATAGAGCTGTCCTGCGACTCCCGTTAATATATGGCGTTTAAGATATGCGTTTACAATGCAGTCGGCGTTTGGTATTAAAGAAACAATCATGACAACATCAAGAATCGAAGGATGGTTTGCGACAATTATTTTTGAAGAAAGATCTTTATAATCTTTCTTGCTGCCTGGTAAAAAGTCTACTATGCATAGCGCGTGCATTATCGCAATAAAAAATTTGAAAGAACCCGAAATAAAACGCATTCCGTGTTTTTTAAAACGCGCTTTAGGATGCAGCACAAGGCGCATTATGGGCAGAAACAATATGCCAAGAATAACAGAGCTAAATCCGAATATAAAAAAAGAAAGCCATTTTGCGAATACTCTGTATCCGTATAAAAATTTATTTTTAACCGGAGGAAGATCAGAGGGTAACATGAATGCCTCCGGCGATCAATTTTTTTAAATAGAAAAAAGGACTTTCGTTTTGTTCCGCGAAAGGGAGAGCTGAGCATTCTGCGCAGTTTTCGTTTGTTTTTGATAAAAGAAAACCAAAGGAGAGAGCGAAAGGAGTTTCATCAAAAAGGGAGCTGTATTCTTGCGGCGCTTCTTCGTCAGCGTAAATAAAGGCGATTGATTCTGTTGATCCGCCGAGAAGCGCCGCTTTTGCCATTGCTATGTTTAACGCAAAGGAATTGTTTCCCGCGTACAAACAGGAGTATCCGCCTTTAAGACCCATTGCCATTGTCGCAAGCGCGGCAGGCGCGTTAAAAACAGAAAGCGAGAATGAAGCCGGGCTTAATGTTTTTTCTTCGATCAGCATTTTATTTATTTGAAATTGCCTTGAAAGCTCTCCGCGGAATGAAAAAAAGAAAATTTTAGTATCAGGCGGCATTGGCATAAGATCGTGAGCGACCTGTACCGTCATTCTGGAAATCTGGCTTAAACGGCGGCGAAAAAGCGGCTCGGTAAAAGAAATATCAGGGCCTTTGCCGGTTTTAATAATTTCTTTTTTGCCGGCTGCCCATTGATCCCATTCTTCGGGAGCGCAAATACCGGGCGCCCATGCTGACAGGCGCTTTATATAAACGTCGTCCTCTAACGCGGGAATCATGGAACTCTCCTGAAACGAAGAAGAGAGTAAGAATTTGATCCAATATTATGAAACGATTCCACCATATTAAAGCCCGCTTTTTTTACGGCTGTCTCAAACTCTTTACTGTTGTACATTTTGCTGTTTCCGTTTGCCATACATGTAAAATAAAGCGATGTTGCCTGAAGAGAAAAAGAAGCAGCTTCAAATTGCTGCATGTCCCAAAAAGGCTCGAATATAAAAATATCCGAAGAAACGCCCGCTGCCTTATAAACTTTTTTCATTATAAAAGTGATTTCTTCAAGTGAAAAACAATCAAGAAACTGGCTCATCCAGATAACGTCGGCTCCCTGCGGAATTTCTGTCTCTTCGTTAAGGACATTGCAGGGGAAAGTTTTAATTCTGTCTTTGAATCCCGCTTTTTGCGCTTCTTTCTCCGCAACCGCAGTTTGACCCGGAAGGTCTACAATATGTACTTCTACGCCGCTGTCGTAATTACAGCAGTAGATTGCCCACTTTGCGGTGTTGCCGCCAATGTCCACGATCTTTTTAGGTTTGTTCTTAAAAACAATGGGAAGAGCTTCTTCAAAACCAATATCAGAATAAAAATGATCAAATTCAAACCAGCTTTTTTTTACCTGTTCAGGAAGGGTAGCTAATACTTCATAGATTGTTTTTCCTTCGTAACCAAAGACTTCAAGCCCTAAAGGTTTTCCCTCCTCAACCGAGCGCTTAAGCTCAAAAGCTCCTTTGTAGCAAACGTCGTTTACAAAATTGAAATTTACCCTTGTCATTTCGTCTTCTAAAAGAAACCAGCCGGTTTTTCCCAGAATAAAACGGTCTTCACCTTCTTCGCCTGTTACTTTTACAATATTCATGCCAAGCGCGATTTCGAGAAGAACTTTTACCCCGTAATGAGAAACATTTGCTTTTTTGGCGGTTTCTTCAATGGAAATTCCTGTATCACCGGAATCAGAAATAATCTTTAAGATTCCAAGTTCCAGAAGAGACCTTACAGCTTGAAAGGCGAGAGGAGCAAAGGCTATTTTTTGAGCTTCAAACTTCGCATCTACAGCTTTTATCTTATCTTTTGTATAATTTTCACTTTTATACTCTAACATTCTCATTACTTTATTGCATTATAAAGCCAAACTGTCAATATAAGACAAAATGGCTAAATATCTTCGAATCTTATCCCTTCCCCGGCAGGAATAAAATTTTTTGCTGTTTTTCCCTCCATTTCGTTTTCCCGGCATGGTTCAAGACCGGGACGCAGAATTTTTTCTGTCCTTAAAACGGCATAATCGCTTCTTTTTATGATTTCGCCCGCGGCGATATCCCTTAGCGCGTGAATCGAACGGTTTGTACGGCTGTAATTTTCCTTTTCCGAGGGAGCCAGTCTCTTAACGCCGTCTCCCAGGATTTGCTCAATTAAAGCGGCTCCTCTTTCCCTGCTATAGCGCGCAATAGTCTTTTCCGCGCTGTCTTTTGCCGCTTTTTGAACGGCCTTTACCATTTTGGAAAAATCTCCGGGCTCCAATGCGATAGGGTCATCAAGACCGGGATCATTTCTTGACAGACAAAAGTGCTTTTCTACCGCCGCCGCGCCCATGCTCACTGCAAGAGAGGGAACCAGCTGCGGATCGGCGCTGTGATCGCTTACTCCCACAGATACGCCGAAGATTGACGCCAGATAGGGTAAAATTCTCAGGTTGTAATCCGTCTCCGGCGCAGGGTAGGCGGTAACGCAGTGTAACAGGCAGATATTAAAAGAAGAGTTCACACAGAGGCACGAAGAAACAGAGGAAGAATCTGACTCTTCTTTTCTTTCTTCTGTGTTCTTTGTGCCTCCGTGTATCCGTGTGAGGTGTTTTTTTAATATTTCTACAGCGGTTTCGATGTCAGAAAGGCGGGAAACTCCTGTGGATAGCAGGGTTGGAAGCTTCCAACTGGCGATTTCTTCCAGTAAACCTGTGTAATTTAACTCCGGGGAGGCGATTTTTACCATTTTTGGCTGCTTTTTTTTTAAAATCGAGGCGCTTTTTAAGCCGAAAGGGGTGCAAAGGAATAAAAGTCCCTTGGATTCGGCGTAATTCTTCATCTCATCATAGAATTCCGCAGGCGTTTCCAGGGATTTAAACTGATCATACAGCCTTATTTTGCCTCCCGGAAGCGGTACTTCACCCGTATTTGGATGAAGAATCTCATCGGCATAGACTATTTGCGTTTTTACGCATCCTGCGCCTGTTTCTTTGGCTGCGTCAATCATCAATTTGGCTCTGTTAATATCGCCATTGTGGGATGTTCCCAGTTCTGCGATTATTAACGGGTTCCTGCAGTTGAATTCGGCGCCCTCTATTATCAAATTTTTTTCATTTTTCTTCATACAGGTACTCGACATATTCTAAAATTTTTTGTATACTAATACAAGATAACAATTTAGGAGGCTTTTATGGTTACTATATCTTGTGATGTATGCAAGAAAAAAGTGGAAAATTCTATGTATGGAAGAAATTTCTTTTATTATGCAGATCATAGTATATGCGAAGATTGCAAAGATAGTCTTGAGTCAAATGTAAAATCCCAAGTTAGAGCTAAAGACCCTTATGCAATTGACTGGTATGATAAGTTTATTGACGATTCGCTTGTTAAAGCAATACAGAAGGGAAAGATCTAGTATCTGTAGAGTTTTTCTGATAGATATAATTGGTATCTCATTCCATAATTAAGGAGTTAGTATGTCGGGCCATAGTAAATGGGCAACGATTAAACACGCAAAAGGCGCCGCGGACGCAAAACGCGGTCAAATGTTTACAAAATTAATCAAGGAAATTTCCATAGCTGCCAGAATGGGCGGCGGGAGTTTAGACGGTAACCCAAGGCTGCGTACTGCTATTCTCAAGGCAAGAGCCGCTAATATGCCCAAGGATAATATCGACAGGGCTATTAAAAAAGGCACAGGCGAGCTTGAAGGCGTAAGTTATGAAGAATTGATTTACGAAGCGTACGCTCCGGGCGGAGTTGCCATTTTTATCGAAGTATTAACGGATAACAAAAACCGCGCCGCCGCTGATATCCGCAATATTCTTACCCGCGCGGGCGGGGAGCTTGCCACATCCGGTTCGGTTTCCAGGCTTTTCAAACGTCAAGGCGTAATTACGCTGGACGGCGACAAGTACACAGAAGACGATATAATGGAAGTAGCGATTGAGGGTGGCGCCGAGGATGTTTCAGCGTCGGACGGCATAATAGAGGTAACCACAGCGCCTGAAGATTTTGAAAGCGTATTAAACGCGCTTAACGCCAAAGAGTTTGAAACGATGAGCGCGGAAGTCAGCATGGTTGCCGAAGCGGAAGTTACGCTTGATAATGACAAAACATCCAAAGCTCTCAAGCTTATTGACAAGCTTGAAGAAAATGACGACGTGCAGAATGTTTATTCCAATATTTCAGTTCCCGAAGGATTTGACGCCGGCTAATGCGCCGCAAGTCTTCACGGAGGATATTGGGCATAGACCCCGGCCTTGCAAGCACAGGCTGGGGTGTGCTTGACGATACAGACGGAAGCATCCGGTATGTAGATCACGGCGTAATCGTAACAAAGGCTGATCAGAGACGCTCTGATCGCCTTTTTTTTATTCTGCAATGCGTACGCTCTCTCATAGAAAAATATAACCCGGCCGAAGCCGCGATTGAAACCCTGTACTTCGGAAAAAATGTAACGAGCGCGATTCCAGTAGCCGAAGCAAGGGGAGTGATTTCCGCGGCAATAGCGGAAAAGTCCATTCCTCTTCATGAATTTACACCTAACGCAATAAAAATGGGAGTTACGGGAACCGCTTCCGCGGATAAAAAGCAGGTTCAGGAAATGGTGCGCCTTATTCTGGGACTGGAAAAAATTCCCAAGCCGGATCATGCCGCGGACGCTCTGGGAGCCGCTATTTGCGCGATTAATACAAAAATGATATGATTAACCATGTTTAACAGTATCCGCGGCACCGTTACCGCAAAGGGTATGGAATCAATTTTTATCCTGTCGGGTGATATTGAGTGGGATATTTCCATGCCTATAAACGACATGCAGTCTCTCTCTCTTAACAGCGAGTGCAGGATTCTTACATGGCTGTACACCCGCGAAGATTTAATGAAACTTTTCGGTTTTTCTTCGGAAAAACGGCGCGGCACTTTTTTGGAACTGCTAAAAGTTGAAGGCATAGGCCCAAAGGCTGCTTTAAAAATAATGAGCGGCATAAGCCAGGATGATTTGGAAACCGCTCTTGAAAACGGAGATTTAACGCGCCTTGAAGCTGTTCCGGGGCTTGGAAAAAAGACCGCGCAAAAAATGCTTTTGTCTTTAAAAGGAAAACTTGTGCAGTCTTCCGGAGTAAATGCAGTTTCTTCACCTTACAATGATTTAGTAGAAGCTCTTGTCGGTATGGGTTACGACAGAAAAATGTCGGCAGACGCTCTTTCAAAAGCCGAAACGGGCATTGATCCGGATACGCCCGCGAAAAAGAAAGAAGAATTACTTTTTAAAGAAGCAATCGTATATTTGAGCGGCGCATGAAAAAAAATGAAGAAAGCCCTGTGCGGCCGCAGACTATAAAAGAGGATACGCAGGACACAGCTCTTCGTCCGCGCATGCTCTCGGAGTTTATCGGTCAAAAGGGGATGAAAGATAATCTTTCAGTGTTTATTACCGCGGCAAAGGAACGCGGGGATTCACTTGATCATCTTTTTTTGATTGGGCCTGCCGGTCTTGGCAAGACAACAATGGCGCAAGTTGTCGCGAATGAACTTGAAACCAATTTTATTCAAACGACGGCTCCCGCGCTTGAAAAACCAAAAGACCTTGTCGGTTTTTTAACAAATCTAAAAAAAGGCGATGTGTTTTTTATTGATGAAATCCACAGCCTGAAACCCGCGATAGAAGAACTTCTGTACATTGCGATGGAAGATTACGGCATCGACTGGGTAGTAGGACAGGGGCCGATGGCGCGGACAATAAGGATTGCGATAAAACCTTTTACGCTTGTGGGCGCGACTACAAAAGCCGGAGTTGTTTCTGGCCCGCTTATTAACAGGTTTGGAATAACATGCCGTTTTTCTTTTTATGAACAGGCGGATTTGGAAGCGATTGTACACCGTTCGGCCAGGCTGTTAAATGTAAGAATAGAAAAGGACGCGGCAAGCTTTTTGGCAAAATCTTCAAGAGGAACCCCCAGGGTTGTAAACCAGCTGTTAAAACGAATGAGAGATTTCGCGCAGTACGCGGGTGAAAAGAGTATCACAACGGATGTTGTGCGCACAGGTTTGTCCCGCCTTGAAATTGACGAACTTGGACTTGAAAAACAGGATCGCGAAATTTTAAAAATTATTATAGAACGCTACAAAGGCGGCCCTGTAGGAGCGGAAACCCTCGCTATATCAATTGGAGAATCCGTGGAAACGCTTGAAGATTATTACGAGCCGTTTTTGATTCAGGCGGGACTTATACAGCGCACACCGCGCGGAAGAATGGTAACAAGCTTTGGATACGGTCACCTTGGAATCAAACCTGATAATGACGGACAGCTTTTTGAAAACCAGTGATTTTGATTTTTATCTTCCTGAACATTTAATCGCGCAGGAGCCGCCTGCTGAACGCGGGCAGAGCAGGCTCATGACGCTTGACAGGCTGTCAGGCGGACGCGCTCACCAAATGGTTTCCATGCTGCCGGAAATTCTTTGCAGTGAAAAATTTTTAAGCCCTTCAGGCGAAAAGCCGCTCCTTGTTTTTAACGACACAAAGGTACGCAAAGCGCGTCTTTTTGGTAAATCATTGGAGACTGAAGCGCTAACGGAGTTTTTGCTGCTGGAAAAGGTTTGCAGTGAAGAGGGAGGAGTTAGGAGTGAGGAGTGGAAATCTTTGGTGAAGAGGGCAGGTAGGCGTAAAGTTGGGAGTAAATATGCGTTTTTTGATTCTGCCGGCACTGAAGTTAATAGATGTGAAATTACAAGGGAAGAGATGGAGTTTAGATATATAAGATTTGAAAAGATCGTTGATGATTCTTTTTTTGAAAGGTGCGGTCATGTTCCGCTGCCGCCTTATATAAAAAGGAAAGACGCGCCTATTGATTCGGAGCGTTATCAGACAATTTACGCAAGAGAGACCGGCTCTGCGGCAGCGCCGACTGCGGGACTTCATTTTACGCAAGAAATACTGGATAATTTAAAAAAAAACGGAATAGAAAGCGCGTTTATTACGCTGCATGTCGGTCTTGGCACTTTTCTTCCTGTTCGTACAGAAAAAATTGAAGATCATAAGATGCATGAAGAGCAGTTTATTATTACAGAACCAAATGCGAGGCTGATAGAAAATTCTATTAAAAGCGAAAGAAAAATTATCGCGGTAGGAACTACAAGTCTTCGAACGCTTGAAAGCGCTTATTGCGAAGACGCTTCCGGCGAGGCTTCCTGCGGAAAGCTAAGGCGGGGTTTGCAAAGCACTTCGATTTTTATATACCCCGGATATAAATTCAAAGCAGTGAACGCTCTTTTTACAAATTTTCATACCCCGCTTTCTACGCTTTTAATGCTTGTGTCGGCATTCGCGGGGAGGGAATTGATCCTTGAAAGTTACGCAGAAGCTGTAAAAGAAGAGTACCGCTTTTTTAGTTATGGCGACGCAATGTTGATTTATTAAAGCGTACCGGCTTGAATACAATCACTTAATCACAAACCGTAAGGGATACCTGTACCTGCATGAGACAGCCGTGCCGTTCGCGTAAGCCGGAGTTCCCTTTCTGCCCATCATTGCCTTGGTGGCGGCGTCGCCGAAACCTCTTTCTTGCGGGTCTTCTAATAAAATTGTAACTCTTTGTACAACGCCTATTCTGTCAACATATAGTTCAAGAATTACCCTTCCTTCTACCCCGGAACGAAGCGCAATGGGCGGATAAACAAGAGCGGACGTAATTTCGTTTGTATCAAATACAGGCGGAATGGAAACCTGGTGCATCTGCAGATAATTTTCAAAGTTTTCGGTGCTGAGAGAGCCTGCGCTTACTACTTCCTGAATGGGAATGATATCCGTTTCAATCATGTTTTCCGCGATTTCTTCTACCTGCGGAATATCCGGATTCTCGGGAAGCTGCGGAGGCGGCGGTTGTTCAGCAAGGTCTGTTACTTTCATTACCTTTGCGTTCTCTGTCGGCTCCTGAACAAGAACCTCCGCTGTAAAAACAAGAAAAAAAATCAGCGCAAGGTGTATCGCGCCTGTAAAAATAAAAACTAAAAATTTTACAAGTTTTTCATTCATTTGCTTTTACCACAAAACTTACAACCCGGTATTGAAGTATCTGAAGCACTTCAAGCACTCTGTTTATATTTTCATAGGGAGTGTTTTTATCGGCGATGATATGCACTCTTGTATCAGGAGCATAAATGTAAAGCTGCGATATTTTTCTTTCAAGAGCCGTAAAGTCAGAAGCAAAACCGTCAAGATAAATATCGCCGTCAAAATCTATCCATATTTCAAGATTTTTTTCCGCAGTCGCGCGCAATGCGGTCCTTGCTTCAGGATAATCAATTTTTACTTCAACCCTGTAATTAATTAGAGAGACAAGCATAATGAAAATCAGCAGTAAAAACGCGATGTCCGATGTTGAGAAAAGAGGAACAGAAACGGATTTATTATGCCTTCTAAGCTTCATTCCTCTTCCTTTTTCATAGAGAATGAAAACGAATCTATCTGCAATTCCTGCGCAAGTTCCACAAAGGAAACCACCTTCTGCCACTGCGCCTGACTGTCGATGGTAAGAATTACCGCTGTGTTGGGATTGTTATTATGAGCCGTCTGTATTGCCGATCTTGCGCGCGAAATATTAATTATTTCGCCTGAATGGATAATATCGCCCGCTCCGTCCATTTCAAAGCGCAGAAGTTCGTCCCTTAGTATCAATCTTGTTGAATCTTTTGCCGGAAGATTCATGATAAAACCCTTGTTGATATTAAAGCCCGCTATAACAAGAAAATAAATAATTAATAAAAACGCGAGATCGCTTGCCGCGCAGGTTTCAAGAAATCCGTTTTTTTTACGCCGTGATATTTTCATAAGATTATTCTGAAGGCCCGCTTATTTGCGTTATTAAGTCCGAACATGCGCCTTCAACGCTTGAAGCGAACCTGTCAACTATATGGCTGAAGATTGAATGCGAAATCATCGCGATAATCGCGATTACAAGCCCGAATACGGTTGTAATAAGCGCTTCATAAATACCGTTCGCTACTATCTGCGCGTTTACCTCCGTTGCTTCAGCTATCGATCTGAATGCGCCAATCATGCCTGTAACTGTTCCAAGAAAGCCTGTCAGCGGCGATAGAGAGCCAAGCGCAGTTAAAAAATTAAAACCGTTCTCAAGAGAACCGATGCATTTAGCGGCTTCCGTTTCTGCTGCTTTTTCGGCGCGGTATTCAGAGAGGGGTTTTCCTTCTTTTTTCTGCTGAATAAGAGCAAGTAAAATTCTCGCTCCCATGTTTTTTTTAGTCAAGCCGGACAGGTATTCGGATGCGCCTGAATAATCATTTTTGCCCGCGTACTCAGATGTTTTTAACGCTATTTTATCGATATTAAGATCGTGATAAAAATAATACACAGCGCGCTCAATAGAAATGGCGACAGCCGCGATTGAAAAAAACAACAGCGGCCACATAACAACGCCGCCCAGCCTGAATAATTCCATTAAGGAAAATGTATCAGTTACCATTTGCAAACCTCACTTCTGTAAAAATATTTAAAATACTGTCCCACTCATACTGCATATAGATAAGGGAGAGAGCTTCTTCCCAGTCTCTTAAAAGGGTTCCCGAGTTTCTGACAAGCCAGAGCTCTTCAGGGAAAACGCGTTCTGTAAAACTTGTATTCCAGCGAACATCTTCCGCGCGTTCAAAAGTATCGCCGTCCTGTCTCCACCCATCCGGTCTTTTTCCTGAAGAGACCATCTCAGGCATTAGAAAAGGTTTCCAGTATTTTTCAAAATCATCAAGACTTTGATTTTTTGGCGCGTCCCCGATTGATAACATCCATTCTGTAAGGGTTAAAACGCGCTCAAGGCGGTTGCGAAGAGCCGTTACGGCTTCGTCTCCCGTAATTCTTGTGTCGTAACGGTGAATTCGTCCCTGAGTTATTTGGATGCACTCAATTTTTTCGGTTATGTCAAATTTAATAACGCTGTTGTTTAATACAAGATTTCCGCCGCCCAATAACTGCATGGTAAATTCATTCCAGCCGTGAGTGTTTCCCGCAAGATATTCAAGCGAAGTAAATATAAAATTGCCGTTTTCATCCGGAAGAGTGCCGCGGAGTTTAATCATTGGATAATTTTTTATGTAAATGATTATTGATTGTTCGCTCTTTTTATTTTTTACGACAGATACTTCCATTTCCGTATTTTGAAAACGCTTGACTTTTTTCTCTGCAAACGCGGATCCGTCAAGCACATTCCCAGCTTTTTCCATAAGTCCAAGGCAGCCGCCAAGTAATAAAAACGCGGATAAAAATATTAAATAATAATTATTACTCCTCACTCCTAACTCCATGCTAATAACTTATTCTAAATCCAAAAGACGGTATTGGAATAGGCATATCGAAAGTCGCGGCATAACTGCCTTCTTCAATCTCGCCTGTGTATTGGTTAAAACTTGTATTTCCCTGCGCGCTGTACAGTAAGCCAAGTATGTTTTCTACGGCGAAATAAAGCTCATATCTTGTTTTTCCGTTCCTGTTGCTTCCAAATAATGAAAACTTGATGTCAAGATTCAGAGACGGAGTAGTGCGGTTTGCGTCATCGTAAGAAGAACTCCAATAAAATCTTTCTATAAAAATATCGTTTTCAAAATAATAAACAGGATAACTTTGAGGGCCGTTTTCCGAGCGTTTCACTATAGGTATGCCGGAGGCCAGTCCAAGGCGCGTATAAATATTTATATTCTGAACAGGCTTAAAATTCATTACAAGGTTTAAAGTATGATGTCTATGAAACATCGGATAATACCAGTCGTCCCCGCGATCTCCTCCTGAGATTCCCCGGCCGGAGCCTCCGTTAGGGTCTTTGTATCTTGCGAAGCTGTAAGAATATGAAAGCCATCCGTCCCAGTAACGAGATTGAATTTTTTGAAGCATTACATCAATGCCCCAAATCATTCCTTCTCCGTCAAAGTACGGTGAAATAATAATATCATCAATTTCTGAATCCGTTACGACGTACATACGATCATAGATATACTTAAAGTAGCCTTCGATGTTTAAACTTATTGACTGCGGAAAATCAAATTTAATTCCAGCTATGGATGTCCATGAACGGTTTGGTTTTAATTTAGTTATATTAAACTCTTCTTCCGCGAAAGAAGTATAACTGTTTACCGATGAAAAAAGACCGGTTCCTAAAGCAATGTTAATATTTTGAAAAAAACCGGAACTTGTAAAAAGATTATACTCAAGATTTAAACGCGGGTTAAAAACAGGATCGCTTTGCATTGTAAAATCGTTTTTTCCGATTAGCATAAAATGATCAACTCTCAGCCCCAATTCCGCTGTAAATCTGTTTCCTATATTTAACTCTCCAAGAATATATCCTGAGGATGAAAGTAAATCGTTACTGGGGTTGGGAGAATAACTTCTGGGGATCATCACTATTAAATTGTTTAGTAATACAGGCATATATTCAGGGGGAATTTGATAATTAGCTGCAATCTGTTCTTCTATACGCTTTCGCGTTTGCGGATCTGTAATGCCGTATCTGCCGTTAAAAGGTAATCCTGTTGTCATGCTTTGAATGCCGGACGCGTCAAAATGATTGTACATTGCCTGCGCCCCCAGGGATACAAGAATGTATTTAGACAGCTCCCAGTCAAAATCCAGCCTGCCTTGAATATTTAAATTTGATTCGCTTTGATCTATAAGACCTGAATTGCTAAAGCTGTAAGGCTCATTAACTTTAAAAATATCGTATAACGGAGAGAATCTGGTTTTAAATGAGTCCGTAAAATATCTGTCATTTATTACATTGTTAATTTTCCCCTTATTAACCTGTTCTTCATAGCCGACTCCGGCCAAAAATTTTACAAGCATATTGGCGCGCGGATTCCATGAAAGAGATGACGTAAAGAACGCCTGGTAATTTGTAAATAAAAATGCTATGGTCGACTGACTCGAAAGAAAGTCATTTACATAGCTTAAATTGTCAAAATTAATGCCTACACCGTCCATGCCGAAAAAAGCCGTGGAGTTTAATTCTAATTTTTCTGTAAATCTGTAATTTCCGTTTGCGGTTATTGTCCTTATATACGGAACCGGCCCGAAAGAAGAAACAGCCTCAAGCTCCGGGATTACAGAAGATAAAACGCCTGCCAGCGCCAGAACAGGATCATAATATGTGACGCGTCCCATGAATAGAATTCCGCCCTTTCCGGCTAATGGAACAGAGAGATAAAAATTTGCGGCGCTTGAATTTAAGCTTAATTCAAACTGCGTTTCCGTATAGGACGGAGTTTTTGTTGTAATATCCAGTAGACCTGAAATTGTATGTCCGAAGCGGGAAGAAAAAACGCCGTGGGATAACTGCGCGTGTTTTACCATGCGCGGGTCAAAAATAGAAAAAGTGCCTCCCCAAAAAAACGGATTATTAATGTAGAAACCATTCAATGACGCGCTCATGTCTCCGGGATAACCTCCGCGGATACTTGGCTGCGCGTCTAAAAAACCTGAATAACTTACGCCGGGAAGAAGAGAGATAGTATTCATTACATCTTCGATTATGCCGATTTCCGCTGTCTGAGAAATATCCCTTGAGCTGACTGCAATGCTGCGGCCTGTTCTCGTTTCGCTGGCACCCGGTCTTTGAGCTTCTATTACAAGTTCTTTTCCCTGTAAAACTCCTGAAAGACGAAGTTGAACAGTAAAGGAGTTGCCCGTAACAGGAACCGCAAGAACGCCTGCTTCATAACCGGGATAGTATATCTGTATTACAGTCTGCCTGTCGTCTGACGCCTGAATTACGGCTATTCCATTATGATTGCAAATATATTCAAACCCTTCCCTTGTGCGTACCACAGCTCCTTCAAGAGGAAGTTCCAGGTCTGAATCTATAACGGTGATTGTTACATCGCGGGCAAAAAGGGGAGATACGAGAAAAATTAATAATAAAATTGCGCATTTTATTTTTTTTTGCATTCTTATCCGCAGTTTTCCTTATGGAACTATTGATTATATCATTAATAAAGAAAGTTTTCTATGTCTAAAAGTATATTATTTAACTCTTTGAAACTGGTTTTTGTTTCCGGAAGGGAGTTTAAGAACAACTGCCCGTAAGTTTTCTTTAAAATCCGGCTGTCAAGAACCGCGACAATCCCATGGTCGGCGCTTCTTCGCATGAGCCTCCCAAAACCCTGCTTAAACTTGGTTACCGCCTGCGGCAGGGACAACTGCATAAACGGGTTTTTACCTTCTTTTTCGAGCGCCTCCCTGCGCGCCTCAAAAACCGGATCTCCGGGAGTGCGGAAGGGAAGACGGCAGATAATAACAAGCCTTAATGTGTCGCCGGGCGCGTCGATGCCTTCCCAGAACGAATCTGTGGCAAATAAACAGGATGTTTCGTCAGAAAGAAAACTCTGTAAAAGACGGGTGCGATCGTCATCTCCCTGTTTAAGGCATTTTATGCCAAGCGAGGTAAGCTCGTCTTTTGAAGCGTTGTAAGCGCTCGTTAAAGACTGGTAAGAAGTGAATAAAATTAAAGCCGAGCCGCCCGCGATTGCCGCAATACGGCCTGCCGCTTTGTCAATGAACTCTTGATAAGTGTCTTCATCGGGCAGAGGCGCGTCGGTGGGAGAAGCGAGAAGAACAGCGTTTTGATAAGGGAACGGCGAAGGGAAGCAGCCTGAAAGAACGAGACGGTTATTGATATTTGTAATTCCGCAGCGGCTTGCCCAGTAAGAAAAATCATCATTAATTGCGAGGGTTGCCGAAACGCATACGACAGTTTTATTAGGCGAAAAAACGCTGTCTTTGAGTTTTGGCGCCATATCAAGAGGAGTTCTTGTAAAAACCGCGGCGCTTTTATATTGCGAGGAATTTTTAGACTGGCGCATTTTTTCTATCCATAAGACTTCATCTTCGTGTTTGCGGTATTTGCAGAAGGCTTCGCAAATTTCCGCAATGTTTTCAAGCCGTCTTGCGATTGTTTTTGTTTCCCAGACAACGGGGTCCGCCAATTTTTCATCGTCAAGATTTTCTATTATATCGCGGATTAAATTTGTCAGGTTTAAAATATTTTTGCGAAGCGATTTAAACATGGGAAAGAGCGATTTTTTTAAAAATGATTCATCAGACGCTTCTGAGAGCCTTGAAATTCCTTCCATGCCGCAGTGTTTTAAAGCTTCGTCATCTAGGTCTTCGGCGAAGGAGCGTATTTTTTGAATAATTTCTGCAATGTCGTCTAACGGGTCTTCGTTTACGGGAAGCATGGCGCATAATCTTGCGAGGAGGCCGCTTCTGCTTCCCGAGCGTTTATTTAAAAGTCTTCCAAGCTGGCGGAAAATCCCCGTTCTTGCAAAATCTGAAGAAAAAAATGACGTAGCCGCGTTTTCTATCGTATGCGCTTCGTCAATAACCAGCCTGTTAAAAGGCGGGAGGATTACCGCGTTCTCGTATCCTGCGCCTTGAAAACGCGCCGCAAGATCGGCAAAGAGAAGGTGATGATTTACTACAATTATGTGCGCGTTATTGGCTTCTTTTCTAAGAGCAAGAATAAAACATTTATCTCTCCACAGACAGTGATTTCCCATACACAGATCAGCTTCCGAGCAGACGCTCCCCCATACTGTTTCAGAAGGCATGAATGACAGCTCGTTCTTCGCTCCTGTTTTTGCAGTTTTCGACCATTTGGTAATATTCTCCAATTCATTAAAATCAAAATCGAATAACGGCGGTTCGCGTGAAGCGTCGTCAAGCCTGCGAAGGCAGATATAATTTCCCCTTCCTTTCATAAGAACGGATTTTATTTTGCCGTCAATTGCGGAAGCGACAAGCGGAATATCTTTTTCAAAAAGCTGCTGCTGTAATGTGATAGTCGCGGTAGATATAACAACTTTTTCTTTATTTGCGAGCGCGAATTGCACCGCAGGGAGAAGGTAGGCGAATGATTTGCCTACTCCTGTTCCGGCTTCGGCCATTAATAATGAATCTTCGTTAAACGCGCGGGTTACAAGCGAGAGTAAATCGAGCTGAGACTGTCTTGGCTCATAAGAAGGAAGCTTTAAAGCGATAGAACCGTTTTCCTGAAGAGCGGAAATTAATTGTTCGTCATTAAGCTTATTAATCAGAATTTCTCCTTATTGCCAGTATAGTATTACATTTAGAAATTATTTTTACTAGAGTGTAAAAATATTTATATTTTTGCGTAATGTATTTACAAAGATCAAAAATATCGGTATAATTACATATATTTCATTAAAAGGAGTTTAAAAAATGAAACAAAAAATCACATTGATTTTATGCACAGTATTCATCATGATGCTGGCAGCTTGCGGCGGAGGTAAATATCCGTTAAACGGCGTATGGTCAGGAGACGTATACGATGAAGATGTATTGGTAGTATTCGCTGACGAGTTTTGCTTTGTTATTATGGATAACGATGTAGAGAAGCTGAGCTATACCTATGAAAAAGGCGAAGGCACTGCAAAATTATGGGGTGAGCAGATTAATTTTAAAGTTAAAGGCAATTCCATGACGCTTACATATGACGGCGAAGAAGAAATTTTCACAAAGGATACGAAAGCGAAAGCCGCTCCCAAAAATATAGGCGGCGTCTGGTACGGCCCTAATAAATGGTATTTTGTCTGTGTAAATGACATGCTCTTTATTAATGATGAAGACAACGATTTGGATTTCGGCAAATTTAAAATGAACGGCAATTCAGGCGAATTTAAATGCGAAGGCTGGCTTGAAGGAACCTTTTCTGTAAAAGGCGCTACGTTAACTGTTAATGAAACCGGCTATTTTGGAAAAGAGATAGATTTCTCAAGAAAGAAAAATTAAATGATAAAAGGCTGTCATTATCCGGCAATTAATTCAAGCGTCGGATGTTACGACAGCCTTTTTTATTGACAGACGTTTAAATACAAGTATATACTTCAATATCTCTTTTAACCGGAGTTTCTTTTATGAAACGAAAAACGATAATTTTTTTATGCTTTATATTTCTGATAATTTTTGCAGGCTGCACAGATAGCAGGTATCCGTTGAACGGCATCTGGTACGCCAATGTTAATAATAATGACTGCGTCGCGGTTTTTATGGATGATCATTGCTTTTTACGGTTTGGCGAATATATAGATAAATTGAATTTTACCTGCGAAAACGGCAAAGGCACTTTTTCAGATTCCAGCAATGAAGGACTTGATTTTATTGTAAAAGGAAATGTATTAACAATACTTGTTGATAATAATCAGATTGTTTTGAATAAAGACAGAAAAACCAAAGCAGCCCATGAAGCGGTAAAAGGCGTTTGGAACGGGCCTGACGGATGGCTTTTTGCATTTATAAACGATAAGGTGTTTTTAGTCAGCGATTACGGATTTGCAGATTACGGAACTTATTTTTTTGAAAACAACACCGGAGGCTTTAAAAGCGCTATATGGGAATACGACGTAAATTTTTTAATAAATGACAATACTCTTGATGCCATGGTAGTAGGCTGGTATGAAGAAGATATTACATTCATAAAAGAGCAATAACTACAGCGCCAAAAGCGCCATAACCTTGGCGTCTCCTATAATATTATCCAAAAGCGCATACTCATTCGGCTGATGAAGCGTCTCCTGCGTCTTTGTCCAGACCGCGCAGTCAATATCAATGTTGCGAAGATATGCCGCCATTGTGCCGCCGCCGATGCCTACAGGGCGCGGATCAACTTTGTACACTTCTTTTACCGCCTTGCTTAATATTTTAACTATGGGCGCTTCTTTATCCGTTGGTTTTGATTTCATTAATTGCGGCAGGGTATATTCTATTGTTACGCGATATTTTTTTTCCACTTCGGCTTTAATTCTGTCTACCTCTGCAAGAACAGATTCAGGCGAATAGCGCGGAAGAACTCTCATGTCCATGCAGAAAGCATCTTCGCCAGGAATTGTGTTAATGTTGGGGACATTAGCTTCTTTTTTTGTGGGCTGGAAAGTAGAGTAGTCAGGATCAAACATCGAATCGCGCTCGTTAAATTTTTGTGAGAGTTCAAAATGAAGTTTTACGGCAAGTTCGCTCCCTGCTAAAAAAGCATTTTTCCCCAAATCCGGCATTGAACCGTGAGCCTGCTCTCCGTGAGTCGCAAAACGCGCCCATATAATATTTTTTTCCGCGACTTCGATATATTCTCCGTCCGGGTCTCCTCCGTCGGGAACAAGCACCATGTCGTTTTTTCTGAATAAACCGCGGTGATTTTTTACAAGCCATTCTATTCCATAAGCGGAGCCGACTTCTTCATCCGCCGAGAATAAAAGTTTAATAGTGCGGGCAGGTTTTAATCCCTGCTCCGTAAAGGCAAGGGCTGCCAAAACAGATGAAACAAGCCCCTGCTGATTATCTTCAACGCCTCGTCCGATAACTCTAAGTCCCGGAGCATCATCTTTTTTCGCGACAGTCCAAGGGTCTGTATCCCAAAGTTTTTCTTCGCCGGGAGGCACAACGTCGGTGTGGCTCATGATCCACAGGCGTCCTTCATTTTCACCTGATGCGCCGTTTATGGTAGCGATTAAATTGGGACGCACTCCGCCTTTGGCGCGCGCGTCGGGCGCGTCAAATCTTTCAAGACAGGTTATGCCTCGGCTTCGCAGCCACTGTTCAATAAAAATACATTTATCAAGTTCGCCTTCGCCCCCTGATTCGGGAGAAACTGCCGGGCGTTTTGTAAGTTCTGTTTCAAGTTCGATTGCAATATCGGCTGATTTTTCCAGCCACGAGAATAATTTTTCTTTCATTTTTTATATACCTTCCAGCTTGTAGATAACAGCGTTTCCAGCCCGGAATATTTCGCTTCCCATCCTAAAAGTTCCCGCGCAAGCGAGCAGGAGGCTGTAAGTTTTGCCGTGTCACCTTCCCGCCTTGCGGCTGTTTTACATGGAATGGGTTTTCCGGTTACCTTGCGGGCTGTTTCAATTACTTCTAAAACTGAATAACCTTTTTCGCTTCCAAGATTTACGGTTAAACTCTTATTATTTTTAATTATGTAATCCAAAGCCATTGCGTGCCCTGCCGCTAAATCGTTTACATGAACATAATCGCGGATACAGGTGCCGTCCGGAGTATCATAATCGTTTCCAAAAATCTGCATTTCTTTTCTCATACCGCAGGCAGTTTCCATTGTTACAGGAAGAAGATTCGCGGGATTCTGCTCAAGTCCATTGATACGCTCCTTTATGTCATACCCCGCTGCGTTAAAATATCTAAGGCTTGCATAACGTATATTTTTTAATTTTTCATACCAGTTTAAAAACCGTTCTATTTCCAATTTTGTAAAACCGTAATAATTTTCAGGCACAGTCGGATGCTTTTCATCAATAGGCAAATAATGAGGATCTCCGTAAACTGCGGCGCTTGAAGAAAAAATAAAATTTTTAACGCCTGCTTCGCTCGCGGCGTTAAGAATATTAAGGGTACCTATTATATTATTATGTGAATATTTTTCCGGATTAATCATTGACTCTCCTGCGGCTTTAGAAGCCGCAAGATGTACAAGCGCGTCAAATTTTACGTTTTTCATCGTGTCAAGAAGCGTTTTATAATCGTGGATGTCATTATGAAAAAATGCGGCTTCGGTAAAAAGGTTTTCTTTTAAACCCGAAGATAAATTGTCATATACAGCGCAGTTATGACCAATGTCCAGAAATTCTCTTGTTACATGGCTCCCGATGTAGCCCGCGCCGCCGATTATTAAAATGTTCATAATAAAAATTATAACAGAAAATAAAATTGATATATAGAGCTTAACGGTTAGGTTTTTTCCAATTGAGCTGCGATATACTCCCATACGTGCGTTGCTTTTTCAATGGAAACCGCGCATTCATCCAGTTTTTGCTTTACATCTTTGGCCTTTTCACCGTTTGAATAAATATCGGGCCGCGCAAGCTGCGTTTCAAGATCAGTTCTTTTCTTTTCAAGTTCTTCAAGCGTTTTTAAAATTTCTTCTTCCTGCTTTTCCAGTCTGCGCAGAGCTGTCTGCCTTTGCTTGTCAATTATCCGCTTTTCTTCGTTTGAAACATTGATACTGTTACTCTTTATAACAGACTCACCGTAATTTACTGTACACTCCTCACTCCTAACTCCTAACTTATCTCTCACTCCTAATTTGTCACTCTCAATTCTCTCAAGATAGTATCCGTAGTTTCCATAATGTAATTTCGCGGATGTTTTATCGCTGCCCGGAGTTAATTCAAGTACTTTAGTGGAAAGCTCTTCCATAAAAAAACGGTCGTGAGAAACAAAAATAATCGTTCCTGTAAATTTTTTAAGTGCGTCAAGCAAAATGTCCTTGGAATATAAATCAAGGTGATTCGTAGGTTCGTCCAGAATTAAGAGATTCATTGGTTTTAAAAACATTTTTAAGAGGGCAAGTCGGCTTTTTTCACCTCCGCTTAAAACAGATACAGGTTTGTAAACGTCATCGCCTCGGAATAAAAAAGCGCCAAGCATGTCGCGAATCTTTGGAATTAAAGAAACAGGTGCGTCTTCTTCCATAAATTCCAGTACGGTAAGAGAAGAGCTCATAGCTTCCGCGGCGTCCTGTGAAAAATAGCCTGCGCATATTCCGCTTCCGAATTTAACGGAGCCTTCAAAATTGCTGTCCGCTCCCGCTATGATTCTGAGAAGAGTGGTCTTTCCGGCGCCGTTTGGGCCTGCGACAACAAGCCTCTCTTTCGCGTCAAGGCACAGATCAAGAGCGGAAAGCACGCGTCGCTGCCCGTAACTTTTTCCAATTTCTTCGAGCGTCAGGGCGATATTGCCGGAATGCGGCGCAGGAGGAAAACTTATATTTATTTTTTTAAATGATTCAGGTATAACGATACGTTCCATTTTTTCAAGGCGTTTTATCATCTCCTGCGCGAACGCCGCCTTGCTGGCTTTGTATCTGAACCTGCGGATTAAAGCTTCTGTTTTTTCAATTTCTTCCTGTTGTTCGGCATAACGCTTTACAAGACTTTCAAGTTCTATTTTTCTTGTTTTTTCATAAGCGCAATAGTTTCCTGCGTAACGCTTTAAGTTTCCGCCGAAAAGCTCATAAACTTCGTCGACGCTTACATCAAGAAAATATCTGTCGTGGCTTACCAAAAGGTATCCGCCTTTAAAATCTTTCAGCCACTGTTCAAGCCAGTTTCTGGCTTCTATATCAAGGTAGTTTGTAGGCTCGTCAAGCAAAAGAATGTCAGGTTTTTCCAAAAGAACTTTTGAGAGAGCGATGCGCATCTGCCATCCACCTGAAAATTCCCCCGTATCGCGTTCTGTATCTCTTACGGAAAAACCAAGTCCGCGAAGAACGGAAGAAACTTCTCCTTCTCTTCTGTAATAGCCTGAGTTTTCAATTTGTTCCTGCAGATTGTGGTGTTCTTCTATTAAAGTTTTGGTTGACGCGTCATCTTTATCCGCCTTTTCAAGTAAAACGCCTGTTTTTTCAAGACGGTCAATTAAATTATGAACAAAAGAAAAAGCGGTTTCTGTTTCTTCCCTAAGCGTTTTTCCGTGATGCACAATTCCGGACTGCGGAAGATATGAAACGCGGGTGTCTTTTTGAACGGCGCGATCGCCTGAATCGCAATTCATAATACCCGCGACTATTTTCATTAAAGTGGATTTTCCGGAGCCGTTTGCGCCTGTTAAACAAGAGCGCGAACCTTCCGCAAGGCGGAGAGAAACGTCTTTTAATATGTCTCTGTCGCCAAAGCTAAGACAGACTTTTGAGAATTGTACAAATGACATTGTTATTGGGGAGAATCCCTGTAAAAATAAAGGACTGTGGGAGAAGGAGAGCGGCGCATAACAACATTACTGTCAATGCCGAAATCGGGAATAACTTCAAGGCGAAGACTTTGATTCTCAAGGCCGTAAAGAAAACAAATTGTATTATTAATTCTTATATCCGTAAATTGAAAAGTAAAAGCTCCGTTGTATCGTTCTTCCAGAGAGCCTGTTATGTACAAATCCATATTAATCCGGCCTGTTCCGTTTGTTTCCGACGGAATTACCTGCGGAACAAGGAGATCATAGCCCTTCCATGTAAAGCCGCCCGATTGCAGCAGCGTGATTGTCCCGTAATTATTGCTTGTAAACACAGGCCCGTTATTGTAGATCGTCATATATTGATGATCCCGGCGGGCTTTTTCCTGAATAATTATATCTTCAATTTCATTCGGAAGAGAAACAAAAGTTAAAGTTCTTCTTGCTCCGCCGCCTTCATGAAATTGAACGGTAAGCGTATTGTTTTGACGAAGTATCATCTGAAGATTTGTGCCTTCAAATATCCATTGACGATCTCCGTCGGGGCTTATCCTTTCGTATGTAAATTTTCTTTCCAAATCGGGAAGGACAATTCTTGCCGTGCCGACTTCCTGCCCGGGATCGAAAAGATACTTTTTTTCCAGATGCTGAATATCAATTCGCTTTGAATTAATCATGTCTAAATATGATTCAGGCGACCATTTTTTAGACAGGATCATTTCAAGGTTAGGGTCTGCTATTGTGTTTCTCTGCGTATTGGGAGAGATGTTCACGGGCTCTTCATTCTGATTAAAAATTCTTAACCTGTAGGAAAAGCAATACCCCGTTACGCCGTCGATAGTCATCACTTTGTACCAGTCGCCCGGAAGCGGATCGCCCGTCGTGCTTATCGGAGGGTTTCCTTTAACGAGATCGATAATTTTAATTATTTCGCCGAGCCGCAGGCGGTAGACGCGTTTTGCATTATTATCTGTAGCTTCGCGGATTGGAAGGCCGTCAAGCAGGGTTTCCGCGTACATAAGCGCATGTTCCGCGAAATCTTCCGCCCACTTTACCGCCTTCCCCTTGCTGCCGATAAATTCCATTTGCGCAAGCGGAATTTCAAGTTTGTAATCCCTGTTTCCCCTGATTGATTCAGGAACGCCCACTACCCATTTTTTTTCGATATTGGATCGAATATAAACGGGCAGCACTGTTCCTGAATCAATAGGCGGATCATCTATCGACCAGAGTAAAACGCCGTATCCCATCCTGGAACAGGACAAAAACGACAAGGCAACAGCCAGAGTAAAAAAAACCAATAAATAGTTTTTTTTGTTAATACTGAATCTCCGGATTACTCTACAACCGCGATGATATCGGACATTTTAACGATAAGGTGTTCTTCGCCGTCAATTTTTATCTGGGTTCCGGCGTATTTATCGTACATTACTTTGTCGCCCGCTTTTACGGTGATTGCCTCTTTTTCCGTGCCGGGGCCGGCTGCTACAACAGTCCCTGTCTGTGTTTTTTCCTGAGCTGTGTCAGGAATGATGATTCCGCCTGCGGTTTTTGCCTCGTTTTTTTCCAGTTTGACCATTACACGGTCGCCTAAAGGCTTAACTTTCATATATATCCTCCAAATTTATAATTATTATTGGCTCTAATAATACAAAAATTGTTTTTTTCAGTCAAGAGTCGATCTACTGCTGCGCTCTTTCTAGTTCGCGTCTTGCAGTCAGATTATCAGGGTCGTTCTCCAAAGCCCGCATAAGCGTCCGGCGCTCTTCCTGAAGGCGGTTGATGGCTTTAAGGCATCTTGCGGCGCGGATATAGATACGCGCGGCGATTTTCCGGTTTTTTACTTTTGCCGCCGCAAGGTCGTACTGGTCAAGCGCTGAAACGGGAGACGAAAGAGTATCCAGAATGCAGCCTAAATTAGCGGGTACATACCAGCCGGTATATTCTTCGGGGACTGAACGGAGCAGCCTTTCCGCTTCGTTCAAGTATCCTTCATTCATTAGTTGAATTGCCCTGTAGACTGAAACCCACGGAGAAGTTATACCGAGTTTGTCGAGCCTGTCCAGTAAAATTTTAGCTTCGTCAAAACTTCTTTGATAAAAGAAATTCCACGCCGCCCACTTGAAAAGCTCTTCGTCATATTCATGCCGGTCCAAAAGAAGCCATGTTTCCGCTATCTGCCTTCCGTGGTCGCGTCCGTCTGCGAATCTTTTAGCGATTTCAAGATCGATGTACGGATAATCCTGAGGCGCAAAATTGACGCTGTTTCTTAAAAAAGAAATCGCCTTTGTATGATCCATAAAACGGCTGTATTGAATAAGGGCGTATTGACGGCTTTTGTTATTCGAAACTGTTTCCATGCCGATTAATCTTTCAAGAAGAGCTTCTGTTGCTTCCGGCTCTTTCGCGGCAAGTGCTAAATTGTAAATGCTTGTATCATTTTGTAAATCGGCTAAAATACCCCAGATTGCCGCCGCCATATCCTGATAGCCGTCAAGATACAGCGCGTCCGCCTGGCGTACCAGAGATTGTTCGTCGTTTATATATGAAAAAATCTCCGCGCTGCGCCTGAGTTCGCCGAAGTCATAATGAAATTCCGCGGCAAAACGCGTTGAAGGAATGGAAGGGGAGTTGTTTAATAGAATTTGAATATCAGCGGACGCTTCCCTGTATTCGCCGCGAAGAATTTTTAAAATTATTAAATCCACGGTGACTGCTTCTGTTCCGTCGGTATAAATATCCGCAGGCAATTCTAAAGCTCTCTCGGGGTTTCTAAAATATCCCATTATCACATAAAATGAAAGCCGTAATAAATTAAAATCGTAATCTGTAATGAGAGGAAGCATTTTGCGAAGGAGTTCGTCGGTCGGCCTGTCGATGGACATATCTTTTATTAAAGACGCTGCCGCAATCGCCATTACAGCGGAGGAGCCCGGATATATATTAAGCGCTTTTTCTATTGAATTGCGGTAGTATTCCAGAGACGGCTGATGAATGGAAGCAAGATATCTGCGCCGTTTCAAAATGGAAAGCCATGATTCAAGAGCGACAGCCCTGTTTTCAAGTTTATCAAGTTCAAGGTGCAGAATTAAAAAATCATTTTCTGTTATGTGCATGTTCTGCAGGTTTCTGTCGTATTCGTTTAAAAGCCTGTTAAAACTTTCAAGCTGTCTTGCAGTGCCTAAGGAGCTTTTCTCGATAAAAAAGAAAACAGAAAGCGCTATGGCTGATAAAAGAAGAAGTATTACGCCTGTAATTATTATTACGCGAAGCTGCTTCATTGAGATACCAGCTTTCTTCTGATACTGTCAAGAACGCCGTTTATAAACTTGTATGAATCATCGGTTCCGTATTCCATGCAGATGCCGATCGCTTCGTTTATAACAATGGTAGGCGGAATATCGTTTTGAAACATTAATGTATAAACAGAAATACGCAGAACGGCCAAATCGACACGGTTAACGCGGGATATATCCCAATTCTCAAGATGATTTTTAATCATCCCGTCAACATCGTCTATGTTTTCGATTGTCCCAAGGATCAAGGCTTTTGAAAAGACAGCCATGCTCTCGTCAAGTTTTAAAAGCTTTTCATCTCCAAGCCATGAAAAAGTTATAAGCTCTTCAACAGGTATGCGGAAATCCTTACCGTCAGGGCTTGCTGGAGGTTCGCGGCTTGCTTCCCAAAAGTATAGAGCTTGAAAAGCCAGAATGCGGCTTTTTCGTCTGGACGCCACGTAAAAAGCCTCCCCTTAAGCTACCATCGAATATTATTTTCAAATACCTGAAAGGACCTGCCCGATCTTAATTCGCTAACGAGTTCCTGGCTTGCCTGCGCTAGAATTGCCTGCTGTCTCTGGCTCAATAAAAATTGCCCGATATAATCTCTTACGGTTACTCTTGTTCCAAGCTGTAAAATGTCGGTCATTTCCAGCTGTCTGGAAGAATAATTCTCTGTTATTTTGATGATTTGAAAACCCTGTACGCCTTCAATTATGTTTGATACCTGACCTTGTCTTAATGTAAAAGCGGTGTCCATAAATGTCTGACCTACGACCTGTCTGGCTTCCGCATTTCTGGGAAGATATCCCGCGTCTCCCGCTTGAAATCCCGAGTTAGGTGAAACGCTGCGAGCGGCGACTTCGTCAAATTTTGAAGGATCGTTGCCTATCTCCCGGAAAAGCGAATCCACAAGCGTTCTGGCCCTCTGACGCGAAGCGGCATCAGAGCCGTAGGAAACCTGAATCATGGAAAAACGAATAGTGTCGGGGCGTATAAGCTCGGTTTTTCTTAAAGTGTATTCCGCGGATATTTCGGCGTCTGTAGGGACTTTGATTGAATTAATCAAATCTCCCTTTTTTGCCATAAGATATTTTTGAACGATAAGCTGCCTTCGAAGCTGATCCCTGAATGCTGGAACATCGATGCCGTATTCATTCATTACAGCCTGGGCAAATTCCGCGTCGGTAGGCTGGCGTCCGCCAAGCTGCTGCGACAGTCCCGAACGCAGTTGTTGAACCTGCTGGTTTAGCTCATTTTCTGTAATGGAAACTCTGTCGCGCTCGGCTGCCTGTAAAACCAGCCGTTCATTGATCATAACGTCAAGGACCTGCAGGCGTTCAGCCTGAGTTAACGCGCGCCCCGCCGACTGTTCCATTTTGGTTACTTCTGCGCGAAGCTGTCTGACTGTGATAGGTTCGGTTCTTATAAGGTTGATGGTTGCAGCAGGCTGTAAATCCGCCTGAGAAAAGCCGGAAACCGCTATTAAAAGCCCTAAAAATACCAATATTGTACGTTTCATATGCGTTCTTATTACCCCTCTATTACTTTAATATAACATAAATTAAACAAAAAAAACTAGTGTGAGGTTACTATTGTAAAACCGCTCTGATACGCCTAACCCCTGCCGAGGAGGATTGTTCTTTTTGAATCTTGAACATTCCAAGTACGCCTGTTCTCTCCACATGAGGCCCGCCGCAGACTTCTTTTGTGAAAAAATCTGTTGTTGATTTACCCACGGTATATACTTTTACCTGCGCCTCGTATTTTTCACCGAAAAGAGCGATGGCTCCGCCAGCCTTGGCTTCTTCCAAACCCATTGTTTCCATACTGACGGGAAGGTCTTTCTTAATCTGTTCGTTGACCATATCCTCGACGGTTTTAACCTGCTCGGGAGTCATAGGCGCGTCATGAGCAAAATCGAAACGCAGGCGTTCTGCTGTTATATTACTGCCTTTCTGGGCGACGTGATCTCCAAGCACCGTTTTTAATGCCTTGTGCAAAAGGTGGGTGGCGGTGTGGTATTTGACAGCCATCTCCCCCTGATCGCCAAGGCCGCCTTTAAACGCCTGTCCGCTCTGGGAACGCGATAACTCCTGATGCTTTTTGAAAGCCTCGTCGAATTCTTCGCGGTTAACGGTCATTCCCGCTTCTAAAGCAAGCTCTTCCGTTAATTCGATGGGGAAGCCATAGGTGTCGTACAGTTTAAAAGCAAGACGCCCCGACATGATTTTTCGCGGGTCTTTTAAAAGATTGGGAAGAAGTTTTTCAAACTCATGTTCGCCTTTCTGAAGCGTCTCCATAAACTTGGCTTCTTCTTTATCAAGCTCGCCAATAATAAAACTGCGGTTTTCCTCAAGCTCGGGATACGCATCTTTAAATTGACGGATAACGACTTCTGCGATAGGAGAAAGCCTGAGCGAATTATCAGTGCCGCCGGAATTCCCTGCCGCCTGCAATTTTCTCCCGTGACGCACCGCGCGGCGGACAAGACGCCTGAGAACGTAACCCGCTCCCACATTGGAAGGACTCACCGCTTTGGGATCGCCCAGAATAAAAGCCGCAGAGCGCACATGATCCGCAATAATTCGAATCGATTTATCCGTATCGGCATTTGCGCTTGACGCGTCGCCGCTTGCGCCGTTATCTGTACCCTTGTATTTGCATCCCGACGCTTTTTCAATCGCGCCGATTATGTCAGCAAAAATCTGCGTATCGTAAACCGATGATTTACCATTAAGGATGGTTACGGTTCTTTCAATGCCCATGCCCGTATCAACGCATTTTCTGGAAAGCGGCTCGTACTCGCCCGAAGCATTTTTGTCGTACTGCATGAAAACGTCGTTCCATATTTCAAGCCACTTATTGCATGAACAGCCGGGTTTGCAGTCCGCGCCGCAGGGAGCGTCTCCAATGTAATAAAACATCTCTGTATCAGGGCCGCATGGACCTGTTGTGCCGACAGGCCCCCACCAGTTGTCTTCGCGCGGAAGAAAAGAAATCCGCGTCACTCCCAAACTCTTCCAGATTGAGGCAGACTCTTCGTCCTTGGGAATATTTCCTTCGCCTTCAAAAACAGTCACTCCTAATTTTTCGATAGGGATATTAAGCCACTTTGATGAAGTTAAAAACTCAAAACTCATTTTGATCGCTTCTTCTTTAAAGTAATCGCCCAAAGACCAGTTCCCAAGCATTTCAAATAATGTAAGGTGGCTTGCGTCTCCAACGCTGTCGATATCGCTTGTGCGGATACACTTTTGAAAATCGGTAAGCCTCTTTCCCGCTGGATGCTCCTCGCCCAAAAGATAGGGAACCAAAGGATGCATCCCTGCCATTGTAAAAAGCGCAGTCGGGTCATTTTCGGGCAGGAGCGACTTCCCCTGTATCTGCGCGTGTCCCTTGGAGACAAAGAAATCAATGTATTTTTTACGTAATTCGTTTGCGGTCATAGGGTTATGATAGCAAAAAGAGGAGGTCTCGCCAAGGTAGCTTTTTGAAGCATATGCTTAAAGATGCCTTGCTGGTAGATTTATTAGCGTACACTTCAAGGAGTAAATGGGGGCGGCGATTACCTTGTCGTTGTCTGCGTCAGGCGCTGTTTAATTTCTTCAACAGAGAGGCCTTGGTCGAGAAGGTTTATAAAGAACTTGCGATCCTCTTCATGCGCTTCAACTCGACCTTTTTCAATGCCTATCTCGATACCCTCTTCGCGCCCTTCCTCTCTAGCTTCTTCTGCGCGAATCTCAGCTATCTCTTCTATGGTTATATCATCAGTCAACATATTGAATACCTCCGAACTATTGGCTTCCAAGAATTCTTTCAAGATATTATGCTCTATGCAGTATAATACAGCCTTTTTTACTGCTTCAGCAAGTGGTAAGTACTCATTGTATTCGTTAATTTTGCCAATTAGGATACTGTAATTATTAAGAGTTATACATTTTTCCAATATTTCAGAATTGTGTCCGGGTTTGATGTTGTAGATATGAGCTACTAGTTCCAGTGGTAATTCTGCGTTTTCCAATAACTTTAAACCTGAGATGTCTTTAAAAGCAGTAGAAAGCTTTAGTACCTGATGATCAGGACAATTCTCTTTGCCGTTGTAGAGTACAATAAATTCTGGTGTTGGAATTTTAATAAGCTTCCTGTGATAGATATTTTTACTCTCAATGATTTTCTCGTAGACTCTTGAGATGTACATTAGTAACCTGAGAGGGATGTTTTGGCTAATCGTAGATTGATGCTCAATAAGTACTACAATTTTGTCATTGATTGTAAATGATAAGTCGTTAATCTTGGTCATAAAAAGAGCGTCTGAGAGGGTATTGATGTCTACGATTGCATCAGTGGGAACATCGATTCCTTCGATAGCCGAGTACAGTTCCCGAAGGACTTCCGGCGAACCGAAGAGCAGTGAAAACACACTGTCCTTGTGTTTTCTGTTAACATTTGTGTCCATATAAATCTCCATATAGGGTTTTTATCCCGGACTGTCATATGACAGCCCGAACAGAACTTTCGAGAGTGAAAATTCTGTGCCTATATATGGCGCGGACTCGCTGTTTTGCATGACTGAAAAGAAAAAAAACTTTGTTTTTTCTTTTAAGTCACAAATTACGAAGTAATTTGAGTTTTCGAAGAAAACTAGGCTGAGATGTGTATGTAACCGTTTCCCATAATTCGCCGCTGTTCTTCCAGCTAATATAAATAACCTCATACGAATTATTAGGAGCGTGTTTTTGAACATAAGTTAAGGGACTAATATCTCCAACAAACATATTTGTAGCGCTGGTTATATTCCAAAGATGACTTGTTCCAATATGCCATACTCCTTGAAGATTAATTCCGCCGTCAAGCAGGGTGTCAACGCTATTATTATTGTTGTTGTTATCATCAAAGCACGGAGGATTGTTTAATAATTATTCCATGCCTTCGTTTAAGAGTTTTCTTTGCGGTTCATTGTTTTTTACTCCTTTTCATGCTATATTGATAACATGACCATCACTCAGACCATAGAAATTCCGGCTGACCGCCGTATAACTGTTCCTCGTGAAGTGCCGACAGGAGCAACTGCGAGGGTAGAATTTAATATTATTCCTTTTGTTAAAAAAGAAGAAAAACTGGAAAAAATAAATTTTACTGAACAGATGATAAAGGAAATGATCCAAGACTGTCCGCATTTACAAGCACTCACCGGAATTTTACATACTGATATGACTATAGAGCAAATCAAGGAAGAAAGGCTGGCTAAACACTTAAAATGAAAAAAGTGCTTATTGACACCAACATTGCTCTTGACATTTTGCTTAAACGCAGCAGTTTTTACGCTAGTTCTGCAGCAGTCTTTGCTTTTGCAGAAAAAATGATAATTACCGCTTATGTCTCCGCTGCATCTGTAACGGACATCTTCTACATTGCCAGTAAAAATATTGGAAAAGAAAACACACGAGAAGCGATTAAACATCTCTTTCATGCATTTGAACCAGTAACAGTAACCGGTGATAATATTTTTAAAGCGCTTGATTTGAATTGGGATGATTTTGAGGACTCTGTACAATATGTCGTTGGTGAAAGTTTTTCTGTTGATTATTTTATTACGCGCAACACTAAAGATTTTTCTGGCAGTAATATTCCTGCCGTAACGCCAGAAAAATTTATTAATATTATTACGGCTGTCTAACTTTCCATTCCAATATAATCCCAATCTCTCCAAATCTTTTCCCAAAAAACCCTCACGGAAAGACACAGGTTACGCAGAAGACCTCACACGAAGGTACAAAGGAAATGAAAACAATATCATGTTTCCATTTCCTCTGCGCTGATTTACCAGCTCACTCTAACCCATGTTACAGTTTGACCAATACAATTTTTAAAAACAGTGTCTTTTGAAGGATCAGCGTTCTTCCCCTCAGTGATTACAATGTTTTTAGCGTCTGTTACTGTGTATTTGACCGTTTCCCATAATTCGCCGCTGTTCTTCCAGCTAATATAAATAACCTCATACGAATTATCAGGAGCGTGCTTTTGAATATAGGTTAAGGGTGCAATATCTCCGACAGCCATAGTTGAAGAGCTGGTTATATTCCAAAGATGACTTGCTCCAATATTCCATACTCCTTGAAGGTCAATTCCGCCGTCAAGCAGGGTGTCAACAGCATTGTTATTGCCGCCGTTACCGTTACCGTTGTTGTCTCCGCCTTCATCGCAAGAAACCATTGTGGTTGTGATTATCGCAGCAAGCGCGATAATTCCGAACACTTTAATTGTGTTTTTCATATTAACCTCATTTTAGCCCGGCGGTGAAACTTTGGTTCAATGCCGCGCAGTTTAATTAAAAGGAAAGCAACGCTTTCCAAAAACCTTTTTTCATGCTATCTTTAAAGCATGACCATCACTCAGACCATTGACATTCCGGCTGAAACCGAAAAAAAGCAAGAAAACTGCCCTATATGCGCGAAAAACCGCGATCCTGTTACCAGAGAACCTCTTTATAATACCGAAACTAAATCTGCGATTGCGGAGGGAGACGCTATACTCAGAGGAGAAATACCTGCAAAAAGATATAGCTCTCTTGAAGAAATGCTTGTAGATTTGGATTCGGATGATTAAACCATGTTGAATGCAGTTTTTACAGGTCCTTTCAAAAAGGATCGCTAGCTCATGATTAAACAAAATAGAGATATTAATAAACTCAATGAGGTAATGAATTTGCTTATAAATGAAAACCCATTGCCGCCAAAACATGAAAATCACCCTCTGCATGGTAATTATAAAGGTAAATGGGAATGTCATATTGAACCTGACTGGCTTCTCATTTACCGTATAGAAAAATCTACTAATGAGATATCTTTTAATCGCACCGGTTCCCATTCCGACTTGTTTTGACATTACTTGTTTTCTCCATACCCTCACTTCCCAATCTCTCCAAATTCTTTCCCCAAAAAAACCCTAACGCAGAGGCGCAAAGGCACGAAGTGTTGTTTACCAATCACTCCGTGTCTCTGCGTTTTTGTTAGCTGTCAAGCTCCACAACTACGGTCTAACCCCCGTCGTGTTATACACAATGCCGTAAGTGCCTGCATCATTTCTTACCCTGACATACACAGTGCCATTCGCGTTAGCAGTAAACGATTGAGGCGTTGAATAACCGCTGCTAACGTCATTACTTGTTTGCCAATTATAATTAGTACCGCCGAAAATAATATCACCGCCTGCATACTTGGCGCCGACAACAACATATGCTGTTTTATTACCATGACCTTCATTCGCATTATCCCACCAAATATAGTAGGTTGTGCCTTTTGTAACAGAGAACGAATACCAGTCATCAACATCGTATACTTTAGTAGCGTCAAACCATACGTTGGCAGTCAGAGTTGCAGCAGTTGCAGGGTCGGCAGGTCTTCCCGGAGGCGCTCCGTTCACTGCAATAATTTCGCTATTGGTATTAGACAAACTTGTTGCAACTCCGTTGGAATCGTATAAATTTGCCGCACCGGAAATGATCCATAACTGCGATCCATTTGAAGCTGTGTTACCGGAGATTGTACCTTTGAGAATACATAAAGTCCCTCCGGCAACATACACTCCGCCGCCGTATCTTACATTTGGATTGGCAGTGTTAGTACTTGCGGAATTGTTGGTGATTTCCCCGCCGTTCATAATAAAAGTTCCGCTTAAATACACACCGCCGCCAGAAGCTAAACCAGAATATGTCCAATAGCCGCCAGAAGCGTAATAAGTACCTCCATCTGCGCTGACACTATTGTTTGAAATTTTTCCGCCGTTCATATTAAATGTCCCGGTAACATACACTCCGCCGCCCACTCCTTGAAGAGTAGTACCGGAAAGACCGGCGCTATTCCCGGAAATTTCTCCGCCGTTCATGGTAAAAGTTCCGGTGACAAACACGCCGCTGCCGTAGGCATAATCACTGCCAGCACTGACGGTTCTGGCGTTACCAGTTATTTTAGAGCCGTTGTTCATTATCATTGTACCGCCGACAAAAACTAAATAGTTGTTGTTTGCTGTCTTGCCTTGAAGAGTAATATTTTCTTCCAGTATCACTGTTACCCTTGGACCTATCCTCAGAAGGGAACCGTTACTGCTCAAGCTTATAATCCGTTCTTCATCTATGCCCTTAATCGTTATGTGCAATGTTTCACCTGCAGCGGCAGTGATATTATTAGTAGTAACACCTGCTGCGCTGAAGCTGTCTACAATGTTAAAAATATAGGTTCCTTTACCGCCGTTGACCATGTTTATCGCATTGTTCCAATCGCTTGCTGTGCGGATTTTAATCGGAGCGTCAGGGTTGGGCATAAAATAACTGCTTGCGAGAAGGGAGGAGCCAGTCAATGTCAATTTTAATTCTTTAGCCTCTCCCGTACCTGTTTCCGCAAACGAGAATGTTACGCTTTGCGTTGCTGACGTACTCTTGACGGTAAGCGTATGTCCGCTAACGGAATAGATCATTTGCGCATATACGCCGTTTTTAAATATTCTTCCGTCATCTTTAAATTCTACATAATCGCCTTCTCTGTCGTTAGCGTTTTCCTGCGATGTGTACCACGCATTTTCAAGCAGGAAAGCCGGAGCGTCGCCGATATCGGAATATAGCCTTTTACCATTTTTGATAAAAATAGTCTCATTGGTTGTGTTAATTACGATTGTGTTAGATGTAAATGTTGTGCCGTTGTATGTGCCGAGAGTTGCAGTGCCATTAAGCGAATTGCCTGTTCCGCTTACGAAGTTTTGCGTAACGGTGTTGGACAAAATATCTGTGCCGTAAATAATACCGCCGCTCATGTTGAGACTGCCGGACACGCCGCCCCCATTACCCATAGCGAAGTTGCCTGAAACTTCGCCGCCTGTCATGGTAAAGGCGCTTTCGTTATTAACGCCGCCGCCGTTTCCGCTCGCGTCGTTTTTAGAGATAACGCCTGAGTTCATCGTAAATTTACCTTGAGACACAACCGCAACGCCGCCGCCGTCCTGCAGCGCGTCATTGTCGGTGATTGTTCCGCCGTTCATTGTGAAGTTTGCGAAAAAGCCTGTGTTATAAACACCGCCGCCGTTCTTCGCCGTATTACCGCATATTTCACCGCCATTCATTATGAATACGCCTTTGTTTCTAACGCCGCCGCCGTTGCCGTATTGGTCAGATTCGTTTGTCGTGTTGCCTGTTATGTGTCCTGAGTGCATTGTAAACGATCCA
>Ga0209755_10000255_pt1 | contig 105027 bp, 109 predicted proteins | sample TergutCo191P1_FD_187301 | JGI IMG/M metagenome (GOLD analysis project Ga0209755, IMG submission 187301) | Cornitermes sp. P1 segment gut microbial communities from Petit-Saut dam, French Guiana - Co191P1 (SPAdes) (version 2) | ecosystem: Host-associated > Arthropoda: Insects > Digestive... | reverse complement strand
ATAAATTCAAGGCATCAAGCTTGAATTCTTTAGTATATATGCGACGATCATTAGGTGCGACCATATTTATACTCCTCTACGGGTTATTGTCGCTTAACTTAGAATACTTTTTTTCAAAGACAGTTCAAACCATGACGATGCTCACGAGCATTACGGATTGTCGTACAAGGAGCTTGACGGCAGGGTCAAGCATGTGGAAAGCACGATGGTGACCAAAGACGAGTTTTCTAAAATGAACGACTGCCTTCAGCGGATGGCACAGGACACGGCAGAGATTAAAGGATATATGAGAGCCAAGAGCGAGTGAGATTTTATCAGCGTTTTGCACATTTTTTGCACAGTTGCAATTTTCCCAAATCTTACAACCATTGATTTTATCGGTGTTTATGACGTTTATTATTTTTCTCTTATACCCCCACCAAGACTCGAACTTGGGTAACAGGTTTAGGAAACCTGGGCTCTATCCTGCTGAGCTATAGGGGCGGAATTCTTCACTTGGCGAATTTTGCCGAAGAACGTTGAACCGCAGGGTTGTTGCGCGCTTCTTTAACCATCTTCTTCTGCTTTTCTTCGCTGTCCCGCTTTACAGATTCCAGTTTCTTTCCCAGCAAATCACCGAGGGTTACGCCTTGAGGCGCTGGTGCCGCAGGCTTCTTTGAAGGCTTCTTTTTACTTTTTTTCACCATATTAACCTCAATTGCTAAATTTGAGGAGATAATTTAGTAAAAAAAATTTTCTAATTTCAAGGCAATGAACAAAACTGCTCCAAATTTAGTGTGGTTAGACTTGGAAATGACCGGTTTAGACCCGGAAAGTTGCGTTATATTGGAAATTGCAACCATAATAACAGATCCGCATCTCAAAATTCTCTCTGAAGGGCCAGTGCTTGCAATAAGGCAAAGCGAAGATATTTTGAATAAAATGGACAAATGGAACAAAAGCCACCACACCAAGAGCGGTTTGATAGGGAGAGTGAAGAACTCCCCATACAACCTGGCCACAGCAGAAGAAATGACCCTCAATTTTATAAAAGGCTACACCGAAAAAAGCAAAAACCCGCTTTGCGGAAACTCTATAGGGCAAGATCGCCGCTTTTTAATCAAACATATGCCTAAAATCGAAGCTTGGGTAAATTACAGGAATATAGACGTAAGTTCATTAAAAGAACTCGCTTACAGATGGTACCCCAAGCTTCCCAAATTCAAAAAGAGAGAAAATCACAGAGCCCTTGACGACATCAGAGAAAGCATAGCTGAACTCGTATATTACAAAGACAGAATTTTCGTTCCGGAACTCTAGAATGGAAATAGGAGTTGTAATAACAGCGGGGGGATTGGGAAAACGTCTTGGCGGCGAAATTCCAAAACAACTCCTAGAGCTACGGGGCAAGACTATGTGGCGGCACAGCGTGGACTCTTTTTTGAGAAACAAACATATTAAAGCGGTTGTTCTAACTGTTCCAAAAGAATGGCAAGATCATTTTGCAGATTCATCTATTATCGTTGCGACAGGAGGCAAAGAACGGTGGCAATCCGTGAAGAATGGCATTGAAGCTCTGCCGCAAAGCATAAGCCACGTTATGGTACACGATGGCGCTCGCCCATTTGTGAGCGATGATATAATAAACTCGGTAGCGGAGGCTCTTGAAAAAAATTGCTGCATGGTTGCAAAGCCTGTTTTTGACACGGTAAAAATCACTGAAAGCGGATTTGTAAAAAATACCATAGACCGTAAAAGCGTATGGCTGGCGCAAACTCCGCAAGCCGCACCCGTAGCCTTGCTGAAGGAACTTTATAAAAAAATGGAAGGCTTTCCAGACTTCTGCCCAACAGACGAAGCTTCTATCCTCGAAAAATTCGGAGTCTCCATAAAAATTGTTGAAGGAAATGCTCAGAACGATAAAATTACAACCATCGAAGACATGGAGAAGTTTTTATGCTCAAACGGCCCTTGATGCAAAAAGAAATTGACGCTCTCAAAGCCGCAGGGAACACCTGCGACAAATGGAACAACATAAGAGTAGCGCAGGATTTCACAACTAAAAACATTGTCAACTCAAAATTCACCGGCAAAATAAAACTGCACGGATTTTCGGGCAAAGCGATTGCATACAAGGGAATTGAATTCCAAACTGGAATCTACAACTCGTGGGTGAACGAAAGCGTTGTGGAAGATGCTTGCATCTATGGGGTCAAGATATTTTCAAATTCCGTAGCCTGCGATGGCGCTCTTATATTCAATGCAGGCTCAATAACTTGCGACAAAGAGATGTCTAAAATAGAAATAGGAACGGAAATGGGACATCGCGTTTTAAAGCGGCAGTTCAGCGAAAACGAGAGAACCGTTATTGGCAGGGGAGCCAGAGTCTGCAATATAAGCTCGCTCGAAAATTCTCATTTGGGAGACTCGGTTTGCATTGAAAATGGAGCTTTGGTTAGAGACTCCATACTTGAAAATAACAGCGCCGTTGTGGACAATGCGATTGTGAAATCATCTTTTATCGGTTCATTCTCGCATATAGGCGAGGCTGAGGTTAGCTATTCTCTGGTTGGGCCGCTTGTGCAGATTCACCATCACAGTTTGCTGATTTCTGCGCTGTGGGCAGAGGGCAGGGGCAATGTGGGCTATGGAGCCAATGTTGGCAGCAACCACACAGGCAGAATGCCGGACCAGGAGATTGTGCCTGGCTTGGGGATGTTCTTTGGTTTGGGATGCTGCATAAAATTCCCGGCAAATTTTTCCGAAGCTCCATTCACCATGATTGCTACGGGCGTTATTTGCGAGCCCATGCGGTTGAAGTTTCCGTTTAGCCTGATAACAAAAGACGAAGTGATTCCAGGCTGGGTTTACAGCAAAAATATTTACGGCATTTACAGAAGCATTTACAAATGGGACAAGCGCAGCGGCACGAATGACAATATCAATTTATTGTATTCAAAGCAAGTTCTGGACTGCGTTGCATATGCTTGCAAAACTTTAAAGGGAACCAAAATTTCGGAAGCGACAATAGAAGCTTACGAGCTGTATGTAGAGGATTGCGCTTATTACAAAAAACACAAGAAGTTCAACCCGTCCATAATTTCGCGCATTGAAAAGAATTTGGAGCGCGATTGCAAACGAGGCCAGGAAGTCTTTGACGATTATATGGAATTTCACCCCAAAGACCAGGAATTTCTAGATTACCTCCATGATCATAGCTCCTAGCGTTTTAAATGCGAACTTTCTCAATCTGGAAGCAGACATAAAAGCTACCGAAAAAGGCGGTGCAAACTGGATTCATTTGGATATAATGGATGGAAACTTTGTTCCCAATATTTCTTTTGGCCCTGGAATTGTGCAGCAGATACGCAAATGCACAAAGCTCCCTTTGGACTGCCATTTGATGATAGAGAACCCGGAGCTTCATGTTGAAGCGTTTGCAAAGGCCGGAGTTCAATACATAACCGTTCACGCCGAGGCAACCAAGCATTTAGACCGTTTGCTGCACCAAATCAAGGAGCTTGGGTGCAAAGCTGGCGTTTCCATAAATCCGGCCACCCCTTTGGAGTCCATAACAGAAGTTTTAGACCTTGCAGACCTGGTTCTTATTATGAGCGTAAACCCGGGTTTTGGCGGCCAGTCCCTTATTCCGTATTGCTTGGACAAGGTAAGCCGCCTCAGAGCGATGAAGCCAGACTTGCAAATAGAGATAGACGGCGGAATAAACCTGAAAACCATGCCTCAGGCCAAAGCTGCTGGAGTAAATGTCTTTGTAATAGGCTCTGCAATCTTTGGAGCAGAGGACGTAGAGGCTGAAACAAAGGAATTTGGCAAACTTTTGCTCTAATTAATTGAGAATTGAGAATGGAGAATGGAGAATGGAGAATAGGCAAATTTTAAAGCATTTGTTTATGAATATTCTCAATTCTCAATTCTTCATTCTCAATTAAACATAACGCTTTGCATTTTCTATATTAAAGCCTGAACTATTTTTATCACCAGGAGATATTTATGTCCAAGAGCAGCTCACCCACAAGCCATGCGAAACTAAACGCATGGGTAAAAGAGATAGCCGCCCTAGTTGAACCCAGTGCCATTTATTGGTGCGACGGATCCAAAGCGGAATACGACGAGATGGTTAAGATACTTGTAGATGCAGGTCTCGCCACACCGCTCAAAAAAAGAGAACACTCCTATTTGTTCCGCTCAGACCCTTCAGATGTGGCTCGCGTTGAAAGCCGCACCTATATTGCGAGCAAAAGCCAAGAAGATGCCGGCCCAACAAACAATTGGATTAACCCGGATGAACTGAAAAAAACGATGACTGGCCTCTACAAAGGCTGCATGAAAGGCAGAACCATGTATGTTATTCCTTTCTCAATGGGCCCCATAGGCTCTCCGATTGCAAAAATCGGCGTTGAGATTTCCGATTCTCCTTATGTTGTTATCAATATGCAGATAATGACTCGCGTTGGCACAAAGGTTTGGGAAGTTTTAGGCACAGATGGCGAATTCATCCCTTGTTTGCACTCCGTTGGCAAGCCTTTGGCAGACGGCGAAAACGATCACGGCAAATGGCCCTGCGCACCGATTGAGAAAAAATACATAGCTCACTTCCCGGAAGAGAAGACAATTTGGAGCTATGGTTCCGGCTACGGTGGAAACGCCCTGCTCGGCAAAAAGTGCTTGGCACTCCGCATTGCAAGCGTAGCAGCTCGCAATGAAGGCTGGCTTGCCGAACATATGTTGATTTTGAAAATCACCAGAGAGTCCGACAAAAAGGTGAAATATATGGCAGCAGCTTTCCCAAGCGCTTGCGGAAAGACCAACCTCGCTATGTTGATTCCAACGATACCAGGCTGGAAAGTCGAGACCATCGGCGATGATATTGCATGGATGAAAGTCAGAGACGGCAAACTCTATGCAATCAATCCGGAAGCAGGCTTCTTTGGCGTTGCTCCAGGTACCAACATGGAATCCAATCCGAATGCGATGCACTCGGTTGAAAGAAACACAATTTTCTCAAACTGCGCATTGACCGAAGACGGCGATGTATGGTGGGAAGGAATTGGCCACGATGCTCCGGGCAAGCTCATTGACTGGAAAGGCAACGAGTGGCATCAGGACAAAAGCAACAAAGCTCAGGAACCTGCGGCTCACGCCAATGCTCGCTTTACCGCTCCTGCAAGTCAGTGCCCCTGTATAGCAGCTGAATGGGAAGATCCAAGCGGTGTTCCAATTGATGCTATTCTGTTCGGCGGTCGTCGTGCAACTACAATCCCGTTGGTTCATGAGGCTCATAGCTGGAATCACGGCGTATTTATGGGCTCCATTGCCGGTTCCGAAATCACCGCAGCTGCAGTTGATTTGAAGGTTGGCGATGTTCGCCGTGACCCGATGGCAATGCTTCCGTTCTGCGGATACCATATGGGCGATTACCTGAAACACTGGGTAGAAATGGGCAAAAAGGTCACCAAGCAGCCCAAATTCTTCTTTGTGAACTGGTTCCGCAAAAAAGACGGCAAATTCATGTGGCCTGGTTACGGCGATAATTCCCGTGTTTTGAAATGGGTATTTGAGCAGTGCGACGGCGTAGGCAAAACAGTTGACACTCCGATTGGCGTTATGCCGGACGTTTCCGCTATAGACAGACCTTCCAGCGTTTCCGAAGAGACTCTCAAAGAGCTTCTTGCGGTTGATGTGGAAGGCTGGAAGAAAGAGATCAAGGATGTTCGCGACAATCACTTTGCAAAGCTTGGAAATCATTTGCCAAAAGAGCTTGCAGACGAACTCACCGAGATTGAAAAGAGACTAGGGTAGTCTAACAGTTTTTAGCAAAATCCCCGCTTGGAATTTCCAGACGGGGATTTTTTTGCATTTAATATCACTCCGTTTGCTATATTACCCCTTAAACCCCTGGAGTACTTATGAGTGGAGTTAGAGTTATTTTGCTTGCGAGCTTGTTGCTTGTTATAGCCTTAATCTTTTCTTGCGGAGAATATGCCGAAATCCCTTATGAAAATAGGATTGTTGGAGAGGATGGCCCAGCATATAGTTCAAGCGGCGAGCCTGACCCCGCAGGTCCAAGTTCGCAAAGTACTACTCCAAGCTCGCAAAGCGTTACCCCTAGTTCACAAAGTACTACTCCAAGTTCACAAAGCGTTATTCCAAGCAGTTCGTCTGCAGCAACAGCAAATGCCCCCCAGCTTATTTGGGATTTAAGCATGGGAGGTGCAGTAAGCACTGGCGGTGGATGGTTTTCTTATACTGATCAAAGTGAGTCAGGAAAATCAACAACTGATTACAGTTGCGAGGAAAATGGTTGCGATTGGGTTGATAAAGAAAACGGCAAAGTAATATTTAATTTAAGTCCAAGCTATAAAAACTGCATATTCGATGACTGTTCTAATGGATATTTCGCATACGCAGGCGTAGGTTTTAATTGGAATGGAAATGAAACAGCGTTTCCGATTCCTACTTCTTATACAGGCATATGCGTGGATTATTCATTGTCTATCGCTACAGACGTAACATTCGCTATGAAAATAATAACCGTTGGCAACCTCTATAATTATGATGACTTTGAAATTAATATGCCTGCAAGATCTTCTTCAGGAAAGGCTTTATTTAATTTTTCCGGGTTTAAACAGGCTGGTTGGGGTATTAAAGGTAATGTAATTGAAGCTAAAGAGAATGCAATGGGAATAAATTTTCAAGGAACTCTTAAATCTAGAAATTCTTCTGCTAATCGCACAGCCACTTTAATCTTTAAAAGCGTTAACTTGGTCAGCAACGCAAGCCAATGCAATTAGAAAAAGGAGATATATGAAAAACAAAATAAAAATAATATCACTCCATTTGCTATATTACCCCATTAAACCCCAGGAGTACTTATGAGTGGAGTTAGAGTTATTTTTCTTGCGAGCTTTTTGCTTGCTATGGCATTAATCTTTTCTTGTGGAGAATATCCCGAGATTCCTTATGAAAATAGAATTGTTGGAGACGTTCAAGACCCAGGCGATGGAACTTCCGCTGATAGCGGGCCTAGCTCAGGTTCTGGAGAAGAGCCTCCTCCTCAAGATCTATCCTCATCTTCTACGCCTTTTTTTACACCAGACCAAAGTTCTCAAAGCGTTGATCCAGAGAGCTCGCCTAGCAGTTCGCAAAGCGTTGTCGTCCCTAGCAGTTCATCCACTTCATGCCTAGTGCAACCTGGAGATGTTCTAATAGATCCGCGAGACGGCATAAGTTATGAAACAGTGCAGATATGTACCCAAACATGGATGGCGAAGAATTTGAACTATAACTATGGTAGTAGCTCATGTTATGGTGACGTTCCTGCTAACTGTGAGACTTATGGCCGTATGTATAATTACAATGCAGCTATGGATGCTTGTCCCTCTGGTTGGCATTTGCCAAGCCTTGATGAATGGGCTGATTTAATAAATTATGCAGGTGGAATGGATGCCGCAGGTGCAAAATTAAAGGCGGCGATAGGTTGGGATGGCGGAGAAAATGGTTCCGATGATTACAGTTTTGCAGCTTTGCCAGGCGGAAATATGTCAGGTACAAACTTTATAAATATAGGCAGTTATGGTTTTTGGTGGACTTCTACTCCTGAAAATAGTTATTCAGCTTATCACATTTCGATGGCTAAAAGCAGCCGTGTGAGCAGTGCTTCTACTCCTATAAACAATGGCCGCTCTGTAAGGTGCATTAAGGGTATAGGTCCTTTGGGAACACCTTCAAGCTCAAGCGTTGGCGTTGCATCTCCCAGCAGTTCGTCTGTGAAATACCCATTGCTTATTTGGGATTTAGAAATGGGGGGAGGAGTAAGTACTGGCGGTGGCTGGTATGATTATAATGATGCTGATGAATTTGGAAATTCAACAACAGATCTTGCTTGCAATGAAACAAGTTGTCCATGGATTGATGATAAATCTGGTGGAATATCTTTTAATTTTGTTCCGTTCCAATCTCCAAACGCTATGAGCCACACTGGTGGATATATTTCATTTGCAGGAGTTGGTTTCACTTGGCGTGATGGCAATGCCTATCCCGAAGTATTTGGCTCCAGCATAGGTATATGCGTGGAATATGCTTTGTCTGGCATAGGGAATTTTACTATAAAAATAGCTACTCCTGGGGATATCTTTGGGTACGATGATTTTCGAATTGTTTTGCCTAAACAAGCTGCTGTTAAAAAAACATTCTTTAATTTTAATAGTTTTGCGCAGGAAGGTTGGGGGAGTTCTGGCACAATAACTCAAGCCAAAAATAACTCAACTGGAATAAATTTTCAAGGAAATCTTGAAACTAAATATATAGGAGATGCTACTGGATCGGCTATTTTAACCCTAAAAAGCGTTAGCTTGGTCAGCAGTGCTAACCAATGCATTAATTAAAAAAGGAGAGGTATGAGGAACATCATAAAAACAATCGCTTGCGCAACGCTTTTCACAGCGACCGCATTCGCAAACAACACGCTTGCAGTTTTGGAAATAATTCCAAAAGCCGATATGTCCGAGCTAAAAGTGAGCATCCAGGAAATGCAGCATTTAACAGATGAGCTTCGCAGACAAGCGGTGCTTGCGCTTCCGGACAAAGGCTACAAAGTTCTCACCAGAGATAACATAATCTCGCTATTGCCCGAAGACGAAGAAGAAAGAGAATGCCTTGCCGAAAGCTGCGCCGTGGAAATTGGCCGTACCATAGGTGCGGAATACATAACCCAGGGCAGCATAGGCATTTTCAGCGGGGATTTGACGCTCTCCATAGAACTTTACGAAAGTTTAGGCGGCAAACTGCTCGGTAGCATAGTGATGGAAAGCCCTAATGTCAGAGGTTTGCTCACCGCTATGAGAGAACAGGCTCCAGCTTTGTTTGCGAGAATTACCAGAAATGTACAAGAAATGCAAGTTTCGGTTGCACCACCTCCTGCGCTACCCCCCGCAGCCCCGCAAGTTCCGCAACTGCAGGTACAAGATACAGCAACTGCGCCTCCAAAGCCAATTCCAACGAATATAGAGCCCCAGCGCAAGCTTTATGTTCCTACATGGATTGCCATTGGAATAGACATTCTTGGCGTGGCCGCTTTGGGTCTTGGTTATTATTTTGATACGCAAGCCGGCGATTATCATGAAGATTACAAAAATATGCCTCCAAATCAGAGCCCTGGAGAATACGCTTCTGCATATCGGGACGTAACTGACGCAAAAAAGATGAGGAACATATCTTACGGGGCCGGAGGCGTGTTTCTGCTTGGCGGAGCGGTATTGCATATCTGGTTTTAAATATTTTGGCATGGTTTTTGCAAGTACCATGCTGATATGTCTATTTCGGAAACAGAAAGCCTTGGAATGCGTTCTACAAACGCATCTTCCAGCGATGCCAAAAAATTGAAAGTAGCCCAGGATTTTGAGGCGATGTTTATACATCAAATGCTCAAATCCATGCGGAATACCGTTCCAAAAGACGAAGATATGAGCACCGGAAGGCGAATTTTCACCGAAATGCTGGACGAACAAATTGCAAATACGGCAAGCCGCACAGGAAATTTTGGCTTGGCCAAAATGATTTACAAAGAGCTTACCGGCCAAGATACTAACCAAAATCCTGCAAAAGTCTCTGAAGCTCAGGTGGAAAACTGGGTAAACGAAGCTTCGGAATCTTTAAAAGTGGATAAAAGTTTGATAAAAGCTGTGATTCGCCAGGAAAGCGGCGGAAACTCGCTTGCTCGCTCGGAAAAAGGCGCAAAAGGGCTTATGCAGCTTATGGACCCGACTGCAAAGGAAATGGGCGTTATAAACTCATTCAACGGACGGGAAAACATTATGGGCGGCACAAGATACCTAAAGCAAATGCTCGCTCGCTTTAACGGAGACGAAAGCAAAGCTCTTGCCGCTTACAACGCCGGACCAGGCGCAGTAGAGCAATACGGCGGAATTCCGCCTTTCAAAGAAACTGAAAACTATGTCAAAAAAGTTCTGCAATACAGGGAACAAATAAAGGAGAATGCTCTATGAACTTCGGAAGGGAATTTGAAGCTTTGGTGCTTGTGCTCGGCAAAATGAAGGAGCAATACGTTCAATTCAAAGAAACGCTCGTAAAACAGCGCATGGCCATAATAGCCAACAACACCACGGAACTTGCGGAGATTCTAACGCAAATAGAAGGCATCTCCGAAAACATAAACCGGCTAGATGCGCGGCGTTCCTACAATTCGGATGTATTGGCGCATAACGCAGACTTGAAGGAAGTCACCATTAGAGAGATAGTTAAAGCCTATCCAGAGTTTAATGGTGAAAAACTGGAGAGCGTGTCTTTGGAATTGAAAAAAGAAGTAATGGAAGTGAAAAAAATTTCCGCATCCAACGCAGAGCTTTTGGAAATTTCACGCAGCATAATCAGGGAAACCATGAAAACCATCATGACCCAGAATACCGACCCTCGAGATCGCGCATATAGAACTTACGGCAACAGCGGCGCATATTCCCGCACAGTGCGGCGCGAACCTGTTCATTTGGTCAATAGAAAGGGTTAGCTTGCATTGCTGGATTGAGTTGGGAAATTTGTATATTATCAATGTCAGTTTCACTATTAGGGACACCCCCCGTTTGACTTGTTGAAGTTGCCACGCCATCAGGGTTTGAAAGGGTCGCCGTGGGTTCCGAATGGTCAAGTGGTGCCTCGGGGCGCGGAAGCGTAGCTTCTGTAGGCGGCGGTAAGGAGGACTTACTACTGAAGGCTCCATTCGTGGAGCCTTCTCTTTTATAAGTAATTGTAAACCCATCAAATTTATCATTTAAGTCTATAGGGTATTGAGTTAATAAACCTTGTTCTAAAACATTTCTTTTATCGTCGGTTATTACCAAATGAGTTCCTTTATCATATTTTTTGATGTGATAAATTCTATTCTGCCCATGGTGCTTGCCTTTTGCTATTAAATCAGCGTTTGTTACGGTGGTCGGCATAGCCTCTAGAAATGGTATTCTGATTGAATTTTCACGTCTATTTCTAAAATCTCTTTTATCCTCATTGCGAGTTATCAAATGTTCGGCTCGTCTTTTTAAGCTATAATCATTGCCGTCATAATCTGGATTTTTGAAGTTTACCATTGTGCCGTCAGCGGCTTTGATTGTGCCAATCTCTGCAATAAAATTCTCTACGAATTTTACTTTATCGTCAAAAGAGAATTTGCCGTCCATTAGCATTGCGAACTTTTGGCTTTGCGGTAATGTGCAAACCTCCTTCTCGGTTCTTAAATGTTTCTTTTGGCTATTCAACGATTTGCCAACTTCTGTATTTGCCAAAGGTACCATAAAAAACTCCTATTTTTGTTCCTGGTACTACTTAGACGCTTTTTAAAAGATTTTTCCGGAAAAAAATGCATATTTTTTCAAATATTTTTTTAAAATGGCATTTTACTATATTCCATCCTATGGAATATCAAATCAGCGACAAGTTAAAAAATGTCCACGGCAGCGCAATTCGGGAAATATTTGACCTTTTGAAAAGAGGAAATATTATCTCTTTTGCCGGAGGAATGCCTGCATCGCTTACCTTGCCCGCTAAACAGATTGACGAAATTTTGCAAAGCCTTATTTCAAAATACGGAGTTATCGAGTGTCTTCAATATGAGTCCACGCAGGGCAAAGCTTTGTTGCTGGAACAAATACGGAAATTTTTGCTTGAATATAAAAATGTCAACGCAGAATTGCAAAATATGATAGTCCTCGCCGGAGGGCAGCAGGGCATTGAGTTTATGTGCAAGGCTTTTTTGAACAAAGGCGATACCGTGCTTGTGGAAAACCCGACTTATTTGTCCGTTTTGCAGATTATTCAAACCTATGAAGGCAAGGTTCAGGGGGTAAATTCAAATAGCTATGGGCTGGATTTAGCCGATTTGGAGAAAAAAATAAAAGAGCATAAACCTAAGTTTTTATATGTGGTTCCAACGTTCAGCAACCCTACAGGCGGCACTTACAGCTCTGAAAATCGCCAAAAGATTGCCGAAATCACCGCAAAATACGGCGTAATGGTTTTTGAAGACGATCCATATTCGGAAATTCGCTTTGAGGGCAATGCAGTGCCGCCGCTTAAGACTTTTGACAAAGCGGGGAATGTGGTTTATGTGACTAGTTTTTCCAAAATTATTGCGCCATCGCTGCGCATTGCCGTGGCGGTTGCAGAACCTGCGGTTATTGGAAGGTTTGTGATAGCCAAGCAATCAACTGATGTTTGCGCCCCTTCTATTAGCCAGCTTGTTGTTGCGGAGTTTCTCAAAAATAATTTAGCCGAGCATTTGAAAAATATAATTCCGATATATAAAGAGAAGCGAGACCAAATGGTTAATTGCATTGAGAAATATTTTCCGAAATCGTTTATATATCAAGTTCCTCATGGCGGAATGTTTGTGTGGGGCTATTTTGAGGGCGAGCGCGATTTGCTTGCGACTTTTAAGGAAGTTGTTGAATTGGGCGTTGCGTATTTGCCAGGTTCGCACTTTTTCCCCGATGGTAGCGGCAAGAATACCATGAGACTAAACTTTTCAAACGCTACGCTTGAGCAAATTGAAAACGGCATTAAAATACTGGGCGAATACTTTAAAGGAGAATGCAAATGAAAAAACTTATGCTTGGCGACCATGCTGTTGCCCAAGGCGCTTATGAAGCTGGCGTAAAAGTTGCGGCGGCGTATCCGGGTACGCCTAGCACGGAGATTACCGAGTTTATCGCTAATTTTGAAGAAGTGAACGCCGAATGGGCGGTTAATGAAAAAACATCTATGGAAGTTGGCATTGGGTCGTCAATGGCCGGGAAGCGTGCGCTTGTTGCTATGAAACACGTAGGTCTTAATGTGGCTTCTGACCCGCTTTTTACGTTTGCATATACCGGTGTCAACGCCGGGCTTGTTGTTGCGGTTGCCGATGATCCTGGTATGCATTCCAGCCAAAATGAGCAGGATTCTCGCTTTTATGCTATGAGCGCTCATGTTCCAATGCTTGAACCTGCTGATAGCCAGGAAGCAAAAGACTATACAATGCTCGCTTACGAGATTAGCGAAAAGTATGATACCCCTGTTCTTGTGCGTCTCACAATGCGAATTGCGCACGGGCGTTCATTTGTGGAAATAGGCGAGCGGAAAGAGGTTGAATTTCCTTACAAGCAAGATATTTCAAAATATGTGATGGTGCCGTCAAATGCGAGAAGGCGGCATCCCGTTGTGGAGGAACGTGAGAAGAGACTGGCAAACGATATTAACAATGATCCTGTTAATAAGATTGAATACGGTTCAAATAAAACGGGCATTGTGTGCTCCGGCATGGTTTATCAGTATGTAAAAGAGGCTTTGCCGGATTTTTCGATTTTCAAGCTCGGAATGGTTTATCCTATTGCGGTGGAGAAGATCAGGGAGTTTGCCGGGAAGTGCGAGAAGCTTATTGTAATAGAAGAACTTGAGCCTTTTATTGAAAATACATTGAAAGCGAACGGCATAGAGTGCAGCGGGAAAAATTTAACAGGCTTGCAAGGCGAGCTAAGCGCTGAGAAAATTCGCGAGATTATTTTGGGGCAAAAAGCGGAGCTGGTTAGCACGGAAAACATTCCCATGCGTCCGCCGGTTATGTGCGCAGGCTGCACGCATCGTGGCGTATTTTATATTATTCACAAGCTTAAACTCAATGTTGTTGGCGATATAGGCTGCTATTCGCTCGGATGTTCTCCGCCGCTAAGCGCCATGCATTCGCTTATTTGCATGGGAGCGTCAATTTCAAATGCTCATGGTACATACTTGGCAAAGGGAAAAGATTTTACAAAAACCAGCATAGCCGTAATAGGCGATTCCACATTTGTTCATAGCGGCATAACAAGCTTAATAGATGCGGTTTACAACAAGTCAAGCATCACAGTTATTATTATGGACAATCGCACAACCGGCATGACAGGCCATCAAAACCACCCGGGCACAGGCAAAACCATAAGGAACGAGCCTACGCACATGCTTGATTTGGAGGCTATATGCAAAGCTTGCGGCGTTAAAAACCTCTCCGTTGTGGATCCATATAATTTAGCGGAAATTGAGAGCGCAATCAAAGGCTATCTTGGCACAGACGGCGTTTCTGTGATAATAGCAAAGCGCCCCTGCATTCTTTTGGATAAATCGCTGTGGACCGGCGCTGTAACCATTTCCGATTGCAAAAAGTGCGGTTTATGCTTGAAAATCGGTTGCCCGGCTCTGAGCAAGTGCAAAGACAATTCCGTGGAAGTGAACGCTGCGCTTTGCACAGGCTGCATGGTTTGCGCACAGATTTGCAAATCCGGGAACATAAGGAAGTAAGGGTTTTCTAAATTATTGCCTGTGTTGCAAACAAAAGCGATAGTTATCTTTATGATTCTAACCGTAAATGCCAATTCAACTGTTTGGCTGCGAATTAATCAGGCAGGCTACACGCCAGAGCGTGCGAAGGCGGCTGTTGTTTTGTCTGAAAGCGATATCGCAGGGCAATCTTGGGAGTTGAAATCCGGCGAAAAGACTATTTTGAGCGGCAAGCTTGGGGCAGCAAAGCGAAGCGATAACTATTATGTTGCTCAGCCTTTCTATTATACAATTGACTTCAGTTCTGCAAAAACAATAGGAACCTATACTCTGGAATTGGCGGGAGCCTCCGAGCGAATACGCATTTTGGAAGATCCTTATTCCATCTTCGCTAAGCAGGCTCTTGCGCACTTGAACGCTATGCGCAGCAGGCATTCCGGAGACAACGCAACTGTAGTTCACACTGCAAAAGGAGACTGGAGAGCAGGCGCTTGGCAAGAAGCCTCGCCTCGCAGAACCTTGGATATGAGCGGCGGGCATTACGATGCCGGGGACTATATCAAATTCACTTTGAACGAAGCCTACCTCGCTTGGCACTTGCTCACAGCTTATCAGGAAAATCCGCACTTTGCACCCGATGTTTTGGAAGTTGCAAAGTATAGCCTGGATTATCTGCTTAAAACTTTTCCGGATGAGAATACTTTTGTTATACAGGTTGGCGATGCCAACGATCACAAACAAGGCTGGCGCTTGCCTGAGAACGATGCTCTGAACGGCAAAAGACCGGCTCTCTGCGCATTGTCCAGAACGCATATGGGAAGCACAGCGGCGGCTCTTGCTTTGGGAGCGCAGGTGTTTGAGAAAATAGACCCAAGCATGGCCAAGCATTACGCAAGCAAAGCAAAAGCGATTTACGAGCGTGCCAAAAAAAGCGATACGCAGACCTCCGCATTTGAGCGAGACAAAACGAACGATTTTTATTTTGACCAAAGCGATACCGACAATATGGCATTGGCTGCAATCTATTTTGGCGAAGGAAATAAATACGCTCCTGCTCCTGGATACTGGGTGAGCTGGGCCGAGTGGAATTCTTTTGCAAATAATCTTATGGCAAATCAGGGCGATGAAGCTGCCAAGAGTCGCTTGCTAATTGAGGTTAGCCGCTATGAGCGGGACAATGCGTGGAATGTTCCCGGCGATTATACATGGGGTTCTTTGCATCGCTGGATTGGCATGGCAAACGCTCATTCTAGAGCGCACAAGAATTTGACGGCTCCATTTTTGGGTGTTCTGGATTATGTTTTTGGACGCAACAACTGGGGCATTGCAATGGTGGCATCGCATAATCTTCAAAACAGCATTCGCAATATTTACAACGGCATTTATCGCTTAACAGGAACTTTTCCGCTGGGAGCGCTTTCCGAAGGGCCGGGCGACAAAAAAATGCACGATGATATAAAAAAGTATTTCGACGCTATTCCCGCATATACTCCGATTGATAAATTCAATACTGCGGGCGGCGTATTTTACGATAATGCAGATGACTTTATGATTCAAGAAGCCACAATCGGAGGGCAAGGCGATTTTCTGTTGATGCTCGCTCTGGCTTCTCCAAAAAATAAACCAAAAACCATGTCCAGAGGAAGATGAATAATATGCCAATTCTCGTTGTTCTTTTTCTTCTTTTAGGTTGTGCTTCGCAGTCAGTCAAAAAAGAAGTTGCTTGCCCAGCGAATCATATTAAAGGCTCAGGCTCTGGAACAACCGAACAAGACGCTTTAATGCAAGCTCGCGCAGAAATCTCATCGCAAATACATTCTTCAATAACAGCAGCGTACAAATCAACAAACAAACAGACCAATGAATCTCTGGAAACAAAATTCAAATCTGATGTAAGGCAAACTACAGAACTTCTGAACGCTCAAGATGTGAAACTGCAAGCTTCCAGAAAAATAGGGGAGAAAGTAGAAGTGGTAGCTTGCATGAGCCGAGAAGATGCTGCAAAGCCGTATTTGAGCCAGTTGCCCAGAATAAACGATTCTTTGAATCTCGCAATTCAAACAGAACTCGCTCAAAGCCATCCGAGGGTTAAAAAAGAAGCGGCGCAGACTGCAGAAAATTTGAAAATGCGCCAAATAATTGCAGCGCAGATTTTGCAAGGCTTGGGAAAACATATTGAATTGCCAAGCAGCAGCGTTTACGATGAAATGATTAAAGACTATAAAGAATACTTTTCGGAGTTTAAATTTATATGGGGTGGGGAAGACGAAGAAATTTCTCAAATACTTTTATCTAAAATTTCTTCAAGGTATAAAATTGGAACCGGTTCTTGCGTTAAAGGGCTTAAACTCATTCCGATTTTCGTGGATATAGAATGCGGAAACAGCCAGTATGGGCCGCAATGCCATTATATACCGGCTTTGGAAGGACGTTCGTGCGAAGAAGAATTGTATTTTACTTTAAGAGGACAGAGAGTTCAGGGTACAGGGGAGAGAGACGAAAACGATGCGAAACGAAAATTGTTGGCATTGATTTCCAAAGCTCCGTTTTGGGACAATTGGTTTGAGGAGTTGGATAAATATGTTGCAAATTGAAAAAGGCGGGGTTTGCTTCCCCAAAGGTTTTACAGCGGCAGGAGTGAAAGCAGGTATAAAGACGAGCGGCAATCTTGATTTGGCTTTGCTGTATAGCAAAGAGTCCGCTCAGTGCTTTGCTACTTTCACAAAGAATCAAGTTCAGGCTGCGCCGGTTCTTTACGATAGGGGAATTTTGTTCAACCAGAACATTATCAATGCCGTAATTGTAAACAGCGGAAATGCGAACGCCTGTACCGGTCAGCAGGGCTTTATAGACGCTGCGAGCATGGCAGGGCAAGTGGAAAAAGAATTGAAGCTGAACAAGCACAGCGTTTTGATAGGATCCACCGGAGTAATTGGCCGAGTTCTGCCTATAGATAAAATAACAGCGGCAATTCCGGAGCTTGTCAAAAGTTTGAGCGCAGAAAATTCAGAGCTTTTTGCAAAAGCGATTTGCACCACGGACACCATATTGAAAACAGGCTGCATATCCGTGCAAACATCATTGGGCGAGGTTCGTTTTGGAGGCTCCTGCAAAGGCTCCGGCATGATTCACCCAAACATGGCAACCATGCTGGCTTACATCACAACAGACTTGTTGTTGCCAAAAAACTTTTTGGTAGAATTTAAAACCTTTGTAAACGATTCGTTCAACGCCATAACCGTTGACGGCGATATGAGCACCAACGATACTTGCATTCTTTTGGCAAACGGGCAAAGCGGAGTTTTCTTAAACGATTTGCCACCTACGGAGCAAGCCACGGTACGTCATGCTCTTTTTGAGTTGATGAAGCATCTCGCTTTGCTGATAGTCCGTGATGGCGAGGGTGCAACCAAGAGAATTGAAATTGAGGTTTGCGGAGCGCACAGCAAAGCAGAAGCCATGCAAATTGCAAAATCCATTGCCACGAGCAGTCTGGTAAAATGCGCATTTTTTGGCGAAGATCCTAACTGGGGGCGCATAGTGAGCAGCGCAGGCGCAAGCGGGGTAACCTTTGTTCCTGCCAAAATTTCGCTTTATTTTGAAGATGTGCAAATTGTGAAAGATGGAGTGCCAGTGGAAGTTGCAAAAGAGAAGCTGGTGGAAGTTGTGAAAAAAAAGGAATATAAGGTATCTTTGGATTTATGTTTGGGAAAGTCCAAAGCTTCTGTGTTCACATGCGATCTGAGCTATGATTATGTTAAGATTAACGCTGAATATACTACTTAGCCTGCCTTTATTGGCATATGCGGATTCCATTCCGCATCCGCAAACACGTTTTACGCAGGGTTTGTTTTGGGAAGGCGGCGAATTGTGGGAATCCACAGGGCTGGAAGGAAAATCCAAGATTTACAGGATGAATAAAAAGGGCGAGGCTTTTGACTCCCTTGCCATGCCAGGGTCTCATTTTGGAGAGGGCATTGCCAAAATAGGCAACAAAATGCTCTGGCTTACCTGGCGTTCTGGCATGGGCTATGTGCTATCTGCCAGCCCTTTGCATATTATTGGGAGTTTTAAGATTGCGGGCGAGGGTTGGGGATTAACGGTTTGGAATGGCAATTGGCTTATGAGCGACGGCAGTTCCTCTCTTTACGTGCTTTCTGCAAACGATATGAGCGTAATAAATACCATAAAGACTCCTGTTAAATTTCTGAACGAGCTTGAGGCTGTGGGTGACACGCTTTACGCCAATATATGGGGTAGCGATTCCATAGCCGTGATTTCACTGCCAGGCGGCAATGTTATAAAATGGCTGGATTTTTCGGAACTTGCCAAACGCATAAGAAAAAGCCACCCCAAGGCCGAAGTGCTGAACGGAATAGCCTGGGACGGCAAAAATTTGTGGATAACTGGCAAAAATTGGCCTTGGATTTATAAAATACCTTGACGGGATGTGAAAATTTTGCTATATTTATGTGTCCTAGTGGGAAAAACGTTTATGGATAATAAAAAGAACATTCTTATAGTTGCCGTAGGCGTTTTGCTGTTGGTTATAGGTTTTTTCTGTTTGGCTCAAGGGCCTGCGGATAATCCCTTATCGCTAACCGTGGCTCCGCTTATTTTGGTTTTTGCCTACCTTGTGGTTGTGCCTTTCGGCATTCTATTTGGTGGCAAAAAAAAGAATAGCGACTGATTTTAGGGCGATTAGCTCAGCTGGTTCAGAGCGTCTGCCTTACAAGCAGAATGTCAGCGGTTCGAATCCGTTATCGCCCACTAAAACACTTTGGGGTGGTAGCTCAATTTGGTTAGAGCACCGGCCTGTCACGTCGGAGGTTGCGAGTTCAAGCCTCGTCCATCCCGTAGCCCAAAGGACGATTAGCTCAGTTGGTTAGAGTATTACCTTGACATGGTAGGGGTCACAAGTTCAAATCTTGTATCGTCCACTAACCGTTGAAATGTCAGAAGTTCATCCTGAATATAATTTGATTTGCCTTGAGCAAGGCGTATTGCGTGTGATAAGGGATTTTTGCCTTGTTTTGAGCAGTCAGAGCATAAGGTATGTAGTTTCGCAAAACGAACTCGGTCCCTGGGAAATTTTAGTTAGAGAAGAAGATATTTGCGCAGCTCAAGCTCAAATAACGCTTTACAAACAGGAAAACCCGGACTGGGAAAAAGAATTCGTTGCATTGCCCATGCTAAGGCCAAGCGCTCAGCCTCTTTGGTTTTTGCTCATACCTTTGGTTTGCACTTTTTTGCAGGTCCATTATTATCACATGAAAGACCTTGGACTCTCAGATGCAGGCAGAATTTTGAACGGGGAGTGGTGGAGGCTTTTCACAGCGCAAACGCTCCATAACAGCAACTATCATCTCGTTTCAAATATGCTCTCAGGTTTCTTTGTGTTCTCGCTTATAGCATTCAAAATGCCGCTCTCCCGCATAGCTCCTTTTATTATTTTGGCAGCCGCGCTTGCCAACTTAGAAACAGCATTCATAATGAAGGATTATCGCGCTCTGGGCTTTTCTTCAACGGTGTTTGCAGGCCTGGGAGCTTTGGCCACGCTTGAAGTCCGTGTTTTGAAAAGGGAGAATTTATACAGGCGCTTAGTCCCTTGGTTTGCGGTATTTTTGTTAGCGGTATTTCTTGGAGTGGGTGATGAAAGCGGTAAAGTGGATATTTGGGGGCATTTTTTAGGTTTGATAATGGGAATGCTGGCAGGCTTTGCGCCGCCAAAAAAATGGCTAAAATGGGGAGAGCCGCTTGGAATGTTTGATATTGCGGCGATAATGGCGATTTATGCGTTTTTTGCGGTTGTGTGGAAAATCGCTCTTTAATCCTTCATGCTCTTATTGTTGTACTGCATATATGCGCTCATGTCGAAATAGCCTGTACCTGTCAGGCCAAAAAGAATTGTCTTTTTTTCGCCTGAGCGCTTGCATTCCATAGCTTCGTCTATGGCTATCTTAATCGCATGTGAAGATTCCGGAGCGGGCAAAATGCCTTCTATCTTTGCGAACTTCACTGCAGCTTCAAAAACCTCTGTTTGCTTAGCGGTGCGAGCTTCCAGGATTTTATCGTGGTAAAGCTGTGAAATCGTGGAGTTCATGCCGTGATAGCGAAGCCCGCCAACGTGGCTCGAAGATGGAATAAAATCGCAGCCAAGCGTGTACATTTTGATAAGCGGAGTAGTTTGCGCAGTGTCTCCGAAATCATAGTCAAATTTTCCCTCTGTGAGCGAAGGGCAGCTTGACGGTTCAACGGCAATTAGTCTTGCATCGCTTTTGCCCTGCAATTTTTCTGCCGCAAATGGAGCGATTAAACCTCCGAGGTTGGAACCGCCGCCAGCACAGCCTATTATTATATCTGGTTTGATGCCGTATTTGTCAAAAGCGATTTTGCATTCCAGGCCTATTATGCTCTGATGCAAAAGAACATGGTTCAAAACGCTGCCCAAAACATAGCGGCATTTTGGAGTGTGGACTGCTTTTTCAATCGCTTCGCTTATGGCGCATCCGAGCGAGCCGCTTGTGTTGGGGTCTTTTTCCAGTATTTTTTTGCCGCACTCCGTGGTGCTTGATGGCGAGGGTATAAGCTCTGCGCCGTAGGTTTCTATGAGAGCTTTGCGGTATGGCTTTTGCTCTGCAGATACTTTTACCATGTAAACTGTTAAATCCAAGCCGTAAAATGCGCATGCCATTGCCATTGCGCTTCCCCATTGGCCGGCTCCGGTTTCGGTTGTCAAGCCTGTCAAGCCGTCTTGCTTGGCGTAGAATGCTTGCGCTGCTGCCGAGTTCAGCTTGTGCGAGCCGCTGGTATTGGTGCCTTCGTGTTTGTAATAGATTTCCGCAGGTGTGCCCAAGGCTTTTTCCAGAAAATAGGCTCTTATAAGGGGAGCAGGGCGGTATGCCCTGTAAAACTCCAAAATTCCGTCTGGAATCGGGATAAATTCCGTGGTTTCGTCAAGTTCCTGTCCTATGCACGCTTTGCAGAAGACAGGTTCAAGGTCTGCGGCGGTAATGGGTTGTTTTGTGCCGGGGTGTAGCATTGGGGCTGGTTTATTTTTCATAAATGCCCTTATATTAAGCCATGATTTGGGTTGTTCTTCTTCTGGGAGAAAATAACGTTGGGGGAAATTTTTTGTTGTCATAATTGAAATTTAGTAAATTTATATCAATGCTTAAACAACTTTTTGGAAAATTTTGGAGATTTGGTATAGTTGGCGTTGCCAATACGCTTATATATTATTCTTTGTATGCGGTTTTGACTTATGCGGGTTTGTTTTATTTGCTCAGCAGCATTGTAGCGTTTGCGATTAGCATGGCGAATGCTTTTTATTGGAACAATAAGCATGTTTTTTTTGAGAACAGAGAGAGTCGCAATGCGGTAAGTTCTGCGTTTCGCATGGTTATTTCTTATGCTTTTTCTGGTTTTGTGGTGGGCAGTATTTTATTGTATATTTTGGTTGATGTTTACGATGTTTCCGAATATATAGCACCGCTTTTCGGTCTTTGCATAACGGTCCCGTTGAATTTTATGCTGAACAGATTTTGGGTGTTTAGGTAGTGCGTTAACAAGCCTTTAAATCCAAATACATTATTCTTGTGTTATCATTTTTATCATTTTCCGTTAGGTATTTGAATCCGTTTTTTTCATAAAAATACAGAGCATTTTTATAGGCATCAACTATGATAAATCGGCAGCCGGCGTGTTGCAGAGATGCGTTTTCATAAAGTTCTTTTATTATATTTATTATCATTGTTCCAATGCCCATTTTGGCATATTTTTTTGAAACGGCAAGTCTGCCTATTTTGACTGCAGGATAGCTTTTACGTCGTTTTTTATTTGATATTAGCCTGTTTATTTTATTCCAAATGGATTTTTCATCTATATTTTGCGATAGCCTATCGTTTGATAAACAATAGTAAGCCACAGTTTCTGTATCAGATTGAAGAGTATATGTTACCGAAAGCAAAGACTTTAAATAATCTTTTGCATCGTTTAGCAGAAAACCATTCAAATCTTCGTCGTTGCTTTCAAATGGCTTGATTTCTGTATCATTGCTTAAACGGACTATACGGGCGTTTAAATTGCTAAGAGATTTTATATAATTCATGGCATTGGAAAAGTAGCTATGCTTTTGAAAAATTCGTAAGCTTGTCGTTGTTTTTCCTTTTGTTCTTTAGAAACAGGAACTATGTTATCCATCGCTTCTTGAAAGCGTCTGGAATCTTTGCCGCTTATTGTAGGCGTTTCTTTTATTGGTCGTGCCATTGATACCTCCATGCGAAAATCTATTACAAATATAGTATTATTTTTAGAAAAAAGTACAAAAAAAATAAAAAGCCTGCATTTTGCAAACATATGTTGACACATATAAAAAAGTCCGCCTATTGCTAGGCGAACTTTTAAGGTTGTATAATTTTTAGAGATTAGCTTTTTTCAGCTTCGCATTTGGTTCCTGCACCCATTTTGCAGAAATTTGGGGTTAGAGCTTGGCAGTCTTCAATCTTAACAACGCCACCAGATGGCTTTATATCTACCTCTGGGTCATCGGAGGTTCCGTTTGCAGGGAATTCTGCTGACCATACAGTGCCAGTGCCACAGCCGTCCGCTGAAAATATGCTACTAGCGCTAAATGAACCTTCTGTTTCTTCGGCAGTTCCTTGGTCTTTTGGAGTACCATCAACTGTATAAGTAAAATTAGCAGTTGCTCCTTTGTTAACTGCAGTCTCAGCATCAAACCCAGGTATTTTATAGCCAATTGCAGCTATGTCGCCATATCTGCCGGTTTCCATTTTGAAGGCTTGTTGCAGTTTTACCCAGGTGCTGGCGGCGGGGCCTACTTCCTGAGCCTTTGCTTTGGCACTCATTCCAAAAAGCTTTGGAATTGCTATTGCTGCCAAAATACCAATGATTACTATTACCACCATTAGCTCAATGAGGGTAAAGCCCTTTTTTTCCTGTTTCATAGGAATCTCCTGTTTTTTTGCCAAAAAAACGATTTTTTGGCCGTGTTAACTATATATAATATATATTATTTTTTCAAAATGTGACCAAAAAAAGTGAATTTGTGTAATTTTTTCGTCATTTTTGTGTAATTTTGTGTAATTTGCCAAAAAAAATAAATTTTGCGTTTTGATTTTCTATATTAAGGCAATCTGGAGAAAAATATGGCAGAAGATTTACAGCATCTGATAAATAAAATTAAAGCCGAAGCCGTGGACAAAGCAACGGCAGAAGCTTCGCAAATTGTTTCTGAGTCTAAGGCTAAGGCTGCTCAGATAGTCAAAGAGGCGGAAGCAGAAGCGAAAGCCAAGCTTGAAAAAGCTGACAAAGACTCGCTCGCTTATGCAGAACGCAGCGAAAAGACCCTTCAACAGGCGGCTCGCGACGTTGTTCTCGCTGTTAGCGAAGAAGTGAAAAAAGCCGTGCTTGGAGTACTGGAGCTAAACGTGGACAAAGCCCTGACCCCGGAGCTTGTACAGCAGCTTCTCCTTACTCTGGCAAGCGGATACGCTGGCAAAGCGACAACCGTTTCCTTGGTAGAAGCTGATGCCAAAAAGCTCAGCTCCTTTATCACGGGCGAGTTCAAGAAAAAACTCGAAGCTGGCGTTGAGATTCAAAGCGACAATGGAATCTTCGCAGGATTCCGCCTTTCCTTTGATAACGGCAAAGTTAGCCACGACTGGAGCAAAACTGCAATTGCAGATGCCCTTTCCGCAATTCTTCGCCCCGCTCTCGCAAAAGCGGTTCAAAATGCTATAAAGGATTGAGCAGGCAATGAGCGCAACTTATTTGCTAGCTAGTTTGCCTACCCTAGAGCTTGGGGCAGAAGCTCCTTTTTCGATGGAAGAATTGCGAAGGCGCTGCGAAGGAATTGCTGGCATTAACTTCAACGATTTTGAAGCTACCATAGCTGGCACCCCAGGCTCCCATCCGTTTACAGTAGCGTATGCAAACGTATTGACGGAAATGAAAAACATAACCGCTGCCGCCCGTGCTTCCAAGTGGAGCGATGTTCGTGTTTCCGAACGTTCCTGCACAGGATGCCATGTGAATTTGCGGCAGAAAATAATGGAAGCAATGAACATTCAAAACCCGCTGGAAAGAGAGCTTGCGCTCGAGCGTGCCCGCTGGCAAATGATAGACGAGCTCGCTGGCATGGAGTATTTTTCAGAGGCTAAAATTTATGCGTATATTTTGAAATTGCAAATTAATAACCGCTTGTCAGCTTTGAAAATTGAAGCTGGAAAAGCGGCGGTAAATGAATTTATCAAGGCTAATGACCAAGAGGTTTCTAACTAAGAAGGATATGTTCTTATGGCAAATATCGGTAAAATAATAGGTGTAAACAGTAACTTGCTTAGAGTTCGCTTTGAGCAGCCTGTTGTGCAAAACGAGGTGGCTTTTGCCTTGTTGGGAAACGGGACCCGCTTAAAAAGCGAAGTAATTCGCGTTAGAGGCTCGGTTGCCGAACTGCAAGTGTTTGAAGACACCACAGGTTTAAAAGAAGGCGACTCTGTTGAATTCACAGGTTCGCTTCTCTCGGTGGAGCTTGGGCCAGGCTTGCTGACCCAGGTCTTTGACGGATTGCAAAATCCGCTTCCGCAGCTCGCTGAGAAATGCGGATTCTTCTTGCAGAGAGGCGAGTATCTCGAGGCTTTGCCTCGTGATAAAAAGTGGGCCTTTACCCCAAGCGTAAATGTTGGCGATAAAGTTTCCGCTGGCGATTCGCTGGGCTCGGTTCCGGAAGGAATATTCAAGCATCAGATTATGGTGCCGTTCCGCTTGCAGGGAACACTTTCAGTTGAGAGCATTGCAAAGGCTGGCGAATACAAGGTGCTAGATGTTATTGCAACATTGAAAGACCAGAGCGGCAAAACTTGCGAAGCAAAACTGATGCAGACCTGGCCGGTAAAGCTCCCTATCAAATGCTATTCAGAAAGGCTTCGCCCAGTAGAACCTTTAATCACAAAGCAGAGAATTGTGGACACATTCTTCCCGGTGAACAGAGGCGGAGTTTATTGTATTCCCGGTCCTTTTGGCGCAGGAAAAACCGTGCTTCAGCAATTGACAGCACGCCATGCAGAAGTGGACATTGTTATAATAACGGCTTGCGGCGAGCGAGCCGGCGAAGTTGTGGAAACCTTGAAAGAATTCCCAGAGCAAATTGATCCTCGCACAGGCAAAAGCTTGATGGAACGCACGCTTATAATATGCAACACGAGCTCCATGCCCGTGGCCGCTCGCGAAGCATCTGTTTACACAGGCGTGACTCTTGCGGAATATTATAGGCAAATGGGTTTGAATGTTCTGCTCCTTGCAGATTCCACAAGCCGCTGGGCACAGGCTCTCCGTGAAATGAGCGGCCGCTTGGAAGAAATTCCAGGCGAAGAAGCTTTCCCGGCATATTTGGAATCCGTTATAGCGAGCTTTTACGAGCGTGGCGGCATAGTCCGTTTGAAAAACGGCAGCACAGGCTCTGTAACCATTGGCGGAACAGTTTCTCCTGCGGGCGGAAACTTTGAAGAACCTGTAACTCAAGCTACATTGAAAGTGGTTGGCGCATTCCACGGACTTTCCAGAGAACGCTCTGACCAACGCCGCTTCCCGGCAATTCATCCGCTTGATAGCTGGGCTAAATATCGTGGCATAATAGACCCGGTGAAAACAAATGATGCTCACGGAATTTTGCGCAAAGGAAACGATGTTGGGCAAATGATGAAGGTGGTAGGCGAAGAAGGCACCTCGATGGATGACTTTGTTCTTTACCTGAAAGGCGAATTTTTGGACTCCGTTTATCTGCAGCAGGATGCTTATCATAAAATAGATGAGGCTTGCCCGGGCGAACGTCAGGAATACGTGTTCCAAAAAGTCTATCAAATCCTTAAAACTCATGTGACTTTCAGCGACAAAGATACCGCTCGTTCATTCTTTTTAAAGCTTACACAAACAGCAAAAGACTGGAACCGAGTTGAATTCAAGTCAAAGGAATTTGAGGAATTAGAAGCTAACATATTAAAAGCCTTAGCGGAGGTAACCGTAAATGCATAAAGTTTATCACAAAATTGAAAAAATCGCTGGAAACGTTATAACTGTTGCCGCAGACAACGTTACTTACCGCGAACTTGCACAGGTGCAAAGCCCGCAAGGGACTTCCATGGCTCAGGTTATCCGCATAGACAGCGGCATGATTGATTTGCAGGTTTTTGCAGGCAGCCGTGGCATTTCCACAGATTCGCAGGTGCGCTTTTTAGGGCGCCCCATGCAAGTGCCATTTAGCGATTCCCTGTTGGGACGCGTGTTCTCTGGAGCTGGAGAGCCTCGCGACAAAGGTCCTTCCATAAATGAGAATATGGTGGATATAGGCGGCCCATCGGTTAATCCTTCAAAGAGAATTGTTCCGAAAAACCTGGTACGCACCGGCATTCCGATGATTGATGTGTTCAATTCGTTGGTTGTTAGCCAAAAGCTTCCGATTTTCTCGATAGCTGGCGAACCATATAACGAACTTTTGGCTCGCATAGCTTTGCAGGCAGAAGTTGATGTTATAGTTTTGGGCGGCATGGGCTTGAAATACGATGATTATTTGTTTTTCCGAGACTTCTTGGAAGAGCACGGCGCATTGAGCCGCACAGTTTCCTTTATGCACACAGCGAGCGATCCGATTGTGGAATGCTTGCTTGTTCCCGATGCAGCTTTGGCCGTTGCCGAGCAGTTTGCAACGCAGGGCAAAAAGGTGTTGGTACTTTTGACCGATATGACTAACTTTGCCGATGCCATGAAAGAAATTGCAATCACAATGGAACAGGTACCGTCCAATCGTGGATATCCTGGTGATTTGTATTCGCAGCTTGCGAGCCGTTATGAAAAAGCGGTGGATTTTGAGGGCAGCGGTTCAATAACTATTTTGGCAGTTACCACAATGCCTGGCGATGACGTAACTCATCCTGTTCCTGATAACACGGGTTATATCACCGAGGGTCAGTTCTATTTGCGCAAAGGCAGAATTGAGCCGTTTGGTTCGCTTTCTCGCTTGAAGCAGCAGGTTAACGGCGATACTCGCGAAGATCATCGTACCATTATGAACACAATGATTCAGCTTTACGCAAGTTTCAAAGAGACTTTGGAAAAGCAGTCAATGGGTTTCCGCATGGGCAATTGGGATGCAAAGCTCTTGAAATACGGAATACGTTTTGAAAAGGAAATGATGGATTTGTCCGTTAACATTCCTTTGGAAGACGCTCTTGATTTGGGCTGGAAAATTTTGGCAGAATACTTTAAGCCAGAAGAAACAGGCATTCCGAGCAAGCTTATTGCAAAATTTTGGCCTAAATAAGAATTGAAAATTGAGAATTGAGAATTGAGAATAAGGCAAATTTAAAGGCATTTATTTATGAATATTCTCCATTCTCAATTCTTCATTCTCAACTAACCATGAATTATACATTCATTGATCTTCTAAGCATAATGCATAAACTGCGCTCAGAGGAGGGTTGCCCCTGGGATAAGGAGCAGAATTTCAATAGTCTTTTGCCATACCTCCTAGAGGAGTCTTACGAATACATAGATGCCGTTCAAAGCGGAAATGCAAAGCTTATGGCAGAAGAGCTGGGCGATGTTCTTTTGCAGGTAGTATTCCACGCTCAAATAGCAAAAGAAGAAGGCAAATTCACCATAGAAGATGTTATAACCGAAATCTGCGAAAAAATGGTTCGCCGTCACCCGCATGTATTCGGAAACGAAGATTTAAAAACTTCCAAAGATGTTTTAACAAAATGGGAAGAAATCAAAAATACGGAAAAAACTATTTCATCCGCTATGGACAAAGTTCCACGCTCAATGGTAGCGCTAACAAGGGCCCAGGAATTATCGCGCCGCGCTGCGAAAGTAGGATTTGACTGGGACAACCCAAAACCGGTTTTGGAAAAGGTAAAAGAAGAAATAGGGGAGTTCGAAGCCGAGCAGCCAGGCTCCCAGGAAGCAGAAGCAGAATTTGGCGATATTCTCTTTGCCTTGGTAAACTTAGCCCGCCACAAAGGCATAAACGCCGAAACTGCGCTAGCTAGGGCAAATGCCAAATTTGAAAAGCGGTTCAGGCAAGTGGAAATAATGGCAGGTGGCAAACCCCAGGATTTTACTTTAGAGCAATTGGAGCAGTTTTGGGAAAAGGCTAAGAAAACGTCATTGAAATAGGTACTCAACAAAAATTTACATTTCTATATTAATAAGCATGCCCTTTTTGCTTTTTATTTTTCTATTAAACTCTATAATTTTTGCGCAAGTTCCTGGCATTGTCGCGGACTATGAGTCTTTTTTAGACGACATAAATGCGACTATAGAATCTATTATTCCTGAAATCAGTAACTTTGAAGTTCAGAAAACCGCTGTGAATGCGGAATTTCCAAAGCCAAAAGACGAATTTGAAAGTACCCAGGATTATGAACAACGGGTGAAAGACTTTGAAAAGAACAGGGCAGCAAAAATAACGGCTTTGGAAAAGGATTTCAAAGCAAAAACCAAAAATTCAATGGAAAGACTCACAAAAGCCATTACCGGCAAGGAAGACTGGCAGCCAAATTGGGAAGGTTCTTTGAAAAACGATGCAGGAATTGAAGAATATAGGGCTAGAATAGAAAAATTCGAGAGTCAAAGCGTAATAATGAGAGGGAGAATTTCTCAAATAACCATGAAGTTGAGCAAATTGAATTTAGAGAGAAAGGATTTGGAAAAACTGGAAAATAGCTTTTTGGCAAAGAACACTTTATATTTGTCTCGTTTGGAACGTGCTGGCGAACTGATGGAAGATTATATTCTTCAAGAGCAAGCAAAAATTTTATCCACAGAAAAATACAAGCCGCAAATGGCTTTGGGTGCTTACGATCCAGATGAGGAATTGTTTGATGTTAGCGTGAATGATGTTGAAAATACCAAAGTTCCTTTTGTGTTTTCTGGCAAAGCCAAAATTCCTCCTATAGAAGCTCGCGAAACAAACCGCGAAACAACTAATTTTGCCGCAAGCGTAGATTACATAAATCTTCCTTTGGCTACGGGACAGGGGGTATTTTACCCAGGCGCAAAAAAGGTTCGTCTTTATTATAAAGACAAGGAAGTTCCCGTGCAGGGTTCTTTGGGGCATATTGACTGGATGGTGAGCCTTCCCGGTTATCATGAATGGAAGGTTTTCGCAGATTCTCTGTTAAGCGGCACTTTAGTTCCGAAAAATTTGGGACCTTCGCATGCTATGAGTACGGCTGGAATGAAAATCCCAAGCGGCGTGTCTTCTTCGTCTTCATCGGATGGATCTTTTGTTAGCGTGAGGACTGTTATGCGCATATTGGCTTCTAGCCTTGCTGCAGCTAGTGTTGGAACTGCTTTGTATTTTGATAGCGATGTGGTGAGCAAAGGCGAAAAAGCAAGTGATTTATATGTGGAGGCTTACAAGCATAGAAACGATTTTAGCTATACGGAAAAATATTATGCTTATCAAAGAAGCATGGATGATGTTAAAAAGAGCGAAAATTTTAGGAACGGTGCTTATATATTTGCGGCCGGATTTACAGCGGCTGGAATTTTAACATTTGTTTTTTAAGGAGTTTATATGAGAAATAGAATTCTGAAAGCTCTGTTGATTGCTGGAATTTTTGTCCAGACAATAATTTCATGTTCTTCGGTGGAAACGCCAGATGTGTCGCATTTGGATGCTTCTTCTTCTTCTGCGCAGGGATATTATTACTGCGTTTATGAAGGTTTGCAAGAATGTTTGGTGGCTGATGACGGCGGTTTGCTTTACAGTTGCCTAGACAATGGCGTGCTGAGCGATATTTGCGATTATGCTCCTTCTCTTTCATCTTCGGATTCGTCTTCAGATCCGTCATCATCATCTTTGGAGAGTTCCAGCAGTTCGTCTGAGTCTTATGTTTATTGCGTTTATAAGCCTTCAGAAATGTGTTTGCGCGTGTTGAGTTCTTTAATTGAGGAGACTTGCCCTCCAAGCATGTTGCTGATGGATGAGTGTCCTTATGGCAACAGCAGCTCAAGCGTAGAGGTTCCAGGGCCAATTTGGGATGGACTTTATGGTTTTAAAGAATTGGATTATGATGGGAAGTATTATGTTGGCTCTGTTGTAGCTTTTGACAACGAAGTGGGGATAGAGAATTTTAAGGAGGCTAAATGCGGGTATAAATCGAGATATGATAGCCTTGCTAGTAGCAGGATTGTTGTTGCCGATGGCAATGACCCGGCCATTATTGGCAGTGGAAAAAAGTTAATGGGCGAGGGGGAGATAGTATTGGAGATATTTGCGAATTGCGATGGCAAGGATACTGTATTTGCTCGTGAGTATATTGCAGTGGTTAATGCTCCGGCTCCTATACCGAGTGCAGCATTTGCTTTTAATCAAACTGAATATGCGGCTCTTGCGGGTGGAAAGGTTACTGCATCTGCAAATCTCAATGCAATTACAATAACCAATGCGACTGCGGCTAAGTGCGATCCTGTAAGCGCTCCTGTATTTAGGGATTCTAGCATAGCAATTCCGGGAACCAAAGTTGCTGCAGCGATAGCAGTTACTTGCCGTGGCGTAACCACAATTTATACCGCAGAAGCGGATGTTATTTATGCAGCGCCAATATCTAGCGGAACTTTAAGTTTTTCTAGCACAAATTATGATATAGGAGATGAGACAAGTTATGCCATCAATACGGTTAGCGTAACCAACGTCGTGCAATCAGGTTGTGATTTAAAGACTAAAGCGATTAAGCCAGCAACTATTAGTACAAGCGCAGCCGGAGGTATTACGGCGCAAACATACTATACTTGCAATGGAGAAGAAGTTGCTATTGGAACTCCGGCAACAGCAGTTGTGAATCACAAGAAGATAGCCGTGCCAACAGCCTCTACAGGCTTGATATATAGTAGTGGAAATGCGCAAGTTGGCGTATCGCCCGGAACAGGTTACACATTAACTGGCGCAAGCGCGACAAACGCAGGAAACCATACTGCATTCGCAACGCTTGATGCAAATTATGCATGGACTGATGGCTCAACAACCGTTGCAAACATACCTTGGAGCATAGCGCGTTTTGGGGTACCAAAACCAGTTGCTGCTGATGTTGTATGGACAGGCGAGCCTAAAAACGGTGTAGAATTAAGCCCGCATTATACGTTGAGCAATGATGTGAATAAAGTAGAAATAGGCAACTACGTCACATTTGTAACTCCAACTAGCAATTATGAGTGGGATGAAGATGATCCGCTAGAAATTTTGCAGCTACATTGGAATATCATAGATGAAGATTAGGAGAATTTTATGATAAAGCATAGCATTATTTTAAGCCTTAGCTTGTGCGCAATATGCGCGAGCCTGTTCTTTGCCTGTTCTTCCGAAAGCTCAATAGGAGAAAGCGAGCCAGTTGATTCCGGCATAGACCACGCTTACTGCGTATTCCCCAGAGAACAAATGTGCCTGCCCGGACCAGTTTCCATATGCCCAAAAGGCGGAATCCTAAGCGATACCTGCCCCGAAGACGAAGGCTACACAGATATGACCGTTCAAAACTCTTCCTCCAGCTTGGAAGCTTCCAGCAGTAGCAAAGCTCTGTACATAGAAAACACAGATATGGGAATATTTGCTAACGACACCACATTTATTGATCCGAGAGACGAAAAAGAATACAAATATATAATCTCCAACGGAAAAGCTTGGATGACTGACAACTTAAACTATTCCAGAGATGGCACTCTAGGCCTGTGCCTTATAGATTGCGATAAAGGCAACGGATTAGTTTACAAGTATGATGTTGCTATTGACGAAAACCCCTTGCAGGGACTTTGCCCGAAAGGCTGGAAAATACCAACTTATGCAGAGTGGGCTTCAGTTCCGCTTGCAGCAATGCCGGCTGCCTTTTACAGGCAAGGCCGTTACTGGACAAGCACTGCAAACGCTGATGTTGTTATTATTGATGCTGTTAATTCCATAAAGATTAATAGCAACGGTACTATTAATGACAGGTTTGCGATTCGCTGCATTGCGAATGACTCGCTGCCTTGCGGCACGGAAAATTATGCTATTGCCACTGATTTTTGTTTTGATAATGATATTTATGAGAGATGCGGCGACAAAATGTATAATCTGGAAAAAAGTTTTTGCTCAGGCGCAAAGCTTTATGCGCTGTGCGGAGGCTTGACATACGTTCCGGCGACAGAAGGTTGTTTGAGCGAGACGGTGTTCAAAAAATGCAAAGATATTTTGTATAACGATGGCACGCATTTCTGCGTTGATAACGACAAGCTTTATAAGCTATGCGATGGCAAGATATATGATCCTGAGGAAGAGGGGTGTTTTGAGGGGAAGACTTGGCCGCTATGCGATGGTCATTTATATGACACGGAATATGAGTTTTGCGCTCATGACGATAAGCTTTATGAGTTATGCGATGGCATAGAGTATTTCCCAGTAGAACATGGCTGCCATGAAGACATGCTTTTAAAAAGATGCGGAATTTATTTATACGACGAAGAAACGGAATTCTGCGTTGCAGACAAAGATGTTTACGACAAATGTGGCGGCGAGATATATGATCCGGCGACAAAAGGCTGTTCTGAAGACAAAATTCTCACAAGATGCGGCTTTTATCTGTATGATGAAAGCGTTTCTTTCTGCGTTTCAAACAATGTTTACGACAAATGCGGCGGTTTAATATATGAGCCAGCAATACAAAAATGCGAAGCTGGAGTATTATTTATATTAAACGAAGATTTTGAAGACAACACGCACTCATTCACATTAGTAAATGGAACCATAACAAATAAATGGTTTATAGGAACGGCTACAAGCTACAGCGGCTTTAAATCTGCCTATATATCAAATAATGGCTCGGAAAACTCATATACTATGACATCACCTTCCGTAGTTCATCTTTATAAAGATATAATATTCCCAACATCAAGCAAAAATTTCGTTATGAAATATAATTTCAAAGGCATGGGAGAAACAAATAACGATTACATGACTCTTCGCTATGGCAACACGACATCTACGCCATCTGCATCTGTAGGCACTTCACGTTCTGTTACAGTTGCTATGAGAGACAGTTATGGCGATGGTTGGAACAATTGTGCATTGAGAATCAACATAAACGGAACTAATCTAGCTTCGAATGCGACCTTTAGTTCTGGTAGTAGCAGTTCCGCTACTTTTAGCGTAAATCCAGGCGATGTAGTGCAAGTTTATTGGGTTTTAGGTTATGATCATGATGAAACCGCATTTGCTATATATTACACTGACGATCCGCCTATCCCAGCATTTAATCCTGCATTAGGAGCTACAAACGATACGCAGAGAATCCTGCTTTCAAAGCAATACACTACCTTTAATGCTCCTGAACCTGCTGATGGAACTTTATTAGGTTCGTTTACAGTTCCAGTTTCGTCTGCGATATTCACTGGAACCCTTATAGATTCCGTTCAAGGTTATTCAGATTGGACAGAAAGAACCGTGATTTTGCCTGCTTCTGACTTTAACGGCAAAACGATGAGGATGGTTTTTAGCTGGATAAACAATGCTTCCGGTGGTACACAGCCGCCAGCGGCTATAGACAATATAACCATTTCCGTTGTGGAGTAAATTTTTAGGAGTTATTTATGAAAAGCGCATATAAAATTCTTAAAATTCTGGCAATCCTGCTAATCGGGGTCCAGATAATGATTTCCTGCTCCGGCGTGGAGATTGAGCCCCTGCCTTTGCCTAAAGATGTGCATTATGTTCCAGAAGGCGATGGATCTGGCGCAACGTACACATATTGCGTTTATCTAAACACAAGCCAATGCTTCTCTGGCAACTTCTCGGCTTGCCCAGGCGGAGGCAATCTTAGCAACACTTGCCCATTCCCACCCAAAGGCTCTATACCAGATGTGCCTCCACCCAATTTGCCAGTATATGATTATTGCGTATATCCCTCATTTTGTATTAATGGCCCCATATTTGAATGTGCTGGCGGGGAATTGAGCAATACTTGTCCTTATCCAAGCAGTTCAAGCAATTCAAACGATTTAGGCAGCAGCTCTTCCAGCGATCAACTACAGATTTACGAATATTGCGTTTTTGTTCAATATGGCATTTGCACGGAAGGCCCTTTTACATCTTGCGTGGTTGGCGGCCAATTGAGCAACAATTGCCCTTTTCAGCCTATTGTCATTTCCAGCTCAAGCTCGCTTGACGTTAGCAACAGCAGTAGCAGCGGAATTTTCAGCTCAAGCTCGTTTGTAGCCAGCATTAGCAGCAGCAGCTTTGCAAGCATAGTAAGCAGCAGTTCTGTTTTTGTCAGCGGCGGTGAAAACGGCCCGGTTGCTTATTATGGTGAATTAAAGGCTAGTGGCAGCAATATTATCGGTTCAAAAACGGGCAGCACTCCAGTGCAAGTTAGAGGAGTTAGTCTTTTCTGGAGCAACACAGGTTGGGGCGGCGATGCTTTTTTCAATGCTACTGCAATTAACGCAATGGTTGATGGCTGGAAAGCTGAGATTATCAGAGTTCCTATGGGTTATGATATAGTTGGCGGAAAAGATTATAACGGTAGCTATTTACCAAGTAAAACCGCAAATATGGATCGTGTTCATGCAGCGATAAGTGCCGCCATTGCAAAAGGTATTTATGTGATTATTGACTGGCATGCTCATAATGCTCATTTAGGGACTTCGGATGCTATAGAATTCTTTACCGAAATGGCATCTACTTATGGTTCTTATGACAATGTTATTTTTGAGATATACAATGAGCCTCTTTGCTCAAACGGAACCACTAATGATACAGGCACTGGAAATTACTGCCCTTCTGGATTTACAACATGGGCACAAATCAAAAGCTATGCTACAGATGTAATCAGCACAATTCGTACTTATTCGGATAATTTGATTTTGGTAGGTACTCCAACTTGGTCTCAAGATGTAGATGCCGTTGTAGGCAGTGCGATTACTGCCAGCAATGTTGCTTATGTACTTCATTTTTATGCCGCAACACATTCTACCAGTACGCTCGGTGCTAAAATAAATACGGCTCGATCTGCCGGTCTTCCAATATTTGTATCGGAATACGGTACTGTTAGCGCAGATGGCAATGGTACTCACAACGCAACTGCCTCAAATACTTGGATGTCTTTTCTCAATGAACGCAACATATCTTACTGCGCATGGGCTGTAAATAATAAAAATGAGGCGGCATCATTCTTTATCCCTGCATTTAGCCCAAGCACAGATTCATATACATTAACGTCTAATATGACTTCTTCAGGGCTATATATTTACAATCAGTTAGCATCATGGGCAAATTCTGCTCCGTGGCGTGGCGGCGCAACTCCAAGCTCAAGCAGCAGCAGCAATACCAGATGCAAAGATAGCCAAGGTCGCGAATATTTCTGCGAATGGGCTAGTGGCTGTTTTGCGATTGACCCAGCTTATGCAGAAAACCCTGGACATACTTGTACATATTACATTAATGAGTGCATGGATTATGGAAGAGGATTATATGTTAATTCCACCAGAGAAGGCGCCGGAGCTTACTGCACAGGAACCTTTATTTTTTAACAAGCTTCAAGGTTTATCCCGCTTCTGAGCTAAGAGAACATAGCCACTATCTTGTGCGCAACTTCGTCCACCATTTCTGGCGAGAGAACGTATTGCTTTTCGTGCACCAGTTGCTGAACGCGCTGGACGTTTTCGCTTCTGGTTTTTTCCCAATTGCTTTCATGCTCGTTGGATTCCTCCAGAATTTTTTGGGCTAGTGGAGAAAAATCAACGGAGTGGCTAGCCGAGCTTTTAGCTGGAGCTTCTGCCTTCTTTTTTGGGCCAGAACGTTCCAGCTCGCTCGGCATTGCCGAGTTCGGATTTCTTACCAAATCCGCTACGCGAGTTGTTATTGCTGGAGTTTCCATAGTTCTATCCTCATTTATAATATCGGAATTATTTAGGAGAAACTTTAAAGTTTTCTTGCAAAAACGCGAAAAAAACGCAAAAAAAGCGTGTTTAAGGGGTCAAAGCCCCATGTGCAGCTATGCAGTTTGGGACATTGAGTGCTGAGACTCGGTTTTGCGCTTGGGATTCTCGCATTTCTGGCAGGAGCCAATCTTGCCGTCCGCTTTCTTTGCATTGTAGTGGTCCACGACTATTTGAAGCGAGTCTATTGGCTTATGCCTTATCATGAACCACAGGCCCATCTTTTCTGGAGGTTTGATGTCGTGTTGCTCGCACCAGTGGTATTGTTTGGACTGGTGGCGGAGGATTTTGTTCATCAACCATATTTTTAAAAGAATCTTGCGCATTGTTGCTCCTTTGTTTCTCTGGTAAAAATAGATTTTTTGAGCTTGCAGTTCAGACCTTTTTGCGCATATTTTGTGAATGGTTTTAAGTCTAGAAAAATCAATAACTTACAAATTCCCATATTAAATTAGAATATTTTTTTCCGGGCAGGTTCAGTTTCTTGCTTTTTCATTAACTTCCGATCTTTGCGATACTTCTTAGTAGTCTCAAGCTCAAGCATCAATCGTCTTCCTCAGCGTCGATATCAGCGTTCATTTCTTCCACAGTCTTGTACCTTTTCGCCTTTATCTTTCCGCTCATTATGTCTTTCGCTTCCTGTATAGCTGCGATAGTTTCGGCGTTATACTCAGGCTCTCCGTAGATAGGATACACAACGACTTCAACTTCTCGCCCGATGTATTCATTGGGAATAAAAGTGTCAAGCCTGTTGTCCTTTGGAATGCAGGTCGTGCGAAACGCTTGGGTTTTTGCGATGGTCATTGTAGCCATGCCATAAAGATAGAAAACTGCTTGAAATGGGTTGAGGGGAAAATCTTGAGCAGCGAGCCTATGGTTAAAGCGCAAAAAGTTGAAGGATAGCTTACCGTGGCACAGTTTTGGCACAGATTGGAATTTTGAAACTTTTGTCAAATAGTCGCAAGTGCAGAAAAATCAACGACTTATGAAAAGCGGGAAAGGAGACTCGAACCCCCGACCCTAACCTTGGCAAGGTTATGCTCTACCAACTGAGCTATTCCCGCGGGGTTCTGACAAAGATAGAAATTTACTGCTTCTTTGTCAAGGGTATTTTTAAGATTCTTCGCCGCTATCTTCCGTTGCCGTAGCTGCTTTGCGAACGGTTTTGCGCTTTGCGCCTACTATTTGACCGCCAAAACGCTTGTTGAAACGGTCTATGCGGCCTGCGGTGTCCAAATGGTGCATTTTGCCTGTCCAGAACGGATGAGTATCTGCGGTTATTTCCAAAGAAATCACTTGATATTCTTCGCCGTTTATGGTGCGCTTTTCGTTAGAAACCTTTGTGCTGCGAGTTAAGTACTCTTTGCCCGTGTTGGCATCGATAAACACGGTTTTGCGATATTCCGGATGGATTCCTTGTCTCATGGGATGTAAATATAGCAAAAATTAAATGCAATGTCAAGGTTTTTCTACCTTTATTTAATGCGATTTTTCCTTTTTGTGGCGTTTTTGCTCTATATAAATGCATTCGCCGAGAAAACCACGGTTCTTTATATAGGCGGGGATTACCCCTCAATTAAATACCATTTGGGGGTTTTGAGCGAAATTGAGAGGTTGCAAATTTCCATAGATACTGTTGTGGGAAGCGATTGGGGAGCCTTTGCCGGAGCTTTGTGGAGCGCTGGATGGAGCTCCAGGCAAATAGGGGAGCTGGTTGATTCCTGGGACTCGCTACCCAGAGCCGAGCAGTCCAGGGTTTCCGCTTTGTGGAAAAAAAGATGGCTTATAAAAAGCAAGGAAAACGGCGAGCCGATTTTGGAAAGCGTAAATGATGACAAGCCGTATTTTGGGCAGGCTTTTTTTAATTTGAGAGTTGAGGAAAGTCTTTGGCGCTCGGATATAGGCTCTAAAATTGCATTCAAGGGAATAAATGCGGCTAGCGGGGATTGGCTGGCAACTGATGGCTTTCGCATATTGTCCACGCCTGTGGCTTTGCGCGATACAAGCGGCAGCTTAGCCGAACGTTATAAACAAAAGCTATTGAATCAGGATTCCACGTTGCTCATTCTGCGCCCGCATTTGAAGCCAAATCCGGATTCTCTTTTTGAGACTGGCGTCAGGGCAGTTCAAACAAAAAGATCGGCTTTAGCAGAGCTCCACTCTCCACTCTCCACTCTCAACTCTCAATTGGCTCAGCCTCCGCCCCCTCGTTTCCTTTACCTTCCCGTATTTGACAGCGTTTCTTCCGAGATTCAAGGGCATTTGGAAAGCTTTTGGAATCCGAACGATACTGCCTTTTTGGCTGTTCGCAATTTTTTGGAAGCTCTGCAAGAAGACGACTCTTACCAAGAGGTGAAACTTGTTTTGGATACGGCTTCTTTTTTGCAGATAAATGCGGTAAGCAGCCCAAGATTATCGCTTTCTTTGCAAGGTTTTGGCGGAACGCTTTTTGGTACGAACATCGCTGCAAATGTCAATTTTCGCTTTATAAATCAGTTTGGCTACAACTGGGATATAACAGCTTTTTACGGGCAGGGAGCTAGAGGTATAGACTTGGATTTGCGTTTTGAGCAATTTTACAATAGAAGCGGCGTCTTCTTTGTTAAATCGAAAATTTTTGAATACGAGCCCATTTCTTTTTTCCAAAAAAACATTCCTGAAGAAGCCAGGCTGTTGATAGAAAGAGGCAGCGGGGTAGCTCTTGGCGTTGAGATGTCCAGATTGCAAATTGCTGTTGAGATTGAGCGCAGGCGGATTACAAGCGGCGCATCGGGGTATATTATTTATGATTACTTTTTTGACGAAGATGAGAATTGGATGCTGGAATTTCCCGTAGATGTTGTATATGAGCCTGTTACCGTGATTTCAATGTTTCCCTATGCGAAGTGGCTTTGGCAGAGCGAGAGTTATAGCAGGTGGTTTGCAAGCGATGGTTTTATGGCTGAGCTTTCAGGCGGTTTCAAGGGGGTTTCTATTAATACTTATGGGAGCAGCACGCCTCTTTATGTTTCCACTCAGGGCAAGCTTGGCATAGCGCATCCGCTTTCCAGATATGTTTCTGTTAGCGGCGGCACTGAGTTTGGGTTTAATTTTCGCAGGAAGAACAATGGCAAAATAATCTTGCCAGACGAGCTTTACGGAATTTATAGCGACCCTGCTTTGGACAATCGCTACAGGTTTGCCATGGGCATGGGTTGTTATCAGGAGCAGTGGCAAACTCCAGACAACGCTTCGCATCGTTATGGCCTTGCATTTGCAGGCCTTTCTTTGCATTGGCAGGGCAGCGGCATATTTCTTGCAGGTGGTTTTGCAAAGGATGGGGAGCCTAATCCTTGGTATGAGCATAATGCCGGCAGATTTTTTGCGGAACCGAAACTTCGCTTGAAAACGCAGACTTTTGACCTTGTTTTGGGTCAAAATATGATATATTCCGGCAGAAATGACACTTTTTTGACAGTTCAGAGCCAATTTTAGTACGTAGCTTTAAAAAAAAATGTATATTATTAATAGAGGTATTATGAAAAGCCGTACTTTATTACATTTAGCGCTTTTATCTTTTTCGGCAGTTATTGCTTTGTTGGCAGCTTGCGGCGAGGGAGATATTATTGACATTTCTGATAAAAATTCTGAAGAATATATAAGAATGGAGATGGCGCTAGGTGATCTTGCTTCTCCGATTGGGGGTTTGATAACTCGTTGCGGTATGAACAATGATGAGGATTGCGGGGCTTTTCCGCCTTTGTCTTCTTCTGAGGAGGAGTTATCCAGTTCTTCTGAGGAGGAATTATCCAGTTCTTCTGAGGAGGAGCCATCCAGTTCTTCTGAGCCTTCTTCTAGTTCAAGCCCTGAGCTAGGTCTTTATCCGTTGCCGCCGTTTACTTGTTCATGGACTCCGGATTGGGTTCTTCCAGGCGATAATACGCAGGTGAATGTGGAGTTTGATTCTCAGGATGCGGCTTTGGAAACTGACTGTGTGAAGAGGGCATGGTATGCGATTGAGATGAAGAATCCTCTTGGGAAGCCATCTGGACTTTACGATACAGCATTTTTCTTTCTTGGGGTAGATGTTAAGACTGAAGGAGTAATAACGGCGACAGCGGGTACAACGGCGCCATGGCCTGAGTCGATTGGCGATACGCTTTTAATTTGGAGTACGGTTTCTTGCGAGAATAGAGCGGAGAACAAGATTAAGAATACGACACATTGGGCTTGCAAGCCTTTGAATTTTGGCATTCCGCCGAGCAGCAGCAGCAGCGAGCCACCGCCGCCGTCATCAAGCAGCAGCGAGCCACCGCCACCGCCGTCATCAAGCAGCAGCGAAGAGCAACAGCCACCGAGCAGCAGCAGCACTACAGTTGCGACACCAGAGCTTGTTTGTACAGCTTCACCTACGGCAGAACCAGTAACGGTAGGCCAATCAATCGGTAGGGGTATTTTCACTATAACTTGCAATGGCGATGCAGTTGCATGGAACAGCGAAGACATTTTCTGGGGTCCTCGTACGCCTACAGCTCCAGGACCTTTCGTAGTTCAAATTGAGATGACAGCAGGAGTTTGCGCAGAAGTTTCTACAAATTGTACTCCTGTAAATGTTATTGAACAAGTTCCATCGAGCAGCAGTGTAACAGTGATACCTTCAAGCAGCAGCGTAGCGGTGATACCATCGAGCAGTAGCGTAGCAGTGACACCTTCTAGCAGTAGTGCTACAACACAACTTACTTGCACAGGCTTAGTAGCAACAGGGACAGTAGGCGTGCAATTCGCAGCGCCTACCGTAACTTGCACTATTGGGGGGACTGCTTCTGATCCCATTATATCAAATATTACATGGACGCCAGCAAATCGCACTCCCACAACAACGGGCAGCGTTGCTGTTAGCGTAACCAGAAATGGAACGCTCCCTTGCGGCGGTCTAACTGCTCAGTGCGGAAACATAAATGTTGTTGCAGCTTCAAGCAGTAGCGCAGCTGTGATACCTTCGAGCAGTAGTGCAGCGGTGATACCTTCGAGCAGCAGCGCAGCGGCTAATGCTTGTGAGTATAAGCCTGCTTGGTGTGGAAACAAGTCATTTGCAGAAGTAGTTGCAGGTGGAGAAGTAACGAATCCAGTTGCAAATACATGTTATTTCTTGACTACTTTTGCACAGTTATCAGCATATAATAGTGCGAATGTTACTGTTAATGGAGTTAAGGCTGATAATAGCAGCAGTAGTAATGTCTGTACCTCTTGGGGTTCTCCAAAAACATGTACTGACTGGATTAGAGATGACGCTCCTCCAAAAGCAGATGGTGGTTATTACATTTATATGACATCAAATGGAGCTTTTAATAGTGCTGTAGGAGTGAAACCTAGTTGCCAGCCATGATTCATTGAAAACATCAACAAAAGCAACTGCGCTGTTTAGCGGGTTGCCTTTGTTTCCTATTTACGGCAAGCTTGCCATTTAAGCTCTAAAATGCATTTTTAAGCAGGATGTCGTTAATTATCTATATTTAACTATGTTTTGCACATAGAGGGTAACATGAATCATAAACAGCAAATAATGCAACTCGCTGATGCCAGAGGAATTATCAGGGCTAAAGACCTTGAAACCACAGGCATTTCCCGAAATTACTTGTATAAAATGCATAAAGATGGGCTTCTGAAGAAAATATCTACAGGGCTTTATACTTTGCCGAACGCTCTTGCAACAGAACACTTGACTATTGCCGAGGTTGCAAAAAGAATTCCTCACGCAGTCATCAGTCTTATTTCTGCCCTGATTTATCATGAATTAACCACCCAGCTTTCCCCTGATATATGGATTGCTGTTCCCAAAAGTTCTCGAAAGCCAAATATAAAATACCCACCAATTAACCTAACTTATATTTCCAATCCGGCATATTCATTTGGCATTCAGAAGTGCATTATTAACGGAGTGCCCGTCAAAATTTACAGCCCAGCCAAAACAGTTGCGGATTGCTTTAAATTTCGCAGCAAAGTCGGCCTTGATGTTGCCATAGAAGCTCTGCGCAATGTTCGGCGTTCACGCAAAGCAACTATGGATGAACTAACGGAAGCTGCAAAAGTTAACAGGGTTCTGAAAATAATGATGCCTTATATGGAGGCTATCGTATGAGCCAAGAAAAAAGCATTGCCCATGTGATTTTTTATCAGTTGCGTAGCAAAGCAAAAGCTAACAATGAAGATTTCCCTCTTTTGCTTGCGCGTTATGGCATGGAAAGGCTATTGTATCGGCTTAGCATTTCCTCGCATTCCGAGCGATTCATTTTGAAAGGCGCAAGCATGTTTTTAGTCTGGAAAGGGCAAAGTTACCGAGTCACAAAAGATGCAGATTTTCTGGGACTCGGCAATCCAGACATAGAGCAGCTTGCAGACACATTCCGCAATATTTGCAGCATTGAATTTCCAGATGATGGCATGGTTTATCTACCGGAAACATTGAAGGCAGAGAAAATTAGTGAGGCTCGGGAATATGAAGGTGTGCAGATTAAGCTGATTGGCTTGCTTAATGAGGCTCGAATTACGCTTCAGATTGATGTTGGTTTTGGAGACATAATAACTCCAGCACCAGAAAGCGTAGAATATCCTACGCTCCTTAATGCGCCGCCACCACTTTTAAAAGCTTACACTCAATACACCTTGATTGCAGAGAAATTTGAAGCTATGGTTGATCTTGGATTGACCAATAGTCGTATGAAAGATTTTTATGATATTTGGTTACTTTCAAAGCTTTTTCCGTTTAAAGGTGATGTTTTACAAAAAGCATTGAAGAATACTTTTAAGAGGCGAGGGACTGCTTTCCAGAAGTCAATGCCGCTTACGTTTACTTCTGATTTTTACGACAATTCACAAAAATTGACCCAATGGAAGGCTTTTGTTAACAAGGCTAAATTGAAGGTTTCGGCTGGCAATCTAGCATCTGTTATTACGGAAATTTCGGCATTTCTGACTCCTGTTATACAGCCGGATGAAGTGTTTGATGGGGTATGGTTGTGTGAAAGTGGAAGATGGAGTAAGTAGATTTAAGCATGAAATAAGCATAAAAATCACATTTTTTTACAAATTTTACATTTTTTTGACATTTTTTCAACTTTTTTGACAAAAAAAATATATATTTACAAGATATAGTTTTATGAACTGGAGGTTTTTTATGAAAACGCAGTACTTACTGCCAATTCTAGGTTTAGCAATTATGGCTTCGCAAGCAAGCGCAGCGGTTTGCAAGTACAATAACAAAAACGCATATTGCCAGTGGGCTACTGGTTGTATGTCTATTGATGATGCATACGGAGAACCTGCAGGGAAAGACTGCGCATTTTATATAGCTGCATGCGAAGAAGATGGCGAATTGTTTACTGATGTAAACAGCTCAGCCATAAACGCTGGCAACGACTGGGGCAAAGGCGTAATTTGCGCAGATAACGGCGGTGTTTCCGCAAGCGGTGGCGGCAAAAAAGAATTTTGCAGATGGGATACCGGTTGCTACCCCATAAAAAATGATAGAGCAGATTGCGCCAAAGACGGTTATATATATGAAGATGTTCCTCTTTCAGGCCAAGGCGATAACAAAAAATGCGAAGGCGGCAGATTTACCGGAGAAGGCAAAACCAACGATCCAGATAAAAGCGGCGAACTTGGATATTGCTACTATGGACCCTGCGTACCAGTTCCAGGCAACAACTACGCTTGCGAAGAAGGTGGTGGCTGCTTTGAAATATTGAATGAAGATAAGCTGGCTGATTGCCAAGAAGGCAATGAAGTAGTAGCCAATCAGGCTGCATGCCCGGCAGGAAGCCTTCCGCCAGGTCTCAGCCGCGTGATAAAAGGTCATCATGCTGCGGGCTTGCTAGTAGCTGCTCATGGCCGTGCTTTGCACATTTCTTCTGCAAAAGATGCAAATGTTACCCTTTACACCCTTAGCGGCCAGCAGATCCTTAGCGGAGTTGCTCGTGCAGGAAACAGCGTGTTCAGCTTGATGAACCAAAATCCAGGCGTTTACTACGCTGTGGTGCAGTCTGGCGCATACACACAGACTGTGAATGTAATTCTGAAATAAATCTGAGATAGCCTTTATAAGCAGGGAAGTGATTCCCTGCTTTTTTTTTATGCATTTTTTAAAATAGCGCAAAGAATTAAAGGTTTTTTTTAAAACAGCCTATAAGATAAGAGTAAAAAGAACTGACTGCCCAAATCCGAGTTGCCGGCGAGTGCCGGAAAAGGACTGAGCTCCAGAGGCAAGGATGCCAAAGGATGAACCCTACACGGAGGTTAACTCTATGCAGATCAATCACAACGTTCGCGCAATGGTGACACAACACGCTCTCTACCAAAACAACAGTGCGATGAGCAAGTCACTCGAAAAACTCTCAACAGGCTTAAAAATCAACCGCGCCCAAGATGACGCAGCTGGTTTGGCTATGTCTGAGCAAATGAGAGGCCAGATTCGTGGCCTCGGCAAAGCCAAACAGAATGCTCAAGACGGCATAGCCGCATTGCAGATTGCTGAAGGCGGTCTCGCGGAAATCTCTAACATTATGCAACGCCAGCGCGAATTGGCTGTACAAGGTGCCAACGACACTTTGACAACTACAGAACGCACGTACATAGCGAACGAGATAAACCAACTCGCTCAGGAAATAGTCAGAATCTCCAAGACCACTGACTATAACTCCATAAACATGCTTGGTAGCTTCGGTACCGCTCCTGGTCCCCAGACCTTGCATGTTGGCGCCAACTCCATACACGGCAACGGCCAAGGCAACAACGTGATATGCATATCCTACGGCGCAGTAGTGTCCGCGATTTCTATCTCGGAAACGGGAGCCGCTCTGAAGCATCAGGTATTTGAGACAGCCTTGGGCTCCATCAACGACCTGCTCAAAGACGTTAACGGAATACGCGCAAACATCGGTACCTACATTAATCGCTTGGAATACACGATTAATAACATAGCCAACCTTGAATTCAACACTCAAGACGCTGAGAGCCGCATACGCGACACGGACTTCGCGAAGGAGACCACGAACTTCACCAGGAACCAGATTATGGTGCAGAGTGCCACGAGCATGTTGGCGCAAGCCAACTCGCTACCGCAATCTGTCCTTGGATTGCTGGGATAATTTCAGGCATAGAGCTGGGATCCTTCGCCGAAAGGCGGAGGGTCTTTTTTTTTATCTGGGCTTTATTAATTGGCATGATTTTTGCATATAATATTTATGAGGTTATTATGCTCACAAAACTGGCTATTCTGGACAAAACGAGCATCCCTGTGGCGAGCAAGGGATTAGACGCCTACACCCATAGAGGCAGGGCAATAGCGAACAATATCGCTAATGTAAGCACTCCAGGCTACCGCCGTATAGAAGTTTCATTCGAAGAGCAACTCCGCAAAGCGCTGGACAAAGAACTCAATATGCCTGGAAACCGCACGAATAGCAACCATATGTTTTTAGGCAGACCGGAATTAGAACATGTAAAAAGCGAAGGGTACAGAGTAAACGACTTTACAATGCCCGGCGAAATAAACAACGTGGACATAGATATTGAAATGGCTAAAATGGCTGAAAACGAAATTGCGTTCAACTTTGCCACCGCATTCATAAGAGACCGCAGCGGCACAATAGGCGATGCAATTAAAGGGAGCAAAGGAGAGTAATTTATGGCAATGGTAGGATTGTTTTCAGGTTTGAACATAAGCGCAACAGGCTTGAGAGCACAGCGCGTTCGGCAAAACGTTATAGCTTCGAACATAGCAAATGTAGAAACTACCCGCACCCCGACTGGCGGCCCATACAAAAGGCAGCACGTTGTTCTGGAAGCCGATCCCTATGAATTTGACAAATTTCTGGTAAAAGAAGAAAACAAAATTCGCGGCTTGAAAACCGAAGAAGGGCACATACGCATACCGCAACCCGAATGGCCAACTTCAAAAGAGCGCATAGGAAGCGGCGTAAAAGTATTGGAAATAAGACAAGACGAAGAACCGGACAAACTGGTTTACAACCCAGGCCACCCGGACTCGGACGAAAACGGCTATGTCCACATGCCAAATGTGAATATTGTGGAAGAAATGGTTGATATGATAACGGCAACAAGAGCTTATGAGGCAAACACAACCGCATTCAACAGCACCAAAGCGATGTTGATGAAAGCGTTGGATTTGGCAAATTAACGGGGTAAAAGATGAAAATTGATGTTCAAAAATTCATGGAAATACGCGAAAGCGCAAGAGCCAGACAAAGCTCGGCGAGCAGTGCAGCCGACAAAACCGACTGGCGTTCATTGCTGGAATCTAAAAGAAAGGAGATCGGGCTTGAACCTGCAGCTCAAACTGCAGCTAAAGTTTCTGCTACAAAAGCCGAAAATAGAATAAAGGCCGTTGCAGCAGATTTTGATGGAACAATAGAGGAACGGGTAGGCGCTCTGCGTGAAAGGAGTGCAGATGGCCTGCCCGTTCGCGAACTTGGCAACTTCATAGATGTAAGGGCATGATTTTTCTAAATTAGAGGTGACTATGTATAGCGATATTAGCAGTCCTGTTTCAAATTCAAAGCCGCTGAGCGACACCGTTCAGCCGCTTGCGCCTGGTTTGGATCCCAAGCGCATGGGGCCGCAAAAAGCGGACGCTCCCAGCTTTGGCGAAATGCTAACAGGTTTTTTAACTGATGTAAACCATATGCAAAACTACGCCGACCAGTCCATTCAAAAGATGGTAGCCGGCGAAATCAAGGATGTTCACCAAGTTATGCTAGCCGTTGGCGAAGCAAAGGTGGCTTTTAACCTGATGCTCGAAATTCGCAACAAAACGATGGAAGCTTACAACGAAATCATCAGAATGAGAGGTTAGCTCCGCAATAAAACCTAGCCCTGTTTATGCCGCCAAATGAGAAATCCTTGGTGTTTTTGGACAGGGCATTCAGCAAAACAGCGTAAAGAGAAGCGTTTAATTTGGGGATTCTCTGTTCTATTTGAGCATTCCAGAACCATATATCCTGGTAGTCTCGGTAAATCCATTCATGGGCAAATATCAAATTCTGCAAAAAGCGGTATTTTAAAAACAGCTTGGCCGAGTTTTCATTGTAATCGTCAAAATACTCCTTTGAATACATAGCTCCGGCCTCCGCTATGCGAGACTTGTAAGCGATTTCGCCATCAACGCCAATAGACTGGAAATCAGAAGCGTAATTCTTATACACTCTGGTTTTCATGGAAAGCGGTTTGAAGTCATAACTTGTTTGTCCATATATCTTTAGGCTATTTGTTCTAAGCAAAGTTCCGAGAATTAAATCCGTAGTTTGGCTTATGTCTATTTTGAATTCCAGGCTATCGGTAATTGCAAACTCCAGACTATCGTAAAACTCTATAAACCCTCTGTTCGTGAAATGCTCAAAAAAAGTGTGGTTAAAATCTGCCCAAATAACCATGCTTTCATTATCCTCGGTTTTGGTCACATACAAACCTCCTCCCGTATTCTCGCCTCTGAGCCTAATTCCAAAGTTATTCCGTGTTTGCGCCGCAGAATCCTGAATTTGAAATTTTTCCGTAGCGGCGTGCAGCTCCACTTTCTTTTCCATAAATTCAAAGCTGGTGTTTCCCTCAATTCTTGGGCTAATGCGAATTGGAATCCATGCGCTATCTTGCTCATTCCAACCCCAAATATACTCTGAACCTACCAAGATATGCGAGTTTTTGTAGCCAAAACCGCCAAAAACACCAGAATATGCGGGCAAATTTTCCCCAAACCATGAAAATTTCTGCGAATTGTCAAGTCGTTTTTTGCGAATTTCCATGGTGGATTCGCTAAAATGGTCTATTTGCTTGAACTGGGCCAGAGCGTAAAAGCCTTCGTAAGACGGGGTAGCGAAGCCTCCGTAGAGCATGGGCGTTGAGTTGGGGTGCATTTCCGTGGTAGCGAGTTCCTGCCAAAGCAGGTCTCCAAGTTCGTTCCCGGTATAAAACCATAGGCTGGGTTCTGCTATTTTCCAATCCATAATTGGGGCATAGCGGCCGAAAAGCTGCCGATTTTTCCATTTTTCAGGGGTCCAGATTTCTTCCTCCGCTTCCAAGCCAAGCGCTCCTGGCATTCTGGTATAGGTGTATGTGGGCATTGCTATTAAATGCATTCCAAGCTCGCGTTCGCCCTGAATTTGAGCAAAAGCGATGGCAGAAAGAAGCGCAATAAGCAGGAGAGGCACTGGGGAAATATAATAATTTCTATATTATAATTATGCGAAAATTCATGTTGGCTTGTGCTTTTGTTCTGTTCTCTTGCGGTTTGCATGAGATAATCCCGTTAGATGCCATGACTGAGGAAAAAATGGTTAGCGCTTTGCAAGAGGCGCTGGTTTTGGGAAGCCAAACTGCAGCAAAGAATTTAGGAAATTCCACTTGCGAAATGAAGGAATGCGTCACAGGGTATTTGGGGAACAAGCTAGTGGAAATAGCCTTGCCCGATACCGTTAAAAATGTGTTGTATCAAATGGACCATTTTTCGCAAAAGCTAGAAGCCGCAGGTTTCATAAATGCGCTTAACGCTATAAACAGATTGGGTTTCAATACATCCGGTTTAATGTCGGAATATCTCGGTATTTTCGAAAAAGGCTTTGACAAATACGCTGATGATATAAAAACCGCTTTGAACAGGGGGGCAGAACAAGCAGCTCCAGACGCCATAGGAGTTTTCAGGGATGCTATTTTCGGGATGTCTTTTGGCGATGCTAAAGGCGTTCTGATGGGGAATTCCATTGCCGCAACTTCTTATTTGAAAACCTCAACATACGCTCCTTTGAAAGTAGCTTTTGCGCCTATAATAGAAGAACCTCTTAAATTGCTGAATCCAAACCAGTATTGGCAGCCGCTGGCTTCGCGCTATAATAAATTTGCAAAGTCATATTCAAACTTTCAAAAGCAGATTAACTCCAGTTCCTATTTAAGCAGCTATAGTTCTGCCTTGGAGGATTTGCCTTACGGTGATTTGCCTGAAGACCTTTCCAACGCTTTGGCAACTTATGCTACCGGCAAGGCTCTGGACGGTTTATTTTTGATGGTAGGCAGGCAAGAGTCTGAGCTTAGGGCAGATCCTTGGGGAACCGTCAGTTCGTTGGGAAGCTTTATATCTGATGGCGTAGGCAATTTGCTAAGCGATGTTTTTGGAAAAGCGAAGGATGGCTTGCTTTAAGTCCTTTGCACCCACAATGCCGGAGCTGACAGCAATTCCCTGAACCCCCAGCGATAAAATTCTTTTTACGTCTTCCGGAACTATTCCTCCTATTGCTATCAGGGGGATTTTCAGATTTAGGCTCACAACCTTTTTTATTCCGGCTTCTCCCAGAATTTCGCTCAGATTTTCTTTTGTTTGCGTAGCTCGCCATGGCCCAAGCCCTATATAATCGCAACCTTCAATTTCTCTCTGCTTTGCTTGCTCAGGCGTGTTTGCCGTGCCGCCTATTATGGCATCTTTGCCGAGCATTTTGCGAGCTTCAATAGCAGGGTAGTCCGAGAGCCCCAAATGAACGCCATTTGCACCGCTTTCAAGGCAAATTTCAGGTGAATCATTGATAATCAGAGTTGCATTGCATTCTTTGCAGAGCTTTGCGGCCTCTATGGCTGTTTGCAATTTTTCGCTTTGGGCCGCTTTCTTTTGGCGAAGCTGAATCCAATTTGCGCCTGCGTCCAGGAGCAGCCGAACCTGTTCGGTGTGAGTGAATGGCGATCCGTCCCAGGTTAAGCACTGCAGCATTTCAGCGATCCGTTCTTGAAAAAACTTTTCATTGACTTTTTAGCTTTGCGAATAGCTTTTTCTAAGTCGTTATATTTCAATAAGTTAGCTATAATTAACGCGGACAATGTGCATCCGCTTCCGTGTCTTTCTTTTTTTATGCGTTTGGAGCTGAATTTTACGGGGGCAGGGGAGTTTGGCAAAAACAGGAGGTCTTCGCATTTATTTTCATCGTGTGAATGGCCGCCTTTCAGCAAGACTGCCGTTTTGGGCGAGCCGTTTGAGATGCCCAAGAATTTCGCTTCGGGCAAGTTTGGCGTTATTAGATTTGCATAGGCAAAGAGTTTTCGCCAGCGAGCCGCATTTTTTTTATGGAATTCAAATCCTGAGCTTGCTTTTATAACCGGGTCCCAGATTATAAAAGCGTTTGGATATTTTTTGCGCAGCCATTTGAAAATTTGCTCCAAAGTTTTCGGACTTTCCACAAGCCCGATTTTAACATAGTTAAAATCGCTAACTTTAGAAAGTATTTGGAGTTGCGATTTTATATGCGCCCAAGATATCCAGTTTGGTTTTTCGAAATGCGTTTCGTTTTGAATGGTAAGCGCTGTGCAAACCGCTTGTCCATAGACTTTGCAATGTTCAAAAGCTTTTATATCAGCGAGCAGCCCAGCACCAGCGCTAGGGTCAAATCCCGCTATGGTCAGAAGTCTAGTTAACATAATAGGCATTATCGGCTAAATATTTATACCTTACTCTTCGCATATTCTTTTCCTTTTTCCTTTCAATACTCCTTTTTCTTTCCATATCAGACATTGTATTTCTTCATCGCTCAGTCTTTCGTCTTCCGGGAATACTGTTGTTGTTTTTTTGATTTTGCCATTTGCCATTCTTTCCGATATTTCTACCCATGCATTTCCATCATCATCGTAGTAGAATTTCTTCTTTATTATTTCTCCTTTAGCATCCGCTTCTATTTCTTCCGCAAACTCAATTGCATATTCTGGGACTATTTCTCCTTTTGAGTTTCTTATTTCTTTTTTGTAAGTAGTTTCTACCGCTGGCTTGCTTGCACAACCAAACAGAGTTATTAAAATTCCTAACGCTATATATTTCATGCACTTAGCTCCCTGTTGCTCAATATCTAGCTCTCTCTGTTTGATGTAAGCGGGCATTGAAGTAATTTAGTAAATAATTGGCACATTTTTTGCATTACATTAAGTATGATCTACAATAATAGCGATATTCCAGTTCGTGTTGGCGATGTGGCCAGAATGCTGCAGGTTGCAGCTCATACCTTGCGCTTTTGGGAAAAAGAGTTCGATTTTTACCTCAAACCGAGCCGCACCTCCGGGCTCCAGAGACGCTACAACACAGACTCCATAGACCGACTCAAAACAATTCATCACTACCTTAAAGATGAAGGGTACTCAATTGCTGGGGCTAAAAGGCTCCTGTACTCAACGCTATGATTTTCTAGTTTCACCCCTATGAAGAAAAGCACCGATGTGCAGAAAACTCTCGTAATTGCTGAAAAACCTAGCGTAGCCAGTGATTTGGCTAAAGCTCTTGGCGGCAAATTTAACAAAGAAAAGGCTTGTTTGGAAAGCGAAGGCACAATAATATCTTGGGCGCTGGGACACCTGGTTGGCATAGCAGACCCAAAAGACATGGGCGAACAGTATAAAACCTGGAACATGGCTACCCTGCCCATAATACCCAACGAATTCAAGCTAACCGCCCTGCCAGATACCAAAGCTCACCTAAGCGCTCTGGGCAAGCTCATCCGCCGCAAAGATATTGGCACAATAATAAATGCATGCGACGCCGGGCGCGAAGGAGAACTCATATTCCATTATATCCTGGAACACGAACAGGGAAAAACCGACAAAATTGTAAAAAGACTCTGGATGCAAAGCATGACCCAGACAGCGATAAGAGAAGCCTTTGAACACTTGCGCTCAAACACGGAAATGAAAAACCTGCAAGAAGCGGCTCTCTCTCGCTCGGAAGCGGACTGGCTCGTTGGCATAAACGGCTCGCGCGGATTAACCGCATACAACAGCAGATTCGGAGGCTTTCAGCTGACCCCCTGCGGCAGAGTCCAAACGCCAACGCTCGCACTGATTGTAAAAAGAGAAGAAAGCAGAATGGCCTTTGTTCCGCAAGCCTTTTGGACATTAACTGCCCAGTTTCAAGACAAAGAAGAATCTTATTTTGGAAAATGGACAGCGGAGAATTCCCCGAAAATATGGAAAAAAGAGGATGCAGAGGCTATTTTAAAGAAATGCGAAGGGAAAACGGGAAGCGTTGAAGAAGAATCCAAGCATGTTTCCCAAAGATGCCCTCCCCTATACGACTTGACCTTCTTGCAAAGAGATGCAAACGGCCGCTTTGGATTTTCCGCAAAGACTACCCTGCAAATAGCCCAAGCCCTATATGAACGGCATAAATTAACCACCTATCCCAGAACCGACAGCAAATTCCTGCCAGACGATTACGTGGCTACCGTCAAAAAAACAATGGGAGCCTTGACCGGAGGCATTGCAAAACATGCAGATTTAGCTCTCAAAAACAATTATGTGCATAAAGACCCGCGAATATTCAATACTGCAAAAGTCAGCGACCACCATGCCATAATTCCAACAGGCAAAGTTCCAGGCTCTCTGAGCGAAGCCGAACGCAAGATTTTTGACCTGATATGCAATAGATTCGTGGCCGTCTTCTACCCTGCCGCAGAATATTTGCACACAACGCGTATCACAACGGTTGAAAGCGAAACCTTTGTTTCCGAAGGGAAAATCCTGAAAAACCCGGGCTGGAAAGCGGTTTACGGCAAAAGCGAAGAAGACGATGACATTATGCCAAAGCTGTCTTCTCCAGACGCCAAACCGCTCGCAAAAGAGATAGAAATGGTAGAAGATTCCACAAAACCGCCTGCGCGCTATACGGAAAGCACGCTGCTCTCAGCTATGGAAAGCGCTGGCAAACTCATAGAAGACGATGAATTGCGCGATGCCATGAAGGAGCGAGGTCTTGGAACACCGGCTACAAGAGCGGCAACTATAGAAAAGCTTATTTCAGACAAATATTTGACCAGAGATGGCAAAGAGCTTTTGCCAACGGGAAAAGCTTTTGATTTAATAAACATGGCAATTTCCATGCAAATAGAAAATCTGACCAGCCCGGAACTCACGGGAGAATGGGAATACAAACTGGGATTAATGGAAAAAGGCCAGGTTTCCAGAAGCGATTTTATGCACGATATTGAAGACCTGACTTCCCAAATGGTGGATAAAATAAAGAATTTCAAAGAGAGCGATACCAAAAAAGAAGGGGTTGCGCAGGCTGCAGGCCAGCAAATAAACGAGACTGTTTCCAATTACGAAACCGATAGCGGCATAAGAATCAGGAAAATTCTGGGTGGCAGGCATATGTCCCTGGCAGAGATTACGGAACTTTTGGAGAACAAAAAGCTTGGTCCGCTGGAAGGATTTCGTTCCAAAAAAGGCAAGGAATTCAGTGCAGCTTTAATTTTGAACGAAAAAAACAAGGTTGAATTTGTCTTTGAAGATTTGTCTGCAAATGAGAATTTGGACTTTAGCACTATGACCCCCATAGGGAATTCGCCTGTGGACGGTTCGCCGGTTTATGAAACCTTAACCGCTTTTATCTCTAGCACCGGGCTTCGCATAACAAAGAGCATTCTGGGCAAAACTTTGAGCGTTGAGCACGTAAAAGCCATGCTTTCCGGAGAGAAGACCGAGCTTATAAAGGGATTTCGCTCTGCAAAAACGCGCCGTCTTTTCGATGCTTTTTTGAAAATGGATAAAAAAGGGAAAATAAGCTTTGAATTTCCGCCATCGCAGGGGAAACGAAGATTTGCGAAGAAAAAAAGCTAGACGTCCGATACTATAAATATTGCGTATTTGTTGCGTTTTTCCGCTTCCAAAGTTAGAATTCCAATGGAAACTTCGCCTGTCAAGCGGAACCATTTCAATCCCAGTTCCAATTTAGGCAGAATGTCCAGCATAAAATCGTGCCCGAAATTCTCAAAGCTAAATGAAGCTATTGTGCCTACGGAAACTCTGAATGACTCCCCTATTTGAAAATTCGGAATTATTGCGCCAGCAGGCTTTACATAAGTGTCTTCGCCGGCAGCACCGGCAAAACCCAATCTGAACTCAGACAGGAAAGACAAGTTTTTTGTATAGCCGTCCCACTGCGAAAGCGTAAGCACTCCGCCCCAATCCCAGTCTTTGTTAAGAGCAACGGGAAAATCCGCTTGCAAGGTTAAATGCGGATTAATTGCATATTTCAAGCCAATGTCAATCATGTGGAAATTATGCTCTTCATCGTGATTGCTTTTATCTTTTGCAATAACCCAATCTTCTTTTGTTCCTATTGAATATTTTAAGCCGGTTTCAAGACTTTGAGCCAAGCCTATTTGAAAATTGAAAATAAATTTGCCATCGGCATTGCGGCGAGTATAAAAGCCAGTACCTGCATGAAAAGCGTCTGGCACCAAAATTTCCGGGCCAAGCGTATAACGATATTCGTACATGGGATCTAGAGCGTAAGCAAAATTGAGCGCAAATATCAATGTTAAAATTGAGAATTGAGAATTGAGAATTGAAAGTATGCTCAATTTTTTTTCGCAAAGATATTTTAAATTATTCTCCATTCTCAACTCTCCATTCTCAATTATAGAAATACCCTCACTTTCTCTCCGAATTCGCTTGGGATTGCTTTTTTAACTGTTTCAAATACGTGTTTTTTTGAATATTTCATGGAAAAATGAGTTAAAATTATATTTTGACAAGCCATATCGCTGCCAACTTTGCTCAGCACTTTAGATAGATGCTCTATGTGAGTATGGCCTTTTTTGCGCGCCATGCTCGCTTCGTCCTGATCTAAAAACGTGCATTCGCAAACTACAGTGGGAGAATTCCATATATGCCTTTCTTCCCACAAAGACTCGCCAAGGCAATCGCCCATAAAAGATACAATAGGCTCTCGAACCTCGCATTCAATTTCAACGCCGGACTTTTTCAAAGATATAATCTCGTCTCTTGCGCACTGGGTGTATTCTTTTTTCAGCTTCTTCTTTTTGCAGAGAACTGTGTAGCCAAATGCGGAAATTGAGTGCTTTACGTTAAACGGAAATATCTCCAAATCCTTGCGATATGCGAGAGAAAAGCGCTCATTTGCCTTAACGCATTCAAGGCGCGGCAAATCAAACCTCTCCTGGGAAACGCCTTCAAACATGGTTTCTGCTCTTATCAAATCCACGGCAAGCTCGTAAACAGGCTCAGGAATATAATACACCGCTTGAGTCGGGTTTTGCATCATGCGGCGCAGAGAATTGTGGCGCATAAGGCAGCGGCTGTGGTCTCCATGGGAATGAGTTAAAAGAACATGGTTCAAGCTGAGCGCGCTCATAGGGCATTCGCCCATATCCACGCATAAATCAAGTTCTGGGATTTGAAAGTAAGTGGAAAGCCCGGAAATGGAAAAACCCTGCAAGCTCCATCTTTTTTGCTCAATCATTATCTGCCTGAGAGCATTATGGGTATTGTGTTGCTTATCGGGCTCGGTAACTTCTTTCATAGCTCTCACGGAAACTGTTTACAGTTGCTGGTATTTCGTCTCTATTTTTGGAAAACACTTCAAAAGGAACGGGGCTTGAAACTTCCCAAGACCCATTCAAAATCTCATCTTCAAGCTGCCCTGTTGCCCAGCCGCTATAACCAAAAAACATGCGGGCATTTTTGTTTTGCGGAGATATTAGCGCTGCCACCGGCAACTCCATGTCCAATGGTATTCGCGAGAGAAAAACTCCTTTTGAAATTTCGAAAGCTCCTTCAAAAACAGAAGACCCTGCTTCTAAAACGCAAACAGAAAGCTTTTGGAAAGGATCCGTGTTTTGAACCGGACCCCCGAAAAAAAATGTGTGCAATTGACGTTTAAGCCCATCCATATCCCACGGAATAGATCTGTTTGTCGCTTTGACAGTTCTTTTGAAAACCTCATCCAGAGGCATGTGAACTCGATGGTTTATCACCAAGCCCCAGGAGCCAGCTCTTGGCGAAGCTTCCACCATAAAAATTACGGAATCCTGAAAATAGCTACCCTTGAGAGCTGGCGAGGCCAACAAAAAATCTCCAGGATTGACTATTTCATTTAACATAAAAATACCTTTACTGAATTATCACAATCTCAATACGACGGTTCTGAGCCTTGCCTTGAGGCGTATTATTGCTCGCTCTTGGGCGGGAATAGCCATAACCCACAGCCGTTATCCTGTTTTCCGCAATGCCTTTTTTAATCAAATAGTTGCGAACAGATTCCGCTCTTGCCTGTGAAAGTTTGTCGTTATACTCCAAACCGCCTACGTTATCGGTATGCCCGGAAATCTCAACTCTAACCGAATCGTATTTTTGCAAGCCTTTTACGGTTGATTCCAAAATTCTGAACGAAGATGACAAAAGATCGGCTTTTCCGGTTTCAAAGTTTACGCCTTTAAGGTCAAAACGGTCATCATCATAGTAAATGTGAATTTCGCCGGAACCGGCATCATGCGGAACGGGCCAGGAATTGCCAAAACCGCAGTCAAATTCGCCGGTTATGCCATCGCACCAGATTGTGTAGGTATCGCCGTTTGAAACGCTAACCCTGGCCATGCCGCTGTTATTGGTAACCGCTTCAAAAGCAGTGCCCTTTTTGCCTCTAAGCACTATTTGCTTGTGACGCTGCGGATATTGCTGGTTATAATCCATAGCCACAATGGTTAGATCTGCTGAAGCTGCGGCAGAGACGCATATTGCGAGAAATATAAGAAACTTATTCATAGGGGTTAATATAGAATTTTTACCGATATATTCAGCAAGCCGTCCATAGGCTTAAGACCGTGCAAAAGTGCATAATAAATAGCTATGCTGGCGTTTGAAATGCCCTGTTCCCAGCCCAAGCCGTAGGTCAAAACTCTCTCCCAGTCATAAATTCCGTTCTGCCCAAATATATGCAAAGCGGAGTTTTTCAATCCATGCCACTGAAAATCCATTTCCGAGAGCGCATAAGACTTTACCCTGATGCTGCGCGGGGGAAAACCTATGAAATCGCTGCGGCCTCCTATAAAAAAGAGATCGTCCGATTTAAAGCCTTTTGAAGCCAATAGCAAAGTCCAGTTTTTTGAAACAGGCTGGTAATACTCCCCGCTCAAACCCGCAGCTACGAATTTTGAAAATTCGGCTTGCGCTTCTGTAAATAAACCTTTGAAAGTGAGCGGAAGCTTGTCTCTGCTGTCATAGCTCAGCGAGAGCGAAGAATAGGCTTTTTCGTTTTTGTATCCTCCGCCCACGCTGTATTGCCATTCCCAACTGAGTTTTTGAATATATTTCAAGTCTGCATTTCTCTGCCTTGTACTATCGTATTCCAAAAATTCGCCGTGGAGTTTTAGCGAACCGTTCAACCCAAATATAAACGGCTCTTTGTAAGACATTTCCGCCGAGCGATAGTTTTGCGCATTCTCGCCCCCAAAAGAAAAATCCCTCGCAGTGCCCGCTATGTTCATAAGTTGTACTCTTGCAAGACCGTCTAAATCGCCGGTTTCTGCATCCCAGGCTATGGAAGCTTCGGCAAAATTCGCCGTTGCATCTGTTAAATCAAAGGCTGGGACAATGCGGTTTCTGTTGGCTATGCGATAGAGTTTTGCATCGCTGTTTTTTGAAAAATATCCGAGCCGCAGCAACGAGCTTTCTGCCCTTGGCATTTGCGAGAGAACAACCGGGCTCCCAGCTTCTATTTGCGCCAGTTTAGCGAATGTTATGGAATCTGTTTTGCCCTTTTTATATTGTACTGCGCTGCTCCAAACCCAGGCTTCATCGCTGGCAATGAAATTTTGCGCAAAGATTGTGGTTGCCAAAACAGCAACCAACCAGGCTTTAATTCGCATATTTCTGCAAACTTTGCGCTTTTTCCTTTATCAGTTTCTGAATACGTTGCTCGGCTTCTTCGCCACGTTCCGTATCTCTTACGCTGACCAAGGGCAAATATAGCGGGCTGTTGAAGAATGTTCCCAATGGAATTGGATTTTTGCGGCAAAATATGGCTTCCACATAGTCGCGAGCTTCATCTTGAAGTTTGTCGCATACATTGGTTTCGCCTTTTTGGAACGAGTTGTACAGGTTCACAAAGATTTTTGCGGCTTCCGGTATGTTAGCGGTTGCGCTAACAACGCCTGTGCCGCCAAGTTTAAGCATATCTATGAATGCGCCGTCTTCTCCGGAAAGAAGCGTGAAATCCATACCTTTTGTTTGCTCAACTATGCTCTTTGTATCGTCATAATATTTTTCGCCGATTTTAAATTCAACGGATTGCTTTAAGCCTATTATATTGTGGTCTTCGGCGAGTCTTATTATTGTATTGGGATGTATGTAGCTGGCTGTGCGCCCCGGCACGTTGTATAGGATAATCTTTGCGCCGGTTTCGCTGCTAAGCGCTTTGAAGTGCGCATAAATTCCCTCTTGCGATGGAGTGTTGTAGTAGCCTGTTACGCAGAGCATTGGAACATTGTCCGTTATTTTCAGAGTCTCGGTTATTATTTCAATTGTTTCTCTCGTGCTATTGGAGCCAGCTCCTGCGATTATAGGTACTCTGTCGTCAACATAATCCAGCACGAATTTCATAAAGTCCATGTGCTGCACATGGCTAACCGTTGCGCTCTGCCCTGTTGTTCCCATTGGCACAAATCCATGGACACCTGCCTCTATAAGGTCGTCTATCATTAGTTTTGTTTTTTCATAGTCTATGGAATTATAGAGGCAAAGCGGGTCATCGTTTTTCAACGGAGTAAAAAGCGCGGGAAACACACCGCACAACTGAGATGAAGATGTTATTTGCATAGGGGTAATTTACAAAAAATCCTTGCGCCTGAACAATGCCACAGCCAAACACAAAATCACGCCGGAATAGCCCGCAGCATAAACGCTTTGCCAAAATATATAAGATTGCTCCAGAACAATTGAGTGAGCTGCATGCGAAGATGCGTTGAATTTGAACAAATTTGGGAAAATATAATGAATTCCCTTAGCGATATCGTAAATAAGCGCACCGTTTTCTTTCAAAAAACTACCATCTTCGCTCATGCGGTAAACAAAATAAACCTCTTTCAAAATCTGATTGCCCAAATGACCTATAAGATAAATTCCAAAAGAGAAAAGAGTGCTTATCAAAACAGAGGAATAAGTTGAGAACAAAACCGCAAAAGCAAGCACTATGGCAAGCTCCCAAAAAACCAGATAACAAGCTTGAACCACGGGAACAGTCACGGTAGCATCTATGCTCCACAAAACAAAGAAAAGCGTTAATGAAAGCAGAATTACATGAGAAGCGATTAAAGCCAATAAACCCATATATTTCCCTATCAAAAAAGCCGAGCGCGAAACAGGTTTTGCCAAAAGAGTGTGTATGGTTCTCTTTTGAATCTCCTTTTGAACCTGACCCACGCCTGCAAAAATCGCTATAAAAAAACCCGATATTGAAATCAAGGAAATGGTATTGGTTTTTACCACGAATTCCCTGTCAAAAACAGACCATTCTCCAAGCAAAACTGTAAATGCGGCAAGCGCAATGGCAGAGATCAAAACAACGTATGGAATTTTGTCTCGCACCGCTTCCCTGAAAGAATTAACCGCTATCAAATAAACCTCTCTAATCCACAGCACGAGAAACCTCCTTTGCCAGAACTTCTTCCAAACTGCCCCTGCCAGTTTGTTTGTTGATTTCATCAATCGTGCCTTTGTGCACAATCTTGCCGTCTATAATCATGGCTACCCTGTTGCTTATGGCTTCCACATCGGAAAGAATATGGCTTGAATAAAAAATTGTGGACCCTTCTCTGTTCAGCGTTAAAATTGCCTCTCGCACATCTCGGCGGCCCAAAGGATCCAAGCCGCTCATAGGCTCGTCCAAAATCAAAAGCTCGGGTTTGTGCAAAATTGCCTGCGCCAAGCCAACTCTTTGCTGCATGCCTTTGGAATATGTGCGCAAATGGCGGTAAATCCAGTCTGCATCTGCATTCACAAGCTTCAATGCCCAGCTAATTCGCTCTTCCAAGAGCTTGCCCTTCAAGCCGCTCAACCCGCCGTAGAATTTCAAAAGCTCATAGCCGCTTAGGGAATCGTAAAAATAAGGCTGCTCAGGCAAATAACCCAAATTGACCCTGTTTTTGCTCTCGTTGGGATCCTTGCCCAAAATCAAAACCTCGCCGCTGTCTTTGCGCAAAAGCCCAGTCAAAACTTTTATCGTAGTGCTTTTGCCAGCTCCATTGGGGCCAATAAAGCCGAAAATCTCGCCTTTTTTAACCTCCAACGATATTCCAAAAAGCGTTTTTTTCTTGCTCAGCCAAAAACCTTGCCTGTAGGTTTTGTGCAAATCTTTTATCTCAATTGCTTTCTCGTTCATGCGCTTTTCTCCGTTCCCTTTGGCGAAAGATGTGATAAGCGATGGATGCCCCTATATAAACCGCTACTCCAATCATAAAAAGCACCCAGCCAATGCGACGGTCTTCCAAACCTGGAAACCAGTTTGCAAAAGTGATCGGCATAAGAGCAGGAATAATCAGCAAAATCCCCGCCAATCTGACTAAATAAGTTGCCACTACGTAGTTCATAGCTCCTCTTCCTCTTCTATTTTTATAGCCTCTTGCGACTCTTGCGATGCTGGCGCAGCAGATTTTTTCACAAACGCCCCCTTAATTTTTCCATTTAACTTTTTCAAAATCTTTGAAACAAGGTATTTCGCAACCTCTATTCTCTGATGAGCCGGCATAGGCTCGTTTTGGCACTCAATCATTCCGCAGTAGCCTGTGAACCAAGCTGTATCCGCTTGCAAAGACCCATGAAGTTTGTCCATGGAGTAATCTGCCTTGATTGTAATTCTGCGCTGGCCAACAAAAAATAAAAATCCCGCCCGGCTATGCTCATCTTTTGCCGTTTGAAAGGTCAAATTCAAAACAAGGCTATCCGGCACTTGCAAAATTTTTTTGCTCTCGCTTTCTATAAAATCCACGATTTCGGCGTTGTTGCCTGGGTTCACATTTATAGCTGCCACTGCAAACCCTGCGAAAAGCAATATTGCCGCCGCAAAGTTTGTAAATTCAATCTTTATGCGCATATTTGCAAAAATAGTAATTTGTTTAGGGCTTGTACTCCTGACTCTCTCATGTTCTGCTTCAAAAAAAATACAGGCAGCGAATATTTTAAAAAAATGCAAATTTACCTATCATTCCATGCAAATGGAAGGTTTTAGCGGAGACTCGCTGAAATTCAGCGTGTTTTTGAACGCAAACAACGCTGGCGCAGATTCTCTGTTTGTTGAAAATTTAAAGGGTTCTTTCCATTTGGATTCTCTTTTTGAAATTCCTTTCAATCTGCAAAATTCAAGGTGGATTTCGCCTGGAGACAACCAGATGAAGTTCTCCGGCGCTCTTGAGCTCAACCTGTTCAAGATTCTAGCTTTGCCAAACGTGAAGAAATTCCGAATGCAGGGAAAGGCTTTTATTGCGCTCAAACCAGGGCAAAAGTCCATAGACGTGGATTTTGACGAATCTCATGATATTCCGCCGGACATGCTGGAAAAAACGCTGAAAAAAATAATCGGTCTTTGATTTTCTACATTATTGAGGTATATGCGAAAACTACGCATTGCGTTGTTTTTTATCTTTGCCGCCCTTTCCTCGACATGGGCGCAGACTTTTGATATTTTTAAAAACGGAGAATTGTTGGCTGGAAATCCGGCAACCGCAGATTTTGTTTACAAAGACAGCGATGTCTTTTCTGTACAGCCTGGCGAAGAATGGTGCTGGGCGTTAACTGCTGCGCCAACTATTTGTTTTAGCGAAACCGATAATTATACGCCTAAAATTTTGGTAAATCCAGACGAAGAATATACTTTGAACGTAATAATAACCAGAAAAAGCGATGGCGCATCAAGACTGTTGAATTTAACAATAAAAAAAAGATTTTGCCAAATAACCTGGAATTTTGACAATGGTCAAGCAAATCGGATAGATGAAGTTCAGTATGGTACAATGCCTGTTCAGCCATCAGATCCGGAAAAACCTTCTACTGCGCAATACGACTATGTATTTGCAGAATGGAGCCCGGAAATAACCGCAGTAACAGGGCCTGCAACATATACCGCGCTATTCGCTCCAATAACTAGAGAATATTTCATAACCTGGATCGTGGAAGAAAACTCAACAACAACCAAGGCTGATTACGGCGCTACGCCTACATTCAGCCCAACTCCGACAAAATCTTCGACTGTAGAATCCGACTATGTATTTGCCGGATGGAGCCCGGCAATAACCGCAGTGATAGAACCCGTTGCATATACGGCGCAATTCACGCCAAAACCCAGAAAATATACAATAACCTGGATTGTGGAAGGAAACTTTACAACAACCCAAGCCGATTACGGAACTAGGCCAGCATTCAGTTCAACGCCAACAAAAACATCAACCGAGCAGTATAACTATGTATTTGCCGGATGGACCCCGGCAATAGCCGAAGTAACTGGGCTAGCTACATACACCGCAGAATTCGACTCAACGTTCAGAAAATATGCAGTGACTTGGAAGTTTGAAAACGGTCTATCAGACCAAATAGATTCGGTTTCTTATGGTACGCCACCTACACTGCCAGCAAATCCGACAAAATCCCCAACCGCAGCCTACAGCTATGCATTTGCGCAATGGATGCCAGCGCCAACCGCGCCTGTAACTGAGCCAATGGCGTTTACAGCGCAATATACGCAAACACCCGTAAATTATTCCATAGCATATAATTCTAATGGAGGAACAAATGTTCCATCTTCCAGCTACAATATAAATAGCGGTCCCATATCATTGCCTGCAACAACAAAGCTTTGCATTGAATTTGAAGGATGGCATGACAATCCTAGTTTTACAGGAGAGCCAATTGCAATTTTTACCCCGAATGCAAATAATTTAGGCAATAAAACTTTTTACGCAAAGTGGAAAGATAAAATGACGCCGTCTGTCAGCGATTTAACCTACGCAATTCCAACTCTAACATATAACGGAGCGGAACAGCCTATAACAGCTCCCGGTCTAAACTCCAATGCAGTTGCATGCAATCTTAATCCCCCAACCATACTATACAACGGAACAAACTCCCTGCCCAAAAATGCAGGCACTTACGCCATATCTGCATCATTTGCAGAAAGCTCAAATTATAATGCCGCAACAATTTTGCTCGGTACTCTTGTCATAGATAAAGCCGTTGTACCATCGCCCGATATTTTTGCAACAGTTAGCGATAAAGTTTACGATACCTCAATTCTAGCGCAAATAACAAGCTTCTCCGCTTCCCAGCTCTTGGAAAGCGACAGAATTTCTCCTAGCGATTATTCAATAATCTCCGCAAATTTTGACAATGAAAACGTAGGATCAGAAAAAACAGTAACCATAAGTTTTGCATGGAACAATTTACAAAACTACAGCACTCAGCAATGGACAACTACTTTTGTCACAACCGCAAGCATAACGCAAGCCACAGGCTACCTGATAATAGAAACGCCAAAGAAATACGAGCTTTCAAACCCTATAAAATCAAGCGTTTTGGAAAAGAACTCATTCATTAAAGACGATGCCATAGTTTGGGAATACAGGCATATAAACAATGCCAATTATTCCCAAGCCTTGCCTAATAGGGTTGGAGACTGGATGGTCAGGGCTTCGTTCGACGGGACCAATAACTATACCGGAGCGGCAGATTCTGCGAGATTTTTGGTGGAAAGAGGCAATGCGACAAATATTATACATAATATAAAGTTTGAAGAAACGGTTTTTGAAAAAGACGCCGCTATGAGCGCCAGCCTTAGAAATTATTATGTTGCAAACAGTTGCAATATGGATAGCACCAATATAAGCATAACGGTTATTGAACCGGATATAGTTTTTATTTTGCGCAATAACCCACAGCCTCTGAGAGGCGAACAGGACGAGAATGGTTCAACATATTACGAAATTCCATTCCTGTTCAGCAAGCCTGGCGTAGATACATTGATTTATACCCTGCTATCCAAAGATGGCATTTACAGCGAGCAAGATACAATTTTGATGGAACTCCCCATTACATTCGACTCCATAGCTAGGCAAAAATGGAACAATGTGCTGTACATAAACAACAATCTCTTGACAAATGGCGGTTATGAATTTGCAGAATACCAATGGTTCAAAAACGGAAATGCGGTGAGTGAAATGCAATTCTATTCCGCGGGCCCCAGCGTATTGGACACTCTAAACCCGTCAGATGTTTACAAAGTAACCATGCACACGGCAAACGGTATGAGAATTTCAACCTGCGAAGGCAGCCCGCTTGCGCCAAAAGCGAATGAGGCGCCGGCTCGCCGCTATAAAAAACAGGTACTCGGAATTAACGGAAAAACAGCAAAAATTGGCGCAAAGGTTTATAATATGAACGGTTCCAAAACAGAAAAGACTCCAGCCGGACTTTATATTGTAGGGGAAAATGAATAGAATTATATATGCAATTTTTCTTTTTCCGACTCTGATTTTCGCTCAAACTATTTACGAATTTGACGTGAGTTACGGTTTTGGAGCTTCCGAGCTTTCGTATAACAGCGTTCCCGGAGCTGCATTTACAATTTATCCCATTGAAAAATTTGGATTTTCCGCCGGAATCCAGTATTCTTTGCGGTGGAGCTCAAAAACCAGCCCTCAAAAAGGCGCAAATCCCATTACGGTTGACAGCGAAGGCGATTCGCTTATTTTCAAATACAGCATAGACAGATACAAAGAAGAATTGTACGGAAAAATATTGCAATTCCCCATTATGATGAAATACAGCGATGATTCATATTACACCGCTGCTGGCCTGAAAATAGGAAAGGTTTTAAATGTGGGTGCAGATATAAGCTATAAGGGACTTAAAACAGAAGGCTATTATCCAGAGTACAATTTAACGCTGACCGAACCGTTTTTCCAAGGCTTTGGCAACTATAAAGATAGCACTTTAAAAACGAAAAATTCTTCAAAAATTTTGGCCATGCTAGCTCTGGAAGGAGGCGTGAAATTAAAAGTAAGCGAGAATTTTACTCTGATGGCCGGCGCATTTGCAGACTACTCTTTCAACAAAGGCTTTGAAAAATCTTTAGCACCGACAATTGAAAGAGTTGAAACCCCAAGCGGCGTAAAACTCTTAGCTAACAACACTTGGAAATCCTGGAGCCCATGGAGCGTTGGCGCAGTTGTAAAAATTTCATTCATAACTGTTCCTGAAACTATGGAAGTTGCTGAAGAACCGCCGCCACCACCACCGCCTCCTCCTCCTGAGCCGGAACCGCAGCCAATTCCCGAACCACCGCCGCCGCCTGAACCAGAGCCTCTGCCGCCCGATACATCTTCTCTGCCTGCTTTCCTCTTAAACAGGAAACCTGATTTTGAGTTCAATTATCCTGAAACTCGCACAAGCCCCAGCGATTCGCTTCATATACTCCAGGTTTCGCAAATAGCGGATACGCTCAAAGCGAATTCCAGTTTGCAACTTCACTGCGTTGGCTATTCAGAACAGATGATTTCTGAAGCACTTAGCTACGAAACAGCTTGGCAAAGAGCGCTGCGGATTCACTACGCTTTATCGCAATTCTACGGCATAGAAGAGAACAGAATTTTCATCTATTCGCAAGGATCGAAAAAGCAGGATAACAGACGAGCGGAGTGTTTTTTGCATCGCTAGCCATTTTCTATATTAACCCACTATGCCCGACTCCATTCCTTCCTCCGCATTCGGTGCGCCGCCAGCTGCGCCCAAACAATATGATGTTCAAGAACTGCTTGGGCAAATGGTTAAAATGGAAGGCTCGGATTTGCATTTCACCGTAGGCGTTCCGCCTCTGGTTCGCTTGCACGGCAAATTGCAACCGCTTGGAGAAGATAAATTAAGCCCCAAAGAGACGATGCGAGTGGCTTACAGCCTTATGAACGAAATGCAACGCAAATCTTTTGAACAAAACAAGGAATGCGACTTTTCATTCGGCATAACCAATCTCGCCAGATTCCGCGCCAACGCCTATCTGCAAAGAGGCTGCGTTGGCCTTGCGCTTCGCATAATCCCAATTAAAATCAGAACATTCGATGAGTTAGGATTGCCAAAAGTCATGGCAGACTTCACAAAACGTCCATCTGGCTTGGTGCTTGTAACTGGAGCTACCGGAAGCGGCAAATCAACTACCCTGGCCGCCATGATAGACAAGATAAACAAAGAGCGCAAAGAGCACATTATAACCATAGAAGACCCGATTGAATTTTTGCACACCCATCAAAATTGCATGATAAACCAGCGCGAAGTTGGCAACGATACGGCCAGTTTTTCGCAAGCGCTTAAAATGGCGCTCCGCCAAGACCCCGACGTTGTGCTAATAGGCGAAATGCGCGATACGGAAACTATGCGAGCTGCGCTCACCATCTCGGAAACCGGTCATTTGGCTTTTGCAACTCTGCACACAAACTCAACCGTTCAAACCATAAACCGCATAATAGACGCATTCCCAAAAGGCGAGCAGCAAACCATTAGAACACAGCTTTCGTTCGTGCTTCAGGGCGTTATTTGCCAAACCCTCATACCAAAGCTCGGAGGCGGGCGAGTTATGGCTTATGAAGTTATGAACGTTCTGCCATCAATTCGCGCCTTGATCAGAGACGATAAGGTTCATCAGATAGAATCAATAATTGAAATCAGCCAAAAATTCGGAATGAATACCATGAACATGAAACTCGCCGAATTGGTTATGTCCAGGCAAGTTGACCGCTTTATAGCTTTAGGAAAATCTTCAAGCCCTGAAAATCTGGAAAAATTATTGCTCGAAAAAGAGCTAAGGTCGGGAGGGGCAAGATAAATGCCTGTTTTTAAATATAAAGCAGTTTCTTCCACAGGCCAGAGTTTTGACGGCCAGTTGGAAGCAAAAAATATTGATGAAGCCCGCGGCATGCTTATCCGCAAGAAGATGACAATTCAAAGCATAAAAAAGAAACCCACAGAAATAAATCTGCCTTCCATAGGCACAGGAATTAGCGCAAAAGAAATAGCAAGATTCACAAGGCAATTCTCAGCCATGAGCAATGCTGGTTTGCCCATAATACAATCGCTTTCGATTTTGGAACAACAGGCTACAAATCCTACATTGAAAAACGTTATAAACAAGGTTACTGGATCAATAAACGGCGGTTCTTCTCTGGCAGACGCCCTTGCCTTGCATCCGAAAGTATTTGACAGGCTTTATGTTCACATGGTAGCCGCAGGCGAAGCGGGAGGCATTCTAGACGGAATTTTAATGAGACTGGCCGATTATCAAGAAGCTAACGAAAGGCTAAAGAGAAAAGTAAAAAAAGCAATGACCTACCCCGCAATGGTAGCCGTTGTTGCCATTCTTGTTGTGATTATAATGCTGACATTTGTTATTCCGCAATTCACAAGCATATTCAGCGATGCCGGCATTGCCCTGCCCTGGCCAACAAGAGTGGTCATGGGTCTCTCTGACTTGATAAGAGATAAATTTTTAATCTGGTTCACTTTTCTCATAGCATTAGTGGTTGCTTTCAGATACATGCTGAATATACCAAAATTCCGTTTGATTTTTGATGGTACATTGCTCAAATCTCCGCTTTTTGGCGATTTGCTTACAAAATCAACCATTGCGCGTTTTTCACGCACGCTCGGCACGCTTTTAAACGCAGGCGTTGCAATCACGGATGCTTTGACAGTAACAGCAAAAACAGCGGGAAATACCAAAGTTGAACAATCCATAATGTATATTCAGCGTTCAATAACCGGTGGAAAACCCATAGCGGATCCAATGATTGAAACTAAAATTTTTCCGCCAATGGTAGTACAAATGACTGCGGTAGGCGAAAAAACCGGCGGTCTTGGAAATATGTTGATTAAGGTTGCGGATTTTTACGATGAAGAAGTTGACGCAGCAGTCGATACTTTGACATCCATGATAGAACCATTGATTATAGTGTTCCTGGGCGGCTTTATAGGATTTATATTGGTAGCTATGTATATGCCGATGTTCAGCTTGTCTGATGCGGTTGGCTAAGAGGTTGTTTTGGACTATATTTCTCCAATAGGGCCATTGCGCATAGAAGCTTCCGAAAGGGGCTTGAAAGCGATAAAATTTCGATTGCCGGAGCAGGCTATTGGAGAACCTGCGCAAGAAGTTTACGAAAACGAGAATATACGCAAATGCATGGCACTCTGCGTTTCTACACTTAACAGTTATTTTGCCAAGCAATGGGGAACTTTTAACCAGCTTCGCTCAAAGATACCTTTTGACTTGGAAGGCACGGCTTTCCAGAAAAAAGTTTGGGGAATAATTTATTCACTTCCCAACACTTACCCAATTATGGGCATAAGCTATTCTGAACTCGCATTTCTATCTGGCAGGCCAAAAGCCGTTAGAACGTGCGCAAGCATTTGCGGGCAAAATACCATTCCCATCATAATACCTTGCCATAGAATCATTGCTGCGGATGGCAAAATAGGAGGCTATGCAGGCGGTCTAGCCAAAAAATCCTGGCTTTTATGGCACGAAGGCATAATACCAAAAGGGTCGAACTTTTTCTTACAGCATCCCCCTCAGGCGAGGTAAAATGCAAAAAAGCGTCAACATATGTTTGCAAAATGAAACTACTGCTCATTTGTTCAGTATTTTTTTACTATATTTAGGTTAACAAAATTAAAAAGGAAGGCATTATGTCTAGAAAAGCAGCAGCAAACAAGGAAAGCAAAAGCACGCTTTCTCCGGAAAAAGCAAAAGCGGTAGAAGCCGCAGTAGCGCAAATAGAAAAGAACCACGGCAAAGGCTCTATTATGACGCTTGGAAATCAGAGCGCAATGGAAATACCGGTTATATCGACTGGCTGCATCCAATTGGATATAGCCCTTGGAGTTGGCGGAATTCCCAGAGGCAGAATAATCGAAATTTATGGACCTGAATCTTCCGGCAAAACAACGCTTACGCTGCACTGCATTGCAGAAGCGCAAAAAGCCGGCGGAGTTGCGGCGTTTATAGATGCCGAGCATGCATTTGACGCGAGCTACGCCCGCAAGCTCGGTGTAGATATAGACAGCCTGCTGGTTTCCCAGCCAGATACAGGCGAGCAAGCTCTTGATATATGCGAAACTCTGGTTCGCTCCGGCGCCATAGACCTTGTGGTGGTGGATTCCGTAGCAGCCCTTGTACCTCAAGCTGAAATCAACGGCGAAATGGGAGACAGCCACATGGGCTTGCAGGCCAGGCTTATGAGTCAGGCTCTGCGCAAGCTAACAGGCTTGCTCAGCAAGTCAAACACTGCTTTGATTTTCATCAATCAACTTCGCATGAAAATAGGTGTAATGTTTGGCAACCCAGAGACTACTACGGGCGGCAATGCGCTCAAGTTCTATGCTACGCAGCGCTTGGATATACGCCGCGTGAACACCATAAAAGATGGCGAAAATTCCGTTGGCAATCGCACAAGAGTAAAGGTTGTGAAAAACAAAGTTGCACCTCCTTTCACCCAATGCGAATTCGATATTCTCTACGGCCAAGGAATCTCAAAAGAAGCTTCCATACTGGACTTGGCGGTTGATTTGGAACTCATTCAAAAGAGCGGATCCTGGTTCTCATACAATGGAGAAAGAATAGGACAAGGCCGTCCGAGCGCTCTTCAGTATTTAAAAGATAATGCAGAAATTTCAAAAGAAATTGAGAAGAAAATCCGCGAGCATAAAAAAGAGATTGAGGTGTTCCAAAGCGGAGAAGATTCAAGTGAAGAATAGGTTTTTCATGACCATCTTGCTGCTTGGCTCAATGGCAGAAGCGCAAAATATTGTGCCTATGCTGCACGCCTCGTTTCTTCCGGATATTTCACAAACCGGAATTCGCTATGGAGAAACGCCAAGCGATTCCGTTTATATAAAATGGTCCCGTACCGCAGAAGTTGATAGCTTTTGGGTTTACAAAGGCAACCTGAGCTTGCAATATATAACAAATGCAAATACGCGCATTGTATGGTATAATCAACCGATCAGATATGAAAGAAGAATGGCTCTTCACCATTTAAGAGAATTTATTTTTGACAGTCCTTTCAGATTCAATGATTTGGAAGGACTTGCAAAAAACCAAAATCCTACCCTGGCCGATAAATTTATCTGGTAGAAGTAGATTTTTTAGAAGGAGCTACAGCTTGCGGTGGCGGCGGAGCTTTCTTGACGGCTTCCTTAGCAGCTTCCTTAGCGGCTTCTTTTGCAGCTTGTTTAGCTATTGCTTTATATTCCTGTTTTGCTTTTTCCAACTCAGGGTCGCTAGGCACATTGGGATCGTTCTTGGCAACTTGATTGCTCTGAGCTGCTGGATTGCCTACAGTATCGTTTCTGGTTCCGTCAACATACCATGCATATCCAAGCGGTTCCAGCTTGCTTTTGGCAAAATTCTCTGCCATTGACTTCCCGCTGAAATAGCCTACTCTAACCCTGTAATAAGTGCCAAGCAGCTGAGCAGGATTATTAACCTTTGCGTAATACGATTTAATTCCATTGTCAGACATTTTCTTAACCAATTTCTTTGCAGAGACTTCGCTCGGAAAAACCGCTACCTGAATTGTGTATCTGCCAAATTTCGACTGCTCGGCATCCGATACTGCCGTAGCAAAAGTTGGGGTTGAGGCAGGCGGCGGGGATGGCGGAGTTGCAACCGTTGGGGCTGCCTGAGCGGCGGCTGGCGCTGGCGTTGACTTTGGCGCAGCTGCTACGGGTGCATTATCTGGAGGCGGAAGAGCTGGCGGCTCTTCTGTAAATTGCGCTGAGGGAGGCGGTGGCGGCAACGGAACCGGAATGGCCTCTTCCTCGCACGCCAGGAAAAAAACTGAAGATAGAACAACAGTTCCTAAAACAATATTTTTTTTCATACAACAGACTCCATGATTAAAGGGAATATAGAAAAACATATTTCTACATTAAACTCGTGCTACGCCTATTGCTAACAGTCTTCTTCCTCGCTTGCCTCGCGCATTCCGGAGAGTATTGGCACGTAGAAAAAGGAGCGAGCGCAATGAAAATGCTTTCCCTGCCAACCGAGCCCAGGCAAGCAGCGCTCGCAGGAGCTGGCATAGCCAGCCCAAGAAATGCGGGCGAAGCCATGAGAAATCCTATTGCAACGGCAAGTGCAAACTCCCCCGTTTTAAGTTTTTCTCGCACGGAATTTTCAAATACAACGGGAGCAAGCAGAATATCCATGCTGGCCGGTTCATCCTTTGGAAACTGGAATCTAACCGCTGGAATGGAATCGCTGAATTACGATGAAATGCAACGCTACTCGGAAGACGGCTTAACAGTGGACGGCTCTGTTTTCACAGCGGGAACTATTGCTACGCAGCTGGGAATAGCGAGAAATTTCAATTCCATGAGCGCAGGAATAACCGCTCGTTTTGCAAACCAAAATATAGACGATTCCCATATGCAAGGATTTTTGCTTGACGGAGGAGTTAAATACAATTTATTGAAACATTTAGAATTTGGAGCCGTTTTCAACAATTTAGGCTGGATTTCTTACGATGCAAAAGAGATTGCGCCGCTTTTTGTGCAAGCCGGCATAACGGCAAACTGCGCGCTGCCGCTGGGTTTTAGCGGCTCTCTTTCTGCGGATTTATACAAAAGAAACGACTCCGCAGAGGAGTTGCGCACTGGTTTAGAAGTTATCTATGGAGAACAATTCTCTCTGCGCCTGGGTTATTACGAGGTTCTAAGCGCCGGTTTTGCGGTGAAATTCGGCTCCATAGCGGTAGAATACGCATATCAAAACAAAGAAGCTCTGGAAGCAAACCATGTTTTCGGAGTGAATTTGCATTTCTAATTTTCTATATTTTTTTACATGGACAGCAAAGCTCTTCAACCTTTAAAAAACGCATACAATGTAGCTATGAGTTTTATAGAGAACGAATCTCAGAAACGAAAACCCAGCCCTATAGGCTCGGTTCCTTGGAAAAATTTAAAAAATGAACTTAATTTTCTCGATAAGAAAAAATCGGACAGAGTTTTGAACTGGCTAATTGAGAATTGGCCGCCGCACGCAAGCTATGTAATGCCTTTTCTAGACGAAAACGAAAGAAATGCGTTTGATTCCGATGCATATCGCTTGCTTCTCCGTTCTTACAGAACAGGAATGGTATCTGAGCGTTTTATAGAAGACATAATAGTCCGAGGCTCAGATAACGATGGTTTGCATTTTTCAAAAGAATTCCTGCACAGCTGCCTGGCAAAATTCTGGGAAGACTCTATGCAGGAAATTTCACAGCCTTCCATACAATGATAAAAATAATAGGCGGCGGGTTAGCCGGTTGCGAAGCGGCTTTGCAACTCGCTTGCAGAGGTTTTGATGTTGATTTATACGAAATGCGAAAAGGAGGCAGGCAAACTCCGGCTCATAAAACAACCAATTTGGCAGAGCTGGTTTGCAGCAATAGTCTTAAGGGAATGCAGCTCTCAAGCGCACACGGTCTTTTGAAAAACGAGCTAAAAATGCTCGGCAGCTTTCTTTTGCAAGCGGCAGAGAAAGCGAGAGTTCCCGCTGGGGAATCGCTTACAGTGGATAGAGAAATGTTCAGCAAAGAGGTGGAGCGGTTAATTGCGCAGAGCAAAAAAATAACTTTGCACTCCGAGGAATGCACCGAGCTCGCTTACGAAACTCCAACGCTCGTGGCTGCTGGGCCGCTTTGCAGCGATGCCCTTGCTGCGCAAATAAAGGAATTGACAGGCGGCGAGTTTTTGCGATTCTTCGATGCCATAGCCCCTGTTATAGACAGCGACTCTATAGACTACGAGCAAGCATTCGCAATGAACCGCCACGAAAAAGGCGAAACCGCCGATTTTATAAACTGCCCTCTGGACAAAGAAACTTATTTGGAATTTGTGAAAAGACTGCGGGAAGCAGACAGCATAGAAGAAAAGCCTTTTGAAAAAAAGGAATTGTTTGAAGGCTGCCTGCCTGTTGAAGAAATGGCCAGGCGGGGAATAGATACTTTGCGCTTTGGCCCCATGCGCCCCATTGGGCTTGGCAAGCATTACGCCGTTATACAGCTCAGGGCAGAAAACTCCCAAAAAACGCTTTACAACATGGTGGGCTTTCAGACGAGGCTCAAACATAACACTCAAAAAGAGATTTTCAGACTTGTCCCGGCATTGAAAAACGCAGAGTTTGCACGTTTGGGTTCCATGCATCGCAATACCTTTATAAAAAGCCCGGAATTATTGGATAACTCGCTAAAATTTAAGTCCAATATTTGGTTTGCAGGGCAAATCACGGGCGCAGAGGGTTACACGGAAGCCATAGCCACAGGCTGGTATGCTGCCTGGAACATGGCAAATTCCTTGCAAAATAAAGTGTCCGAGCCTCTCCCCCAAGGGTCTTGCATAAGGGCCTTGATTGAAGCCATGACTACGCCTAAAGAAGATTTTCAACCGGTTAATTTCAATTTCGGATTGCTGCCCCGCCCTGCAAATTTGCGAAAAAGCGAAAAAAAAGATTTTTTAATCAATCAAAACCGGAAAAATTTAATTATATTCATATAATGCTACCGGAAGAATTGAAATTGTTTTTGCGAAAATGCAAAAATAAGGTTTTTATATACGCTTGGGAATACTTCACAAGGCGCATTCATGACGAATTGGTTCGCTCTGTTATTGAAGAATCCCCGTTTTCTTACGTGGAAATAAATTTCAGCGTTGTCCAGCAGGAATTGCCCTCAAACAGCGATCGCTTGAAATTTTGGGAAGCATTTTTTGAAGAACTTCCAAAGCAAAAACGGTTCTGCGATTTGTGCGGTTTTTTAAGGAACGACGAGGGAATAGCCTTTTTGTTCGTAAATTCTATTGACAATAATCCTGCTTGGGACAGGTTCTGCTCCGAAATAGAAGCGAAAACTTCTTTTGATATGCGAAAATGGGAAGGACTACTGTACGCAGATTATCCGCCCAAGGAGTTTTTCAACACTTGAAAATTCTGTTTATCGCTTCCGTTTATCCTCGTTTTGAAACGGACTTGGAAGTTCCTTGGCTGCGTACTTTTGTTTCTCTTTTGAAAGATGCAGATTGCGAAATTGAAGTTGTTGCTCCTTCTCACAGAAAACTTAAAAGCCATGAAATAGACGGAATTAAAGTACACAGATTTAGATACGCTCCAAAAAGCCTGGAGTTTTTAACGCACGATGAAGGCGCGCCGTCTAAAATTGCGAGGAATCCCCTGCTCCAGCTTTTGGCAATTCCTTACATTATTTCAGGTTCTTTTTTCACGTTAAAAATTTGTTTAAAATTCAAGCCGCAGATAATCCACGTTCACTGGCCCTTTCCGCACGGCTTTATGGCATTCTTTGCAAGACTCTTTTACAAAGCCCCGATAATGCTGACCTTTTACAGCGCAGAGCTTTTGTTGATGCGCAAGAAAAAATGGATAAAGCCATTCCTGAAATTTTTTATAAAGCACGCAAATTCTGTTATTGCAATCAGCGGTTTTGCAGCAAAAACAGTAGAGACAATTTACCCGCGCAAAATTGAAATTGTGCCTTATGGCTCAACATTTAATAATTGCATTGGCAATCCCATCGCTTCATCTATTTTTAAAATTTTATTCGTAGGCCGTCATATTGAGCGCAAAGGAATTGAATATTTAATCAAGGCTGCAGAATTTTTGGATAAGGAAAAATATCAGATTCGCATAGCGGGCGTTGGCGATTTGACGGAAAAATTAAAACAGCATGCATCTGAACAGGTTGTATTCTTGGGCAAATTGTCAAACGAAGACTTGGAAAAAGAATATCAAACCGCAGGCTGTTTTGTATTGCCAGCCATTGTAGATTCCAAGGGCGATACTGAGGGTTTGGGCGTAGTTTTGATAGAAGCGGTAGAATACGGATGCCCAATCATAGCGAGCGATGTGGGAGGAATCCCCGATATTATCTTAGACAGGAAAACCGGTTTGCTCGTTCCGGAAAAGAATCCAGAGGCATTGTCTGCATCGATAAAAGAACTCGCTGAAAACGAAGCGTTGCGAAAAGAGCTTGTGAGCGGCGCAAAAGAGCATGTAAAGCGATTTTTTTCGTGGGATGCGATTATTGAAAAGCAGATGGGGTTGTATAGGGAGATTGTGGATGCGTAATAATTCTACGAAAGTTTTCTAAATTATAGATTGCTATGAAAAAAGCCTTTATTTTTTGCCTGTTAACTTCCGTTCTGTCAATGGCGCAAGGCTTTGCATTTGGGGGGTGTCCATCGCCGCCAGAAGAAAATTTTCGCAATTTTGAAAGATTTTCTGCTTGGTATAATAATATTATCCCAGGATTAGGCTCTATCTTTATGGGAGACAAAATAGGCGCAATTACTAATTTTGCGCTTGGCAGCAGCGGAATAACATTGATGATTGCCAGTGGTTGGCACTATGAAGAAATATGCGCTTCATATATCCTTATTGATGATCCCAATACCAGAGTAGAAAAATGCCATAGCCAAATGACCAAAAACGGTTCTAATCTTATGAAAGCCGGAGTGATTGTGTGGCTTTCGCAATTCTTGGTATATAATACTTATCGTTCCATAACTTATGATAAGCCTAGAAGCGTAGCTTACAACAAGTCCGGTGACTTTAATTTGGCATTATTGCCCAACAGGAATGGAAATTTAAATGCGCATTTAATGTATAACAAGGCGTTTTAACGGAGGCATAGAGCTTTATGAAAATCTGCCATGTTCTTTTAGCTTTTCTTTTATTGCAGGTTATTTCCTGCACTCCCGGAGATTATGGACCGGCTTTTGTTTCCGTAACCAATAAAAGCGAGTATAATATTACCAGAGTGAGTATTAGAGATGTACGGGCAGGGCTCGTTATTATGGATGAAAGAGATAATGAATTAATTGCCAAAGGCGGCAATTCAAAAACTTTCAAAATAAATCTTGAAGACACGCTCGGAAAGTTTGCTGTTTGCGTGGAAGCAGAAGATACTCCAGAACTTATGTGCTCCATCGATTTTGTTTTAGGCGACAGCGAAAAGATATTCTTTACCTGGGGTGGAGATAGCAGTTCTGCATGGAATAGATTTGTAATTCAGTAAAAATGCGTAATGATTCTACGCATTTTTGCGTAGAAAGTTTTCTATATTACTCTTTATGCGGAAAAAATACATCTACCAATTTGAAAACTGGGCTGATTTTACCTGGAAAGAAGGTGAAATCCAAGTGCTTTTGGGCACAGTCCGGCTTTTGCAGGGCAAGGTGCTTGGAACAATGCAAGCGCTCGGATTTTCGCAAAAAATTGAGACTTCTCTTAACACTTTAACGCTTGATATTATAAAATCGTCAGAAATAGAAGGCGAAAAATTGAATTATGCTCAGGTTCGCTCTTCCATAGCTCGCAGGCTTGGCTTGGAAAAGTTCAGTAATGCAAGGAGTTCCAGAAATGTGGAAGGCATTGTGGACATGACAATGGATGCGGTGCAGAATGCAAATTTACCGCTTAGCGAAAAAAGGCTTTTCGGTTGGCACGCAGCGCTGTTTCCAACGGGGTGGAGCGGGCTTTATAAAATTGCAGTAGGAAAGTATAGAACAGAAGAAATGCAGGTTGTGTCTGGTGCTATAGGCAATGAAAAAGTTCATTATGAAGCTCCCAAGCCAAAATTTGTAAAAAAAGAAATGGATGTTTTTTTTGAATGGTTTAACAGCAAGAATAAAATAGATGCCATTTTGAAAGCGGCAATAGCTCATTTTTGGTTTATTATAATACATCCATTTGATGACGGCAATGGAAGAATAGCCCGTGCCATCACCGATTTAATGCTAACTCGCTCGGATGCTTCGCCCCAAAGGTTTTACAGCATGTCTGCGCAAATTTTAAAAGAGAGAAAAAAATATTATTCTGTTTTGCAGGAATGTCAGCACAAGGAAAAAGACATAACTCAGTGGCTAAAATGGTTTTTGCAGTGCCTTAGGAACGCACTATTGGAAACTGAAAAAATAACGAATCTGGTTTTGCAAAAAGCGGAGTTTTGGGACAAGCACAAAAACACCGAATTTAACGGCAGGCAAAGAATTATGCTAAACAAATTGCTTGAAGGCAGCTTTAAAGGCAAGCTGAGCACCGTGAAATGGGCAAAAATGGCTAAGTGTTCCCATGACACTGCGCTTAGAGATATTAAAGCTTTGATGGAGAAAGGCATTTTTGCGCAGGAAAACGCCGGTGGGAAGAACGTGAGTTATGAACTCTGCCAACTAAACCTCCCACATGGGGATTGAAACTACATCTTTTGACAAGGGAATTCGCATATCTTGCAAGCATATCACTGCGCCAAGACCAACTTCCTTTTTTAGCTTTTCCAATTCCTTGAAACTCTTGCAATCTCCCAAGCTTGGATTTGCAGTCTTTTTAATTTCTATCGGATGCAAAGTGCCGTTTTGCTCCAGCACAATATCTATTTCATTTTGATTCGCATCCCTGTACATATACATAAGCGGTTCTTCGCCATTGTGCAAATATGATTTTAAAATTTCTCCAACAACATAAGTTTCAAGAATTGCTCCGGCCATTGCTCCGCACATCAAGGATTCCGGAGTTAGCCACTTTGTTAAATAAGCACACAGCCCAGTATCCAAAAAATACATTTTAGGAGTTTTAATAATGCGCTTGGTAATGTTTGGAGAATAAGGGCGAAGCAAATACACCAAGCCAGAACGTTCCAGAATACCCATCCAGGTTTGAGCGGTTTTAACGTCTATTCCAATATCGCGAGCCATGGAACTGTAATTCAGCAACTGCCCTGTTTGCGCCGCAACAACTGAAATAAAATCAAAAAATTGAATTGGCTTTTCCACATTGTAAAAATCTCGGACATCTCTTTCTATATATGATTTTATATAAGAAGCATAATATCTATTGCGATCTATTTTTTTGTTTACAACAGGTTCTGGCAGTGAGCCTTCCCAAATAAGCTTATAAACATCTTGAATGGTTAATTTTTTCACATTTTTTTGTTTATTCATAGATGGAAGAAACGGTTTGCCGGAAAAAGGACTCTTGTTTTTTTCACGATAAGACAAACCCATTAAGTCAAAAATCGCTATGCGCCCGGCAAGGGATTCCTGTACATTTTCCATAAGCTTGTATTTTTGCGAACCCGTAAGCCAAAACGCTCCTTTTTCATTTTGATGCTCATCCACATAAATTTTTATGCACGGAAAAAGCTCCGGCGCATATTGCACCTCGTCAATAATTATCGGAGGCGGCATCTGCTGCAAAAATAGATACGGATCTTCCTGTGCAAGCCTGCGAAGCCTGGTATCATCCAAAGATACATAAGCCCTTTTTGTTCCTTTAGCCAAGTTCTGAAGTATTGTAGATTTGCCTACCTGCCTTTGCCCATTTACCAAAATAACCCGAAAAGTCTCAGACGCTTTGCCCAGCTCAGGTTCCAAAGTCCTTGTTAAATTTGCCATATCAATCTCCCTGCATTTTTGTATGATTTGGAGTCACACTCCAAAATATACAAAAATTATGTTGGAACTGCAAACTTTTAAATGCGGAAAAAATACATCTACCCTGAACGTAGCGAACTGAAGAGCCGCAAAGAAAAAACTTGACAAACTCCATCTTTTTTTCTATATTTACACGGAATATTATGGCAATATTAGGAAAGAAATTCGCTTTTGGAGGGGCTGAATTCTGTCAGCCCTTTAAAATACTTAATTGGTTCAAAATATGCATAGTAGTTCTTGGAATTTTTGGACAGATGGCTTTTGCCAGTCCAATTTCTAAAAGTTGCATAGATGAATTTGCGAAACTTCCTGCTACGAAAGACGATTTTGATATAAAAAGTTTTTTGGCAAATTTACCAGTTGAAATTGGAAAAGTAAAGGCCCAGTTAAAAATACCATTCGGCAAGCCTTCCGATAGCAAATTAACAGGCATAGGCATAACTGTAGGGTGTCTAAAGCAGTTTCCAGAATCTGCCAGTGAAGTTGTACGCATAGTTAAAGAACAAGGCATTGAGATAATAATGACAGTGGCATTAGAAGCTGTAAAAAGAAAGATGGAAAGCGATGCAAATCCAGTCGCTGCAAATAGCAGTTTAGGTTCTGTACAACCTGTTCAGCGTAAAGATATAATATATTTGCAAAATGGCCAAGAAATAGGAGATGCTATTGTTGCTGAAATCGGTATTGAAGAGGTGAAGTATAAAATTGGCACAAGGACTGTTGTATATGTTGCAAAAAAAACAGACATTTCCTCCATTTTATATGCAGATGGCGTAAAAGATTTTTTTTGCAATGGAATTTCGTATAATTCAGCAACGCATTTTTGCTATACAGACGACAAAACATATTCATGCGGTAATAAACCATATAATCCAGCGATACAATCTTGTTCAGGCGATATTATTTATAATAAATGCGGAAATAATTTCTACAATTCCATAACGCATTTTTGCCATACAGACTTCCAAACATATTCGTGCGGTAATAAACCATATAATCCCGCAATACATTTTTGCTTGGACAATGCTATTCTCTTAAAATGCGATGATAAAACTTATAACCCAGCAACGCAACTTTGTTTAGGTAATAAAATTTATCAAAAATGCAGCGATAATCCATATAATTACAATTCTCTAACCCATTTCTGCCATACCGATGGCAGAACATATTCATGTGGCAATAAACCCTACAACCCTACAACGCAAGTTTGCAGAAAAAATACGATTTATGAAAAATGCGGTGATAAACCATATAATCCTGCAATACATTTTTGCTTGGACAATGCTATTCTCTTAAAATGCGATGATAAAACTTATAACCCAGCAACGCAACTTTGTTTAGATAATAAAATTTATCAGAAATGCAGTGATAATCCATATAATTACAATTCTCTAACCCATTTCTGCCATACCGATGGCAGAATATATTCATGCGGCGGTAAACCCTACAACCCTACAACGCAAGTTTGCAGTAATAATACGATTCATAGAAAATGCTATGAAGGATATTATTATAATTCTGCAATAGATGTGTGCGAACCGCCTGAAAATCCATCGGATGATTCTGATTTTGTTGCTGTTGGCATAGTAGGCTTAGCTACTATCCTTTTTTTAGCCATAATGTTTCTTTAATAATGCGCTTTGCCTAGCTCAAGTTCCAAAAAATATATATAATACACGAATTTACACAGACAGTTTTCTATATTACAAAATCAATGCTCAATTACGCTGAAACTCATTTTAGGCTTCCTGTTTCAAGGCTTTATCGCAAAGAGCCTGTTATTTTAATAGATGCGCCGTTTCAGATTTGCCCCGGATTGCCCTGCCCTGTTTGGCTGATAATAAGAAAAGCCAGCAAATTTCCGGTTTGCATAGAAGAAGTTTACGGCGAATGGCAAAATGCGCATGGACAAATCATCCCTTTTAAATTGCCCATTCAAAAACAATTTGACAAACCGTTTCACTTTGAAGAACTGGATTTTGAAAAACCGCAAAGCACTGGTTTGTGGATGCTGAAAATTTTTATCAAATACGACAAAAAAATATGCGAAAGGTGGAATTATCCGCATTTGCCGCCAAAACCGCTAATCGTAAATTTCCTCAAAGAACACCCCCCAAAACCAACAGGCTGGCTAGCCGGAGACACGCACTGCCATTCAAGCTACACGCTGGATTCCGTGGAATTCGGAGCCGCACCCGAAGTTTTGCAAAAAGCGGCAAAATCTATTGGTCTGGATTTTGCATGCATAACGGACCATTCCTACGATTTGCTGAACGATAAGAAATTTCAAAAAATGCGAAAAGAAATTTGGGGATTAAACGGATTGATTGCAGGCGAAGAAATTTCATGCGGAAATTCGGAAAATAAAAATGTGCATTTATTGGCGTTCGGCAACGAAAATTATGTGGAAGGCCACGGGGACGGCGGTCGCAGATGGTGGAATACGAACCCGGATTTAACGATTCAAAATGCTATTAAAAAGTCCAATGTTTTTTGTTTTGCAGCGCATCCAAAATTGCAGATGCTTTTCGCTGAAAAACTCATATTGAAACGTGGACATTGGAATTTCAAGGATTTAACCGAAAATGAAATCAAAGGCATTGAATTCTGGAATGGTTATAGAGGAAAAGACTTTTACGAAGGGCGAGAACTCTGGATAAAATGCCTGCTTGCAGGTCGCAAGCTTTTACCGCTCGGCGGCAACGATGCGCATGGAGATTTGAACAGCTACACAGCCGTTAAGCAGCCGCTCTGGAGCCTTAAGTGCAATCAAGAGCACGTGTTTGGGCAAGTGAGAACCGTGACTCCAAAACTGTTTATTCAGCTCCCGGAAACGCTTTACATAACGGATGGCCCAGCTTTGTGGTTTGAAAATCTCGCTCTCCATGCAAAAAGCACGGAAGATTACGGCAAATTCTTGAGCATAACGGTATTTAGAGGAGAAAACGGCTCTGAAAAAACGGAAAAAATGAAAATAGGCGATTCTTTTGATTTTGATTTTGAAATTTCCTTGAACAACAGCCTTTACGTGAGGGCAGAATGCGAAACGACTTTGGGCAAATTTGCGATGACATCGGCGATCTTTAGAATGGAGAATTGAGAATTGAGAATTGAGAATAACCATAAATATTTGCTTAATAAAGAAGAATTGCAATGAGCTATTCTCCATTCTCCATTCTCAATTCTCAATTAAACGAAGATTTATTCACTTCTTGTTGCATTGGAGTTTCAAAAAACGGCAAGCGGAAAATCTTTACATACAACTGCGAAGAAGACAGCATTTTTGACTGCGCTTCTTTGACAAAATCCATGCCCACAGGTTATCTTGCGTTAACAGAAAATCTGGACATCAACACTCCGATTACAGATATTCTCCCAGATTTTAAAAACGAAGGCAAAATTTTTCACCTTTTAACGCATTCCCTAGACTACCGCTTTCCAATGAGCAGCTTAAAAGATTTGCCTCCCGATGAAATTATGCAGCGTATATGCACGCATAAATTTGAAATACCGCCAGGGCAGTTATTCTGTTACGGAAATGCGAACAGCATTCTGCTTGGCAAAGCGTTGGAGGTCATTTGCAAAAAGCCTTTGGACAAACTTGCAAAGGAAAAAGTCTTTGATCCTCTAAAAATGCACAGCACAGGCTGGAATCCTTTAGAATGGACCTCCGCAGAGCGCATAATTCCCACTGAAATTTGCCCTTGGAGAGGCCGCGAGCTGCGAGGCGAAACTCACGATGAAAGCGCATGGAAGCTGGGAGTTGTTGGTTCTGCGGGCGTGTTCAGCACGGTTCCAGATATTCTGAATTTTTTGGAGCATATTTTGGAATGCGATTCTTTAATTGAAAAGCTGACGACAAATGCTCTAAGTTATTTGCCTGGCGAATGTACCGCACTGGGTTTTGAGTTGAACAATCCAAAGTTTATGGGCGAGATAAAAGAGGGTGAAGCGATTTTTGGGAAAACAGGTTTCACCGGAACGAGTTTTGTTTGCAAACCAAAAGATAAATTATGCCTTGTGATTCTGAGCAACTACACATATCCGCACAGAAAACCAAATGCAGACAGAATTAACGCATTCAGAGCGCAAACTCAGCGCAATCTATTGACCTGACTCAGAGGAAGCTTTGCTATACGAGCGGTAACAGCTTCTCTGTTCAATTTACAAATTTCAGAGACCGAGAATTTTGCGGAGATGTATCATATTTACGTGAATATACAAATCTCATACAAATATTTTACAGCATTGGGAATACGATTTTTGTGTATTTGAAATCCTGCCAATAGTGACGAATATCACACAAAATTGACATTTTTTCCAATATTTTATTTTTTTATGCATTTTTTTCCGGAAATTTCTTTTAAAATGCGTCTAAGTAATAGAGAAAAAGTAGGAGGACCATTTTATGGTTGAAGAAGAAGAGTACAAAAATTCTACAGACAGGAATCTGGTAGAGTTTGCAAAAAACATTTTAACTGGCAATAGAAAAAACGCCACGCAAAAGCAATATACAATAGGCAGTGTTTCTAGCAATGCCGCTATTGATATTAAAAACCTTACAGGCATTGATGTTTCAAATTTTAACCATATTATAGATGGTGGGCATATATGGCATATTGATAAAAGGCACGGAAAGCACGGAGATGCCGACCAAAGCATAAAAGAACCTGAAGATATAGGGCGTGTTAAGTATGTGCTGGACAATTACGATAATATTCAATTATTGTCTGCTCAAAATTTTCAGTTCAAAAATTCAGACTATACGCCATCTAAAATGATTCGGTATGAAAAGCGTGTAAATGGGAATTATTATGTTATAGAAGCCGTTACAGATGTAAAAAATAAAAAACTTAGGGTAGTTTCACTATACAAAAGCAAAGCTGAAAATGATGCTAAAATGGCGGAAACCTATCATGATAGAAACTATCCTACGGTAAACGTCCAAAACGAGTCCGCCGCTAATAATATACAAAACTCCCAACTCAACGATACAAGCTCTTTTTAATCAATGGGCAGGCACTGGCTTATAAAATCGTTCATGAGAAACTTGACTTTTGAAAGTCACCGAATCTCCGGTTTCTGGATGTTGCATACCGTGGGTTCCGTATTTGAATTCTTTTTCGCTGCATGGAATGCCGTTTTCCAAGCTTATTGCTACCTCGTAGCGGTTTTCATACACAGCTTCCTTGGGATGATAACTCCTGAAAGGCTTGCCGCTGTTAACCGTGCTTATGTGCTGTTCCCATATAAAATACGGAAAAGGCTCCTTTTCCTGCAAATAAACCACATATTCAAGGCATTTTTTCCCCTCTATTCTGCGAATTCCTTTTGTAAGCACTGAATCTATTTGCGCATTGGGCATTGTCGGCAACTTAAGCATGGCGGTTATATTTGCATTCAATGGAACCTTGCCCGAAAGCAAATGGGTTATTTCCCAGCGCCTCCTTTCTATGCGATCTAAATCTATTTGCCTGGCCATTTGGTTAATCTGTTTCTTCCATCTATCAGGTATGGTGATATTCGCTACCACAACCGAATCAAAATCTTCATAACCTATTATGTCCGTGATTTTTTGACCTTGCACAATTATTTTTAAATTCGGCGTTCTGTAAGCAAGCTCTCCCGGATAAGATTTTTTCAAATAGCCTTCCGAACGATCTGCAACAAAAGTCCTATTCAAACCTTCATGGCTATACTCATTGATAAAATGTATTCTAGCCACTGTGCCAACTTGCTCATGATCGCCTTCCATAGTGGTATAATAGCTTTGAGAAAAAACCTCCATTTTCACAGGCTCATCCAAATCATAGCTTATATTTGCAGATTTCTCGCTTGAACAAGCTGCCAAGAGAAGCGCCAACGCAAACAATAATTTCATTTCACAAGATCCAGTCTTTTTTCTGCTATAACGCTGTCGCCTACCGCAAAAGCTATGCGGTAAATGCCTGGGGTAGCAGTTCTCAGAATTTCCCTTGCCATCAACGGCTTGTTATCCGGGCCTTTTACCACAGCTTTGGCATCGGTGCTCTTAACCGGCTGGGAGCGTTTGAATAAAATGCGATCGGTTTCACCCTGATAAATCCGCAATTCAACCTCTGTGGACTTAAACGGCTTGTTGCCATTATCCATCTGGATAACTATTATATCATTTGCCTTAAATGTGGAAGTCGTGTCTGCCACAACTTTTGCCGTAGCATTCCACTCATGGCCCAAAATAACCACAGGCTCATATTCGCTGGCTTTGCAACCAAAAAAGAGAACTATAGAAAAAGCGATAAAACGAAACATGAGGATAATATAGAAAATTCCTCAATTTCGCATATCAAACGGATCCTGATTCAGGCATTTTTCCACAATAAACCTGGGCCTCTGCTTGGTTTCCAGATAAATTTTTCCCGTGTATTCGCCCACAATGCCTATGGAAAGCAAAATTAAACCGCCAATGCTCCACAAAGAGCAAATCATGCTGGACCAGCCCGAAACCGTTTCGCCCGTGGAATACTGAAACACAGAATACCCAATCATAAGCAAACTCATTATGAAAATTACTATGCCCATAATAGTCACCATTCTTATGGGTTTTATTGAAAGCGAAGTTATGCCTTCAAAAGCGAATTTCAGCATCTTTCCAAAAGGATATTTGCTCTCCCCCGCCAGCCTCTTCTTGCGCTCGTAATACGCAATCCCCGTTTTATAGCCTAGCATGGGAACTATGCCGCGCAAAAATAAATTCACCTCTTTGTACTCTTCCAAAGCGTTCAAAGCCTTTTTGCCCATCAATCTGAAATCGGCATGATTGTAAACTATGTTTGCTCCCAGCATATGTATCAACTTGTAAAAACAATGCGCTGTTATGCGCTTGAAATACGAATCTTTTGTCCTTTTAGACCTCACCCCGTAAACAATCTCGCAACCGGCAACGTGCATTTTCAGCATATCTTCAATCACGGAAACATCATCCTGCAAATCCGCATCTATGGAAATGCTAACATCCGCAAAATCTTTGACGGTCATCAAACCGCATAGCAGAGCGTTTTGGTGCCCTCTGTTTCTGGAAAGCTTTATGCCTGAAAAATTCCTTGGATGATGTTTATGCAAGTCTTCTATCAATTCCCAAGTGCAATCTTTTGAGCCGTCATCCACCAATACTATTTTTGACTCTCTGGATATAAGACCGTCATCTGCGAGCCGCTGCACAATTACCTGCAATTGATGCGCAGTCTCCGGCAAAACTTCCTTCTCATTGTAGCATGGAACAACTATTGCCAATACCATAATTAAAACTTCCTTTTTATATCTTCTATGGGCATCTTCATAAAAACAGCCTCTCCTCTTGGAGTTTCATAAGGATTTTGTAAAGATAGTAAATCTGAAACTATCGCTTTCATTTCTTGCGCAGAAAGCTCTGTTCCGGCGGAAATAGCGGAGCAATTTGCAAAGCAAAGCGCATTTTTTCTGAATATATCGCTTTCTTTGCTTTCCCGAGCGTCTTCCAAAAAACCGATAAGAGCGCCTCCGGCAACCCCAATCCGCAAATGAGCCGGAATTCCCCGCAACTGCCAGGTATTAATGCCAAAAGGCTCCATATAAAAACCCAATTTCTTAATATCGCTCTTTTGCGCATCCAAAATCGGGGACAAAACCGCAGGAATCTCAACCGTTTCAGGAAACAAAAGTTCCTGGCTAGCCAAGCTCTCGCCATTTTGCAGCGCTTGCAAAGCCTGCTCAAAAAGAATAAGCTTATGCGCCCGATGCTGGTCAATTATCAACATATTCTGCCCCTGCTCGCAAACAATGTAGGATTTACCGATTTGCATGCAGTCTAATCCTGGAGTTGAGATATTTTGAGTTGAGAGTTGAGAGTTGAGAGTTGAGAATGAAACAATTCTATCATCAGGAAAAAGTTCGGAATCAGATTTTGCAGAATAACTCTCCACTCTCAACTCTCCACTCTCAACTTTGTAAGCTGGAGCCCGCTCCCTAAGCTCGTTCACAATTGAAATAGATGGATACGAAATCGCATTTTGCAATGCATTGTGCACAGCGTGGTTCACTGCGGAAAAAACAGCGCTGTCCCTTGAAAAGCGAACTTCTCTTTTTGCAGGATGAACATTCACATCAAAAGTTTCCAGCGGCATATCCAAAAAAATTACCGCTATCGGAGAATAATCGCCATAAGGAGCATAAGCCTGGTTTATCGCTTTGGCTATCAAAGCGTTGTATATCGGGCGCTTCTGCAAAAATATATATGGAATATTCCTTTTGCCGCCTTCCAAATTTTCCGGCGAATTCACAAAGCCCCAAACCCTTATGCCAAACTCCTCCCACTCAACAGCCTTCAAAGAGCGAGCTACGGAAGCGCCCAGGCAATCGGAGATTCTGGACTGCAAGCTCCCTTTCTCGGAGCAGAACAGCATGCGATTATCCGCTCTGTATTCAAAGCGAACATTCTCGTTTGCCATGGCAAGCCTTATCACGGAGTCCAAAATTCTTGAACTCTCAACGGAATCGTTTTTCAAAAATTCCGCACGAACAGGAGCGTTGAAAAACAAATCGTTAACGGAAATTGTAGTGCCCGTGGAAATTGCAGAGTCTTCTTTGGAAGTCAAATCGCCGCCTTCAAACACCGCTTTAATCCCGCAGCTTTCAATAACCAGCTTTGATATGGAAGCAATGGAGCTAAGAGCCTCGCCCCTAAACCCGTTGGTGCTGAGTTTGAATAAATCGCTCGCATCCCTGAGCTTGGACGTTGCGTGGCGCAAAACGCTTTTCTCTATATCGTCCGGAGTTATTCCGCTGCCGTTGTCTATAATTTGAATTAAATCTTTGCCGCCTTTTTTCACGGAAATTTTTATTTGCACAGCGCCTGCGTCAAGGCTGTTCTCCACAAGTTCTTTTACGGCAGAAGCCGGTCTTTCAATAACCTCTCCTGCTGCAATTTGATTTATTACCGAATCGGGTAAAACTTGTATCATGCCACTTCCGCAGCATTCTTTGCCACGGTCTTGTTCTTTGCAATCTTAGACCTTGCAACGCCAGCTGTCTGCTGGTCTCCAAGGAAAATTCGAACAACGCGAATATTTTCTTTTGCTTCGGGTATTTTTACCTTTTCAAACAGATTTACTCTTTGATTTGTGGTACGAAGCTCTTCGCTCAAAAGACGGAATTGCTCTTCTATAACCCTGCGCTCCAGTCTCAGCGAAATCAAATTTTCCAAAGCTTTGATGCCAGAATCTATCCATACAGGGGTATCGAACAAATCTGGAACTTTGATATCAAAGTCAACGCCTTCGAACATGGGAATCGCAACGCCTGCAATATTTCCCTCGCTCACGCGAATATCTTTAACTTTTATGTACTTAGCCCATTCAACAGGCTCGGCAAACAGTTTGATCCAGTTTTCAATATCTTCCAAGAGGGCAGCTTCTTCTTTTCTTTTAGACTCAACCCTCTGCTGCAAGCCTCTGATTTCCATTTGAAGTTGTTGTTTCTTCAACTGCAAGGTTGGCAAATAGCGCTGAAATCTTTTTAGGGCATCGCGCTCAGCCTTTAAAGCGTTTTTTGTAAGTTTAACTTTGGCCATCGGAGGTAATATAGAAAAATGTTTGATGCTTACAGGCTTTGCAATGGAAAAGCTTCTGGTTTGGATGGCGTAACTATTGATAAATATGGTACTCATTGCCAAATTCAGTTTTTCAATGAAATTTTGCTTGAATATGAACAGGAACTGGTTGAAATGGCAAAAAGCCTGCTTTCCCCGGAATTTATAGCTGTAAAATACAGATTTGGCGGCAAAAGCCAGATTAAAGCGGTTTTTGGGGACAATTCAAAGACCATAGTTGAAGAAAATGGCTGCAAATTTGCAGTTGATTTGCTGGATACCTTGAACCCCGGACTCTTTTTGGATATGCGCGACGTGCGGCAAACTTTTGGCGAAATGTGCAGGGGCAAGGAAGTTCTGAATCTGTTTGCATACACTTGTTCTTTTGGAGTTTATGCGAAGAAGAACGGTGCGCTAAGGGTTGTGAATGTAGATATAAGCAAAAAGAATCTGAGCAAAGGCAAGGAGAATTTTGCGCTGAACAATCTGGAAGGCGAATTTTTTTGCGGAAGTTCCGAGGAATATGTGAGTTGGGCGGCAAAAAAAGGCAAAAAATTCGGAGCCATAGTTATAGACCCGCCAAGTTTTGCCAGGAATGGCAAAAAGACTTTCAGCGTGGCAAAAGACTTTGAACCGCTGGTTGCAAAGTGCATGGATATAAGCGATGGAATTCTATTGTTAGCCACGAATTACAGCGAGTGGAGCGTTAAAAATCTGCAAACAATAGCTGCAAAACTAGGGCGCAAAATTTTGTCAAGCGGCACTCAGGGGAAAGATTTCCCCGGTGCGGGGCTGAGCAAGGAAAGCTCTATGGTCTGGGCAATTATTCTCTAAAAGGTATAACTGCCTTCGCAGCAGTTATACCTGATCCTAAGATTATTGGCGAGTGCGAATGGGATACAAAGAACAATACTTGGGGCGGTGGCGTGAATGCAAAAATCAAGGCAGCTACTTCTATAAAGATCGAGGATACATATGGCCGCACTTGCAATGGACCTTACTTTGCGGTAGGAGGAACGCAGAAAGAGAGTATTGCCACTGGTTTAAAAGTTGATGCATGGAATGGCACGGCAACGCAAACCATGACAGGAATAACCATTAGTGCAACTTGCGCAGACAGACCTCTAACGCAAACTGCAATATCTTGCCCGAATATAACAGTTAAGGATCCCGATGCAATGTGCGAGTATGTAGCTTCTATGTGCAATGGAATTGCCATTACACAGGTGAAGACTGCAGCTCAAAATGTTTCTGCATATAATAGTGGAGCTGCATGCTTCTATGCAACTGTTCTAACTGATTTGAGAGGCGCAATAATTGTAAATGGAGAGGAGTATAATACAGGATGTGAGGCTTCAGGTGTAGGCTGGGGGTTACCTTTGTGTTCTAAAGTTATGACTGATAGAGAAAAGGTTGATGGCGGTTATTACGTGTATGTCTCTGGTTATATGAACCAATTGACAACATCAAATTCTAACAACGGTCTGCATGCGAATTGTAAATAGTCTTATCTAAATACTAAAACTCACCCCCAAGCTTTCGCAAGGGGGTGTTTTTTATAAAAAATGTAAACATATGTTTGCAAAATGCAACTGCTTCATTTTTTTTGTCCTTTTTTCAAAAAATGATATTATATTTATAAACAGTTTTTTATGGAGGCTGTTATGGCGGTAAAGGATAAAAATATTCAGATGTTTGAAGGGCAACAAGTTCGTGCTTTATGGGATGAAGAAAGCGAAAAATGGTGGTTTTCCGTGGTTGATGTAGTGGCAGTACTAACCAATCAGAATGACTATCAATCAGGCCGCAACTATTGGAAAGTACTCAAAAATCGACTCAAAGAAGAAGGAAATGAAACGGTTACAAATTGTAACCAGTTGAAAATTATTGCCCCAGACGGCAAAATGCGGCTTACCGATGTCGCCGACACAGAACAAATATTGCGTCTGGTCCAATCTATTCCCAGCAAAAAAGCAGAACCATTTAAAATGTGGCTCGCAAAAGTTGGCAAAGAAAGAATTGATGAAACAATAGACCCTGAACAATCCATAGAACGTGCCATTCAAAATTATCGTAAACTCGGATACTCAGAAAGTTGGATAAATCAAAGAATAAAATCCATTGAAGTTCGCAAGGCATTAACAGATGAATGGGATAAAAGCGGCGTAAAACAAGGCCAAGAATACGCTATGCTTACCGATTTGATGAGCAAAACATGGAGCGGCATGAATACACATGAATACAAAAAGTACAAAGGACTTAAAAAAGAAAATCTACGGGATAACATGACTAATACTGAATTGGTTCTCAATATGCTTGCCGAGGTAGCGACTACAGACATATCCATAGTTAAACAACCTAATGGATTCGATGAAAGCGCAGATGTTGCAAAAAAGGGCGCAACAGCAGCGAAAGTAGCTCGCATGCAGATTGAGAAAGATACTGGCAAAAAAGCTGTAAGCAGGCTAAATGCTAAAAGAATAAGGCAAATTAAGGCATAAAATTGTAAAACTCACCCCCAAGCTTTCGCAAGGGGGTGTTTTTTTACCAGCCTACTCCGCAAACGCAGGTATTGTTACACTTTAAATCAACTTGCAAGGAATATTTATTTTTTGTCCATTCCAATGGAATTGTCGCTGTTACATAATCATTGCCAGTTATAGTAACTGCGGATGTCCCAGTGCCTATTTTGCCACTAGCTGCTCCATTGCCGCCATCTCTAGTAACTTGACAGAAGAATGTAGCTGTGCCGCTTGGTTTCCAATCAGAAGGTAAATCCATCTCAATAACCGTAGCCTCATTGGGAAGAGTTACTTTGCCTTCAGTGCTTTTCAGTTCATAAATAGCACTCTTAACCTCTAGAGTCGGGCAATCTTTTGTTATGGTCCCTGCTAAATCACCGCACTCCGTGCTTGCCGTTACTTTTATAGTACCAACATCGCTCTCTGTCAAGACTTTCGGGAAACCATCAGAGAATTTAACAGCTCCGCAACGACCATAATTATCAGAAATTGTGGCTGATGGAGTGGCCTCTTGTCCTTTTGCCAGAACGGTCTTATCATCTTTCCATGAGCATGGACTCAAAGTCGGATTTGGTATAACTGCTGCGAAGGCAGAATCTAGTTTTTGACCTGAAGTTTTGCATTTTGCAACTACCTTGACCTGCTTGCCTACATCTCCTGTCGCCAAAGCGCTTCCTATCAAAGTTTCGTCAAATACCACATCTCCGCAGTACTCCTGCTCTGTAGTTACGCTTATGTTTTGTTTATATTTAGGAGTCTCGCCTATGTAGTAAATGCTGCTGGAAGAATAAGTATGAACGCCTTCCAGTTCTATTTTGCCACTATGGCTAGCCTTTGGCGTTGAGGTAATAGTCAACGGACTGCACTTAACTTCTCTTTCTCCTGCCGGTTTTCCATCGCCCGAACAAGTAATCGTAACATAAAGCTCTTCCCATTTCGCTTCATCAGCATTAGATGGTTTATCCGGCCATTTAATTGAGCCCGCTGGATTCACATCTCCTCCAAAACTCGGCTTAAGCTTTGCGCTAATATTGAAAGCATATTTCACATCATTCATGCCAAATGCATTTTTAGTCCAAGCCCATGCGCTCTCTGAGCAAGTTGCCCCATCTGGCTTGTTAAAATTTATCTTTATTTGCGTTTCCTTATTGCCCGTCATAACCTTATCTGGATCCCATCCGCAAGTGAAATTAGGAACTTGATAAGCATTGGGATCTGTGCTAGCGCTGCTGCGCGGAACTGCGGCTGAGCTTGTGCCTCCTCCTCCTGCGCTGCTTTGAGTGATGCGGGAAGAACTAGAAAGTTCGGCGTATGAAGGCGGTGTCCAATCATCGGATGAGCTGGAAGACCGATCTCCCGGTTGTATATGGCCTGAGCTGGAAGAGCTTTGTTTTTCTTCAGGCGGACGTTCTTTATAGAGTTTTTCGCATTCATCATCGCTATACATATCTTTTGCGCAACGATCTATCAAGCCGCCGTCTTCAGCGGCGAGATCTTTTATGGCATCCTCATATTTTCTGAATTCATCAGAGTTTTTATTGGCAAGGTCAACTATATCGCCATTGCCGCAAGCAGCCAAAACAACAATAAACGCTGAAAGCGCCAAAAGCATAATGTGAAGACTATATTTTTTCATAGCACCCTCTTGGTTAAAATATACATCTATATATAATATACAATTTTTTTTCAAAAAAAACAAAGAAAAAAGGCAAAAATCATAAATTTTTGCCTTTTTTGTGATATTTCTTAGCTAAGGACAACCGCCAGTCTTATTTGGACAAGCTTGAGACCAATACGTATGAGCACTATTACCCTTACAATCATTCGCTTGTTGATCAGTTCCCACATCCCAGCACTGACCACCATTCCACTTGCAACAACCCTTGTTGCTTGTTGATATTTCTTTTGGCGGCTCGTCACTTACACCACAACCCTTAACAAATGTACCTCCTTTGCATAAAGTAGCATCGCCTTCTTCTCCGCCTTGGAATAGCCAACCATCTCTTACGCAATCAGCTATAGTTTTTCCATCTGAACTTGGAACCGCATAACAAACGCCAAAAGCATTCCATAAACATCTGTTTCCATTGCAACCGCCGCTGGCCGAGCTAGGGGTGGTAGATGTTTGGCTGCTGCTGCTTTGAACTGATGTATTTGCAGAGCTGGATGAAGGTCTGCTGCTGCTACTGCTACTGCTTGATTGCGTCTTGGTGCCTACGGTTAATGAATTGCAATCCTGGGTTACAATTTCTTTTCCGCAAGTAACTGTGCTCTTAAGCTGAAGCAAACCGCCATTAGTCGGCCATGTTGCACTCCCTTTTATTGTACCTGAAGCTGTAAGATCCTTCCCAAGCTCAAAAAATGCCGTATCAGGAGGCATACCTGCAATATAAAGCCATGCTTTCTTAGTGCAATCCCTATCCGCATTATCATTTTTAGAATCAAAATTTATATTAACTTGCGTTTTGCCACCCGAAGCTACCTGATTTGGATTCCAAAAACAAGTATAAGACGGAACTTCTTTCCAATTAATAGGACCGCTAGATTGAGATGAACTGGAAAGCAGGGATGAAGAACTTAATTCTGCATACGACGGCGGAATCCAATCATCGGATGAGCTGGAAGACGATGCTCCTGGTTGTATATGACCAGAACTGGAAGAACTTTGCTCAGGCGGCCTATATACGGCAAGCTTTTCGCACAGATTCTTCTCGTCCTCGCTAAAGTCATCCTTGCCGCAGCGGACTATAAAGCCGCCCTCATCAGCAGCGAGATTGCCTACGGCCTTCTCGTACTCTCTGAATTCACCAGAATTCTTGTCGGCAAGGTCAACAATTTCCCCTTCTCCGCAAGCTGCTAAAACAGCAATAATGGCTAACAACGCCAAAAGCATAAAATATAAACTATGGTTGCTCATAATAACCTCTCTTAAATAATATACATTTTTTTTTTCAAAAAAGTGTTAAAATAATACATATATATTATATTTGCTTATTTAATGTGATATTTTTGGTTAATTTAGCCCCTAAAAACCGATAAAAGGCTCTCAACTTCCTGTTCCGATGAGGAAAAACCTACCTCAATAACCGCTTGCAAAGGCAAGGTTGCCAAAAAACGCAAAGGAAATTTGCCGCAATTTGCATATAAATCCGCTATAATCGGAGATTTTGCATTTATTTTGTCTGTGAATGTCAAAACAGCAACGCCATGCTTGCGAGCTATGCCCGCCACAGAGAACTTCCTAGACAAAATGCCAATTTCCGCGCACATCAAAAGCATCTCAGCCGGCTTTGGAACCGGACCAAACCTGTCCCTCAGCTCCTCCAAAAGCGAAGAAATCTCCTCGCTCGTCTCAACCCTGGCAATGCGCTGATAAATGGAAATCCTGGCCAAACCGTCTTTTATCCACACCTCAGGCAAATATGCATCAACGCACAATTCCAAACGAGGCTTGACCAAAGAATAATCCTTAACGCCACGCAACTCCTCAACTGCCTCCTTAACCATCCTTACATAAGTCTCAAAGCCTATCTCCTCAATAAACCCATGCTGTTCCATTCCAAGCAAATTCCCCGCGCCGCGAATCTCCAAATCCCGCACAGCAACCTGATAACCGCTGCCCAAATCCGTAAATCGCTCCATGGCCGCAAGCCTCTTTTGCGCAGACTTGGACACTCCATCCCCACCCTCCGGAGTCACCAGATAAGCAAAAGCCTGCACCGCAGACCTGCCTACCCTGCCCCTCAACTGATATAACTGCCCAACGCCAAACATCTGGGCATTCATAATTATGATAGTGTTGGCATTGGGAACATCAAGACCGGACTCTATTAAAACAGTGCAAACCAAAACATCGAATTCCTTGTTTATAAAAGCCGCCATAGTCTTTTCCAAATCGCTATCCGGCAACTGGGCATGGGCTACCGCAACTCTTGCGCTGGGAACCCAGGCTTCCACGTCTGCAGCAAGCTGCTCAATGCTCTGCACGCGGTCGTTCACAACAAAAACCTGGCCTCCCCTGTCTATCTCGTCTTTTACCGCCGCCGCCAAAACTGAGTCATCGCGCTCCATAACCTTGGTTTCAACAGGCAAGCGATTCAGCGGCGGAGTGTTGAGAAAAGATATGTCCCTGACTCCGGTCATGGAAAGTTGCAGGGTTCTGGGAATTGGGGTTGCGCTCATGGCAAGGGTATCCAAAGAAAGACGCATCTCTCGCAGCCTCTCCTTTTGCTTAACCCCGAATTTCTGCTCCTCGTCAATAATCAGCAATCCTATATCCTTGAACTTAAGGCTATCCATAAGCAAAGCGTGAGTGCCAACCACCAAATCTATTCCTCCCTCAGCGAGCCCTTTGTAAATCTCCTTTTTTTCAAAATTCGTCTTGTAGCGGTTCACAAGCGCAATGTTCACCGGCCAGGCAGCAAATCTCTCCGTAAAAGACTGAAAATGCTGTGCTGCAAGCACGGTTGTGGGAACCAAAACCGCAACCTGTTTTTTCGCATTTATGCACTTGAACATCGCTCGCATGGCAACTTCTGTTTTTCCAAAACCCACATCTCCGCACAAAAGCCTGTCCATGGGTTTTTGCTTTTGCATATCTTCCTTGATTTCCTTTGCGCTGCGAATCTGGTCCGGCGTGGGCGGAAATGGAAAATCGTTCTCAAATTCATCCTGCAAATTTGAGTCTTGCGGAAAGGCAAAGCCCTGAATGTATTCCCTTTTCGCATACAGGTCCACAAGGGCTTTGGCCACCTGCGCAATGCGTTTTTTCGCTTTTTCCTTGGCTCGCTCCCAGCTTTTCGTTCCCAGTTTGTTGAGCACAGGCAGAGCGTCTTCTTCGCTTCTAACCAGTTTTTCAAGCTTGTGCAAATCGCTTACCGGAAATGTGAGCCTAGCCTTGTCTGCGTATTCAATCACAACGCAATCGACAAGAGCGCCCAGAGCTTCTATGCGGGAAAGCCCCAAAAATCTTCCTATTCCGCAATCTTCGTGCACAACGTAATCGCCGTTTGTCAAAGAATCCGCGAAAACAGCGTTGTGCAAACTCGAAGCCTTCTGCTTCTTTTTAATCAAATGCCCAAATCTGTTGAAAATCTGATGGTCGCTGAGCAAAGCGAAAGATTTATCGTTAAACCAAAAGCCCTCGGAAATATATCCAACCAAAATCTCCTTTACGGCGCTCCCCTGCGACAAATGAAAAAGCCTAAGCGCTTGCCCCTGCGTAGGAGCCACCAGGCAAACATCGCCGCCATATTGCGCAATATCTTTCTCAATCCCCGAAAATCCAGAATTGGAGCGAGTCTGCGGAGTGACCAGCTCTGAGCTGGTTAGAGGGGAAAAATCCACAATAGAGTGTTTTTCCATCTCTTCAAAAATATCTTGCGGCAAATTGTAATAATCATCTGTTACGATTGAATAATCTTTTAAAAAATCAAGAGCCATGCTATCGCAATCTTCATTTAAATTCATTGGAAAAATCTCAACGCTTTCCAAACTGTCCAGAGACCTTTGCGTAAATATATCGAAGGTTCTTATGGTTTCCAGAGAATTTCCCCAAAACTCAAGGCGAATAGGGCGCTCGCACAGCAGCGGATTTACGTCCACAATGCAGCCCCTTATGGAAAAATCGCCAACGCTTTCCACAACCTGCTGCTCTCTAAAGCCTCGCGACATAAAGATTTCTCTCAGATTTTCTTCGTCTATGGGTTCGCCGGGCTTAAGGCTCAAAGTTTTTTCTTTTAACGTTTTTGCAGACGGCAGCTTTGTTTTTAGAGCTTCCAGGCTTGCAACTGCAATCTTGGCTGATTTTGCGTTTTGAATAAACTTCAGCCTTTCTTCCAAAACTCCGTAAAAAATTCTCGCTTTGTTTTCGTCTTTCGCTACGGGCAGTGAAAGCAAATCGAATTCCTCAATTTGCTCGGATAAATTTTCAAGCCACAAATCAAGGGATTTCTGGTCTTTCGCTATTATTAAAACAGGCTTTGATTGCTTCAGAAACTGCGTAGCCACCCACACCGCTTGAGCCGGGATTCCCAAGCTTCCGCAATGCGAAACCCCGCTTTGAGGAAAACTCAGCGATTTAAACCCTTCTATAGATTCTTCTGTTAAAAACTGCGCCAGCGAGCGAAAAATCATATCACTTCGCTAAAATCATCTCTCTAAACTCTCCGAAAATATGCGCCGCATCGTGCGGGCCGGGAGCCGCTTCGGGATGAAATTGAACAGAAAATACCTTCTCATTCTTTAACTTTATGCCTTCAACGCTGCCATCATTCAAATTCAGGTAAGTGATTTCCGCTTTATCTTCTATTCCCTGTGGCATAACAGTGTAATTGTGGTTTTGAGACGTGATTCCGGCCGCGCGCGAGGAATTGTGCATAATTGGTTGATTGCAACCGTGATGTCCAAACTTGAGTTTTTGCGTTTGGCCGCCAATTGCGAGCGCTATAATTTGATGCCCAAGGCAGATTCCCATCATAGGAACTTTGCCTATTAATTTTTTTGTGTTTTCAATAGCATAGCCAACAGCAGACGGGTCTCCGGGCCCATTGGAGAGGAACACGCCATTTGGTTTCATTGCCAAAACATCTTCTGCCGAGGTTTTTGAGGGAACAACGGTAACCCGCATTCCAACCTCGCTTAATCCTCTCAAAATATTTGTTTTAATTCCAAAATCGTAAGCTACTACATGAAGGTCCCCTTCAGATGAAAATTCATAGGGTTTTTCGCAAGAAACAACGCTTGCAGAATCAAAGTTGTCCAGTCCGTGCCAGGCTATCGCTTTTTGAACTGCTTCTTCTACTTTTATTGCGCCGGTTGTGCATATATATGCTTTTTGAATTCCGTTCTCGCGCAAAAGAAGGGTTAGGGCACGGGTATCTACGCCTGCAATCGCAGGTATATTGTAGCGAACCAGAGCATCCTGCAAAGATTCCTCGTTTTGCCAGTTAGACGGCAGATTCATCTCTCTGACAATAAATCCTGCCGCAAAAAACTTTCGGGATTCCATATCATTTGAATTAGTGCCGTAATTGCCGATTTCAGGCGCAGTCATAGCCACGAATTGCCCTGCATACGAGGGATCGCTCAAAATTTCCTGATAACCGCACATTCCAGTGTTGAAAACCACCTCTCCGCAAGCATCGACCGGCGCGCCAACGGAATAACCGTAGAAAACATCGCCATTTGCCAAAGCCAAAAAGGCACCTCTATCTCTTTGCGTTTTGAAATCCATGGGCTAGAATATAGTAAATGCTGAAGCGACTAATTCAGCATTTACTATATTTAGAACCAATATAACCTTTCAAGGAGTCCACTTATGCTTAAAAAGCTCAATTTTCTCATCCCCATCGCAATTTCCACGCTCTTTATAGGTTGCCATCAGCCGCTAAAAAAAGACAATACTTTGCGTGCCGTTGCGCTAACGCCCAAAGCCGAAACCCACCAAATGATCGCAGATTTGGAAGTTTCCGAAAAGAAAGTCATGGGCCAAGCGCAAGGAAAAGCCGTTTCTAAAGTGGCCTTGGAGAAAGAGGCTGTGGCCGAAGCTCTCAAGCAAACTGACGGTGATGTTTTGGTTGGAGTCTCTTATTTTTATGAATTCTCCAAAAATGCTGATTTATCGGTGACTGTTGTAGGTTATCCAGCTCGTTATAAAAACTTCAGACCAAAGGAAGTTGATAATAAAACGAATATTTTGCTAAAAGGCCAGTTTGTTTATGAAGATGGCAGCAGCAATAACTTGTCTGTAACCATAGATAATGCTGCGGCCCCTGCTGCACCTGCCGCTCCTGCAACTCATTCAGCTCCTGCAGCTCATACAAAGCCAGCGGCTCATGAAGCAGTGAACACTCATGGAGAATAATTATATGAAAAAGCTATTTTTGCTGTTGATAAGCGGCTTCTTGCTTATTGGCTGCGTTGCTCCTGCATATAAAAACAACACTCTGCAAGCGGTTAAGATGGAAGCGCCTGATATTGAAGCTTTGCCCGTTACCGCTGATTTATCCGTTTCGGAACAAAAAGCAACTGTAGAAGTTGAAGGAAATGTTTTGCAAAGGGACATCTTGAAAAAAGAGGCAGTGGCAAAAGCTCTTGGCCAAGATCCTCCGTCTCTGGACAAACCCGATGTGCTTGTTGGAGTTAATGTGTTTGAAGAGATTACAGCCGATAAATTAAAATTGACTGTAACAGGCTATCCAGCATATTACGTAAACTTTCGCACGGCAACGGAAAAAGATGAACTGTTGAGCATGGAAAAAGCCGGTCCGATTTTGCTGGAAACAGAAAAAGGCAATGCTAATTGGTATTTTACAATGAAATACTTATTTGGAGACAACTTTAATTTTGGTCTAGGATTCGGAGCGGAATGGCCAAATGGTTTTCTTCTTGGGCTAGAAGGAGAGCTGGGAGTTCTTGACGAATTTTCCGCTGGCGGAGGCTTTAATATTGGCTTTGTAAACAATAAGCTGCCTAACGATATTAAATTAATAGGAGGCATTGCCGCAGGTTTCTGGCTTATTGAGAGATCTAGAGAGGCGTGTTATAATAACTACTACAATAATGGTAATTATTATACTTCTTGTTATGATGATTATATTAGCAATAAGGTTATGTTTGGCGGTCCTTTCGCTAAAATACGCTGGAAATTCTTTGAGACTGGAGCCAGGGTGCTTTTGGGAACCGAAAACAACTTCCATTTCTCGCTTGGCTTCGCAATCTAAAAACTTCCAAACTATCCAGGCCGGGTGCAAACCCGGCCAAATATCTCAAAATGTCTCTACAAGAACAACTTTGTGCTTTTTGAGCTTGTCCAAAGCGGCGCTTGCTTCTTCTACTTTGAAAAACATTATAGCTTCTTCGTGTTTGCGAGAAATAAAGGAATAAAAATACTCAATGCTAATCTTTTCCTCTTCAAACACAGCGAGAAGGCTTGAAAGACCGCCTGGCTCGTTTTGCACCACGGCTCCGATAAGGTCTGTCAAATTCACCGTAAAGCCTTCGGCTTTCAAAACATTGACCGCTTTATCGCAATCTCGCGCAATCAACCTTAAAATGCCAAAATCGCTTGCATCTCCGATAGATACGGCGCATATATCAACGCCGGCTTCTCCAAGCACTTTGATCGGCTTGTAAGCCTGGCCCGGTTTTGTTTCAATCAACACAGAAATTTGCTTTACCATGCTAAATCCTCCTTTTGTCAACTACTCGAACAGCTTTGCCAATGCTGCGTTCTATTGTTCCACGGCTCACAAAATGAATCTTTACGCTTATGCTTATAGCGCTGGATACATTCTTTTCAAGCTGGCTTTTAAGATTTTGAAGATTCTTCACTTCATCGCTGAACAATTCGTCTTCTATTTCAACCTGAATCTCTAATTTGTCCAGATTGTTTATGCGATCTACTATAATCTGATAATGCGGTTCTATGCCCTTCATAGAGAAAAGCGCGCTTTCTATTTGCGATGGGAATACGTTTACTCCGCCTATGATAAGCATATCATCGCTTCGCCCAATCACTTTAGTCATGCGAACATGGGTGCGCCCGCATTTGCACGGCTCGTCAATCAGCGAGCAGAGATCTCTGGTGCGGTAGCGCAATAGTGGCATTCCGGTTTTGCTTATGGTTGTGAACACCAGTTCGCCCTGATGGCCATAGCCCATAGGCTCAAGCGTTTTCGGGTCTATTATTTCCGGCAAAAAGTGGTCTTCCCAAATATGCGAACCGTTTTGGTATTCGCATTCTATTGAAACTCCCGGCCCTATTATCTCGCTTAAGCCATAGATGTTATAGGCTTTGAGCCCCAGTTTTTTTTCAATCTGCACACGCATTTCTTCGGACCAGGGTTCTGCGCCAAAGAGACCTTGTTTTAGGCTTAAATCTGACAGGCTATAACCTTCGTTTTTCATTTCGTCTGCCAAATAAAGCGCATAAGATGGAGTGCAGCACAGCGTTGTGACTTTGAAGTCTTTGAACATCTGCAATTGCCGTTTTGAATTTCCGCTTGAAGCCGGTATGGTCAAGGCTCCAAGGCGTTCGCTGCCGTAATGCGCTCCGAGCCCGCCGGTGAACAATCCATAGCCGTAAGCTACGTTTACAATGCTGTCGTTTGAGCAGTCGCACGCTGCAAACGAGCGTGCCATAACGGTTGACCAAACATCTATATCGTTCTGGGTGTAGCCCGCTACAGTAAGCTTGCCCGTTGTTCCGCTTGAGGCATGAATGCGAACGATTTCGTTTGTCGGTGCACTGAACATGCCGTAAGGATAATTGTCTCGCAGGTCTTGCTTTGTGGTGAATGGAAGCTTTTTCAAGTCTCCAAGGCTTTTTATATCAGAGGGTTTAATGCCGGCTTCGTCCATTTTTTTATGGTAAAAATCGCATTTTTCATAGACATATTCTACGAGCGTTTGGAGGCGCTTGAGCTGCAATTTTTCCAGGCTTTCGCGAGGCATTGTTTCCAATTCTTTTTCATGATAATTGCTCATGATTGTTTTCCTTTTGTTGCATAGCCTTGTTCAAAGGCTTTGAGATTAGTTTCCACGGTCGCTGCTGCTACGCTTTTTTTGATAGCTTCTATAAAAGCTTCTTTGCTGAAGTTCAATATGGCTGCGCAAAAACCGAGCACGGCGATATTGACTGTGCGAATTTCATTGAGTTTTGTAGCGATGCCTATTGCATCAATTTTGTGAATTTCAGCGTTATACTTTGCCAATTGCTCGTAAATGTCGCTTGGGTATTCGGCTATGCCCACTGAGCATGGCATTGGATATATGTTTTGCTGATTGACAATGATGGTTCCGCCGTCTTTGACTTGCCCGGCCCAGCGCAAGGCTTCAAGTTCTTCAAAGGCGAGTATTGCATCGGCTTGTTTTTTGTCAAACAGGGAGCTGTGAACTTCGTCTGCAATTCTAACATGGGTTATAACGCTACCGCCACGCTGAGACATTCCGTGTACCTCGGAGACTTTGCAATCTTTGCCTATAAGCAGCGCATAATTGCCCAAAATTTTGCTGGCAAGTAGCGTTCCTTGACCGCCGACTCCTGCAATCAGTATATTAAAGTCCGTCTGTTGCGTTTTTTCCATAGGGGGAATATAGAAAAACGTCTGAACCTTGATTTTCATGATTCAAGGATTTTCATGATTGCTACTTCTTTTCTTCAACAGTTCGGAATCCCATAGCTTCCCACTTAGGGCTAGTTTCCCGTAAATATGCATGATAACCGTCTATTCCGCCATGCTCTTCCAATAAAGCAAGGCGAATACGGTAAACTTCTTCTATAGGGTCATCAAGCTCTTTATACACTTCCATTTTCAGCCTCTTCTTTTTGAATTTTCATAAATACATCCGGGGTCACCAGCGTTGGCAGCCATAATCCATGATTTCCATTGTATAGGACTATCTTGGAAAACGTCGGATTTCCCAGATGAGTCATATTCCAACTTATTAAAAAATCAATTTTATTTATAACACATACAGCCAAGTGAACACAATCTGTTTTAGCCTTTTCAGGAATATTCAAATACTCAAAATATTCTTTGGATAGTTTCTCAACATCTTCATTTATACCTAAAAGAGGAATATCTTTTATAAGTTCTACCCTCCTTTTTGCCGCATTTACATCGCCTTGGCTACACTCTTCAAGTACATATTTACTTATAAATAAGTCATATTTATGCCGTTCGTTTTCCCAAAAAACTTTTGTTATATTTTGGTAGTAGGCATTGGTAATATCCATGCTAGGCCTAGCTGTAATAACGCTAGGTATAGTAGTTTCTATATACACCGTCTTTTTAACAGCTTGCATGATTATAAATATAGAAAACTTATATAGGATAGCAGTTCTTTAAGGGTAATATACAATATAGTAAAAGAGTTTTGCATAGTCTGGAGAACAAAACGGCGTTTTTACGCAAATTTGACCAATATTTGACGTACCCTTGACAAATCTGGGAACTTTTTCTATATTTTGAGCCATGAATATGAAGTATCTATTTCCATTCCGTTTGATGAGCCTGGCCTCAAGGCTAGGTTGGGCAGTCGTGAGAACAAACTCAATAGCAACATTCCCATTGTATCCACCTGCACGGGTGTAATGCTTGGCAATATTGTTAATCCTGAATTTTACCAGATAACTTGTATCGGATATTCTTTAAAAATACCATCCGATGAAACCTGTATCTACAAGAATGTTCATTTACATATACTCCTTGAATTCTTCCAAAGGTTCGTTAAAATCATCGCTCATATATTTTAGCATACCTTTCATGCAGCCAAAAGATGGATGTTTTCGTTTTTCTTCATGAAAAATAACTGATTTCGCATTATTTATACTTATAATTCCAGAATCTGCAAGGTCTCGCAAAACACTAACGGCACTATTTTTGGCAATTATATACATAAGTTACTGGATCCTCCCCGCCAGCCCATATAACGCATAGGTTCCCCGGGCAATTTTTGGACATCAAAAACAGATCCTCAAACCGCTCAGGGGTCCAAAGCGGCATGTCCGAGAGACACACATGCAAAAGCAAGGCGGATATGAAAAAGAAATGGCAGGAAAAGAAGAGCGCATACAAAAAGAACACCGCGCTAAGCGAGGACGAGTTTCGCAAGAAATTCTCCACCGAGGCAAAGGCGCGCAAGTATTATGAAAAGCGTATCTGGGGCGGCAAGCCGAAATGCCCCTTTTGCGGCTCTGACAAAACCGCCCCCTGGAACCGCGAAGGGTGGCACAGGTGCAACAACTACAAATGCAACAAGCCGTTTACAGTTAGAATGGGCACGATAATGCAGTGCACGAGAATACCTTTGAGGAAATGGCTGCTGGCGGAATATTATAAAGTGACGGCCAGAAAAGGCATTTCTTCCCTTGAACTTTCCAAGAAGCTTGGCGTGACTTACAAAACGGCATTGTTTCTGCACCACCGCTTGGGTTTCGCAGTCGACTCCGGCAACTTCAGCCATATGCTCGGCGGGCTTGGCAAGTCGGCGCAGCTGGACGAGACTTATGTGGGCGGCAGAAACAAAAATAGGCATGAAGATAAAAAAATCGAGGGCAGCGGTCCCGTGGGCAAGGGAATAGTCTTGGGCATGTCGGAAAAGGGCGGCAGGAAGAAAGCTGTCGTGGTGAGCAACACGGAAAGGGAAACTATACTGAAGGAAATAAACAGGCATATCAGAAAAAACACCACGCTCTGCACGGACGAAGGCAAGCATTACATTGGCGTGCAGAAGCAAGGATTCAAGCACCGCACATGCAACCACTCCGCCAAAAATTGGGTAAACGGAATGGCAAGCACCAACTCCGTGGAGAATATGTGGTCTTTGCTGAAAAGAAGCTTTATCGGGATTTACCATAAATTCAGTCTGAAACACTTGCAAAAATATGTTGCGGAATCCGTTTTTCGTCTGAACGAGGGAAAATGCGAGTATTTGACGATGGAGCGCATAGATGCCATGATTGGCTACTGCAAGGGGAAGAGGCTGACCTACAGGGATTGCATTGGGGAATGGTGGGAGAGGGAGCCTGAAATGTATATACCCGTGGTGTAGGTTTATTATAAACTACCTAAAATGCCCACCAACCCGCAAACATTTGCCCAGACCGCAGCACAGGCGCTGAATGCCGTGATGGAAGCAACGGTTGGCGGGATTAGCAACGTCGCCGGCACCAACTGGGCGTATGCCAAGGACGGCGATATGGCATACGACAACGAAAGAATTCCATTGGACGAGGATACAAGGGCTCTCGTTGAAGAAGCCTTGAAAAATGGCGGTCCGTATTACATAAAGAACATAGACTCACTGCTATTCAACGACACTTTAATATCTCCAAATGGGCTTATAGAACTGCCAGATGATATTCGACTGTATGCTGTTGATGCTATAACGGAAAGAATAGAGGCGGCTATATTCAGTGTTGACAAAGGCAACGACAGGATAATGCGCAACTTCCTTGCTGTCAGGGAGGAAGATGGACATTACAGTTGGGCGTATTTGTTCAGGCGCTGGGGGAGCACAAGCGATTATAAAGAGACTGATACCGGCATAGAGCTTATCTTGAAGATAGGTGGCAACACAATAGCCTCGCTCACCATCCCTGAAATGGAACTGCATGAAGAACTCCTCGAGTTCGGCACCCTCACCGACCCCCGCGACAACAAGACTGAACTGTCTTTGAAAAAAAGTATTCTAAGTTAAGCGACAATAACCCGTAGAGGAGTATAAATATGGTCGCACCTAATGATCGTCGCATATATACTAAAGAATTCAAGCTTGATGCCTTGAATTTAT